>Ga0163144_10024954_pt1 | contig 11705 bp, 15 predicted proteins | sample OliLak19BULKMAT1_FD_123175 | JGI IMG/M metagenome (GOLD analysis project Ga0163144, IMG submission 123175) | Freshwater microbial mat bacterial communities from Lake Vanda, McMurdo Dry Valleys, Antarctica - Oligotrophic Lake LV.19.BULKMAT1 | ecosystem: Environmental > Aquatic > Freshwater >... | reverse complement strand
GGGATAAGTTCATGGGCATTTCCTCGGTGCAGGCTGCCTGCCATGGGCGGGGTCCGGCAGCTGCATGCACTGTCATTCGCCGCCGGCCGCGAATTGGTTACACCGCGCGGCCCGCGCCATGTCACGTTTTAGGGTCCGCTCACGACCAATCTGGTAGAAGGCCGACATTTCAAGCACGGACCAACCGCGCTACCTGTTGAGCCGCAATGGCCCACTTTCACCAGAGAACGATCCATGGATCTGATGCATTCCTGCCGGCGGGTGGCCGAGCTGACTTCGCAATCCCACGACGAGCCGCTCGGCCTGCTCGATCGCCTGCGGCTGCGACTGCACCTGAGCATGTGCGGCAACTGCAGGATCGTCGAACAGCAGCTCAGCGCGGTCAGCAGGTTGGCGGTCGAACTGTTCGAAGAAGCGGTCGAGGCCGAGACGTTGATGAGGCCGCCGGCTCAGAGGTCATAGCCACACCGCGCCTGCCAAAGCCGACAAAGGTCGACGGAACACAATGGAGAGACCCCGGTGAAGCCGTTCACCCCCTTGCATCGCGACGCGAGCGCCCGATCGGTGGCGCGAGTTTGGCTCACCACAAGTCTGCTGGCTCTGACGATCGTTGCAAGCGCCGGGACGGCGCAGGCGGCCGCGCCCGACCCGACGCAGTTCAACGGCTTCGATGTCGCGAATGCCAGCGTGCCGACGCAGGCGATTCAGCGCGGTGGGCCGCCCAAGGACGGCATACCGGCCATCGATCGACCGAAGTTCGTGCCGGCTGGCGCAGTGCGTCTTGCCGACGAAGACCGTGTGCTTGGGGTGGCACTGAACGGCGTGGCGCGCGCCTACCCGGTGCGCATCCTCAACTGGCATGAGGTGGTCAACGATCGATTTGGCGAGCGCGCCATCGTCGTGACGTACTGCCCCCTGTGCGGCACCGGCATGGCCTTCGAAGCCCGTCTGGGCGCGGCATCCGCGAGCTTCGGCGTGTCAGGCTTGCTCTACAACAGCGACGTGCTGCTGTACGACCGCGCCACACAGTCGTTGTGGTCGCAGATCCTGTACACCGCGGTCAGCGGTCCGTTGCAAGGCACGCGCCTGTCTCCGGTGTCCTTGACCCACACCAGCTGGGCCGACTGGCGGCGCCGCTACCCGGCCACGCAGGTGCTGTCCACCGACACCGGTTTCACGCGCGACTACGGCCGCGACCCCTACGCCGGCTACGATCGCGTGCAGCAGTTGATGTTCGACGTGTAGCATCGCGACGATCGATTCCCGATCAAGGAATGGGTGTTGGGCATCGAAGTGGGCGGCGTGTACAAGGCCTATCCGTTCAGCCTGCTGGCGCGTGCCGTCGATGCGCAGGGTGAACTGCGCGACACTGTCGCCGGCCGGCGGCTGCGCATCCGCTACGACCGCGCGCACAGCACGGCCGAGGCCTTCGACGACCAGGGGCGCCCCTGGCCCGGCACGATGGCGTATTGGTTCGTGTGGGTCGCGTTCCACCCGCGCACCGAGGTGCTGAGCACACCGCAGCGTTGAAGCCGGATTACCCGCGTACTGCTCAGCGTCATCTCGCCGTGCGCCGAATCACTCGACGCCAGCAACGAATGCTTCTACGATGAACCGCTGGCTGGAGGTCGCGGCATACAGCGAACGCGCGCCATGGGGCGTTAATGGGTGAGTAAATGAATCTGACGCATTCCTGTAAACGGGTTGCGGAGTTGCTATCGCAAAGCCTCGATGAACCGCTGGGTCAGGTCGATCGCTGGCGTCTTCGTGTGCACCTGTCGATGTGCAGCAATTGCCGCAACATCGAGAAGCAATTCGCGATCATGAATACGCTGTCGACGGAGCCGCTGTCGATGCAGCGCATGCGCGACGACGAAGCCGAACAGGCCCGCGAATCTGCTTCGAAGCAGCCGCCGACGCAACACTGAATTCGCCGCGACACCCGCCGCGCAACAGACCGCGCAGCCGCGGCTGCCGTTGCCCGCGGCGTGCGCCTATGCAACGACGACGCGAGCCATCGACAGTGACCACTCTTGCGCATGTTCGACGTCGAATCGCGGTGCCGCTTCGTGCGCGTCCGGTACATCTTTCGCCACCGACTGCGTCACTCGGTGGCGTTACGCCCTGCGCGCACACCGTTTTCTTGCCCGCATGTCACGGTCTCGAGGCGATACACGACCAAGTCTGTGAAGGCGCTGCATACAGCGGCACATTTTAGGGCCAAGGTGGGCCCGCACCATGGACCAAAAGGAAACATCATGAAGATCCACATCACCGCGATCGCCCTGGCACTCGCTTCGATCACCTCCGTTGCCCAGCAGAGCAACGCTAACGTTGCGGCCCAGCGCATCGAGGTTCTCCGCGCCACCGTTGGCGCAGCACCCGTCGAGTTCTCTCGCTCCGGCGAAAAAGCCAGCATGCCGGACCACACGATGACGGCGTCGACCCTGTCGCGTGCTGAAGTTCGCGCCGAAACCGTCGCGTTCAATTCGTACTCCAGCAACCGCTACTTCAACGACCCCAAAGGCGGCCGTTGATCTTGTGGACCGGGCTGTGAGCTTGGTGCTCAGACAAACTGGACCGCCCGAGTAGCAACTTTCTGATCTGTCGAGGCCGCTGCAAAGGTGGCCTGGGTCACGAGACGCCCTAGTCGATGCGACAGCGTTCGGGCTTGGCCGGCGCGGGCATCAGGTCTTCGGCACGCTGGGCTTCGGCAAGCAGCGTCGCCAGACTGGGCACGTCGTTGTCGCGTTCGAGCAAGGTCGGTGTCGGCCCTGTGCGAGCCAGCACGGCGGCATACAGGCCCCAGACCGCTTCATCGACCGGCGAGCCATGGCGGATCACCTCGTTCAAGAAGGCCCCTTCGTCCATCGTCGAGGCTTCGAATTCGAGATAGGTCGACGGGTTCTCGAGCAGCGTTTGCCGCTGCAGGCGTTCCTGCATCCGGTCCACGTGCTCGCAGACACGTTCCAACGTGGGGCGGTCATACGGCACCGGCAGCAAGTCGTTGAGGAACACTCCGCCATGGCTGGACCACGCCAATTGCTCCGAGAACGATGCCGGCTGGTAGCGTCTGATCAGCGCGTCCAGCCGGTCGAGGTGCGTTTCGTCGAGCGGGCCTTCGGCGCCGATGGACAGGCCCACGCCGTGCAAGGACCGTGAGTAGTGCTCACGGATGCGGCCCAGGAAGTGATGGAAGGGTCCGCCTTCGACCATGTAGATCTCGGCGTGCACTTCGAAGAAACCGATGTCCGGGCGCGTTGCCAGCACGTCCCGGAAATGCTCGGGCTTGAGGCTGACGCCCGAACGTGCAGGCAGTCCGGGGCCCGTGCGAACTTTCAGCACGGCCGGCAGCACCTGGATCAGGCCTTCTTTTCCTTGAACTCGGCTGTCTGGCCGAAGCCCGTCGGCGAAGTCTTGGAAGCGGTCTTGTCGCAGGTGCCTTTGGGCACGAGCGACCAGGCGTTGCCCTGGTAGTCGACCTTGGACGTGCCGGCGCAGGTCGTGCCGGCACCGGCCGCGCAATCGTTCTTGCCCTTCAGCGCGACGCCGAAGCACTTGTCCTTGTCGGCCTTCTGCGCGGCGGCAGGCAAGGCAGTAAAGACAGCACCGAGCGCGAGAGCGAGGGCGACGGCGGGAAGTTTGTGGGGGGGTTGGGTCACGTGAATCTCCAGGGAACAACAAGTTTGACAACCGGTGCGGCATGGACCGCGCCGAAGCGTACGAGACTCGAAAGCCGGGCAGAACACGGCTTTCGTGGTGCACAGTCGGCTGGACATCCCAAACCCTTACAGCGGGCCAACACGAATCTGAGGCTCGTAAGCTCCTGCGGCGGTTGAGCGCTTGCGCTTGCGCGTCATGCCGGCGGCTCCAGGCGCAGTTCAACTGCGAAGCCACGTTCCAACGCCGGCAGTTCGACACGGCCGCCGTGGGCTCGCGCCACCAGGCCGGCCAGCATCAGGCCCAGCCCGGTGCGGCCGGCATAGTCCTCGGCGTCGAGCGCGGCCTGCAGCGCCTGGCGCCGCGGCGCATCGATGCCGGCGCCGTCGTCGGCGATGCGCAGCACGCCCGGCGCCGGGGTCGAGAAAAGCAGCCCGGTCGCACCGTGGTGCAGTGCGTTGTCGGCCAGGTTCAGCAGCGCCGCGGTCAGCAGGTCTTCATCGGCATGCAAGGGCTGCGTGGCACTCACTTCCGGCGTCAGCTTGGGGTTCAGCGGCAGCCGCGCCACCAGATCCGCGAGCACGATCGGCTGGCGCTGCACCTCGGCCCCGCTGCGGAACAGCGCCAGCAGCGACTGCACCACGTGCTGCAGCCGCACCGCCGCCGCGCGCACGCGCTGCAGCCGGCCATGCAGCGGCTCATGCGCTTCGAGCAGCGCCACCGCGAGCTGGGCGTCGATGCCGGCCAGCGGCGTGCGCAGCGCATGCGCGGCGTGGGCCGTGAAGTCGCGTTCGCGTGCCACGCGCTGCGCCAGCCGCGCCGCCAGCGCGTCGATCGCAGCCTGCACAGGCTGCAGTTCTTCGTAGACCGCCGGTCCCAGCGTTGCGCCCGGCTGCAGGGGGTCGTAATGCGCCAGCCGCAGCGACAGATCCTGCAGCGGTCGCAGGTCGCGCCGTACGCGCCAGTTCAGCCACAGGATTTGCAGCATCGCCACCGGCACGGCAGCCAGCACCACCGCGAAACCGAGTTCGAGCTGCACCTCCAGCCGTTCCTCACGCGACTGCGCCACATACAGCATGCGGCTGTCGCGTCCCAGCGCCAGGCCGAAGATGCGCCAGCCCGGGCGGTTGGAAAAGCCCGGCGTCGGCGTGGTCTGCAGCGGCGCAGCCGGCGAGCCGACCGCGCTGCCTAGCACCTGCGTGCCTTCGACCACCTGCCACACGAAGCGGCGCCCGTCGCCGGGGGCCGGCTCCGGCTCCGGCTCCGGTGGCCTGGCCGTGAGCTGCTGCGCCACCAGCGGCCCGATCAGCCCTTCTGCGACGCTCTGCAGCGAATCGTCGAGCAGTTCGTCGACCTCTTGGCTGAACTGCAGCCACACCGCCAGCCCCAGCGCCGCGCACCACAGCAGCGCCCACACCGCCAGCGCACGCGCCAGCCGGGCGCGTATCGACACCGCTTTAATCGTCACGTCGTGGGCCCGATGCGGTAGCCCAGCCCGCGCACCGTTTCGACCAGGCCGCGCCCGAGCTTTCGGCGCAGGCTGGAGACATGCACCTCGAGCGCGTTGCTGGCCAGCTCGGCGTCGAAGCCCAGCACCAGCTGTTCGAGCTCGCTCTTGGCAACGATGCGCCCGGCGCGCAGCGCCAGCGCCTCGAGCACGGCCCATTCGCGCGCCGTCAGCTCGGCGCGCCGGCCGTCGAGCCAGGCCGCGCGCGCGGCCAGGTCGACGTCGACGGCGCCGAAGTGCATTAGCGCCGCGGCGCTGCCAGCGCTGCGCCGGCACACGGCGCGCAGCCGCGCCACCAGTTCCTCAGGCGCAAAAGGCTTGACCAGGTAGTCGTCGGCGCCGCTATCGAGCCCGCGCAGTCGGTCGGGTAGCAGATCGCGCGCGGTCAGCATCAGTGCCGGCGTCGAGTCGCCGCGTTCGCGCTGTGCGCGCAGCCAGTCCAGCCCCGATCCGTCGGGCAGCTGCCAGTCGACCAGCCAGGCATCGAAGACTTCGCCGCGCCAGGCCGCCAGCGCGGCCAGGCTGCGTGCCCAGTCAACGACGTGGCCAACGCTGCGCAGGTAGTCGCGCAAGCCGTCGCCGAGCAGTTCGTCGTCTTCGATCAGCAGCAAGCGCATGGGTCCGCCACGGTAACACCGCCACACCGGCATCCGCTGCAGGCTGACGCCAGCTTGGCTTCAGGCCGGCTTCAGGCCCAAGGCGTGCAATTCACGCATGCCCTTTCGAACCGGCGCGCCCGCGCCTGCCCGCCAAACCTTCGACATCACGCTCGAGCCGCTGCTGGCGCTGACCAGCCTGTTCTGGGCCTTCAGCGCCAACCAGCTGTTCCTGCGCGGCGCGCTGGAAGGGCGCAGCTTTGCCGATTGGCAGACCTGGGGCTTCGCGCTGGCGCTGCTGGTGATGCTGACCGCGTTGCATTACCTGCTGCTGGCGCTGCTCACGCTGTTGATGCCGCGCCGGCTGCTGCGGCCGCTGCTGTCGCTGCTGATCGTGGCCACCGCGGCGACGACCTACTTCATGCAGACCTTCGGCGTCTATCTCGACCCGACGATGCTGGGCAACGCACTGCACACCGACGTCGCCGAGGCGCGCGAGCTGTTGTCGTGGTCGCTGCTGGCGTACTTGCTGGTGTATGCGGCGCTGCCGCTGGTGCTGCTGTGGCGCGTGCGCGTGCAGCACCGCACGGGGCTGCGGGCGCTGGGGTTGCGGCTGCTCGGCGCGGGTCTGGCGCTGGCGCTGCTGCTGGGCACGCTGGTGCTGGTGTTCCAGCCTTTTGCGTCGTTGATGCGCAACCACCGCGAGCTGCGTTACCAGGCCACGCCGGCCAACTATGTGTGGTCGCTGGGCGCAGTGACCGCTGCGCAGGCGCGTGGCGCGGCGCAGCCGCGCCAGGCGATCGGCCTGGACGCGCAGCCCGGCTCGCGTACCGCGGCGCCGGGTCGAGTTCAGCGGCCGCTGGTCGTCGTACTGGTGGTCGGCGAGACCGCGCGCGCCGCCAACTGGGGGCTCAACGGCTACGCGCGCCAGACCACGCCCGAGCTGGCGCGCGTGCCGGGCTTGATCAGCTTCACGCAGGTCGACAGCTGCGGCACCAACACCGAAGTCTCGCTGCCGTGCATGTTCGCGCCGGTCGGGCGGCGCGACTTCGACGAGGAGCGCATCCGCGGCAGCGAGTCGCTGCTGCATGTGTTGGCGCGCGCCGGCGTCGCGGTGCAATGGCGCGACAACCAGTCGGGCTGCAAGGGCGTTTGCGAAGGCCTGCCCTACGAAGAAGTGGCGTCGCTGAACCCGGCCGGTTTGTGCAGCGCCGGCCACTGCCTCGATGAAGGGCTGTTGATCGGCCTGGACGAACGCCTGGCGCGCGCAGCGGGGCAGCAGGGCCGCCAGCTGCTGGTGCTGCACCAACTCGGCAACCACGGGCCGGCCTATTTCCGGCGCTATCCGCCGGCTTTCGCGCAGTTCAAGCCGGCGTGCGAAAACGACGACCTGCAGCGGTGCAGCCGGGCCGAGATCGTCAACGCCTACGACAACGCGCTGCTCTACACCGACCACGTGCTCGCCGGCATCGTGCACAAGCTGCAGGCTGCCGCGGCGGATGTCGATTCGCTGCTGCTGTACGTGTCCGACCACGGCGAGTCGCTGGGCGAGAACAATCTGTGGCTGCACGGCGTGCCGTACCCGATCGCGCCCGACGTGCAGAAGCGGGTGCCGATGCTGATGTGGCTTTCGTCCGGCGCGCCGCAGGCGCTGGCGCTGGACGCCGGCTGTCTGCAGCGCCGCGCCGCGCAGCCGGCCAGCCACGACCACCTGTTCCATACGCTGCTGGGCCTGTTCGACGTGCGCACCGCGCTGCACGAACCGGCTTGGGACCTGGGCGCCGGCTGTCGCGCACCGATCCCCGGAACATGAACACCGCTGCACTGGACGGTGCGGCGCCGACGCGGCTGGCACGACCCGCGCAGTGGCGCAACGTGTGCGGCGGGCTGCTGTTGCTGCTGGCCTGGGATGCCAGCGGCTGGGACCTCACGCTCGCGCGCCACTTCGGCAGCCTGCGCGGTTTTGCGGCGCGCGACAGTTGGTGGGCCAGCACGCTGCTGCACGACGGCGGCCGGCTGCTCGGCTGGGCGCTGCTCGCGCTGGTGGCACTGGCGGCGCTGCGCGAAGGCGATGCCGCTCGTCGCGTGGAGCGTTGGCGCTGGCTGGTCGTGACCGTGTTGTGCCTGTTGCTGGTGCCGGCGCTAAAGACAATCAGCCACACCAGCTGCCCGTGGTCGCTGGCCGAGTTCGGCGGCGTCGCGCGCTACGTGTCCCACTGGCAGTGGGGCGGCGACGACGGCCCAGGCCATTGTTTCCCGTCGGGTCACGCAGTCACCGCCTTCGCCTTCCTGACCCAGTACTTCCAGTGGCGCCACACCGACGCCGCGCGCGCCCGCTGCTGGCTGATGGCTGTGCTGGGCGCGGGGCTGTTGTTCGGCCTGGCGCAACTGGCGCGCGGTGCGCACTACCCGAGCCACACGCTGTGGTCGGCCTGGCTCTGCTGGGCCTGCTGCGCGGCCGCCGACGCGCTGCGCGCCGCCCTCGATGCAGGTGACCGCCATGCGGCGCGCGAAGTCGATGCCCGCCCTGTCGAAGGGTTGTCACAGGGGTAAGTGTCACGCAGCTGTCACTCGTTTCGCCTACGATTCGATAGTCATAGAAATTTCAGATCATTGGCGCTTCCGCCCCCGCAAGAGGACCTGACAACAGCATGAGAGTTGGTATCAACGGCATGGGTCGCATCGGCCGCCTGGCCCTGCGGGCGGCCCTCGGCGCAGCCGACCGCCCGGCGGACGACCCGCGCGCCGGCAACCGGCTCCACGTGGTTCACCTGAACGAACTCGAGGGCGGTTCCGCGGCCGCTGCGCACCTGCTGGAATTCGACAGCGTGCAGGGCCGCTGGAAAGCCGACATCGCGGCCACCGGTGACAGCAGCCTCCACATTGCGGACAAGGCGCTGTCGTTCTCATCCCACGCCACTGCCGCCGAGATCCCCTGGGGCGATCTCGGCGTGGACCTGGTGCTCGAATGCACCGGCAAGTTCCTGACGCCAGAAACCTTGCAGGGGCACCTCGACCGCGGGGCCAAGCGGGTGATCGTCGCGGCGCCGGTCAAGGTCGGCGATGTATTGAACATCGTCGTCGGCATCAACCACCATCTCTACGACCCTAGTCTGCACCGCATCGTCACCGCCGCCTCCTGCACCACCAACTGCCTGGCGCCGGTGGTCAAGGTCGTGCACGAGGCGCTGGGCATCCGCCACGGCCAGATCACCACCATCCACGACCCGACCAACACCAACCTGATGGTCGATGCACCGCACAAGGACCTGCGCCGTGCGCGCAGCGCGATGCTCAGCCTGGCGCCGACGACCACCGGCAGCGCCACCGCCATCGCGCTGATCTATCCCGAATTGAAGGGCAAGCTGAACGGACACGCCGTGCGCGCGCCGGTGCTGAATGCCTCGCTCACCGACTGCGTCTTCGAGTTGAAGCGCGAGACCACCGCCGAAGAAGTCAACCAGCTGTTTGCCGCCGCCGCCAGGGGCCCGCTCGCTGGCATCCTGGGTTACGAGGAGCGCCCGCTGGTCAGTGCCGACTATGCGCGCGACACGCGCAGTTCGATCGTCGACGCGCTGTCCACGATGGTCACCGACGGCACGATGCTCAAGGTCTACGCCTGGTACGACAACGAGATGGGCTACGCCTGCCGCATGGTCGATCTGGCCTGCCACATGCAGACGCAGGGCCTCTGAGCACGGCGATCCGGATGAACGCCGGCACCAGAAACTACGCCATCGTCACGGCCGCCTATTGGGGCTTCACGCTCAGCGACGGCGCCCTGCGCATGCTGGTGCTACTGCACTTCTATCGGCTGGGCTACTCGCCCTTCACGCTGGCCTTCCTGTTCCTGCTGTACGAAGCCATGGGCGTGGTGGCGAACCTGATCGGCGGCTGGTTGGCAACGCGCTACGGCATCGCGCGGATGTTGGCGGTGGGGCTGGCCACGCAGATCACCGGCTTCCTGTTGCTGTCGGCGCTGTCGCCGTCGTGGACGGTGGCGATGTCGGTGGCCTGGGTCGTCCTGTCACAGGGCGTCTGCGGCGTGGCCAAGGACCTGACCAAGACCGCCAGCAAGTCGGCCATCAAGCTGACGGCGGGCGACGCGGGCCAGACATCAGGCCAGCTCTTCAAATGGGTGGCCTTCTTCACCGGCAGCAAGAACGCGATGAAGGGTGTGGGCTTCTTCCTCGGCGGCTTGCTCTTGCAGACGCTGGGCTTCCAGGCCGCGCTGTGGACCATGGCCAGCCTGTTGGCGCTGGTGTTCGTCGGCGTGGTCAGCTTCGTGCCGCCGCTGATGGGCAAGAGCAAAGCCTCGAAGTCGGCCAGGGAGCTGTTCGCCAAGAACCGCGGCATCAACCTGCTGGCCGCCGCGCGCGTGGCGCTGTTCGGCGCCCGCGATGTGTGGTTCGTTGTCGGCGTGCCGGTGTTCTTGTACGCCTCGGGCTGGACCTTCACGATGGTCAGCGGGTTCGTCGCGTCGTGGACCATCGGCTACGGCGTGGTGCAGGCGTTGGCGCCGGCCCTGGTGCGCCGCAGCGAAGACGGTCTGAGCACCGAGGTGCCGGCTGCGCGGCTGTGGTCCTTGCTGCTGGCAGTGGTGCCCGTCGGCCTAGCGGTGTTGGTGGCGATGAAGGTGCCGAATCTCGAATGGGTCGTCGTGGCCGGCCTGGGCCTCTTCGGCTTCGCGTTCGCCGTCAATTCGTCGGTGCACTCTTACCTGATCCTGGCCTACGCCGGCTCGGAGAAGGCTGCCGAGGACGTGGGCTTTTATTACGCCGCCAACGCACTCGGCCGCTTCTTCGGCACGCTGTTGTCGGGGCTGCTGTACCAGTGGGGCGGCCTGTTGTTTTCGCTCAGCGGCTCGGCCGTGATGCTGATCACCTGCTGGCTGATCACCCTGGCACTGCCGGTGAAGGCCTTGCCCGAAGTGCGACCCGTTGATCGGAGCCCATGATGGAAGAAAAGAACGCCGTCGCCTTGCTCGCCGCTCTCGCCCAGGGCATGCGCCTGCGCATCTTTCGCGCGCTGGTGGGTGCGGGCCCGCAGGGCCTGACTCCGGGAGCGTTGTCCGCCACGCTGGATGTACCGGCCTCGACCCTGTCCTTCCACCTGAAGGAGCTCACGCACTCCGGACTCGTGACGCAGGAGCGCGATGGCCGCCATCTCATCTATCGCCCGGCGCTCGTGCAGATGAACGCGCTTCTGGCCTACCTGACCGCCCATTGCTGTCAAGGCGTCGATGGCGGCAACTGCGAGATTTCACCGCCGAGCTGCACGACCTGCTGATCCCTTCCTCTACGAAGCCCTCCAGGAGCCTCTCATGAGCCACAAGGTCTACAACGTTCTCTTCGTCTGCACCCACAACTCGGCCCGTTCGATCATGGCCGAAGGCCTGTTGAACAGCATGGGCAAGGGCGGCTTCAACGCGTACTCCGCCGGCAGTCACCCCGGCGGCACCGTCAATCCGATGGCCCTCGAGACGCTGACCACGCTGCGCATGCCGAACGACGGCTACCGCAGCAAGGATTGGGCCGAATTCGCCCGGCCCGGCGCGCCCGAGCTCGATTTCGTCTTCACGGTCTGCGACAAAGCCGCCGGTGAGGTCTGCCCGGTCTGGCCGGGGCAGCCGATGACGGCCCACTGGGGTGTCGCCGACCCTGCTGCGTTCCAGGGCACGGACGAGCAGAAAACCAAGGTCTTCTGGGACACGGCCGTCATCCTGAAGCGGCGCATTGAGCTGATGCTGGCGCTGCCGCTGCATTCGCTGGACAAGATGGCGATCCAGCGCGAGATCAAGGACATCGGAACGCGCTGACCCATGTCCACGGCCACACTGCCAGCGCAGACCGCGGCGCCGGCGCCGATGAGTGTTTTCGAGCGCTACCTCACCGTCTGGGTGTTCCTCTGCATCGTTGTCGGCATCGCGCTCGGCCAATTGC
>Ga0163144_10024953_pt1 | contig 11705 bp, 12 predicted proteins | sample OliLak19BULKMAT1_FD_123175 | JGI IMG/M metagenome (GOLD analysis project Ga0163144, IMG submission 123175) | Freshwater microbial mat bacterial communities from Lake Vanda, McMurdo Dry Valleys, Antarctica - Oligotrophic Lake LV.19.BULKMAT1 | ecosystem: Environmental > Aquatic > Freshwater >... | reverse complement strand
TTCGTGACCTCGCCACAAGAAGCGGCGGCGTTACGCGCCGCGCTCGGTCCGTCGGCCGTGCTCGTGACACCTGGCATCCGGCCGGCGGGCGCCGCGGTCGGCGATCAAAAACGCGTCGCCACTCCCGCCGCCGCGCTCGAAGCCGGGGCCGACCTGCTGGTGATCGGCCGCCCCATCCGCGACGCCGCCGACCCGCGCGCCGCCGCCGACAGCATCCTCCGCGACGTGGCGGCGTCCCTCGCCTCATGAGCCGCTTCATCTACGGAATGCAGCCCGTTCGCGAGGCCATCCGGGCCCGCGGCAAAGAGCTGAGCGCCGTCCTCGTGCAGAGCGACGGCGGTCCCAAACACGACGCGGTCGCGCGTTTCGCCGGCGATCAAGGCATCCGCGTGCAACGTGTCCCGCGCGCCGATCTCGATCGCCAGACGCGCGGCGGGTTCCACCAGGGGGTCGTGGCCATCGCCCCCGAGATCGCGCTCGTCGACCCCGACTCCATCGAGGTCAACGAGCGCACCCTCGTCCTCGCCCTCGACGGCGTGATGGACCCGCACAACTTCGGCGCCGCCATCCGCAGCGCCGTCGCGCTCGGTGCCACGACCGTGATGTGGCCCGAGCACGCCTCGGCGCCGCTGTCCCCGTCGACGTTCCGCGCCTCGGCCGGCGCCATCGAGCACGCCTCCCTGTGCCGCGTGAACGCCCTCCCCCACGCCATCGCCACCCTCCGCGAGCGCGGCGTCATCCCCATCGCGCTCGACGTCCGCGGCACGGTCGAGCTCGCCGACCTGTCCCTGCTCGGCCCCCTCGCGATCGTCATCGGCGCCGAGGACCGCGGCCCCCGCAAGCCCGTCCTCGCCGCCTGCGCCCACGTCGCCCGCCTCCCTCTCAGCGGCCCCGTCGCTGCCCTCAACGCCTCCGTCGCCGCCGCCGTCGCCCTCTACGAAGTGCTGCGCCAGCGCCGAGCCCACGCCCGCGCCCACGGCGTCGCGACCCCCGACGCTGAAGCGCCACACCCTGACGATGCGCTCAGCGCTGATCGAGACGACGAGAGCTCGACGCCCGAGTAAGCCTGACAAGTCGTGGGTGGGGCCTGCTCTGAAACCGTGACGTTGCCGCGATGCCTGGTTTGACGGTGCCCGTCATCGCGCCGCGGGCTGGCACTCCACCCTGATCGGGGAACGGCTCAGCGGGCGCCTCCGCGAGGGGAGCCGCTGAAGCGCAGGAACGAATGGTGGGGTGGCCGCGTGCGGTCCGTGATTCGAGGCGGGGCAGCGAGACAGGAGCAGGCGCTCGCACGACGGCCTCGTGCGCGCGACGCTTCGGTCGTTCCGTGATTCGGAGCGCCGCTCTCGGGGTGCGGCTGTTCAATCGCGCGACCGGGACCATGCGCGCTCACGTCCTTCACGACCTCGCAGAGGCGGAGCGGGGAGCGATGCAGACCTCGGGATTCTGACCTCGCAGACGCGGAGCCAGCACGCCGTCATCATCGGTGACCCCACCCTCGCCCGCGCTGCGTGACGGAGCGCACATCAATCTATGATTCATTTTTAATTACATATATTTAAAATGCATCTTGAAAGGTGATTTCGAGGCCCCATTTTCGGACTTGACATTGCTGAACGCCTTGTCAGCGGCCGGTCGCCCGAATTCCATTCAATGGAACGAGGAAATCATCCGAAGGGACGCGTAGTTATGGATGCGGTTCCGCGCACATAGAAGGGCATGGACGCACCGATGGATGACAGGTGTCGCGGATCGTTGAGGCACAGGATCAAGTCGCGTCCGCAGATCGCGAAGTGCTCCATTTGACTCGGGTTCCGTTCAGAACGTCGCGAGCGGCTGAAGGCGCGTCGCGAGCGGCTGTGGAAAACCCCGGCCCCGTTCGCGGCGACAGGCCCGATCTCAACGGCGCGCGAGGACGCGTTGGAATGCGACGAGGGCGCGCGCGACGTCGTCGAGCGTGGTGTCTTCGCCGAGCGAGATGCGAACCGCCGACGAGGCGCGGTCGACGCCGAGCATGGCGCGCAGGACGGGCGACGGCTCCGCGGTGCCGGCGCTGCAGGCCGAGCCGCTCGACACCGCGAGGCCCTCCAGGTCGAGGGCGGCGCAGAGCTCGTCGCCGCGCCATCCGGGCCACGAGAGATTGGTGACGTGCGGGCCGCGTTGCGCGGCGCCGTTCGCGATCGCTCCAAGGGACAGCATCTCGGCCTCGAGGTGATCTCGAAGGGGCTGGACCATGGCGTAGCGGGCGGGCCCATCGGCGTGGGCGAGCCTGGCGGCGATCGTGAAGCCCGCACAGGCGGACGGGTCTTGGGTTCCCGGACGAAGGCCACGCTCCTGGGCGCCGCCGAAGAGCAGGGGGCGGACCTTCAGGCCTGGGCGCGTGCACAGCGCGCCGACACCCTTGGGACCGCGGATCTTGTGCGAGGCGACGCTGACCATGTCGGCTCCGCTCCACGCGCTTTGCGGCAGGCGCCCGACCGCCTGAACCGCGTCGACGTGGAGCAGCGCGCCGAGCGTCGCGGCGACCTTGGCGACCTCGGCGACGGGCTGGATCACACCCGTCTCGTGATTGACGGCCTGGAGCGCGATCAGGCGGACGTCGGCCGTGGGGCGCAGGCGCTCGGCGGCTGCCGCGAAGGCGGCCGCGGGCACGACGCCCGACGGGTCGGGGGTCACCCACTCGACGAGCACGCCGCGCAACGCGAGCTCCTCGGCCATGCGCACGACCGACGGGTGCTCGATGCGGCTCACGAGCAGCGCCGCGCGCCGGCCCGCATCCCGAGCTGCACGACCGTCGTCCCGCGCCGTGACGCGTGGGGTCGCGGCAGGGTTGGCCGAAGCATGGGGCGCACGGCCGTCGTCCCGCGCCGTGACGCGTGGGGTCGCGGCAGGGTTGCCTGACAGGCGGGGCGCGCGACCCCTGCCCCGTGCCGCGAGGCCTGGGGTCGCACCCCTTGTTTGGGCTGAATTGGTGTCGGTTTTGGGTTCGAGGGCGGGCTCGGGGATGGCGGGCGAGGTGGTTGCCGAAGGGTCGAGGATGTCGGCGAACGGGAGGGCCAGGGCGAGGTTGTTGGCCTCGGTGCCGCCGGAGGTGAGGACGACGTCGCGGGGGTCCATGCCGACGAGGGCGGCGACGGCCTCGCGGGCCTCTTCGATGAAGGCGCGGGCGCGGCGGCCGGGGCCGTGGACGCTGGCGGGGTTGGCCCAGGCGATGTCGGCGGCGGCGCGCATGGCCTCGAGGACCGCGGGGTGCGGCGGCGTGGTGGCGTTCCAGTCGAGGTAGACGTGGCGAGGCATGGTCGGCGTGCGGCGGAGTTAGCCCGAAGGCTTCATCGACGCACGTTCGAGCGACCGGAGGGCGAAGGGTGCGCTGGCGCGGTGGCGAGGACGCTCGGGAGGAGGGGCGCGATGCCGCGGTGGGCGAGCCCGCTCGGGATGTGGGACGCGCGGCGCGGTGGGCGAGCCCGCTCGGGATGTGGGGCGCGCTGTCGCGGTGAACGGTGGCGTGGTGCTCTAGGCACGGAGGGGCTCGGTGGGAGCGCGCTGGGCCACGCTGAGGCAGAAGGCGGCGCCGGTGAGGCGGACGCCGTCGATGGTCTCGTTGCAGGGCGAGGACATGCGGACGTCGCCGCCGAGGCCGCGGGCGGTGCGGCGGACGATGGCGAGGCCGACGCCGACGCCGCCGTGGAGGCGCGTGGGGGAGCCGTCGACCTGGTAGAAGGGCTCGAACATGCGGGCCTGGCGGTCGGGGGGGATGCCGGGGCCGGTGTCGGCGATGCAGATTTCGTAGTGGCCGGAGGCGAGGCGCTGGACGCGGACGCCGACGTGGCCGCCGGCGGGGGTGAACTTCACGGCGTTGTCGAGGAGCTGGACGATGGCGCGCTGGAGGCGGCCGGCGTCGCCGACGGCGGTGAGGGGGCCGCGCGGGAGCTCTTCGACGAGGGTGAGCTTGCCCTCTTCGAGGCGGTCGGCGACCTGGGCGATGGCCCGGCGGGTGGTGTCGAGGAAGTCGTATTCGTTGTGCAGGAACTGGAGGCGGCCGGTCTCGAGGCCGGTGACGTCGAGCAGGTTGTCGATGATGCCGCGGAGGCGGCGGACGCAGTCGTCCATGGCGCGGAGAGCCTTGCCCTGGGCCTTGTTGAGGGGGCCGAGCTCCTCGTCGAGGAGGAGCTTCACGTAGCCGACGATGGGGGTCATCGGGGTGGCGAGCTCGTGCGAGACGTTGCGGTAGAACTCGGTGCGGGCGACGTCGAGCTCGCGCAGGCGCTGGTTGGCGTGGGAGAGCTCGGCGACCTTTTGTTCGAGGTGGCCGACGATGCGCTGGCTCTGCTGGCGCAGGTGGGTCGAGGCCTCGGAGGGCGGCGAGGTCTCGCGCGCGCCCTTGAGGTATTTGGCGATGACGGCGGGGAAGCTGCGGGCGTCGATGGGCTTCTGGAGGAAGCCGTCGCAGCCGACGGCGAGGCTCGTCTCGCGGTTGCCCTCGGCGGTGATGGCGACGATGGGGACGCCGGTGAGCTTGGTCTCGCTGCGCAGGCGAAGGGTGACCTCGAAGCCGTCGAGGCCGGGGATGTTGATGTCGACGAGGACGAGGTCGGGCGGATCGGCGCAGGCGAGGCGGACACCTTCGAGGCCGTCGACCGCGTCGATGACCTCGTGCCCGGCGTTCTGCAAGAGCTTGCGGACCAGGAGTCGGTTCGCCGCGTCGTCCTCGATGTGGAGGATTCTGGCCATTCGGAGGCAGATCAAGAGCACGTCTTGGGGGCAAGGGCAAAGTCGGCGAGAGGGTCGCGCTAGCCGAGGGTGTCGACGAGGCCGCGATAGACGTTGGCGTGGGCCTCGACGCTGGCGTCGACGTCGCGGTGGTAGCCGCCGCCGAGGGTCACGACGAGGGGGACGCGGAGGCGCTCGGCGAGGGCGAAGACGCGGGCGTCGCGCTGCTGGAGGCCGGCGTGGGTGAGCGCGAGGCGGCCCAGGCGATCGCCGGCGAGGGCGTCGACGCCGGCCTGGTAGAGCAGGAGCTCGGGGCGCTGGGCCGCGACGGCGACGAGGGCGTGATCGAGGGCGTCGAGGTAGGCGGCGTCGGTGGTGCCGTCGTCGAAGGCGACGTCGAGCGAGCTCTGCTCCTTGCGGAACGGGTAGTTCCTGGCGCCGTGGAGGGAGAGCGTGAAGACGCCGGGGTCGGCGCGAAACAGCGAGGCGGTGCCGTCGCCCTGGTGGACGTCGAGGTCGACGACGGCGATGCGGCCGACGGCGTAGTCGCGGCGCGCGACGTGGATGGCGACGGCGAGATCGTTGAAGACGCAGAAGCCCTCGCCGCGATCGGCGAAGGCGTGGTGGGTGCCGCCGGCCATGTGACCCGCGGCGCCGTGGATCAGCGCCCAGCGCAGCGCCGCGAGGGTGCCGCCGACGGAGCGGCGCGAGCGGTTGACCAGGGCCTCGCTCCAGGGAAAGCCGAGCTTGCGGACGGCGGGGGTGGCGAGCGTGCCGTCGCGGAGGCTCGCGACGTAGTGAGGCGCGTGCGCGAGGGCGACCTCGTCCCACTCGGCGCGCGGCGAGAGCTCGACGAGGTGCGGGTGGCGATCGGCGAGGGCGCGCCAGATCTTGGGGTATTTGCCCGCGGGGAAGCGATGGCCGTCGGGCAGCGGCAGGCGATCCTGATCGGAGAAGAAGAGGCGCACTCGTCGCGAGGATGGCACGCGGCGGAGACTTCTTCACGGTATGCTGAGAGCAATGACCGCACCTGGACCCGGAAGGCGCCCGAGCCTCACCGTCACCACGAGGGACGTCGAGGAGGAGGTGGAGCGGCTGTTCGGGAACGACGCGCTGGTGGTGCGCGTGCTGAGCGACGACCCTTCGCAGAAGGCCCGCGACGCGGCCTTCGGCGAGCTGCTCGATTCGCTGCGGATGTACGGCTACACCGACGCGGTGACGGTCGAGGCGCCGGGCTCGAACGCCATCGCGCGGGCCCTCTCGGTCCTCGGCAAGGAGCACCTCCAGCGCCAGCTCTTTCAGCGGATTCTGCTGACGTTCGGGGGCAAAGTGGTCGATCCGCTGGTGGCCATCCTTCAATCGTCGCCGTTCGGGGTGCGGACGCGCATGACCGAGCTGCGCGAGACGCTGCTGTCGAACGTGGGGCAGCTCAAGATCAGCCACGAGACGGCGGGGGTGCTGCGCGACGACCTGAAGAAGGTGCTGACCGACGAGTACCTGGACATGCTCGCCGAGCACGAAGAGAAGGTGCAGCGGCCGCAGGCCTCGCGGCTGGCGCAGGAGGTCCTGCACCTCATCGGCGCGACGTTCCAGCGGGCGTTCAAGAAGTGGCCGCAGCACGCGAGCGTGATCGCGGAGAGCGTGGCGCGGCGCATGGGGGCGCGCGTGTCCTTGAAAACAAGCCCGGCGGTGATCCGCGATCGGATCGTGGAGGGCATCGAGGAATTCTTGTGGGTGGAGACCAGCAACGAGCTCGACGGGGCGCTGCAGCAGCTCATGGCGCGCTACGAGTGGAGCAAGCTGGTCGAGCGGCCGGCGCCGGAGATCGACCGGGCGGTGTACCGCGAGTTCGCGGAAGCCTGCTGGCAGCTCGTGTCGAACAACGCGTAGGTGGAGGGTGAGCCGAGCCGTGAGCCAAAGGAGTCAGCCAAGCCGTGAGCTGGATGGGTGACCCGAGCCCGTGGACCTCACGGCGACCGGAGGCCTAACCCGACCGCGCGAACCGAGCCCCTCAGCCGCGACCTGGGGCCACGGAAGTGGGTCCGATGGATCACCGGTGCCTCACTTCGCAAAAAGAACCGCTCGTGTTTTCGAGCGCATGCAGGCAAAATCACGCAGACCGGAACCGGTACGGGTTCTGCTCGTAGTCGGTACAAACGTTCCTTGGAGGTCGCATGGGTCGCTTGGTCGTGAGTGGAATAATGGCGCTGTTGACGGTATCTGGGGCCGTGGGCTGCGGCGGCGAGAGCGCGTCGGGGGTGCTCGGAACCGGCGGTTCCGGCGGCAATGGATCAGGTGGCGGGCCGGGTGGCAGCGGTGGGACGGGAATGACCACCACGACATCGACAGTGGCGACCACGGGTCCCACCAGCGTGTCGTCGAGCGGCTCGGGCGGCAGCCCTAACGTCGATTGCAATCCCCCTGCCGAGGCCGGAAGTCTTTATGCGCTCGAAGACGAGGGGCTGTTTGACATTGGCAAGTCATCGATGTGCAAGTACCGAGGGGATGTCCTGCTCATCGTCAACATGGCTGGAGCTTGAGGCTCCACACCAGAAATGGTGCCAGCGTTGGAAACGCTGCATAGTCAGTACCAGGACCAGGGTTTGCGGGTCCTCGGCTTTTACAGCAACGACTTCAACCAAGGAGGGAGTCCGGAAGAATGCACGGGCACGTACAAGATTACGTTCGATCAGTTCATCATGGATCACGTGAAGTACGGGATGTGGGACCACGATGCAGACGCGAGCACGCCGAACGTCCCTTACAGTCCACGGCCAGTATTCGATTGGCTCCTCAACGTGGCAGCCGCCCCTGTCCCGGGTTATAATTTTAACAAGTACTTGGTCGCCCGCGACGGAAGCTACGTGGCGCACTGGGGCCTCGGCGTGAACCCCACGGCAGACGACCCTGAAAAACCGGATGACATCCCATCCATGGTTGAAGCAGAGCTGTCGAAACCAAAGCCCGATTTTTAGCAGCTCAGGGCAAGAGCAACCGAGCTGAAAGACTTCGTCGGGGCTGAAATCGCCAGGCGTACTTTCCCGCCAGCCCGCCGTTCTACGGCACCACAAACTTCGCCACTGTCACCCCGCCTGTCGTGATCGGCCCCAGGCCGAGATCGCTCCCCACGTCGAAGCTCCCGCCCGCAATGATCGTGTCTGGCTTCGGTGCCAAAACTCTGCTGAAGCCCGATTGCGAGCCAGCCGGGCTTGGAAAGCGTCGGAACCAGAGCACGGTACCGTCCGGCCCGAGCTTGAGAACAAACGTATCAAACGTGTCGGCCTGGTACACCTGCCCGTCCAACTGAAGAGCCCCGGCGAAATTCCCCACCGCAGCGATGTTCCCCAGGGGGTCGATAGCAACGTCGAGGATTGTCGCCGCCTCGTTCCCTCCTGGGTTTGGTCCCACGGGAAGGCTGATGGCCCAAACTTCGTTCCCGTCGGCGTTCAACTTGGCAATGAAGGGGTCGAGGAGCCCCAATGAAACAACGGCCTCCTGACCAAAACTGACTTCTCCGCCGAACGCGCCGGCCAGCACGACGTTGTTGTCGCCATCGACGTCCGTCGCCTGGAACCCCGAGACGGCGAACGGCCGACTCCATACATAGTTACCCGAATTGCTCAACTTCAGCAAGTACATCGAGCCGACGGGCGCCATGATGTCCGCGCCGCCGAAGTCGGCCGTGCCGTTGAAAATGCCCGCGACAAGAACGTTCTGCTGGCTGTCTACTCGTATCTTAGTCGCTGCCACCGCGCCCGAACCGCCGAAGGCATTACTCCACTGATGGGCTCCGTTCTTGTCGAACTTCGCAACAAGGGTATCGGTGAGGCCCGTATTGGTGAAGCTCGACCCTCCGACGCTGACCGTACCTTTGTTCCAACCGACAGCAAAAACATTGCTGTTCACATCCGTTGCAGCATCGTAAAGGAGCTGATCATCCATTCCAGTGACGTTCTTCGACCAAACGTCCGTGCCGAGGTCGTCGAATGCGAGGGCAAAGCCTTCGCTCTTGTTCACCCCCACCAGGGTTTGGACTGCCTCCCCGACCTCCAAGTTCGTGCCGTAGCTTCCCACCAAGACGGGACCCGCCGTCCGGATGGCAATGCCTCGCGGTTCGTGGCTGCCGCCGCTATTCCGCTGAGCCCAAACGTACTTTCCCTGCGGGTCGAGCTTGGCCAAATAGGTCGTATTGCCGCCGTTGGACTGCAATCATCCGCCGTCGAAGGCGAGCACCCCGGTGAAGTGTCCCGCCATGTAGATCGCGTCATTCCCCCACGCCATCGTGGTCACGTCCCCGGGTCCGAACGCCTTTGCCCACACCAGGTTGTTGACACACTTGTCAAGCTGACAAACCTCGCTTTCGCAATCCGTTGGTCCTTTGCACGCCTTGTCTGGTGGGCAGGCAGTGCAGTCCGCCCCGCCGCAGTCGACGTCGCTCTCGGTGCCATTTGGCACATGGTCCTCGCACGTCGCCGCGAGACAAGTACCGTCCTTAGCACACCGTGCTCTCGCAGTCCGGTCCCGTCGCGCAACCCTCCTGCGCCGAGCACGGATCGCACTCCGTTCCGCCGCAATCGGCGTCTGTCTCTTCCCCGTTTTTCTTCCCGTCATTGCAGCTCGATTCGGAACCGCCCGTGCCGCCACGTGTATTCGTCCCACCGGCGCCGGTGCTCGTCGCTCCACCGCCGCCAGTCGCGTTCTCGTAGATGGCGTCGCGGTAGCCGATGACGTCCAAACAACCGGCGCCGAATCCAACGAGCGCCACAACGAACAGAAATCTTGCACGTCGCATGGTCATCCTGCCAATCAAAACTGCCCGCCTACCATCGCTCCGCCGATCGACGGCGAAATCCAGACCGCTGCCTTGCTCTTCGAGCGCTCACTGGCGCGCGACGCCGTGAACCACAACACAGCCGCCCCCGCAATGAGCGCGCCGCCCGCAATGAATGCCACCGTCGACCCCGTGCCAGCGGCTCGCGCCCCGTCGCGCAGCGGCCTTGCCTCGGGGGTGCAGACGTCGGGCGCGGCGCCCGTCCCCGGTTGGCAATAAGGCTCCGACGCACCGAGCTTTTGCGATGCGTCGACACCGAGACCGAGCCCCAGCGCGAGGCCGACGACGCCCAGCCCAACGGCGTTCACCGCGGCGATCCGCTGCGCGCTCCAGAATGGCACGCTTACCTCGGCGGGACCGGAAGGGTCCGCAGGGGCCACTTTCGCGTCCGCGAGCACAGGTATCTCCAAATTGAGGACACCGGCACGCTCAATCCGCAAGAGGCGTCTCCAAAGCTCTTTGCCCGGCGCACTCGCTTCGATCATCACTTCGCCCCGGTCGACAGGGACCGCGCTGTCCCATTGGGCTCGACCCACCTCGACGCCGTCCCGTTTGACCGAGAGGCCCGGCACGCGCGAACCCTCTGGCACCACGATGGCGAGCTTGGCGAGCTGCGGCTCCAAAGCCAGAGCCCGGCTTTGCGCGTTGTCCGCCCGCTTGTCATTACGGAGCCGCCGGCGCGCCGACGCTTCATTGAACGCTCCCCACGCGCTCGCCATCTTGCCGAGCTTCTCGTAGCAACTCGCCAGCTCGAACGCGACGCCGCCCTGCGGATCCAGCCGGTGGCTTTCCGCGAACTTCGGACAGGCCTCGACCGTGCGCCCCGCTTCGCTCAGTTGGACCGCCTCCTGGAAAAACGCCTCCGCGGCCGCGATGTTGTCCACGGCGCCCTGCGCCCCGGCCGGAGTAGAAGAAAGCAAGATCGCGAAAAGAATGCACCGCCGCAGACCGCGTCCTCGATTGCTCGCAACCATCCCCTCACCCTACCGCGCCAACTTCCCGGCTTGCAAGCCATGTCAGCGCCGGAAAGCCGGCGATCTCGCTTCGGCGGTGGTTGCGAGGCGCCGGGACGCCGTTCCTTTGCCATGTTGGAGGAAGCCGGGATCACGCGTAGTCTGGCGACGAGACCCATCCATGAATGTCGCCGACCTTTTCGTGCCGATGCCGCCCAACGCCGAGGAAACATGGGACCGCTTGAACACCTTCGTCTCGGCCTGGTGGCCGGTGGCCGGAGCGAGCGAGGGCACACGCTCCGTCGAGCTCGATCGAGCGGAGGCGCGGCTGGGGGTCGCCCTGCCCGTGGCGGTGCGGAACGCCTACTGCTTCTTCGGTCGCTACCCCGAGATCACTCTCGGCCACGTGAACCTCGTGAAACCGGACGCGCTTGCCTTCCGCGACGAGGTGCTCGTCCTGTGTGTCGACGATGATGAGATCAGACGGTGGGGGGTGTGCCGAGCCGACCTTTCTCGCGACGATCCACCCATCGTGAATCAGTCGTTCAAAGCGAAGCACCGCGGAGCGTGTGAGGGGGTTGCCGCATGGGTACCTGCCGTGGAACGCTTCAGCGCTTATTTCGCGGAGAACGCCTTGTTCCTGGCCGCGGATTCGGCGCCGTATACGAATTGGATGGAGCAACGCGGACCGGTGATCGTGCCCGACGGGCTCGTTCAGGTCAGCACCGGCGCGCCGGTGTCGTCCATCAGCGGAACCCTCTTGTACGGCGGGGACGACGTCGTCGTGAGCGTGGACGGCCCGTCGCCGCTCTTCAACATCGGAGTCGCTGCACCGTCGGAAGAGGCCTATCAACGGGCGCTGGCCCTTTTCCAAGGCGCCCTGTGGCGGCAGGATCCGGACACGGTTCATCGATCGAACTACAGCCAATCCCTGGTAAACAAAGCGTGGCTGGTAGGCGTCCTGAAAGCGTCGTTCAAGTTGAAACCGAAGCCGTAGCCGACCCCGCACGACGCGCTACTTCGAGGACCGTCCGCCCGGTTCGCTCGTACTCGGTAGATCTTCCCAATAGGGCACGGTGAGCGGCTGTCCGGTCTGCCGATCGAAGCGGACAAGCCGCTTTCCCGGCGGCGCGCCCTGCGCCCCGATTGGATCGGGCAGCGCGGAGAGCGAGGCCGTCGGCGCCATCGCGGGTAGCTCCACGGTCGGCGCC
>Ga0163144_10024952_pt1 | contig 11705 bp, 10 predicted proteins | sample OliLak19BULKMAT1_FD_123175 | JGI IMG/M metagenome (GOLD analysis project Ga0163144, IMG submission 123175) | Freshwater microbial mat bacterial communities from Lake Vanda, McMurdo Dry Valleys, Antarctica - Oligotrophic Lake LV.19.BULKMAT1 | ecosystem: Environmental > Aquatic > Freshwater >... | reverse complement strand
GGGGCTCCTCGCGGCCGGCTTCGCGATCGATCTCGGCGACGACTTCGGCTACGAGGCCGCCGCTGCGGCCACGCCACTCCAGGGGCCGCCGGGCGGTGGCCTACGGTTCGTCGTCGTCGTCCGCCTTGGGGGTTCGATACTCGTCCAGTTCAAGGTCGATGTACGAGGGACTGATCGTCCAGAGGCCCTCCGAATGAGCGGGCGGGGTGAGCAGGGGGAGCATTTCGCCACTTCCTCAGTCCTCTCTTCGCGTGTATTAGGAAGAGACCGAGAAACAGCGTCTTTGCTCCCCCTGCTCACCCCCGAGGCCCGGGTCGACGCGCCCAGTTGGCTCGATGCGCTCCACCCGGGCGATAGTCCGTTCGACCTGCAACCTGCCGTACCAGCAGCTAACGCCGGCATGATCAGTCCCGGTTCAACTGACCCGCGGGAGAGCCTGGACAGCGCCCGCCCCGCTCCCCGTTCGGTCAACCCGGTCAGTGCCCCGTGGATGCAGCCTTCGGATCGCCTCGTTCGAGTGCTTGCCGAGGGCCTCCGGAGCATCGCCGAGCGCGGCGCGCGCGAGAAGCAGGAACGGCGGAACAGAGCAATCATCGTGCCCCCTATCGAAGGAGACGCGCGATGAGCCTACCCAGGAACCCTGACGATCTGCGGGGCCTACGGGCCGCCCGCTGGATCCGGGAGAGCACGGTCGGTCAATTCGACCGCTACGGACCCGAGACCCAGCGGCGGCTGATAGCGGCGGCGACCGTGCGGCTGGGGCTGGTCGACTCTGGGCTCGACTTCAGCGTCGCGCGCTCGGGCTCGACTGTCTACCGCCACAAGACGATGCGTGCGGCGATCGACGCCGCCCAGGCGGGCGCCTTCGATATCTTGGTGGTGGCCTATGTCGATCGCTGGCAACGGAACCTCCGCCAGACGCTCAATGTCCTGGAGGATGAGCTCCATCCGGCGGGCGTCGCGGTCTACTTCTGCGACGAGGAGCTCCTGAGCAGCAGCGACCGAAACTGGGACCAACTGGTCGATCTGGCCAAGGCCGCGGAGTCCTGGCTGCGGCGCCACCGGCGTCGGGTCCAAGAAGGCCTGGCTGCGAAGCTCGCCTCCAGGCGCGATCCGGGTGGTCGGCCGCCCTACGGCTTCCGGCGCAATGCCGCCAAGCTCATCGAAGTCGATCCGGAGCGAATCGACACGGCCAAGTGTGCGTTCACCCTGGCCCTGGGTGGCCTCACCGACCGGACGATCGCGGGCCGGCTCGGACTGCCGCTGTTCACGGTCCGCGGCATCCTGACCTCGCCCTTGTACGTCGGCCGACTGCGGGACGGCGGTCCCGCCAACTGGGCGCCGATCGTCGATGTCACAACGTGGAACGCGGTGGCGCAGCTCCGCGCCGCCCGCTCCCGCCGAACCCCAGGCCGACCCGAGACACGGCGGACCTACCTGCTGCCGATGCTTGAGTGCCACGGATGCGGACGTCGACTGGTCGGGGACAAGGATCGCTATCGCCACCTGGACGCCTGTCAGACATTCACGGCGGTGGCACCCCAGCCCGAGCGGCCCGTCCGCGGACAGCATGCCCGCATCCCCGGCCAGAGCTACGACCGCGAGGACTACGAGTCGCTCGTGCCCCTGGTCCTCGATCGCGTTCGCCTTGGGGCAGCGGATATCGCGGCGACCGTCACGTTGTACCAGTCGCTCGGCGGGCCGGCCCCCGATCAGCTTGCCCTTGCCCGGATCGCGCATGAGCGCGAGCGGGCCGCGACCAGGTTCGTTCGGGATCGGGATATGGGCTCGCTGGAGTCGACGATGGTCAGGCTCGACGCGGACGAGCGTGCCGCCAAGGTGCACGTGCCGCCAGAATTGCTGTCACCCTCGGAAGTCCGGCACTACCTCGAGAACCTGCCCGAATGGTGGGCGGCCGTCGGCCCAGACGACCGCAAGGCGCTGGCCGAGACGCTCTTCGCCAAGATCAAGGTGCTCGGACTGAGGACGGCAGTCATCGAGCCGACGCCCGAAGCCGCCGCGCGCGGACTTCCGCAGGCCTTCGGCCTTGATGAGGTCGAAATGGTCGGGGCGAGAGGATTTGAACCTCCGACCTCATCGTCCCGAACGATGCGCGCTACCAAGCTGCGCCACGCCCCGACCGAGGGTGCTCGTTTGACAGAGCCTGCGGATGATACAGCACGGCCCGGCGAGACGGCCGAAGCCGACTCGCCGGGCCGAGGGACCCGGGTGGGACCAGCGCGGATCAGCTGGCCGGCGTGAGCCAGACGGGATAGTCGCGGACATCCTCGGGCAGGCCGTCGCGGGCCGATGAGACCCACACCCGGAGCGTGCCCCACTGCGCCTTTGCGACGTCGTAGTCGACGGTCACGTCGAACGTGCCGCGGCAGCCGGTGCCGCACGTGGCCATGGCGTTGTGCTCGTAGACCGTCCGGGCGCTGCCGTCCAGGATCGTGATCATGAACGTGGCCTCGAAGACGTTGGCGTTGCCGGCGATGCGCGCCGGGTTGCCGATCGCGGCGCCGAAAGCCGGCCGGTCGACGAAGATCGATGGCAGCTGGTCCTCGAAGTCGGCCCGCGTCTGCGGCCCGTCGAGGATGATCCCCTCCGGCCCGAACGTGGTCACCGTGCGACCTTCCACCTGGAACAGGACGGCGCCGACTGACGAGAACTGAGTCAGGGTGTAGACGACCTGGCCTAGCCGGTAGAACGAGGAGGCGCTGCCGCCGCCGGTCTCGAACGCGCTCGACAGGTCGACCGTCGCGACCCGATCCTTGATGGACACGCCCAGCAGCCGGGTCCCATCGGGGATGGCCGACGACACGCCCTCGGCGAGGTTGCCGGCCAGGAGCTGCTCCATGGCCGCGCGAGCCACGCCGTCGGTGGTCGGGATGACCTGGAGGGTAGCCACCAGGCCTTCGACGCCGACGTCGCCGGACAGCACGCCGTAGGTGCGCACGATGATCGTCTCGACGGTGGGCGACTCCGTGGGGCCGCTGGTCGGCGAGGCGCCGGGCTCCGAGGGCAAGGGGCTGACGGTGGGATCGCCCGTCGGGGCGGGCGTGAGATCCGGGCCGCCGTCGGTCGGGTCGGCGCTCGGCGTCGGCTCGACGGGTGGCACGGTGCCCAGGCCACCGGACGGCGAGCACGCCCCGACGACGAGGGCAAGACCCAGGATGACGGTCAGCCCGAGGACGGACCGACCTGGGCGGGAAGGAGAGCGGAAGCTGGTCTGCGCGGTCATGGCGACGACTCCTGAGCGGATCGGGTCAGGCCATCACTGTCGCGCTCGTCGATGACGGTCCCATCGCCGTCGGGTAACAGCTCCGTCACAGACGTCCCGGGCTCGATCGGGAGCACCAGCGACATGGCCAGGCCGCCCTCCGCCGGCGCATCCGCCTGGAGGTAGCCGCCCAGCAGCGCGGCGTGCTCCGCCGCGATGGCCAGACCGAGGCCACTGCTGCCAGCCGACCGCGACGGCTCCAGCTTGCTGAAGCGCTCGAAGATCCGGTCCAGTCGGTCGGGCGGGACGCCTGGACCTCGGTCGGCGACCGTGACCGTGACCTGCCCGCCCTCGCGCGCGATCGTCACCCGGACATCGGAGGCACCCCCGTGCTCGCGCGCGTTGTCCAGCAGATTGCCCAGGATGCGTTCGAGCCGCCGCGGGTCGGATTCGATGGCGACGTCCTCGCCGGGCTCGATGCGCGCCGAAGGAAGGCGGGTCGTGACGACGGCCGCGACCAGACGCCGCAGGTCGATGGGCACGAGCTCCACCCGTTCCGCCCCGGCATCGAAGCGCGACAGCTCCATCAGCTCCTCGACCAGGGTGCGCAATCGGCGGACGTCGGCGACCAACAACTCGGCGGCGCGCCGGCTCTCCGGCGGGAGGTCGCCCAGATGGGCGCCCACGATCGAGGCCTCGGCGACCAACGCGGTGAGCGGCGTGCGCAGCTCGTGCGCGACGTCGGCCACGAACCGTCGGTTCTGGTCCTGGGCGGACTCCAGGCGCTCGATGGTCGCCTCCAGCCTGGCCGCCATCCGGTTGAACGACGCGGCCCAGGCGCCGAATTCGTCGTCGGACGAGACCGCCACCCGGGCTGACAGGTCGCCGGTCCCGATGCGCTCGGCGGCGATGGCGGCCTCGTCGACGGGCGCGAGCACGCTGCGCGCAACGGCTCGCGAGGCGGCCAGGGCAACCAGGATGAGGACCAGCGCCCCGACCGCCAAGGCCAGCCGCAACTGGTCCACGGCCTCTTGGATGGAGCGGACCTCGTGGACGAAGTACCACTCGGGGGCGCCCGCCGCGGTACCCGTCGCGGTACCCGTCGCGAGGCCGCCGACCACGAGCACGGGGCCGCTCGCCACGTCGCTCCAGGCGTAGGCGATCTCACCGCCGGCCACGCGCTGGCGGACGTCCGCGGGCATGCGCTCCAGGAGGCCGGCCAGGTCGTCGCGCGACAGGACTGGCGGCCCGGCGGGCAGGGCCACGATGCTCTCTATGCTGCGCAGCCGAAAGGTGTCGGCGAGGCCGCTCCGGTCGATGTCGTCGGCGGTCGGCTCGGTGGGGAGCTGGCGCTCCGGGATCGTGACCGACAGGTCGAAGCGGGCCTGGGCGGCCGCGTCGTCCAGCGCCTGGGCGTGCAGCCGGACGTCTGCCACGACGGACGCCCCGACGCCGAGGACGACCGCGGTGAGCGCGACCAGCGCCACGAAGGCGACCGCCAGGCGCGTCCGGATCCCGCTGGGCCAGCGCATCGGCTCGTCTGCGCCCGCCGCTACCGGGCGGCCTTGTAGCCCGCGCCGCGGACCGTGACGATCAGCTCCGGGTCCGTGTGGTCGCGCTCGATCTTGGCCCGCAGCCGGCCGACCGCGACGTCCACCAGCCGCGAATCGCCGAGATAGTCGTAGCCCCAGATGCGATCGAGCAGGACGTCCCGCGAGAGCACCTGGCCGTGGTGGCCGACGAGCTCCACGAGCAGGTCGAACTCGGTGCGGGTGAGCGCGATGTCGACCCCGTCGCGGCTGACCGTGCGACCGGCGACATCGATCGCCAGCGGGCCAAGATGGAGCGGCACGGGCTGGCTATCGGCCGGATCGGCGGGATCGGCGGCCGCGACATGCGAGCGGCGCAGGGCCGCCCGCACACGAGCCACGAGCTCCGGCACCTCGAACGGCTTGCGCACGTAGTCGTCGGCGCCGGCCTCCAGGCCGACCACGACATCGATGGTGTCGGCCCGGCCGTGAGCATCACGATGGGCACGGTCGAGGTGCGCCGGATGGCTCGGCAGACCTCCAGGCCGTCGAGCCCGGGGAGCATGACGTCGAGCAGCACGAGGTCCGGCGGCGCGGCCTCGAACCGGGCGAGCCCGGCACGCCCATCGTTCGCGGTGTCGACCGTGAAGCCGGCGTTGCGCAGGCCGATGGCGGTCACCTCACGGATCGACGGGTCATCCTCGACGAGCAGGATCGTGGCATCCACGCCTGGCAGTATGGCATCGCGGTGCGGCCGGTCAGGCCCGCGCCTCGGTCCGGATGGGCAGTGTGGCCAGCGCGGCGGCCACGAACGCCGCGCCCATGATCCAGAACACGACCGGCACGCCCGCGGCCTCGCCCAGCGCACCGATGACCAGGCCGTACAGGGCCGTCCACAGCGACCCGACCCCGAACGCCAGCGTGAAGTACAGCGCGTACGAGGCGTCCCGGGTGGCCGGCGGTGCGATATCGGCGAGGAGGGCCTGGAGCTGCGGCGACTCCGCGAACGAGAACAGGCCCATGAGCACGATGCCCAGCCACAGCCCGGGCAGCGACTCGCCGGCGGCGAGGAAGACCGCGAAACCGAGTGTCCCGCCCAGGTACGCCGCGATGATCAGCGGCTTGCGCCCGATGCGGTCCGACAGCCAGCCCGCCAGCAGCGGCATCGGGACGCTGAACACGATGAGCGCGCCGTACATCAGGCCGGCGGTCGCCTCGTCCACGCCGATGACCAGGGTCAGGTAGATGAGCGTGAACAGGTTGACGACCCCCAGCCCACGGCCCCCACCGCCCAGGACGGAGGTCAGGAAGACCCAGCGCAGATCCCGGTTCGCCAGGACCAGGCGAAGCGCATCCTTCGAGCTGCCGCCGGCCACGGCCGCCACCCGGTCCGTGCCGTGCTCGCGGATGAACGCCAGCACCGCGATCGCGATGGCCACGGCGGCCAGGCCGAACACGAGTGACGCCCCGCGCCAGCCGACGAGCAGGATGAGCGGCGTCCCGATGACCGCCACGACCACGGTGCCGACGTTGCCGCCGGCGATGTGGGCGCTGATGGCGAAGCCGCGTCGGTGTGCCGGGAATTGCTCGGCCAGCAACCCGTTGCCCACCGGGTGCTGCGGCGACCCGCCGATGCGAGCCACGATGTTGGGCACGGCGAAGGTCACGAAGTTGACGGCCAGCGCCTGGGCCGCGAAGCCCGCCCCAAAGAGCAGGCCGCCGACGCCCAGCAGGCGCCGCCGCGACACGTGCCGGGTCAGTTCCGCGTACGACAGCTGGACCATCCCGGACAGCAGCGCCCCGGCCGCGGCGAGGAAGGCCACGGTCTGCACGCCGACCCCGAACTCGTCGATGATCGCCAGGAAGATGAGTGGCAACAGGACGGCGAACGCGTGATTGACCGCGTGGGCCGCCGACAGGAGCCCGAGCGAGCGCATCGGGCGGACGTCGGGAAGGATCAGCACGCGGCCCATGGTGCCGTATCCTTGGCTGGTCCCGTCAGGCCCGTCCGGAGGTATCCATGGCGACCGTCCTCATCGTCGACGACGAGCAGCACATCCGGCTGCTCATCGAGCAGACGCTCGAAGAGCTCGAAGACGATGGCGTCGAGCTGCTGACCGCCGCGGACGGCGAGGTCGCCCTCGATGTCGTGGCCAACCATCACCCGGACCTCGTCTTCCTGGATGTCCAGATGCCCAAGAAGAACGGCTTCGAGGTCGCGGCCGCCATCAGGGCTGACCCGGCCAACGCGGGCACGACCGTGATCATGCTCACGGCCAAGGGCCAGGCCGTCGATCGCGAGCAGGGCCTCGCCGCCGGCGTCGACGCCTACCTGACCAAGCCGTTCGATCCGGACGACCTGCTGGCGCGCGCCCGCGCGGCCCTCGGTCTCGGCGGCGAGGTCGACTGATGGACGGCGTGGACCTCCGCCGGCTGGTCACCCGCCACCGCCACGTGGCGCCCATGCTGGCCGTGCTCCTCGCGGCCACGAACGCGCGCGTGACGATCAGCGACGACGCGGGCGAGACGATCCTGGATCGGCAGGCCGGGGGCACGACTGGCGCGGGGGCGGGTGCCGGGACGGCCGATGCGCCCTCCGAGCGCCACCCCATCACGGTCGAGGGCGCGACCGTCGGCTGGGTCCAGGGCCCGCGACCGGCCGGTGCCATCGCCTCGGTGCTGTCGTACGCCGCCGCTCGGGAGACGGACAAGCGCGCCCTGTCGCGCGAAGCGCTCGACCGCTACCGCGAGTTGAACCTCATCTACGACCTGGCCGACCAGATCGGCGCCACGCTCGAGGTGGACGCCGTGGCGGCGGTGGCCGTGACCGAGGCCAGTCGACTGCCGTCGGGTGGCGAGGGCTTCATCGTGCTGCGCTCTGGACCGGATGCGGCGGACATGGATGGTGGGATCCTGGGGGCGATCGCGGCCGATGAGCCAGAGATCGTCAACGACGTGGCCGCCGATCCCAGATCAACAGCCGCGGAACGGCAGTGGGCGTCACTGGTCGCGGCTCCGCTGCGCGTCCGCGGCGAGCGTATCGGCATCGTCGGCACGCGCTCGGCGACACCGGTCGACTATCACGCCTCGGACCTCAAGGTGCTGACGGCGATCGCCTCGCTGACCGCACCGACCCTCGATCAGGCCGCGACCCACCAGGCCGTGCTCCGCGCCGCGGACGACGGGGCCGCCGGCAGCGACCAGGACTGACGCCACGGACCCGCGCGCCATCGCGCTCGGGCTGGCCGGCTCGATCGCGGTCCTCGCCTACACCCTCCTGCGCGGTCCCGCCTGGCAGGAGGTCGCCATCGTCCTGGCCGTCCTGTTGCCGGCCGGTCTCGTCCTGTACGGCGGTGCCGCCCGCCGCCGGGCCGCGGAGCTGCGCATCCAGCAGGGTCTGACCCAGCAGGCGTACCAGCGCTCGGAGGTCGCCAACCGCGACCTTGAGCAGCGCGTCGCCGAACTGGTCACCCTCAACGAGCTGAGTGTCGAGGTCGTCGGCACCCTCGATGGCGACGAACTGATCGACCGCTCGCTGACCGCCATCACCCGGCACCTGCGCTTCGATCGAGCGCTGATCATGCTCGTCGACGAGGAGCGCGGGATGCTCACCAGCGGGCGCTCCGTAGGTGGCAGCCCGGAGATGGCGGCACGGATCGGCGAGCTGGAACTCCCCGTCGACCTGCCCGACGGCCTGCTCAGCCGGATCGCTCGCGCCGACGGGCCGCTCCTGTTCCGTGATGTCGACGAGGACCCAGACGCCGGCAATCGCGAGATCGCGCGGCTCCTGGAAGTCACGAGCTTCCTGGGCACGCCCCTCGCGACCAAGGGCCGAACGGTCGGGGTCCTCGCCGTCGACAACCGCCTGACTGGCCGTGACGTGCTGCCAGGCGACGGTCCGCTGCTGTTCACGGTCGGCAGCCTCATCGCCGCCGGCCTGGAGAACGCCCGACTGTACGAGGAGGTCGAGGCCCAGAAGGCCGCCCTGGAGCGCCGGGTCGCCGAGCGCACGGCCGCGCTTGTGGAGGCCACCGCCGCAGCCGAGGCGGCGTCAGCCAGCAAGAGCACCTTCCTGTCGAGCGTGTCGCACGAGTTACGCACCCCGCTGACCTCGATCGTCGGATTCTCCAAGCTCATCTCCAAGCGCCTCGCCGAGGTCGTCTTCCCGGCCCTGCCGACGAGCGCCGCCGACGATCCCGCGACCGACCCGAAGCTCGCCCGCGCCATGCGCCAGGTCAGCGACAACCTGGCCATCATCGTGGAGGAAGGCGACCGCCTGACCGCGCTCATCAACGACACCCTGGACCTGGCCAAGATCGAAGCCGGCCGGATGGACTTTCGGTCGGAGCCCGTGGATGTGGCCGAGGTCATCGGCCGGGCGACGGGCGCCACCGCCGCGCTGCTGGCCGTCGACGAGGGGCCCCAGCTCATCGTCGAGGTCGCGAACGGCCTGCCGACCATCGTCGGCGACCGCGACCGGCTCATCCAGGTCGTCATCAACCTCATCTCGAACGCGGTCAAGTTCACGCCGACCGGCTCGATCACGGTCAGCGCGCGCGTCGCCGCCGATGGCATCGAGGTCGCGGTCGCCGACACCGGGGCCGGCATCCCGGCCGAGGATCAGGAACGGGTCTTCGAGCCGTTCGGGCAAGCGACCGACACGCTGTCCGACACTCCCCGAGGTACCGGCCTGGGCCTGCCCATCTGCCGCGAGATCGTCACTGCCCACGGGGGCCGCCTGTGGCTGGAGAGCGCGGTCGGTGTCGGCTCCACGTTCCGCTTCACGCTGCCGGCCGGCTGACCGTCATCCGCGGGCGAGCCGCACGGCCTCCGTGTAGGCCGCTTCGTCGCTGGCCCCGCCCCACACCCGATCGACCTTGAAGTCGACCTCGCCGATGAGCACGCCGTCGGAGCGGTCATAGAACTCGCGCACGTTGTCGAGGCCCACACCCGACCCGATGAGCACGGGCTTGTCGATGACGTCGCGCACGGCCTTGACCCGCTCGTAGCTCGGTGGGAAGGCGCTCCGAGCGCCGGACACGATCACGGCATCGGCGCCGCCGCGCTCGGCGAGGTCAGCGGCGGCGTCCTCGATCGGGACGTCAAAGAGCGGCGCGGCGTGCTTGACGTGGACATCGCCGAGGACGGCGATGTCGCGATCGAGCCGCGAGCGCAGACGGGCGAGCTCGGCGGCACAGCCCTGGATGATCCCCTGATCCGTGACATAGGCACCGATGACCACGTTGCAGCGGATGAAATCAGCGCCGGTCACGCTGGCGATGGACAGGGCCTGCAAGCACGCGTTGCGCAGGATGTTCACGCCGATCTTCAGGCGGCTGGCCTGCCGGACCTCGCGGACGATGATGCCCATCGCGGCGACCGTTATCGGCTCGACCTCCTCGCGGAAGAACGGTGCGTCACCGACGTTCTCCACGATGGCCCCGTCCAGGCCGGCACGCTCCAGGATGGCCGCCTCGGCCAGGGCGAACTCGACCAGCGCGTCGAGGTCCTCGGTCGCGCGCGGCGACCCCGGCAGCGCCGGCAGATGGATCATGCCGATCAACGGCCTGGACGCCAGGTAGGTCTGCATGTCGGTCATGCCGCGCAGGATACGGCGTGGCGGTCAAGCCCCGCGCGCGCAAGATACGGCGTGGCGGTCAGGCCCCGCGCGCGCAAGATACGGCGTGGCGGTCAGGCCCCGCGCGCGCAAGCAGCCCGTCTGGTCTCCGGTCGTCGCCGGCGGGCGCGCCGACCTGGTTCAAGGTCCAGACCCAGCGGGATCAGGCGCGTCGCCGCCTCGTCGCACCAGACCAGCACATCCTCGTCCGGTACACGAGCCCGTGGGCGGCGCAGCGCCGAGATCATCGCCGCACCCGTGGTGACGAAGGTATCGAGCTCCGCCCCGAGCCAATCCATCGGGCGATACCGATCGCGAAGCTCCGCGCGCACGATGATCAGGACACCGACGTGCCAGCCATCCGGCAGCGTGGCGACTGCGGCCGCCCGGTCGGTGACACGCGCGTCGGCGGCATCCAGGATCTCGATCGGTCGGTCGCACAGATAGACGTGCAGGCGCTCCTTCGTGGGATCCCGATCCAGGGTCGCTCGGAACGGGTCGTGGCGCGCGATGTGCCACCCGCCGGTGCCCGCGATCTGCCTGATCGACTCGATCGTGAGCACACGAGGCGGCATCTCCAGAGCAGCCGTCCGGTGTGGATCCACGTCGACGGAAACCGTCATGCGAAGGCCGAGCGCGTCCGATGCCGCGACCCACCGCCGAACCAGGATGCCGTCCCCCTCGCCACGCTCCATCCGGCCGATCATCGAGGCCGAAACACCGATCTCGTCGCCGATAGACTGGCGGGAGCGACCGATCGCAAGTCGGGTTCGCCGTAGTCGCTCGCCCGCCCGGGCCGTGGCCGCACGTCGTGCCTTCGTCATCGGACGATCATGACGCTGAACACGTAGCTGCGGATCATCCGGCGGCTCCCGGCTCCCGGCTCCCGGCGCGTGGCGCGAGCGGCGCCCGTGTCGCGAGCGGCGCCCGTGTCGCGAGCGGCGCCCGTGTCGCGAGCGGCGCCCGTGTCGCGAGCGGCGCGACCCCGCTCCGATCGTCCACACAGCGGACGAAGGCACGCACCGCGGCGACGATCTACGGCGGCGCATCTGGCGCGCGCGCCCTTGGAGATGAGCCCGTGTCGCGAGCGGCGCGACCCCGCTCCGATCGTCCACACAGCGGACGAAGGCACGCACCGCGGCGAGCACCGACCGGCGATCGTGCGCGCGGACTTGCGATCGGCTCCCGTGCCTGGGCAGATCCATCCGCACCGGATCGTCCGCCATGTGGAGATTCGGAGCGGGGTCGTGCGACCGGACGCGCGGTCCCGCGGGGGGCGCGTCGTGCGGGGTCGCAGCGCGCGGGCGCCGATCGTCCGCCATGTGGAGATTCGGAG
>Ga0163144_10024951_pt1 | contig 11705 bp, 10 predicted proteins | sample OliLak19BULKMAT1_FD_123175 | JGI IMG/M metagenome (GOLD analysis project Ga0163144, IMG submission 123175) | Freshwater microbial mat bacterial communities from Lake Vanda, McMurdo Dry Valleys, Antarctica - Oligotrophic Lake LV.19.BULKMAT1 | ecosystem: Environmental > Aquatic > Freshwater >... | reverse complement strand
TAACTGCGGAAGCCTATTTTGTCCTGCGCTTCCGCAAGACCACCGCCGGTCCTGCAAACGGCATCTATTTCGTGCCAGACAGGCCGGATCATCTGGGCTTGAATCTCGTCACGGATCTTGTCCGCATGCCCTCGCAGTTCATCATGATTTCCATCCTGATCGCCTCATGCCTCAGCCATCCGTCATAAGCACCACCAGCAGCGTCCGCACCATCGGCTCGTTGAGTCCCGGGGAAATGGATGCGATGCACGACCTGATGACGGCTTGTTATGATGCCGTGCCACGCGAGCGGTTCGACAAGGATCTATCAAACAAGGACGAGGTCCTGTTATTGCACGATGGCTCGGGAAATCTCTGTGGATTCACCACCCTCGCATGGAATCCGGCGGGTCGGATCGAGGAGGGCGACGTCCTGTTTTCCGGAGACACCATCATCGACGCCCGCTTCCGGGGCAGCCAGGAACTGGTGAAGGCATTCTGCCACCGGGCCGGCCAATGGAAGGCAGTTCATGGCCGGCCCTTGTATTGGTTCCTGATCTCGAAGGGCCACCGCACCTATCTCTATCTGCCATTGTTCGCGAAACGATTCCACCCCCATCCGAAAAACCAGGAGAACGAATGGCAAGCACTCGCGGGGAAAGTGGCCACCCGCATGTTCGGTGATTTCTGGAAACCCGACGAAGGTCTGATCCGCTTTCCATCAAGCCACGGGCATCTGCGCGAGACGATCGTTCCCTCGAGAGGCCGGAATCCGCTGGTGAAATACTTTCTCGAACGCAATCCCCGCTATCACGCGGGCGAGGAACTCGTCTGCCTAACTGAACTATCCACGACAAACCTGCGGCGCTCGGCACTCGGTGCCTTCGAGGCAGGCATGCGGACACGACCATGAATCCGTCCGCCTCCGCATTGCTAGAAACTCTGGATCTCCGGCTGGTCCCGCAGGCGGACGCGTGGCCTCGCTTGCGCGAGCTGCTAGAACGGCATGCTGGCAGTGAGTTCGGCCGCACTCACGGATTCGAAAGCATCCGCAGTCCAAGGGATTTCCGGGAAGCGATCCCGCCACGGAGTTATGATGAACACAGGCCATGGATCGAGCGCTCCGCCCATGCGGAAACGGGGGTACTCGCCTGTGGCGAACCGGTCGGATTTGAAAAAACCTCCGGCACGTCGTCACAAGCGAAGTGGATTCCCGTCACGCCGGGACTCCAGGAGGAATTCGCGCGGGGACTTGCGGCCTGGTTCAACGGTTGGAAGGTCCGCTGCCCCGCGGTCTTTGAAGGACGCGCCTACTGGGCGATCTCACCACCGGGCATTGCCAGGGAAGTCACGCCCGGCGGCCTGCCGCTCGGCATGGCGGGCGACGATGCCTATTTTCCAAATGACGTCGGCCAGGCACTGGCCGATTGGCTGGTCATTCCGCAACTCATCGGCGGCGCGGAGACGGTTTTTGAAGAGACCGCCCTGGCGCTGCTAGATGCGCCGGACTTGAGTGTCATCTCGGTGTGGAGTCCGACATTTCTGCTAGGTATCGATGCGGCATTGAGAAAACTGCGGGGCGATTTCTGCTGGAGGAATCTTTGGCCCCGGCTCGCGATGGTGAGTTGCTGGGCGGATGCCTCCGCAGCACCGTGGATTCCGCAGCTTCGCGGGCGGCTCGGTGGCATCCCCTTCGAAGCAAAGGGGCTTCTGGCGACCGAGGGAATCACCTCATTGCCCGGCATGATCGATGGAAGCCCACGGCTGGCCACGGAATGCCATTGGCACGAGTTTCTCGACGAGTTAGGGAACTTCACCGAACTCAGGGACCTCCGCACTAACCGGGATTACGAGGTTCTGCTAACCACTGCCGGAGGACTTTTCCGATACCGCACCGGTGACCGGGTACGCGTGACCGGGACCGGTGTGGATGGCCTGCCCCGCCTCCGCTTCATCGGGAGAAGCGGGATGGTTTCCGACCTCGTTGGAGAGAAACTCCAGGGCGACCAAGTGATAGAATCGGTCGCCACATGCGGCACCACCGGCTTCATGGTGGCTGCCCCGGATCGGCCCGGTTATGATCTTTGGTTAGAAGATGTCGCGCTGGCGGCGGCTGTTGAGACGGTTCTGCGCCGCAACCCCTATTTCGATCAGGCACTCGCTATCGGGCAACTTGCCCCCTTGCGAATCCGTCCGCTTCCGGATGAATGGCTGCGAAAATTGACCCTTGCATTGGCAAGGCGGCGGGGCTGCCGGATCGGCGATGTCAAGCTGCCCGGATTGCTCATTCAGGAAACACCGCAGGAGGTCGAGTCATGGCTGGTCTAGTCCGTGGCGGCGATTTTCAACCGCCATGCCCGATCATGAAGAAGGCCATGCGGTTGAAAACCGCCGCCACGATTCTACTCATGCGCGGCAGTATCACCATCCGCCCGGCTCTGGCGGATGATCATGTGGCGATTGAGGAACTCTTCAAGGCCACATCAATGGGGTCACGCATCCGCATCGGCTTCGAGCGTGATCCCGACTATTTCGCCGGGGCGAGAGTGCAAGCGGAAGAGCCCTGCGTCTGGGGCGCATTCGACGATACGAACCGCGCGATCGGATTATTTTCCGCCGGAACCCGCGGTGTCTGGCTCGGCAGGGAAATGAGAATGCGCTATCTCTGCGATCTCCGGATTCACCCGGACTGGCGGGGTTCCTCCCTATTGGCGCGCGGTTTCCAGCAACTCCGGAACGCGGTCCTCCAACCGGGTGAATGGGCACAGACGCTGGTGCTGGAGGACAATCCCGCTGCGCTGGATCTTCTAACCAGCCGACGCGGCGGACTGCCGGAATACCGCCCTGCCGGGAAATATGTTAGCTGGTTGCTTCCAAGGCAGCGGATCACCGCCAGCCGCCACATCAAGGTGCGGCGGGCGGGCGCTGGGAACCTTGATGAAATGCAGGCCTTGCTGGATGCCGCTTCGAGGCTCCGGAGTTTTTCTCTGATGACCCGGCTTTGCGAGTTGGGTGGCCCCGCATGGCGCGATCTGGAAGCATCGGATTTTCTCGTCGCGGAACAACAGGGTTCGATCATCGGGATGATGGGCCTGTGGGATCAGAGTGGTTTCCAACGCATGAGAATCAGGGGCTACTCGCCGATGGTCGCCGCGGTCCGGCCGCTGTGGAATGTATTTGGCACCGTCCGTCTGCCGGGTCCGGGGCAATTGGTTCCCCTGCGCAAGGCCACCGCTGTCGCCTGCCGGAATGACGATCCGGAAATCCTCCGCGCCTTGCTGGCGAGCGCCCTTTCGCAAAACGATGGACGCCACATTCTGCTAGGAATGTCCGCGCTGGATCCGCTTGCGACCGGGATGGCGGGACTGAAGGCGAAGAAGGCGACTGGCCGCCATTTCCTTGTCGGCTGGGATGGCGAGCCTCCCGTCTGGCAAGAGCCGTTTTCCTTCGATGTCGCCCGGATCTAGCATAATTCGGCATGGTCCGCCGCATTCCGCCGTCCGGAGCAAAAGACGTGAACTCCGGGCAGTTCCGGTGTCGCTACCGCGACACGGACATCCGGTGCCCACCGACCATGGACTGAAGTCCATGGCTACCGTCCTGGACCGCGATGCGGTCGAAGACATCGGTGAGAAAAGCGGCCTAACGGACAGGCAGCGGCGGCAGCTCGGGAAGCCCCGGGATCTCCGACAGCATCATGGCTTCCGGACTCCAGTTCGGATCGATGGCCCGGCTGAAAATGACATCCATGCGGTTGAGATACTTCGAGAGGTGGTCGCTGCGGCGGTGACGATTCGACTTGAGGCCCTCCTTGAGGCGCATGTAGTCGTCGAACACGCCGCTGGTCTCGCGGGCCCGGGTGATTTCGAACCAGTTGAGATAATCGCGGGCACGCTCGGTCTTCGCGATCATGGTGGACCGGGTTACGTCGAGAGCGGTTAGGCTTGCGGCAATTTCCACGATCTTGTTCTTCGCCAAATCCGATAGGATGAGCTGATATTCGGCAAGAACCGGCCTGTAGGACGGGAAACAACGGTAACTCAGCCGAACCAGGGAATCCTGGGCGAGGCGCACGGAGTTGACACGCTCGGCCTCGGGCAGCGCGGCGAGTTCCGGCCAGGCGGCGAGCTCCTTCTGCTGGATGATGCCTTCCCCATCGCGGAAATTCAGGCGGAGGGCCTCGGTCAGCGCGGTCTCGGTCTGACCCACGGTGAAGATGTCGGTCGCGAGATTCTGTCCACCGATGTTAGCGAGTTGCAACTGCCACCATTTGGACAGGCTGGTTTCGGATAGATTGAGCTCCGGGAAATGTTTGCGGAGCAGGGCGGGCATTTCTCCTTGGAAATCGGCGACTTCGGATAGAAAATTCCGGAACCCGTCCTTGCCCTGGGGCTGTTCGAGAAGGGCCATAACCAGCGCGCCTGACGAGACGTGGAAGGCCGCCCGCATCGCTCCGTCCATGTTCTCGAACTCCTGTTGGTCGAGGGAAAACAACTCATCGAGCTTGAACAGGCCGCCGCTTTTGAAAAGCGCTTCATAGAGCCGCCGGTCGCTTTGCTTCAAACGCCAGGCGGTGGCTTCGCGCAACCCATCGCCCAACCAGGGTGGCACGAAAAACGGAATCTCGTTCACCTTTGCGGGCTTGTCCTGGAGGGCGCGTTCGTGGATCAGCGCGGCCGTCACGGCGGACTTGAATCGCTCGTGCTCGATGCCGCGGCTGAGGTGCACGTCGAGGTGGATCTCATAGCCCGACTCACCGACGAGCAATCGGGTGGCCACCGTCCGCCGGGGCAGCGGGTCGCCATTTTTCCCATGAAGGGAGATCGAAATCGGCACCTTCCACCAGTCATCGTCCGCTTGCTCGAAAGGGGTGGAGGTCTTCACTTCCGTGGTAAGGCGCAGCAATTCGGATTTCGCCTCCTCGGCGAGCATCGCGATCGCGCCCCGGTCCGCGCTCTCGCCGCCATCGACGCGGAATTGCCTGGTGCTGCTGATCACCCGGTCCTGCCCTTCAAGCCGGAGTGACGGAGGAGGTTCGATGACTTCCACGACCCGCGGGATTTCCTCCGCGACGGCGAGCGCGATGGCGAGGAATCCGAGAGCAAGCGGGCGGGCGATCATTTCTAATCAGAAGGTTTGTGGCATTCCCTGGTCACCTAAAGTTTCTCGCGGATCAAGGACGATCCGGTCCTCCTTGAAATCGACCCGATGCATGCGGCTGAACGCCAGTTCGGTCTCGTTGGCGAAAAGTTCGGCGACCTTCGCATACGATGGCAGCACCAGATGAAGGAAACCCTGCGGCACGACGAGTTGCCCCAAGCGCCCGCCTTTTTGAGGGAAATCGTAATCCTTGAGAAAGCGACCGCCGGAGGGATTGAACGTGGTGATGATTTCCTTTCCGCTCTGTTCCTTATCGACCTTGAAATACATCGATAGTGTGAAGGGTTTTCCAAAGACGCTGCGCTCCATGATGAGTTCCGCGCGGCCCTCTTCCAAGCGAACCCAAAAGTGCTCTAGCTTGATGTCCTTGCCCAGCAGTCCGCCCTGTTTCATGACCAAGGTCTCGGCCAGCCATTGGTTGATTTCCGCCTCTGACAAGGTGACGGCGTAATTGCGGTCGATGGCATTTTGCAGGACGGCTTTCATGTTGCGGACGGGTGTGGCTTTCACCGCCGGACCGTGGCCGCCGAGGTCGCTCAAATCCTGTGGCTGGGTGACGAAATAGACGGCGGTTCCGAGTCCGCACATCGCTGCGAGCAGGATGAGGAACAGCAGTTTGGAGAAGCAGCCTCCTACGAATCCGGGTTTTGACGGGTCGGCCATGAGTGGTTTTGGTTAACACGCGCGGGGCCACTTGCAAAGCCTCCCTTCGCGCGACGGTCAATCGGACGATTTCGAAGCAGGCGCCGCAGCGGGTGCCGCAGGTGCGGCGGGTGGTGCGCTTGCCGCACTTTCCGCCTTCGCCCCTGCCTGGTAAGACGTCGAGCGATAGTCCGTCTGGTAAAATCCGGCCCCTTTGAAAATGATGGCGCCACCGGTCCCAAGAAGTCGCTTGACCTGTCCGTCGCAGCCGGATTCCGGGCAATCCGTCAGTTTCGCATCATTCATGCTTTGAAACACCTCGAAGCGTTTTCCGCATTTTTGACATTCGTAATCGTAGTTTGGCATAGCTGTTGGCGGGTCTTGTAGCACGTTCACTTCCCCGCGCAACTCCCGGTTTGTTGGCAATCGAGGGATTTCGCGTGCCGTGGACGACCGGATCTGTTTTTATCGCAGGCATGCCTCCCCGCGTCAAAACCGTCGCATCCATCTCCGTCGAAAAATTCTTCGATGCCCATGCCGAGTCTCTCGGGTTGAGCCTGTTGGGAGAAAAAATCGGGTTCGACCGCCTGATCAGCGAACCAGCCATGAACCGCCCGGGCCTGGCACTCGCGGGTTTTTTCTCTTACTTCGCCCGCAAGCGCGTCCAGGTGCTGGGGAATTCGGAACTTTCGTATTTGAAAAAACTCCCGGAGTCCATGCGGGTGGACCGCTTCCGCCGGATGTGCGGCCGCGACATCCCGTGCCTCGTCGTCGCCCGTGGCTCGAAACTGGATGATAACCTGCTGGAGGTCGCCAGGGAACACGGCATCCCTGTTTTCGGCACCAACCAGGTCACCATGAATTTCCTCAACGCGGCCACCATCCGGCTCGAGCACGAGTTCGCGCCCAGCGTCACGATCCATGGCTGCATGGTGGACATGCGAGGCGTCGGCGTGCTCATCGTCGGCCGCAGCGGTGCTGGAAAATCGGAAACCGCCATCGGCCTGCTAGAGCGTGGAGCCTCACTGGTGGCCGACGACATGGTGCGCATCAAATACGTCGGCGGAGACCTCGTCGCCACCGCGCCGGACCTTTCGCGGGGCTACATGGAAATCCGCGGCATCGGCATCATCAACGTGGCCAACCTTTACGGCCTCGCATCTATCCGCCCCGACAAGCGGCTCGATCTCGTCGTCACGCTCAAGCCCCAGGCCGACCTCAATGAGGTGGATCGCGTGGGACTCCAACAGAAGACCTACGAGATCCTCGGCCAACAGGTCATCCACGTGGAAATCCCAGTCGGCCCCGGCCGCGACACCGCGCGGATGGTCACCATCGCCGCGCTCGACCAACAGTTGCGACGCCTCGGCTATAACATGGCGGACGAGTTCAACCAGAAGCTGCTCAACCACATGGGCGGCGGAATTTGAACCGGAGCGCGGAATTCATTCCGCCGGTCTCGGGCAAGATCGAGGTCTTGGAAGCCAATAACGATTCTACTCACTCGAACGGTTCTCGGAAAACGTGCTCGCGCAGAAGTGACCTCCCCTTAGGATTCATTCATGAAATTCATCACCGCGCTGGCAGGAATCCTGTTGATCCCAAGTTTCACCCTATCAGCCGAGGACGCGCCGGCGGAGGATGGCTTCATCTCGATCTTCGACGGGACCCTGAAGGACTGGGACGGCGATCCGGTCTATTGGAAAGCGGAGGATGGCGTGCTCATCGGCGAGGTGCGGCCGGACACCCTGCTCAAACGAAACTCATTCATCATCTGGCGCGGCGGCGAGACCGGAGATTTCGAACTGAAGCTGGAATACCGCGTCTCGGCCCAAGGCAACAGTGGCATCAACTACCGCAGCATCGAAGTCCCCGGAACGAAGTGGGCGCTCGAGGGCTATCAGGATGATATCGATGGCAAGGACCAGTGGAGCGGACAGAACTACGAGGAACGCGGAAGGACGTTTCTCGCCTATCGCGGGCAAAGCGTGGTGATTCCACCCGGCGGGAAACCGGAAGTCACCCGAGAACTGGGCGACCGCGCGGAACTTCAGAAAAAAGTGCTCAAGGAGGACTGGAACCAGGTCCACATCATCGCCAAGGGAAACCTCCTCCAACATTCCACCAACGGAGTCCTGATGTCCGAGGTGCGCGACGAGGATCCGGAACTCCGGCGGCTGACGGGATTGTTAGGCGTGCAGGTCCACGTCGGCCCGCCGATGAAGATCGAATACCGCAAGATCCTCCTCAAGCGGTTGAAATAGAAATCCGCCGGATGGACGAATTGACATCGCATCCGGCGGATTAGAATCAGTTAGTTACCCAGTGCCTCGTCCACCTTCTCACCGGCCTTCTCGCCCGGCCCCTTGGGATTGATGGCGTCACCCACATTCTCGACAGCCTCATCGATCTTTTCGCCAGTCTCCTCGGCAGGCCCCTTCTCCTTGCAGGAGACGCCCGCGAAAACTAATGGGAACAGGCACAATGACATCAAGATGGTTATTTTCATGGTTTGTTTGGTTGGTTAGGATCACGAAAGGAAACTGTTTTTCACGATCGGTCGCGAGTCTGGCACATCCGGAATGCTTGTCCACAGACATTGTCATTTCCCTGAAATGACTTCCCTTTTCCTGACAGGAAACTAGGCCGGGCGGGTGTCCTGGCTTTTGCTCACCATCGCATCCGCGATTCTTCTCGGGTTCTACGATTACTTCAAGAAACTCGCGCTCCGTGACAACGCGGTGATGCCTGTCCTTTTCGGCGGCATCTGCGCCGGGGCCTTGATGTGGCTTCCGATGGTGGTGTGGTCGGCGGTTTCCCCCGCGACATTGCCCGGTGAATTCTTCCATGTCACCGGCATCGGCAGGAACGAGCACCTGCTGCTTTTTCTTAAATCCCTGTTGGTGGGAATCTCGTGGCTATGCGGCTACATCGGGATCAAGTCGCTGCCGCTGTCCATCGCCACGCCCATTCGCGCGACAGGGCCCTTGTGGACGATCCTCTTCGCGGTCCTGATTTTCCATGAATCCCCCTCCGCCAGGCAATGGCTGGGCGTGTCGATCATCCTGACCGCCTTCCTCGCGTTCACCTTCGTCGGCCGGCGGGAGGGCATCCGGTTCCATCGCGACAAGGCGGTATTCTTCATGATCGCGGCCACTCTGACGGGCGCCGCATCCGCACTCTACGACAAATACCTCCTGCAAACGGCACACATCGCCCCGGGTGTCGTGCAGGCGTGGTTCAGCATCTATCTGGTCGTCATCATCTTTCCCGCGATGCTTGTCTGGCTGCGCTCGAAGAACCGCCACCCGTTCCACTGGCATTGGGCGATCCCGGTCATCGGCATCACGTTGCTGGCTGCGGACATCCTCTACTTCATCGCCATATCCATGCCGGACGCGCTGATCTCGCTGATCTCTCCGGTGAGGCGGACCTCGGTAATCGTCTCATTTCTGCTAGGCATTATCCTGTTCAAGGAAAAGCATATCTTCGCGAAAGGCGCATGCATCGCCGGGATCATCCTCGGGGTGATCCTGCTATCGTGAAACAGCGAGAGGAAACGAATGGCACGTAGCCAAGCGCGAACCGATAGAGGTAGGAACAGGGCTTTCGCCCCGCTCCCCCCTCCGAACCGGACGGGCGGATCTCCCGCATCCGGCCCTCCAGCCAGCAGTTTTCTCCGTTCGAGCCGCAGAAGGCGCATTTGGCGAGACAGCCGTGTGAGGAGACCGGGATGTCGGGAAGTGAAGAAGGGGAGCACGCGCGCGCCCACGTGTGGTTTCAGGCGCCCTCGCCGGAATTATTTCGTGGAAGGCCGGGCAGGCTTGATCGGTTTCGGACGGTGCATGGTGTTACCACACTCCGGAGCGCGAGGGCGCGCTCCGGAACACGCGGGGGCGCGTGTGCCCCCCTTCCATCGGCCGCTGGAGAATTCCCGATCAAACGCCTGCTCCGCTGACTTCCTCCTCGGATGACGCCGGACGGGTCGAGACGAAGTCGAGTTCATCGACGTCCGGCTTCTTGACGACGTTCACGGCATCCCCGGCTTTTACATCGCCACGGAGCAGGGCCTCGGCGAGCGGATCCTCGAGGAAACGCTCGACGGCACGCCGCATGGGGCGCGCACCATAGGCCGGATCGAAGCCTTTCACGGCGAGAAGATCGCGGGCCTCGTCGGTGAGGGTGAGGGCGATGTCCTTTTCCTTCAGGCGCTTGACCAGCTTGGCCACCTCGAGCTCGACGATCTGGTTGAGATCGATTTTCTCGAGCATGTGGAAGACGACCAAGCCATCGAGACGGTTGAGGAACTCGGGTTTGAAGTAGCGTTTTGATTCCTCAAGAATCTTGTCCTTCATGCCTTCATGATCCGCCTCGTCCTCTGCCATGGCACCGAAGCCGAGCGTGGTCTGACGCTTGATCGAGGATGCTCCGACGTTGGAGGTCATGATGATGATGGTGTTCCGGAAGTCGATCTTGCGACCGAGGGAATCCGTGATGGTGCCTTCTTCAAGGATCTGCAAAAGCAGGTTCATGACATCCGGGTGCGCCTTCTCCACTTCGTCAAACAGGACGACCGAATACGGACGACGGCGGACGGCTTCGGTTAGCTGGCCACCTTCCTCGTAGCCGACATAGCCCGGAGGCGATCCGATCAAACGGCTGGCGGTGAATTTTTCCATGTATTCCGACATGTCGATCTGGATCAACGAGTCAGGGTCGCCAAACATGAACTCGGCGAGATTGCGCGCGAGGTAGGTCTTGCCGACACCAGTGGGGCCGAGGAAGAGGAATGATCCGATGGGGCGGCGTGGGTCCTTGAGGTCGGCACGCGAACGACGGAGCGCCTTGGAAATGGCAATCACCGCCTCGTCCTGACCGATCACGCGGCTCTTGAGTTCCTCCTCCATCTTGAGGAGTTTCTCGGCTTCCTTCTCCTCCATCCGGCGGAGAGGAACACCGGTCCACTTGGAGACCACGGCCATGATGTCATCATCCGTCACCTCAACGACCTTTTCCTCCGACGAGGCACGCCAGGATTTCAGCGTTTCCTCGAGGTTCTTCTTGGCGTTCTTCTCGTCGTCGCGAAGAGCGGCGGCTTTCTCGAAATTCTGCTCGGCGATGGCAGCCACCTTGTCGCGGTTGATCTGCTCGATGGCGGCTTCCAGTTGCTTGATGGACGGTGGCCGGGTCATCGTGCCGATGCGCGCGCGCGCTCCGGACTCATCGAGAACGTCGATTGCCTTGTCCGGCAGGAAGCGGGCGGTTAGATAACGCGATGTCAGCTTGACAGCCGCCTCGATGGCTTCCGGTGTGTACTTCGCCTTGTGGTGGGATTCGTATTTCTCCTGAAGCCCTTGAAGGATCTTGATGGCATCATCGACCGAAGGCTCCTCGACCTTCACCTGTTGGAAACGCCGTTCCAGCGCGGAGTCCTTCTCGATGTATTTGCGATACTCGTTGAGGGTGGTGGCACCGACGCACTGAAGCTCGGCACGGCTGAGGGCGGGCTTGATGATGTTAGAAGCATCCATCGCGCCCTCGGCGGAGCCTGCTCCGACGATGGTGTGGAGTTCGTCGATGAAAAGGATGACGTTCTTCACCTTGCGGATCTCATCCATGACGGCCTTGATGCGCTCTTCGAACTGGCCGCGGTACTTGGTGCCGGCGACCATCAGCGCGAGGTCGAGGGTGATCACCTTCTTGTCGCGAAGGATTTCGGGGACATTGCCGGTGGCGATTTCCTGGGCGAGTCCCTCGACGATGGCGGTCTTGCCAACGCCAGCTTCTCCGATGAGCACCGGGTTGTTTTTCGTCCGGCGGCAGAGGATCTGGATCACGCGCTCGATCTCGCTCTCGCGGCCGATCACCGGGTCGAGCCCACCTTCGCGGGCGACCTTCGTTAGATCACGGCCGAATGCCTTGAG
>Ga0163144_10024950_pt1 | contig 11705 bp, 4 predicted proteins | sample OliLak19BULKMAT1_FD_123175 | JGI IMG/M metagenome (GOLD analysis project Ga0163144, IMG submission 123175) | Freshwater microbial mat bacterial communities from Lake Vanda, McMurdo Dry Valleys, Antarctica - Oligotrophic Lake LV.19.BULKMAT1 | ecosystem: Environmental > Aquatic > Freshwater > Lake... | reverse complement strand
TGATGACTTTTTGAACCAAATCCAGACCGGGGTCTCGCAGTGGATTGGCCAGATTCGCCAAATCACAGTGTTACCAAAAACCACCGGCTTCCCATTAATTGAAGATAGTGACAAAGCTCAGAGTGCAGATCTGGAAGAAGTGGCCTTCTGGGGGCATTTGCAAGCCGAGCTGCAATCGATTCAGTCGGAATTAGAACGTCCAGATGTTCAACTCACTCTGGCTATGTTGCGCGAGGCAAAGCGTTTTGTGGCGACGCGGGCTTTAGAAAATGACACGGGATTGGACCAAGCATTAAGCTATACCAATGATGTAGCCCATTTTGTGAAAATATATCCTATCGAAGCATTGCAAGCAGCGCGAGATTTTGATAGAATTTCGACTGCTGTCAATAATATTTTCGATCATTTGGTCAAAGTTCGAAGCTCACGGTACTATTCGCTGGAGAGGAGCCTCAAGCTGTTGGAAGCAACGACACTGACTCTTCGGAGATGCATTATTGGAGTACTCCAGGATCAATACCGAAATCTTCTGTTTATGGAATATAAGGAATACGAAAACAAAGTCCGCTACCCTACACAGGATGTGTTCGTACAGTTCGACGATCGCTTGGATGAATTCAAAGAGTTCTTCTTGGAACAAAGTCGTCGAAGGAAAATGCAAACGCCACAGAAAGTCTGGGATAAGATGGTTCTGCACCACACTTCGCTGAAAGAACGCTTGGATCTGGTTCATGAATTCCGAAGCGGGCACAATCAGCTGAAAGCGGTGGTCACGAAAGTTTTGCAGGACGACGAGGAGACCTATCAGGATGCCATTGGGCAAGTTGAGAGCCCACCCCGTAAAATCTTCGCTACGGTGGACGCGCTGGATTTGAGTCCAGGTGGTACGAAGGCGGTCCAGTCAGCTCTGGAAGAATACGACTTGCAGATGGATGCGATGGAAGAGAAGCTGGCTCATCTGTTGCGTGACAAGTTGATGGCTTGCCAGGTGAGTAGGCTCCTGTGTTTGCTTCTAAAGGGGGATTGTCATTGTCGTCTTTTTTCTTCTGAAGCAACGAGCATTTTGTTCTCTTGCTTACCTTAGGACGCGGAAAGCATGTTTCGTGTGTTTGCACGCTTCAGCCTCTTGTTGACTAGGACACGAGTCCGTGCGGCTGTCAAGGAGTTCCAGATTCAGCTGATTTCTACGGTGGCCGAAGCTGTCGAAAAGCTGCAATCCAAGTTCACCCACAAGTATGAATTTTCGAGTTCTGCGCACATTTCACGTTTGCGTGGAATCCCCCCCGTCGCCGGTAAAATTCTGTGGGCCAAACAATTGGAGCGGCAAGTGCACTTGCTAATGGAACGCATGGGCAATGTCCTCGGGCCTAATTGGGGGCAGCAGCTTGAAGGGCGACAGCTTCGGAAGGGCGGCGACGACTTGTTGGCCAAATTAGATGCCAGGTCCTTTTTCCGCAATTGGGTGATGGAATGGGAAAAGGAAATTACTTCCGCCGCGACTTCTCCACTGCACTCATACCCTGTGCTGATCCAAACTGATGGGCGATCTAATAATACGGTGGCTCAGGTGAATTTTGACGAAAATACTGAACTCTTATTCACTGAGATTCGGTATCTCAAGTGGTTGGGATTTGGGAATGACATCCCACGAACGTTGTCCATGGTGTCGCAGGAGTCCATGGAACGTTACCCGTACGCGGTGACGATCAAGACAGCACTTCGCTCGTACCAGGCCGTTCGTGTACTAATTGCAAGTGAGTTGGAACCTCTGGTGATGCCGCAGCTTGTGGAGATTCGTGAGTGCATATCCGAAGCGTTTGGTGTCAAGTTGTCATGCTCTACAGCAGTTGCGAAGAAACGTCGCATTCGCTGGGACTCACGAGATTTATCCGATTGGGTATCAAAATTGGCTGTTTCTGTGTCCAAGTTCGAGGAGAGAGTCGAAGAACTGTTGAACGCCTGCGGCCAAATCGAAGCCGCCCTGGAGGCACTCCAGACGCTAGAATATGATGCCAACAAATTTAAGATGGTGCTTGAGAGAGTGCAGAAGACGATCGACAACATGTCCCTCAGTGGCTACTCGGATTTGGCTTCTTGGGTGAAGATTGTCTCTGATCGAATTGGCAAGGTGCTTGCTAACCGTCTCAAGGCAGCAATAATTGGCTGGAATGCCAAATTCAAGAAAATTGCCAAGATTGAGGAGGACGAAGAATGTGGAGCCGCTCCTGCTTTCGAGCCAAAGGATATTGGCAGCATGACGGTTCCCTCCAAACTGGTTTTTGTCGACGTTATTCTGCGTAATCAGGAGATTTCCGCTTCCCCGTCAGTTCCAGGCGTCCGGTCACTGTTTTTGGAAAAATTCCACGAATTTGTGGGAGTTGCTTGTGACCTTCAATTGCCAAAGAGTGGTCGATTTGAAGTCTTTGACAGTGGCACACACTCACTCAGCCAGACAACAGAGGACGAAACTTTCGGCTATCTTATCGATCAAGTCCCCGCAGCCGTCCTCGCGGAAGCCTATTCTGTGGTAGAGTCGCATGTTGCAGATGTTGCTTCATTTGTTGATCAATGGCTAGCATACCAAACGCTATGGGATACTCAGGTTTCCGATGTTGCTACTTCTGTCGGCAACGATATTGAGAAGTGGCATGCGTTGTTGGTGGAAGCATCTGCATCCCGTGAAACCTTGGACTCGTCTGGAAACCATGCGGAGTTTGGACCTCTTGTTGTCAAGTATGCGAAGGTTCAATCTCAGATCAATCTGAAGTACGATTCGTGGCAAAAGGAACTGCAGTCCTCCTTTGCGACAATTCTCGCCCAACTCATGTCGGATTTGCACGAGAAGATTTCCAGTGCAAAAACGAAACTTGAAATTATAGTACTTCAGAGCTCTGGTAATAGTACAGATGACATCGTCCTGGGAGTCACGTTTATCCAGGAAATGAAGCAAAGGCTGGCCCCCCTTTCGAATGACATAAAAGAGCTTGCCGAGTCGGAGAAGATGCTGAAACGGCAACGCTACATTTTCCGCCACGATTGGCTCGAAAGCAGTGTTGTAAAAGGTAAATACGATAGCATGGTCCAGATTCTCCACCGTCGGAGCCAAGCCATGGATGAGCAGATTCCTTTGCTCCGATCTCGGGTTGCGGCAGAAGACAATAATGCTGCTATGCAGAGGGCGGAGCTTCTTAGTAGTTGGGAGAATGATAAACCACTTCGCGGAAGCACCACTCCGCCGAAAGCACTTGACATCCTCTCCAAGTTTGAGCTTACGATGATGAAGGCCAGCACTCACCAAGAAAATCTTGTGAAAGCTAAAGATGCCCTCGGCCTGGAGCATTCCGCAGAAGCCGATGCTGTTTCCGATTGCTTAGACGAACTAAACGATCTCAAGGAGGTCTGGCAAGCTGTCATGAAACCATACGAAGAGCTTCAGAAAGTCAAGGACAGCCCATGGTCTTCTTGCGTGATGAGGAAAGTGAAGCGCGGGCTTGATGATTTACTCGCTGAGATGAGATCACTTCCGAACAGAATCAGGCAGTACGATGCGTATGTCTATTTGCATGACTCCGTCAAAGGATATATCGCAGGCTACAGCCTCTTGAATGATCTCAAGACTGAAGCGCTGAAAGAAAGGCACTGGAAAATGATTCTTCAGCGCCTTGGCGTGCATCTTCAGTTATCTGACATTAAGGTTGGAACACTTCTCGACAACGGTGTTATCAACCGCAAGAAGGAAATGCTAGAGATTCTTTCCGTTGCTCAAGGCGAAATGGCTTTGGAAGTCTTTTTGGGTGAAGTGCGAGACCGCTGGATGAAGCAAGAGCTCGAGCTCGTTCTGTTCCAGAACCGTGTTCGATTGATCCGTGGATGGGACGAGTAAGAGTGGCCTACTTTTATGCATCGTTTTGTTTTTGTGTTGTTTTTCTCACACCTTTTATTGGACTGGCGCGCAGTCTCTTTGCCACCTTGGATGATCACATCGGTGGGCTTGCTCTAATGAAGAGTTCGCCGTTTTATCGTACGGTTCGCGAGTTTCAAGAAGAAGGAAAGCTCTGGGAAGATCGGCTTACGAAATTTCGCGCTGCATTTGATGCCTGGGTTGACGTGCAAAGGCGTTGGGTGTATCTGGAAGGCATTCTGTTTGGTTCGTCCGACATAAAGCAACAGCTGCCAGCGGAGTGGTCGCGCTTTAAGAGTGTAGACTCAGAATTCGTCACTCTTATGCGACGTATTGCTAGCAAGCCATTTGCCATGGAAGTCCTAAGCATTCCAAACCTTCAGCGTACACTGGAGAGAATAGGCAACTTGATGGTAGTTATACAACGTGCTCTTGGAGATTACTTGGAAAGGCAGCGAAGTGACTTTTCTCGATTCTACTTTCTCGGAGATGACGACTTACTTGAGATAATCGGAAACTCGGGTGAACCAGGCAAAGTCCTTGCGCATGTCGGCAAGATGTTCGCTGGCATCGCAAGCGCAAGAATCGCCTTGGATGCTGAACTTTCAGAGGGCGTCTCGCATAGACTTGATGCCATGGTGAGTAAGGATGGGGAGGTTGTCCCGTTTGTCAGGCACGTTGACATTGCCAAGGGCATGACCGTGAATGAGTGGCTGAAAGACCTAGAAAGTCAGATGAAGCACACCCTTGCCCAACTTTTGGAGGAAGCGGTGACCGGAGATAAGTCTGGTGAAAACAGAACCAAGGGCGAAGAGGGGGAAGCAGAATTTGTGACATGGGCCACGAAATTCCCCGCTCAAGTGATGATACTCGCTGCGCAAATTTACTGGAGCAGTGCTGTCGATGGTGCTCTGCACGGCAATGATCCAAACTTAGCTTTGCGGCAAGTTCTTGCTGGGCTCGAATGGCGCCTGGAAGTTATGGCCAAAACTGTGTTGCGTGAACTTCCTCCAGATTCCCGCAAGAAGTTTGAGCAGCTGATCACTGAATTGGTCCGACAGAGAGATGTTGTTAGGAGCCTAATACAGAACAGCGTCGCCTCTGCCCATGACTTTCGATGGTTGTATCATCTTCGTTACACGTACAACCCCAAAGCAGAGAATTTGACGGATAAGCTGATGGTATCCCTCTCGAATGCCAAGTTTTCATACGGATTTGAATATTTAGGCATTGGAGAGCGCTTGGTCCAGACGCCTTTAACTGATAAGTGCTATTTGACACTCTCCCAGGCGCTCCACTTTCGTATGGGAGGAAGCCCGTTTGGTCCAGCAGGAACAGGCAAAACAGAGACAGTCAAAGCGCTTGGTGCCCAGCTTGGGCGATTTGTTCTCGTTTTCAATTGCGATGAAACGTTTGATTTCAGCGCCATGGGACGGTTGTTTGCTGGTCTATCTCAAGTGGGTGCTTGGGGTTGCTTTGACGAATTCAATCGACTTGAGGAACGTATTTTGAGTGCTGTCAGCCAGCAGATTCTGACGATACAACGTGGTCTGATCGAGCGACAAGACAACATCGAGATGCTTGGGCGATCCATCAAGCTTCACGAGAACGTCGCTGTTTTCATCACCATGAACCCTGGTTACGCAGGCCGCAGTAATCTTCCCGACAACCTCAAGTCTCTGTTCCGTTCCTTTGCTATGGTTGTCCCAGACAGAAACTTGATTGCTCAAGTCATGCTTTATAGTCAAGGCATCGTGTCGGCGGAGAAGCTTGCCGGGAAGATTGTTGATTTGTTTCTGCTCTGCTCATCTAAGATGTCCCAACAACGCCACTATGATTTTGGGTTGAGAGCACTGAAAACCCTTTTGGTTAGCGCCGGCGCACTGAAGAGGCAAGCAATCGAGGGCAAAGGCAATCTTGAAGGTGAAGAATTGGAAGTAGCGGAGAAGAATGCCCTTATTGTTGGTGCATGCAACAATGTTCTGCCCAAACTTGTAGCCGAAGATATGAGTATTTTTAGAGCTGTCCTCGAAGAACTCTTCCCTGGGTCCACCGTTGCGAAGATGGAAGATGAAGAAGTTCGCACTGAAGTGCTTTCCATGTGCGAAGAGCATAACTACATAGCCTCGGAGAGCTTTGTTCAGAAGGTTCTGCAGCTTCGACAAGTGATTAATATGCGGCACGGCATAATGGTTGTTGGCCCTGTTGGTGCAGGGAAATCAGCTGCGCTGAGGGTGCTTTTGAAGGCCCTCGAAAAAGTCGATGGCAAGAAAGGCGACATTTATGTCATTGACCCGAAAGCTATTAACAAGGAGAGCTTGTATGGAACTTTGGATGGCACTACACTTGAATGGACAGATGGTGTCTTCACCAGTTTGCTGAGGGGAATCATTGACAACCAGAAGGGAGAATCGGAGCGGCGGCACTGGATTGTCTTTGACGGAGACGTTGATCCAGATTGGGCGGAGAATCTTAACAGGTGGGAATATCGTGATTACTTTTGGCTTGAGTGGTCTTTGCTTTCTGGTCATTTGATCCTCATTATTTCGTACTTCAATTCCTCATTGGGAAGCGTGCTTGATGACAACAAGCTTCTAACTCTACCAAGTGGGGAGCGCCTGAGCATCCCCAACAATGTCCGAATCATCTTGGAAGTGGACAACTTGGCCCACGCTACTCCCGCGTCAGTTTCTCGTTGCGGCATGGTATGGTTCAGCGAAGACACCGTGTCATCTGAAATGGTCTTGGAAAACCTTGTTGGCAATCTAAGGAAGGAGGATCTCATCGGTGATGGTTCCTCTGGCGATATACCGCCAGCACAGACACTTTTCTTGGACTCGATCAAACCTCTGGTCGTGTCGGAGTCCGAAAGGGCGTCCTCTCTTGTGATTGACGCTTTGGAGTTTGCCCTCGCAGAGACACATGTGATGGTTCCAACAAGGGACCGTCTGTTCCATACCTTCAGGGCGCTTTTGATACAAGGTATCAACCTCGCGGTTGCCTTTGATGAAAATCATCCTGACTTCCCCATCAATGGAGAGCACATGGAAAAGTTTAGCAAATGCTGGCTACTTCACTCCTTGATGTGGAGTTTTTGTGGATCAGCGGACTGGTCTATTCGGTGCGTACTAATTCGTCAGAGGAGCGGAATGCAAGAAGAATTTTGAGGTGTGTGAGGAACCCGATTGACGCTAACACTCATTAATCTTGCCTCACACAGGAAAAAGTTTAGTGATATGCTTGTCCGTACTAGCGGAGTTTTCATCCCTGACGGTGGTAAACACTCTCTGTTTGACTACCGTGTCAAGGTCGAAGACGGAGAATTAGAGTTATGGTCGTCCGGTGTTCCCCGGATGGAGATTGAGAGTCACAGAGTTTCATCAAGTGATGTTGTCATTACTACTACAGACACATTGAGACACTCCGACATCCTGTCCTCGTGGTTGAATGTCAGATCTCCTCTTATTTTGTGCGGGCCACCTGGTTCAGGTTAGTATGTGTACTTTTCAAACAAAATATATGATGCTTTTGTGTTGGTCTAACTGCTTTTCGCCAATCCTTTTAATGCTGTTGTCGTCTCGTCCATCCCACAGGAAAGACTATGACACTTACAAATGTCTTACAGTCGCTGGAAGGCGTTATTCTGGCTAGCTTGAACTTCTCGAGCCGCACCACTCCTGAAATCATTCTGAAAGTGTTTGCACAGTATTGTGCATACGTCCGTAGGGGTAAAGATATCGTGTTGGAACCGGCAGAGAGCCTCGGGGCGCAGAGCTGGCTTGTGGTGTTTTGCGACGAAATCAACCTCCCAGAGGAGGACACCTATGGCACGCAACGCGTGATTATGTTTTTGCGGCAATTGGTGGAGCAAGGGGGATTCTGGAGAAATGACAATGTCTGGGTCAGGATCAATAGAATTCAGTTTGTCGGAGCGTGCAACCCACCGACTGATTCTGGTCGTTTCGAAATTTCGAATCGCTTTTTGAGACATGTCCCTTTGCTTTTGGTCGATTTTCCAGAGACTGATTCTCTGATGCAGATTTATAGAACTTTCAATGGAGGCATGATGAAGATGTTCCCCAATCTGAAGGGTGAAACTGATGCATTAACCAGCGCCATGGTGGAAGTGTACACAGAAAATCAAAGGAGATTTACTCCTGATACCCAACCGCAGTACTTCTACTCGCCTCGAGAATTAAGCCGTTGGGTCCGTGGCATTTACGAGGCCGTTGTTAACATGGATCAAGGTCTTACCGGAGAAGAATTGGTTCGTATCTGGGCTCACGAGGGTCTTCGCTTGTTTGCCGATCGCCTGGTGGAAGAAGGAAATCGAAAATGGTGCAATGAAAAGCTGGACGAAGTTGCACGGAAGCATTTTGCACACGTTGATTTTGAGAAAGCACTTGCGAGGCCGCTGTTTTACACCAATTGGATCAGCAAAGACACACGAAGAATTGAAAGGAACGAGCTGAAAGAATTCCTAACTGCTCGACTTAAAGTGTTTTACGAAGAAGAATTGGACGTGCCTCTAGTTGTCTTCGATGAAGTCCTAGAACACGTGCTGAGAATCGACCGCGTTTTGAGGCAGCCCATGGGCCACGTTTTGTTGGCTGGTGATAGCGGCGCCGGAAAAACAACTTTATCAAAGTTCGTCAGCTGGATGAACGGGTTATCAATCTTTCAGATTAAAGCCCATTCTCGATATGGCATGGATGAATTTTGTGAGGACTTACGAAGTGTCATGCGCCGAGTGGGAGTAGAGGGAGAAAAAATCTGCTTTATTTTTGATGAAGCGAATGTCTTGTCTGTTGGTTTCCTCGAAGCTATGAATGCGCTGCTTGCCAGCGGAGAGGTTCCAGGTTTATTTGAAGGTGAAGATTATACCTCTTTGATGAGTGCATGCCGCGACAGTGCCGCTCGAGACGGAGTTATCCTTGACACAGAGGAAGAAATTTTTAGGCGGTTCACCACCGTAGTACAACGCGATCTTCATGTAGTTTTCACGGTCAACCCCAGTGGAGGAGACTGGAAGAATCGTTCGACAACCAGCCCAGCTTTATTCAACCGTTGTGTCATCGACTGGTTTGGCACCTGGAGCGACAAAGCATTGGCAGAAGTTGGAAAAGAGTTCACTCTAAAGCTAGACTTAGGAGATACCGAGGCAGTTGGAGGAGCTTGGGGAATCGGTGAAGGTGAAATGCTCATGCAACGCGTAGATGAGGTTTTCGAGGGTGCGAACAAAGGCGGTCTACGCCAAGCTGTAGTTGCTGCACTCGTTGATTTGCACCGCATTACGAAGGAAATTGCCGAGGAAGTGGGCTCTGCTGCTAGTAGTGCAACAAGAACATTCATGTCTCCAAGAGATTATTTGGCTCTGATTCAGAATTTTGTGTCCTGTTTGAACAGACGACGAGAGTCTGTCGAGGATCAGCAACTGCACATAAATGCCGGTCTCGAGAAGCTTCGCCAGACTCAAGAAAATGTGGCTGAGCTGAAGGCAGGTCTTAGTGCGACAACGGCGGAGCTCAAGAAAAAGGAGGCTCTCGCGAACGAAAAGCTGCAGCAGATGGTAGCAGATCAGAATGAGGCCGAAAGGAGCAAGGCCGAAGCCGAGAAAATCAGTGCCGAAGTGGAGAAACAACAAGTGGAGATCGACAAGAGAAAAGATGAAGCCCAACGTGATCTAGACGAAGCTGAACCCGCACTTCGCGAAGCGCAGACTAGTGTGCGTGGCATCAAAAAACGCGATCTTGACGAGGTTCGAAATCTCGCTCGGCCGCCTAACAATGTTAAATTGACCCTTGAATGTGTTGCTATTATGCTGGGTGAGACCAAAGTGGAATGGACTGATGTGAGGAAGATACTGGCAAAAGCCGACTTCATCCCGTCTATTCTCAATTTTGACGCAGACAAGCTGTCAGCCAAGCGAATCAAAACGGTGAAGGAAAATTATTTGGATGGAAACCCTGATCTGACGGCAGAGAGTGTTATGAGGAGCAGCAAAGCTTGTGGTCCTCTGTTTAAGTGGGCTGAATCCCAAATAAAATACTCTGCCGTGTTCAACCGAGTCCAGCCACTGAGAGAAGAGGTAGATCAACTTGAACAAGCTGCCAAATCCATCAAGGACAAAAAAGCAAGCCTCGATGCTGAAGTGGAGAGACTCGAGAGTTCCATTGGCCAATACAAAGCCGATTATGCTAGTCTGATCAGAGATGTGGAGGCCTTAAAAAGTGAAATGGAAGCGGTGAAAACGAAGGTTGAACGAGCAGAAAGCTTGTTGAAGAGTTTGGCTCATGAAAGTGGTCGTTGGTCTAAAAGTTCTGAGGGATTCCAATCCATGATGAGAGGACTTGTAGGCGATGCACTCTTGATGGCATCTTTCTTGACGTACTCTGGTTTCTTTGACTTCAAGACTCGAGCTGTGTTGATGATCAAATGGGAGAATTCACTTGACCTACTTGGCATTGAACGCCGCCCTGATCTAGGGATCGTTGAGTCGTTGAGTGCCGCTTCTGAGCGACTGATATGGCAGTCACAGGGTCTAATGGGTGATAAACTAAGTCTTGAGAATGGAGTGATTCTCGATCATTGCATTCGTTTTCCGCTCATCATTGATCCATCCGGCAATGCAATCGATTTCTTGATGAACAAACACAAAGGTGACAGGATACAAAAGACTAGCTTTGTGGACAAGGCCTTCATGAAGACGCTGGCGGCAGGGGTGCGCTTTGGCCAGACGATTCTTGTTGAGAATGTTGAAAAGATTGATCCCGTCCTTAACCCAATTTTGAATCGCGAACATCAACGCACGGGAGGCAGGACATTGGTTCGCATAGGCACGGAAGATGTTGACTACAGTCCCAAGTTCATGATTATTCTTTCAACCAAAAACCCTGCTGTCAAGCTCACCCCGGACCTTTGCAGTCGAGTGACCCTACTTAATTTCACTGTGACACCAGACAGTTTGCAAAGCCAAAGTTTGTCTCTAGTGATCAAGAGCGAAAAGCCTGAGTTGGAGGCGCAAAGAGCCTCTTTGCTGAAGCTGCAAGGTGAACAGAATGTGAAGCTCCGCGATCTTGAAGACAAGATGCTCAATACAATCAGTGCTTGCGAGGGTAGCATTCTTGACGATGACCGTGTGGTGGAAGGAATGGAAGTTCTTATGAAGGAGGGTTCACAAGTCGAAGAACAGATATCTCATAGCGCTGAGATCATGGAGCAAGTGCACAAGGCCGTGTCCGGTACGTCCAGGAACTTCAGCAAATTTGAAAATCCATTGCCGTTCTCATCTTTTCGATGGAAATGTACATCTTTCCCCAGAGTTCGAACCACTTTCTTTCATTTGCAGAAAACTCTTTGTTCTCTTGGAAGCAATGAGAGAAATCAGTTTCTTGTATGAGTTCACAGCTACAACTTTCATTTCTGTGTTGGAGGATATTTTGAGGATAAATAGAAAATCAGGAGATGGCGACGCCGGGATGAGAATCAACATGCTGAAGAAGGCATTGTTTGTAGAGGTGGCAGCACGGATCGGGCGGGGGTTGCTAGTCGATGACAAAATGGTATTTTCAATCCTGCTTGGTCGGGTTTTCACTGATGACGATAAATTCGCTTCGCAAGAAGCTAAGAATTCGGACGAATTAGTAGCCGCTATTACAAGAGTGTTTGGCAGCGAATTCCCGTGGCAAGGTAGGGCTCTGAATGAATTGGTTGAAGTTACCGAACAAGAAATCAGTTCAACAGTACCACTGCTTCTCTGCAGTGCCCCCGGACATGACGTTAGCGGCCGCGTCGAAGCCATGGC
>Ga0163144_10024949_pt1 | contig 11705 bp, 12 predicted proteins | sample OliLak19BULKMAT1_FD_123175 | JGI IMG/M metagenome (GOLD analysis project Ga0163144, IMG submission 123175) | Freshwater microbial mat bacterial communities from Lake Vanda, McMurdo Dry Valleys, Antarctica - Oligotrophic Lake LV.19.BULKMAT1 | ecosystem: Environmental > Aquatic > Freshwater >... | reverse complement strand
GGAAGACGGGTGAGGGACGGAAGACGGGTGAGGGACGGAAGACGGGTGAGGGAAGGTGGGTCAGAGGCCGCGCGGGGTCGTCGAGCCGTCGGCGGACGGGTCCGCCGCGCCGCAGACGGCGCACGGACACGCGCCGCGCAGCCGGTCGAACGCGTAGATGCCGCTCGCGTGCCCGTCACTGAACGAGAACTGGATCGCGTAGCCGCCGACCGCGCCCCCCCCCACGACCTTCGCGTCCTTCACCTGGTCCCACGACGGCGGGATCACGTCGCCGGGCGCGTGCCCGCGACAGCCCGCACACGGGCACAAGAACCGCAGGTACGCGCCGCCGTACGTCGATACGTGGTCGTCGTGCCAGGTGACCGTCAGGCGCTGCGCCTTCAGGTCGAGCCCCATCTTCGCCGGCGTCTCGCGACGGGGATCACCCACGGCCCCGTCCTCCGGTCAGTTCCGCGTCGATCCGCGCGCCGACGCGGCGGGCCTCCGCCACCACGTCCCCGAGCGCGGCGACGAGGTCGCCGCGGCCGACCGTCGCGGCCTCGAGCGCCGCGCAACGCGACGAGAGGTCGCGGGCGCCGATGTTGCCGGCGCCGCCCTTCAGGCTGTGGGCCGCGCGCTTCACGGCCGCCGTGTCGCCCGCGCGAACCGCGGCCTCGAGGGTCGCGACGGCCGACGTCGCGTGGTCCCGGAACGACCGGAGCACCCCCGGGAGGAAGTCGGGATCGTCGTCGCCGAGGTCCTGCAACTGACGCAGCGTCCCGGGATCGAGGGGGTCCTTCGGCTCGAGCGGCGCGGGACCGGGGGCGGGGGCGAACATCCCTCGATCGTAGCGCCCTACCCGCCCGGCGCCCCGGAACCCGCCGCCCGACGCGCGAAATACGTCTTCCACGACGCGGCGAGCGCAGGCACGCCGAGCAGCGCCCGCGCGCCTGCGACGTCGTCGGCATCGGCGCGGACCGCCGCCACGCGCTCGACCGTGTGCGCGACGTCGCCGCGCGTGATGATCGAGAGCCGGTCGGCGGCCGACGCCGTCCCGGGCTTCGTGACGCGCAGGTACCACCCCGCGCGGTGCGGCGCGCTCACGAACGCACACGCGTCCGGGTGCCCGAGGAAGCGCGCGAGGATGTGGCACGGCCGCCGCGGCGACGCCACCTCCAGTTCGACCGCGCCCCAACGCATCACGTCCCCGATGCGCACGTCACCCTCGTCGCTCCCCTCGATCGTGAGGTTCTCGCCGAACGAGCCGGGCGGCAGCCGCCGGCCGAACCGCGGCGCGAGGTGCCGCAACGCCTCCGCCGAGCACATCAGGACCGCCTGATCGACGCCGCCGTGGTGCTCCGGATGGCCCACCTCGTCGCCCGCGAGGCCCAACGGGCCGACGACGACCGGGCCCGCCACGGGGCGCTTGTCGATCGCCGACGCCAACGGCGCGCCGGGCCCGCCGACGGGCGCGACCTGACCGACCTGGACGGAGAGCACGCGCAACGTGAGGGCCATCGACGGACTGTACCGCTGCACCGAGCCCCCCGACCGACGTTCCGACCCCCCGCACCCAACGCGCTCACCGCCCGGAGCCGAACGCGCGCAACGCCGCCGCGACGGCCGCGGGATCTCGCACCGGCGCGGAACAGGCGCCGGCGCCGCAGAGGAACAATGCGGGTCCGTCGCCGCTGTCCGGGGCCGGCGCGCCGCCGGCCGTCGTCGCCCCGGGTTCCACGCACTCGACGAGCACGAGCGCCGCGTCTGCGCCCCGCGCCGCATCGGCCAACCGCTCCGTGAGAGGGTCGCTCGCGTCGCCGACCACCGTGGCCCTCCCCCACACCCGCCGGGCCTCCTCCACCGCGAGCAACAGCGACGCGCTCCGCCACCCGAGCCGCTCCGGGACGCCCGGCGCCCCCGCGACGGCCAGCGCCGCGAGCGCCGCCGGACGCCACTTCGCGCCGTCCGTCGCCGCCGCGAGGGCGAGGAGGAACCGCGCGGCCGCCACATTGCCTTCGAACGGCCGCAACGGCTCCGCGAACGGACCGCCGCCGGCCGGCGTCGCGAGGAACCCGCCGCGCGCCGGGTCGGTGAAGCGCGTGAGCAACCCGTCGCCGAGCGCGACCGCGCGGTCGAGCCACGCTCGCTCGCCGGTCGCGCTCCACAACGCCACGAGCGCCCGTCCGAACGCGACCTGGTCGCCGAGGTGGAGCGGGCCCCGATCGTCGGCGGCGTGCCGAAGGCCCCCCGCGGGGTCGCCATGGGACGCGAGGACCACGCGCGCCGCCCTCACCGCGTCGGCGAGCGCCGACGGGTCGCCGACCGCGACCGCCCACGCGACGAGCGCCTCCACCGCCCACCCGTTCTCCTGCGCGTACACCGCTTCGTCGACGCGCGGTATCCCGAGCGCGCGTCGCCCCTCCGCGTCGCGCCCGAAGAAGGCGACCCCGTCGACGCTGCGTCCGTCGGGGCGCCGCAGGTCGGCGTCCTGGCTGGTGTAGAACGCACCCGACGGCGCCCGCAGGTGCGACCGCAGGTACCGCACGACCGCCTCGCCGTCGCGGCGCCACCGCGGGTCCTGCGTCCGTCGGAAGCCCTCGGCGTACGCGCGGAGCGCGCCCGCCTGCACCGCCATGACCTTCTCGTAGTGCGGCGTCGCCCACGTGCCGCCCTCGCTGTACTGGTACAGGCCGCCCCACACGGGGTCGAGCAGCGCCTCCCACGCCGCGAGCGTGCGCCGCGCCCGCGCGCCCGCCATGGCCCCGCCGTCGTCGCGCGACAGCAGCCACGCGTGCTCGGCCGCCGGCGCGAACGGATACTTCTGCCCGAAGCCCCACCCGCCGTGCGCCTCGTCCCACGTCCCGTCGAGCACCGCGACGAGGCGTGCGCGCAGCGCGTCGAGCGCGACGGCCCCGGCGACGGCCTCGTTGCGCGACGGCGGGGCGTCGAGCAGCGACCGTCCGGTACGCACGGCCCGCTCCACGTCGTCGAGGATCCGCAGGAAGTCGTCGGGCCCGCGGTACCCGCGCAACGCGAGGACCTCGCGACCGTCCCCCGCCAGGAAGACGGTCGCCGGCCAGTGGTACTCGGCATACCGCTCCGCGAGGTCGGGCCTCGCGTCGGCGTCGACCTTCACCGGCAGGAACCGCGCCGCGACCCGCGCCACGACGCGCGGGTCGGCGTAGGTCTCGCGCTGCATCACGTGACACCAGTGGCACCACGCCGCCGACACCGTCAGCAGGACGACGCGCCCCTCGGCCCGCGCGCGCACCGCCACGTCGTCCGACCACGCCTGCCACGCGACGCCCCCCTCGGCGGCACCGGCCTCGCGGGGCCGGCCACGGACGGGGTCCGCGCCCGACGCGACGCCGAGGAGCGCGCAGGCGAACCACACGGAGCGGCACCACCGGGCGCGTAACGTCATCCCCCCATTGTCGCCGCCCGCCGACGGGTCCGTCGCCCCGCCGCCCCCCGTTCCGGCCCCGTGCCGGCCCCGTGCCGGCCCTGATGGCCGACGTTCGTATCCTCGTGGCCGTGCCCGCCCCCGTCCTCACGAGCCGTCTCCCCCGCCGCCGCGCCGTCGGCGCCCGGGTCACAGCGGGCCTCGCGGGCCTCGCGTGCCTCGCGGGCGCCGTCGTCGGCGTCCCCGCCCGTGCGGCCGACGACCCCTTCGGGCCGGTCCCTCCGCCCGGCATGCGCCCGGTGGCCCCGGAGGCCCCCGGCGCCCCCGGCGCCCCCGCCCGCGGCACGGCCGACGCCCCCGCCGACGTGGCGGCCTACCGCGCGTGGCTGCAACGCTCCGACTGGCTCTGCCGGGCGCTCGCCGCGCGCGAACTGCGCCTGCGGAGCGACGACGGCGTCGTCGACGCGCTCGCGGCGACGCTCGCCACCGAGGACGACGCGCGGGTCCTCGGCGTCGTCCTCGCCGCGCTCCACGGCCGCAACCGCGACGACCTCCTCGCCGAGGGCGGCATCGGCCTCGCGAACCGCCTCGTCGGCCTGCTCGCCCACCCGCACTCCGTCGTGCGCCAGCGCGCCCTCGCGGCGCTCCTCCCCATGCCGCCCGTGCGGCTGCCCGCCGACGCGACGCGACTGCGCGACTGGTGGGCGCGAGGCAAGGACGGCCTCGCCGTCGAGGCGACCCTCGCGCAGGAACGACGCGAGGCCCGGCGGCGCGCCGCCCGCGGCGGGCTCGCGACGGAGTCGAAGACCGTCGCGCCGCTCGCCATGCGCCGCTACGCCGACCTCGAGCGCATCGAGCGTGACGGCCTCGAGGTGGTCGTGTGCCTCGACCAGACGGGTTCCATGGAGGCGGTGATCGAAGCGGCGAAGGCGTCCATCGTGCGCCTCGTGCGGCGGATGAAGGACCTCGCGCCGCGGTTCCGCGTCGGCCTCGTGACGTACGACGACGGCGCGTACGTGCGGCTCGCGCTCACGACCGACGAGGCGGCGCTCGAACGCGAGTTCCAACGGGTCCACGCGGCGGGCGGCGGCGACTACGAGGAGGGCGTCGACAAGGCGCTCGCGCTGGCGTTCGAGCAGCGCAAGGTGGCGTGGTCGCGCAAGGCGCTGCGGGTGATCATCGTCGTGGGCGACGCGCCCCCCCACGACGACGACGCGGGGCCCATGATGCGGATGATCCTCGAGAAACGCGACGACCCGATGTTCGAGTCGCCGGTCCGCATCGACACCATCACGACGATCCCCGGCGCGCGCACCGCGGCCGACCTCGTGCCCTACTTCGGCGACATCGCGCGGACGGGCCGCGGCGCCGCGCTGGTCCTCGGGTCGGCCGGGGAACTCGCGACGGAGCTCCTCCTCGCCTCGTTCGGCCCGGCCTGGCGGACGGCGCTCCGCGACCTGCTCGACGACCTCGAGGCGTTCGACGCGGCCGGCGCGCGCTGACGACGCGCGCCGGCACCGCCCGTCGGACGAAATTCCGCGGCGTCCCCCTCGACCGAGGGGATTCTGCGCGCCCCGTGCGCCCCCGCCTCGCCCTCGCCGTCGGCCTGCTCGCGCTCGCGGCGTGTACGCAGGGCCGCCGGGCGCCCCGCGGCGACGGGGCCCCCGCCACGGCCCGCTGCTCGTTCGACGACGCGTTCCCGACCCTCGGCGTGGCGTGGGCCGGCGATCGCGCGCCGCTCGCGCGCCGCGGCCCGGCCTCGCACCCGAGGAGCCGGTTGGTGGTGGACGGGCGGGGGAGCGGCGCCGTCACCGAATACCTCGTCGACACCGGCACGTCGTGTACCTTCCTCTCCGCCCTCGACCCCGGCGCGCGCGCCGCGACGGACGCGGGCGCGCGCCTGCGCCTGATGGCGAACGAGGGCGCCACGGCGTTCGACGGCCGCGATGCGCGCCTGCCCGCCGTGGACCTCGGCGGCCTCGCCGCGTCCGACGTGCCGGTGTTCGTCGTGGACCGGCCCCACTCGCTCCACCGGCCCGCCAACGTGCTCGGCATGGCCTGGATGGCGTCGCTCGCGCTCGACCACGACGCCGCGAGCGACGCGTGGACGCTGCGCCGCGGGGGCCCGACGCCGGCCGGGCCGGGCGTCGCCCTCGCGGGACCCGGGTTCCCGGTCGTGACCGTCGTCGACGACGCGGGCCGCGGCGTCCACGCGCTCGTCGACACGGGCGCGCCCACGAGCCTGTACGGCCGCGCCGCGAGCCCGGGCCGCTACCGCCTGCTCGACGCGAGCGGCGCCACGCTGCTGACCGTCAACGCGCGCGACCCGGCCCCGTGGGTCGACCTCGCGCCGCGCGGCCTCCCGATCGCCGTCTGGATCGGCCTCGACGACCTCGCGCGCGCGTCGTTCACGCTCGACTTCCCTGCGGGCCGCTGGACCTTCCGCCCCGTCACCGCGGCGGCAGCGGCGCCCCGGTAGCGCCTGCGGACCGCCGCGGTCTCGTCGCCGATCGGGGACGCGTCGCCAACGGGGGGCCCGTCGCCAACGGGGCGCGCCGTCGGGCCGTCGCTACGATCGGCGACTCCCCCGTTCCGAGACCCCGCCCGTGGCCATGACCGCTCCCGTCCGCCCGCTCGCCTCCTTCCTGCCGCTCGCGAAGCGTGCCCGCCCGGCGGACGACCCGATCTTCGCGCTCAACGCCGAGGCGAGCGCGCGCAAGGCGAAGGGCGAGTCGGTGGTGAACGCCACGCTCGGGAGCCTCCTCGACGAACACGGCGCGCTCGCGGTGCTCCCCACGGCCACCCGCGCGATCCGCGAGGTCGCGCCGGTCGACTGGGCCGGGTACGCCCCCATCGCCGGCACGCCCGGCTTTCTCAAGGCCGTCGTCGAGGACGTCTTCGGTGCCCGGAAGGACCTCGCCACGCAGTCGGTCGCCGCGGCGTCGCCCGGCGGCACGGGCGCCCTCCGGCATGCGGTGAACACGTTCCTCGAGGCGGGCCAGGCCCTCCTCACGACGTCGTTCTACTGGAACCCCTACGCCACGATCGCCGACGAACACGACCGCCGCGTCGACACGTTCCGCATGTTCGACGCGTCGGGCGCGCTCGACGTCGACGCGCTCGACGCGGCGCTGTCGGTCCACCTCGCGACCCAGGGTCGTGCGCTCCTGGTCCTGAACGACCCGTGCCAGAACCCGACGGGCTACTCCATGACCGCCGCCGACTGGCGCGGCGCCGCCGACGCCATCGGCCGCGCGGCTGCCAAGGGTCCGGTCGCCGTCGTGCTCGACGCCGCGTACGCGGCCTACGGCTCGACGCCGGGCGTGCTGGGGCCGATCGCGGCGCTCGAGGCCGTCGCCGACCGCGCGCTGGTCCTGGTGGCGTGGAGCGCGAGCAAGTCGTTCACGCACTACGGCCTGCGCGTCGGCGCGCTCGTCGCACTCGTCCCCGACGACGTGGAGCGGGCCCGCATCGGCGCGGCGCTCGCGTACGCGTGCCGCGGCACGTGGAGCAACTGCAACCGCGGCGGCATGGCGGCGGTGGCCCGCCTGCTCGTCGAGCCGCCGCTGCGCGAGGCGGTCGATGCGGAGCGCGCGATCCTGATCCGGCTCCTCAACGAGCGCGTGGACGCATTCAACGCGGCGGCGGCCCACCACGGGCTCCGCCACCCGCGGTACGACGGCGGCTTCTTCGTCACGGTCTTCACCGGCGACGCCGACGCGGCGGCCCAGCGGATGAAGGCGGACGGCGTGTTCGTCGTCCCGATCGAGGGCGCGCTGCGCCTGGGCCTCTGCGCCACCGCGAAGGCCGACGTCGTGCGCGTCGTCGAGAGCGTCGCCCGCGCCGTCCGCTGACGCGCGGGCCTCGCGTCGTCTCCGGGGGGCGTGCGACAATCTCCGCCGCCATGCGCCCGTCCCGCCGCGTCCGTCGGACCGTCCGTCGCGCCCGCGCGTGGCCGCTGCGCGCGGCGCTCGCGCTCCTCGCCGTCGCCTCGGCCCTCGGCGCCGTCGTCGCGCGCGCGCCGTTCGCGTGCGCCAAGGGCGGTCCGAAGGAGGCCGCCGCCCCGCCCGTGTGGGGCGAGGAGGACGGCCGGACGGTCCTGCGGGTGTCGTCGCCGCGGCCGCTCAAGGCCTACGTCGTGACCCCCACCCACCTCCCCGAGGCGGGGAAACTCGCGGAGCTGCTCGTGGTGCTCCACGGCCACGGCGGCACCGCGACAGGCCTCCTCCAGTACGGCACGGGCATCGCCGGGCCGCGCGAGGCGTTCGTGCTCGCGTGCGAAGGGAGCGGCTCGCTCGAGACCGACCGCGGCACCGGCCACTCGTGGGACGGCGCCGACGCCGGCGCGATCGTCGCGTGCGTCGACGCCATGCTCGCCAAGCACCCCGTGGACCCGAAGCGGGTCGTGCTCCTGGGCCACAGCGCCGGCGGATCCATGAGCCTCGAGGCGTACCGGACGCGCCCGGGCGCCTTCGCGGGCATCGTCACGTCCGCGGCCCCGCGCACGCCGAGCACCGCGCAGAAGGGCGCCCGCGTCGCGGTGATGCTCGGCACGAAGGACCCCAACATCGCGGGCGCGGCCGCCGCGATCGCCGCCACCGAGAAGGCCCTCGTCGGCCGCGTGCTCCTCGTGACCGACCTGCCCCACGAGCTGCCGCGCGTCGCGTACGCCCAGGAGTGCGTGGCGTGGGTGCTCGACAGCAAGGCCGGCAGCGACCTGCTCCACGTGCCCCTCGAGGAGGGGCACGACGTGTTCCCGCCGCCGGACTCCCCCGCCGCCAAGGCGAAGGGCAAGGGCTACCGCCACGTGCTCCTCCCGTTCGCGGGGGCCCGCGGCGCCGCGGCCGACGCGCTCCCCCGCGCGGAGGCGAAGGCGAAGGCAACGGAACTCGCGATGCGGTGGAAGAAGGCGCCCGCCGGCACGGACCTCGGCGACGACGTGGCGGCCGCGTCCGCGTGCCCGCTCTCGAAGGACACCCGCGGGGTCGTGACGGGGCTCGTGCTCGCGCGGTACGGCGGCGGCCTGGCGCTCGCCCTCGGCAAGCTCAAGGGGGGCGACGTCACCGGCCCCGTCGAGAGCGACGCGGGCTGGCACGTCGTCGCCCGCGACCGGGCGGACTGACCCATGACGCGACGTCCTGCGTCCCGTCCCCGTCGGCGCGCGCGGGGCTGACCGTGGACCCCATGGCCTTCCTGCGCGGCTCGCTGCTGTCCCCGGACGACGACGAGGTCACCGCGCGGGCGTCGCTCGAGGGCGGCCAGGGCGGCTTCATCGACCGGTGGCTGCCCCGCCGGCCGATCCCGTTCGTCGGCGCGTCCGTCGCGCTGCCGCTCGTCGTGTGGGCGGTGGCGCTGCTGCTCGCGCCCGACCGCACGAAGTTCCTCGCGAGCCGCGACTGGCTGGCGCAGCCGCTCTACTTCACGGTCCACCTCGTGGTGCTGCGCCAGTTCGTCGCCACGTACACGCAGCACTTCGCGGCCGGCGTCGGCTTCCTCGCCCCCGCCGCCGCCGCGGAGACCCGGCCGGTCATCGCGCACATGCTCGGGCTGCGCGGCTTCCTCGTCGCGTTGCTCGTCGCCGCGCCGTTCGTCTACATGGACATCGTCCACATGTCGGGGCCGGAATTCCTCGGTGGGCACGACTCCCAGGGCACGACGGACGCGCCCGCGGCGTCCGACCGGCTCCTGCTGCTCCTGTGGACCCTCGAGTGGATCATCAACGCCTACACGTGGGTGCTGCTCGGCGGCTTCGCCGCGCTCACGATCGGCACCCTTGAACGCCACGACTTCGCGCACCCGCTCGAGCGCGTGCTCCACGAGCGCCACTACCGCCCCTTCCTGCTGATGTCGGCGCAGGGCTCGACCATCATGGTGGGCTACACGGTGGCGACGGCGGCCTACGTCTTCCTCGCCAAGGGCCAACTGCAGGACTGGATGCGCCTGTGGGTGACGGCGGGCCTGCTGCTCCTGTCGTTCGTGCCGCCCTGGGTGCGCCTCAAGGCGCGCATGGCCCGGCGCGTCCGCGACGAGACCCACCGGCTCGCGGAGGCCGTCCTCGCGACGCGCCGCCGCGTGGCCGAGGTGGACGACGGCACGGCGCGCGTGACGAACGAGGAGCTGGGCGCGCGGGTCGATGTTGTCCTCTCGATCCTCGAGATGGACCACCTCGAGCGCCTCTACCGCGACCTCGGCCGCAGCGAGGGCCAGGCGATCCTCCTCCGTCTGCTGGCGCCGCTCTCGACGGTGGTCATGAAGGTCCTGCGGCCGGGGTAGCGTCGACGGCAGGGGACCGGGCGGCCGCGCTGCCGCCGACGCGAGGCCCGCACCGTCCGCGTCGGGCGCGTCGGGCGCGTCGCACCCGTCCGAGCGTCGCCGTCAGACGTCGTCGGGGTCGGTGCGGAGCAAGTCGATCGGCGCGTCCGACAGACCGAAGTCGGCCGGCGTGAAGGGCGGCCCGGTGCGGTACGTCGGTCGCTCGGGCGTGGCGGGCCTCGCGTCGAACCAGTCGTGGACCCGCACGACCCGCGCGCCCAGTTGGCTCGCCCGGCCGCGCAACTCGCGGTCGTCCGTGATCACCGTGATCGCGCCGTCGGCGTCGCGGCCCTCGTGCTGCCGGACGAGCCGGACGATCTCCTCGTCGGCCGACCCGGCGGCGTACGACCACGTCACGGCGCCGTCGCGGCCGTGGGTGCCGGCCAGCGTCCGTCCCTGCTCCGCCGTGTCGAACACGAGGTGGGCCTTCGCGTCGGCGACGCCGGTCGCCCGCAGCGCGCCCTGCGCCCGCACGACGACGGCCCGCCGGACGCCCTCCGCGCTGCGCGGCGGGTCGGGCCACAGGCGGAAGAGCGCGTTGTGCGCGTCCACGAGGTAGGTGCGGGCCATGGGCCCATCCTCGCCCGCCCGGCGCCGTCGCGGGCAACTTCGCCGTCGCCGGGGTGACGCCGCGGGCTACTTCGCCTTCGCCGGAGCCGGCGCGGCAGGCGGCGCCGCGGGCGGGGCGGTCGGCACGGGCGCCGGGGTCGCGGCCTTCGGCGCGGCGACCGGCTTGGGCGCCGGCGTCTTCATCGGTGGCAGCGCCGACGGCGGGAGCGGCGGCGGCGCGGGGGGCACGTCCTCCGTCCCGGCGGGGACGTACACGAGCGTGCCGGGCGGCAGTCGCTTCGGGTCGAGGAGGGGGTTCGCCTCAAGGAGTTCGTGGAGGCGCTTCGTCGATCCATAGGCGCGCTGCGCCACCTCACTGAGCGTTTCGTTCACCCCGAGCCGGACGTAGTGCCCCGGCGTCGGCACGGCCTTCACCTGCACGCCGCCCGCGGGCACCTTCTGCGTCGGGAGCGGGGGCACCGTCGTGCGGGCGGGCTCGCGTCCGCCGTCGCGCGGCGCCGGCATCGCCCCGACCGCGGAGGTGGTCAGCGCCGGCGCGTCGGAGGTCCGGCTGCCCCGCAGGAGCCAGCCTGCGGTCCCCCCCACGACGAAGGTGGCTACGAGAACCCCGACCGCCCGGCTTCGACTCATCGCGACCCACATGGAACACCTCACGCCGGGCCGCACGGGCCCCTTCCCCCTGCATCGGTCGCGCCGCGTCCGGCCTTGCGTCGCCGCCGCGTCGGGTCGTGCGTCGCCGCCGCGTCGGGTCGTGCGTCGTCGCCGCGTCGGGGCGTGCGTCGCCGCCGCGTCGGGTCGTGCGTCGCCGCCGCGTCGGGTCGTGCGTCGCCGCCGCGTCGGGGCGGCGCGATCGACCGGGCCTCGCGTCCCGCGCGGGCCCCGCGACGGCGTCCCGCCTGCAGGCCCGGCCGAGGCCCCGACCTCGGGTATCGTCGCCGGGCCGCCCTCGACGCCCCCATGCACCTCCACGCCCACGTCGCCCGCTCCGCCGCCGCCACGCACGGCGCGCTCCTGGCCGCCTGCCGAGCGCACGGGCTCGTCGTCGCCGGGACGCGCGAGACACCGCGCGGTCCGTCGGGCCGCGCCTGCTTCGTGATCGAACTCGCCGACCCGCTGCCGGGCGTGCCGGACGACGCGACGCCGTCGGCCGCGACCCGGAACGTCTACCCCGTCAGCGTGTTCGACACCGACCCCGGGCACTGCAAGATCGCGACGCTGCTCCCCGCGGCCTTCGTGGACCTGCTCGGGCACCCCGAGGTGGCCCCGGCGGCGCACGCGTTCGAGCGCACCCTCCGCGCGGTCCTCGACGAGGCGGCCGGGGTGTCGCCCGGCGGCCCGCCGGTCGCGCCGTAGCCCGAGACGATCGTCGGCGGGACTTGCGTCCCGAGGCGGGTGGGGCCACGATCCCTCCATGCCCTCCCTGCCCGCCCGGCCCTCCCTG
>Ga0163144_10024948_pt1 | contig 11706 bp, 12 predicted proteins | sample OliLak19BULKMAT1_FD_123175 | JGI IMG/M metagenome (GOLD analysis project Ga0163144, IMG submission 123175) | Freshwater microbial mat bacterial communities from Lake Vanda, McMurdo Dry Valleys, Antarctica - Oligotrophic Lake LV.19.BULKMAT1 | ecosystem: Environmental > Aquatic > Freshwater >... | reverse complement strand
GTTCTCGATGGTTGTTGAGGACACGCCGAAGAAACTAAAAGCCCGTGCCAATGATGGTTCGGTTTCGGTTGCGGTCCATGGTACGACGGTAACAACGGGGCAATGGTATCACGCTTGCGCCGTATTTACCACTACGACATCAAGGGATATATATCTTGATGGCGTGTCGCCGGTAAATAACACGACAAGCCGTGTACCCAGCCTCATCAATACTAGCTATTTAGGGACAATCAACGCCAGCTCGTTCCCCCACGACGGGCAGCTAGCCGAAGTTGCTGTTTGGAATGTCGCTCTAAGTGCGGCCGAAATCGCATCACTAGCGAAAGGGTTTTCGCCTCAATTAGTTCGTCGTGGGTCGCTCAAAGCATACTGGCCTTTGATCGGCCGCGTCTCACCGGAACCGGACCTTTGCGGCGTCTACCCGCTTACTCTAACTGGCACGGCTAACGCTGACCACCCGCGCATCATCTACCCGACGAAGCGGCGGTTTTACAGCGTGCCGGGTGGTGCCAATGCTAGTGCTGCCGGTGCTAGTGCGGGGGTAGCTGCAGCGACGGGTGTGGGTGGTGCCAATGCTAGTGCCGACGGTGCTAGTGCAGGGCTTGCCGCAGCTACGGGTGTGGGTGGTGCCAATGCTAGTGCCGACGGTGCTAGTGCGGGGCTAGCTGCAGCTACGGGTGTGGGCGGTGCCGATGTTAGTGCTGCCGGTGCTAGTGCTGGGGTAGGTGCGGCAAGCGGAGTCGGTGGGTCGGATGCTAGTGCTGCCGGTACAAGTGCAGGGCTTGCTGCGGCGACGGGTGTGGGTGGTGCCGATGTTAGTGCTGCCGGTACAAGTGCAGGGCTAGCTGCAGCTACGGGTGTGGGTGGGTCGGATGCTATCGGCGTGGGTGCCGCGGCCGGTACAAGTGCCGCTACCGCAATTAGTGCGGCCGGATCATCTGCCGGTGCTAGTGCGGGGCTTGCTGCAGCTACGGGTGTGGGTGGGTCGGTTGCTAGTGCTGCCGGTGCTAGTGCTGGGCTTGCTGCGGCTACGGGTGTGGGTGGGTCGGTTGCTAGTGCCGACGGTGCTAGTGCAGGTACGAGTGCCGCGGCCGCAATTAGTACGGGAGCCGCATCCGCTACCGGTCGGGTGGTAAACGTGATCGGGCGGGATACGACGGTGGTATCAGTGGGTGGTATTGATACGACGGCGGTATCGGTGAGCGGGGTGATTACCACAGCGGTATCTGTGATAGGGGTAGCCTGATGGCAGCTGATCCAACGACAATAAAAAGCGCGCAATACGAAGCGCTAGTAGTCACTGAGACGCGCAGCGTTGTAGGTAGCATCGTGGGGGAAACCTACATGTTCACCGTGCGGGAAATCTACACGGGGGTAGTTGCATTTACCCGCACGCCCACCATCACAAGCAACGGCTCGACTACCACAGCGGGGGTAACGAGTACCGTTATCACGACCGCACTAACCGGGGCGTTAAGCCCCGGCGGAACGTATGAATTTGATTTATGGCGTACTAATTCAGGCACCGAATCGCGGCTAGTATATGGCCCGTTCGTGGTCGAAAAACAAGTGAGGTTGTAACGTGGCTGTATTGACAGTGCAACAGTTGACCCGTGCTATCACGGTTGACCCGAACGCGGCGGGGTTAGTAGCCGCGGCCTCGGGGGGTGATAGCTTCGCTAACACTGGCGTCGAATTTGTCATCATTAAAAACGGTAGCGGCGGCACTCTCACCGTTACTCTGGTTATCCAATCGACCGTCGATAGCCAAGTGGTGACAAATAAAACCCTTGCTATTCCAACGCTGACAAGCTGCATTGTGGGTGGGTTCCCGGTCTCGAATTACAACGACGCCAACGGCCGGATGAATTTTACTTATAGCGGCGTAACCACGCTCAGTATTGGTGTGTTCAAATACTCTTCTAGTTGATCGGGGAACCTATGGATTTGCGAGCTGAACTCAAGGGTATTGATGATACCAAGGTTGAAGCGGTTATCATGCCGGAATGGGGCGGTAAAACGCTATACGTCCGGTCGCTCACTGGTGAAGAACGCGACTATTTTGAAGAGCAATCCCTAGTCAAGAAGGGCAAGGGGCGTGAGACTAGCTTGAAGAATATGCGTGCTAGGCTAGTCGTGCTATCGGTATGTCACGGACCGACCAACTATGAGCCGGTATTTGTGCCGGCTGACGTGCAATGGCTGACAAAGAAAAACAGCAAGCCGCTCGATCGGTTATTTGAGGTTGCGGGCAGGCTATCCGGTATCACTGACCGCGACTTGGATGAACTTCAAAAAAACTCCAAGAGCGGCCAGAGCGACGATTCTGGCTTGAGCTTGGATACCGATTTGGAGAGCCTTGCTTAAAGACCTTACAGCGTAAGATTTCATCCCACCGATTCGCGGAATTGATGGCCGAAGAACAGATAGAGCCACGCGGCGAATGGCGGGATGATATGCGGTCGGGCATCATTGCGAGTACCATTGCAAACGTGAATCGCGACCCGAAGCAACGCGGCAAGCCATACACTGCCGGCGAGTTCACGTTAACATTTGGCGACACACAAGAGAAGCAAAGCAATGATGCGATAACGCAACATGCGATGATAGCTTTCTCAATACTTGGTGGGGTGGGCTTTGGCGACAATCGGTAACCTTGCGGTCAAGCTATCAGCGGATAGTAGTAAATTCACCAAGGCAATGGATGACGCCGCAAAGCGTACGCAGGCGCTCGAGGCGTCCGCTAAATCCGTGTATGAATCTACCCGTACCCCGCTAGAAAAGTATCACGCCGCCGTCGATAAATTGAATGTGTTGAAAGCAAGGGGGCTAATCAACACGCAAACGTACAACCGTGCGGTGAAGCAAGAGCAGCAAACGGCTAATGATGCTGGCGCCGGCATCACTACCCTAGCATCTAGCAAGCTATTCCTAATCAACGCCACCAAGAAAGTGGCGTCCGCACTCGTGGATATGGCGGAAAAAGGCGCCGCCAGTGTCGTCACGACATACAAGCTTGCCCGCTCGGTTGATAGCACTGCAAGGGGCTTCAATACCTTGCAGCAAGGTATCAAGATGATGGGTGGGGACGGCGAGAAAACCTCAGTAGTGCTAGGCTCATTAAGCGCAAAAATACAGGACGCCGCGAGCGGGGGTACGGCTAGTGCGGATATATTCAATCGGCTAGGTGTCAGCGCTGAAGAGCTATCAGGCCTAAAGACCGATGAGGCATTCGGCCGGGTCGCTGTAGCATTCGGTAAAATTGATGATAGCGGCAAGAGGGCCGCGTTAGCTTCGCAGCTATTCGGGGAAGAAGCCCGCGATGTAATCGCTTTACTGAGTCAGGGCGAAGCGGGGATGGGTGCTGCTGCAGCTCAAGCCGACACACTAGGTCTTGCGTTCGACGATCTTGACGGCTCACGCATGGAGGAAGCCGCGAGCAAGATGGGTATGATTCAAGATGCGGTCAAGGGCGTAGCCCAGAAAATTGCAATCTCGCTACTGCCGGCGTTTGAAATGGCCGCGGATGCACTATCCGATATTGGTATCAATGGTAAAAGCGTAGGTGATGCACTCGGTTCGGCACTCAAATATACAGTTTATGCGGTCGCATTGGTAGTGGATGGAACCCGTGCGTTGGATGTAGGATGGAAGTTCATGGTACTTGGTATGACGGCCGGTATCTATCTAGTCATTAAGGGCATACAGAAATTACTTGAGCAACTTGCGAAGCTACCTAAGCGGCTTGGCGGTGGTGATGTATTCAAGGGGTACGCGGCCAACGCGGGGATCATGGCTGATTCAATCAAGGACGACATGAGAGAACAGATTGGGGGTATCGACAAGGTAATCGGTAAGGGTTCTGCCCTACGCGATGCAATCAATACGTTCGATAATATTGGGGCTAGCTCCGAAGCCGCGGCGTCTAAAATCAAGAATGTCAAGGACGCAATGGGTGCATTGCCAAAGGTGAATAAGCTCGGGCCGATCTTCCAAGAGGGGCTAAAGGTCATTGAGGCAAACCAATCACCGATGCAACGCTTTACGTCTGAAATGGGTAAGCTCGACGTGATGCTGAAGAATGGGGCAATCACATGGGAAACCTACGCCCGTGCATCCGCGGGGGCGCTCAGTAACTTGGAGCAAGCCAACGGGCTTAATAACTTCAATCTCGCGGGCGCTCAAGGCAAGAATAGCGTTGAGGCGTATAAGACGGTAACCCAATATCAAGCCAACCTCAACAACCGCGAAAGCCCCCAGCAACGGGTACAACGAGTGTTGGAAGAATCCAAGCTTATCGAAGCCAAGCAACTTGAGGCGATGAAGAAAATCGCGGACCACTTAGTCAAGGCACCAGAGGTTGCAAAGTTCTAATGGCTGTAACTTCTTTCGCTGTAATGAACGATAGGCGCGGTACAGCCCGCACTCAACGTAAGGGCGGGCTGTACGAAATTGTCAATCGTAAGTATACCAAGAAGTATAGGGTATATACTAACGACGTAAGCGATGGACCCGAAACGATTCTCACTACTTTCGGAATCCCGAAAGTGGGAGAGTCGTATGCGTTGTTCAACGACTCTGATGCACTCGCGACGTGTATCAGTGTTGATTGCGACAGCGACCCTAACTCACCGTATGTATGGACGCTGACGGTAGAGTTTGACACGGATAGAGTCGTGTCCGCAATCATTGATAATCCATTGCTACAACCGGCGGATATCCGATGGCAGTTTAATCGCTATCAGATACCAATGGTACGGGACGCGTTCGCTACCCCCTTGAGGAATAGTAGCGATGAAATGTTCATCGACCCGATCATGCGGAATACTATCCGACCGGTAGTGACTATACAGCGTAATGAAGTGGCCTTCCTACCCTTGCTTGCACTAGCTTATCAGGACACTGTCAACCTTGATGACTTCGCGGGGGCGACTACCCGCATGGCCCGCATGAATGTATTTACCGGCGAGCGGAAAGTAGACGCCGGTGCAATCTACTGGACAGTCACATATGAGATTGAATTCCGATTCGACACGCATGATGAGTTTGTACTAGATCAAGGCTTTCGCGATATCAACCGCAAGCAGTTTCTTGACCCGCTAACCGGGTCGGTATTGAGTACGCCGACACTACTCAACGGCCGCGGCTTGCGGTTAGGCGACGGGAATACAACGCTCTCCCTTGATATCACGGCGGGAGAATCAAACTTTGCGGTAACCTCAATAGCTAACTTCCCGCCGCTCACCCCATCCCCACCTAACTGGTACTTTGAGATTAGGGTGGACGATGAGGTAATGCAAGTAAGGAAGGTAAACAGCCCGTACATTACCGTAGTTCGTGGTTGGGCAAGCACTACAGCCGAGGCTCATACATCGGGTGCGACGGTAAAGCTTGAGCCGTATTACCGGCGATACCTCCCCAATCGGATTGTTGCTTTCAAGCCACTTAACCTTCCGGTGGTGTAACTATGGCCGAACGTAGCTTCATGCTGGATGAACAGACGGTACGGCGGATAGCCGCGGTGGTACGCGAACGTGAGCAATCGGGGTTTGGATTACCCGCGGTAGGCGGGGTTAGCATCACTAACCCCGCCCGCTCGGGTGCAGTGATGATCCACAGCACGGGGAAAAATGACAAGCAATATTACCCCGGCCTGCAAGTGTATCTTGCTGGTACGACTACTACACTGTTAGGTAGTCCGACCACGACCGCCGGACCCACGACGACAACGCCGTACCCAAACTGCGGATCGTATCAACCGCTCAATGAATCATGGTCGGTGCAAGACTGTTGGGTTGCGGTCCGGGCAGATGATGTAGATGAGGGAATTAGAGCGGGTGATGTATTCGGTGCGACGTTCATCGGGGTACACACTGATGGTATTGCAGTGTTCCTTGTGTCGGCCGGTTGTGCTAGTGATTCGACTAGTACAACCACGAGTACCACGGGTGCTTGTGGTACGTGCAAATGGACGTGGGATAATACTGCAAAGGCTTGGACGCAGACAACTAGCAGCTGCTCGGGGAGCTGCGTATGTATCCCACCTACCATGTGTGGGAGTACGCAGTGTGAGGTGCGTCATACGGATTGTGCAATTGTAGTCGGCACGACCACGACTATGGATTGCAGCACGACCACGACCAGCACAACGCCCGGTCCCCCACCGACCACTACCACGACGTTTCAACCTTGCTTTGGGACGTGTCAATATAAGTGTATCAACGGGACATGGCTAGTGCAGATTGGTGGTTGTTCTAGCAGCCATTTACCGACTTGTTATTGTCTCTACCCTACATACGCTTGCACTGCCGAGCGGGATTGTGAGACTGTATTAACAGCTTGCGGGTACACCACGGCAGTGCCTTGCCTACCACAGCATTGCTATTGGTACTGTACGCCGGGGGTGGGTTGGACCGGCGGGACTGGATGCGGTATAAACTGCGATTGTTGTGCGTCACCAACGGAAGCGTGCTGCTACAGCTGGCAAACAATTCAGAGCGTTTGTACCAACGGAACCCAATGCAGCACTACGTCACCCCCGTGCAATGTTACAACGACCACCGCGCTAGTGACAACGACCGCAGCACCACCCCCATGAGGTATGTTTTATGTTGACTATCGGCATGGCCACGTTCAACGACTTCGATGGTGTTTGGTTTACGATTCAGGCGTTGCGGTTGTATTGCGGGGCGGGTGATACTGAGCTTATCGTTGTGGATAATAACCCCGATTCTCCGCACGGTAAAGCCGTGCGGAGTTTTATTACGGGTTGGGTTCCCAACGCAAAATATATCCCCTATACTGAGGTAACCGGAACGGCGGCACCACGGCAAGCGGTATTCGACAACGCGACCGGCGACGTAGTGATTTGCATTGACGGGCATGTATTGCTAGACGTTGCCACTATTGACGCCGTGCAATCATACTACGACGATAACCCCGGTAGCCTAGACATGGTTACCGGGCCGCTCATCATGGATGATATGCGGTCAATGGCTACGCACTTCGATGACGTTTGGCGTGGCGAAATGTGGGGGACGTGGGGCAATGATCCACGCGGTTACGGCACTGAGCCATTTGAAATTGGCGCCCAGGGCTTAGGCATGTTTGCCATGCGTAAGGCCGCGTGGCCGGGGTTCAATAAAAACTTCAACGGGTTCGGCGCGGAAGAGTGGTATATCCACGAGAAGGTACGCCGCAACGGCGGCAAGGTAATGTGTTTACCCAATGCAAGATGGTTGCATAGATTCGGTCGTCCGGCGGGCGTGCCTTACCCGCTCACCCGCGAGCAGAAAATCCGCAACTATATCATCGGGCATCAGGAATTGGGCGTCCCGCTTGACCGTTGCAGGGCGCATTTTGTCGATGAGGTTGGACACCCCGCGGCGGCATTTGACGCCGTGGCGGCCAACCCCACGCCTGCCGCTGGTGGGTGCGGTTGCGCCGGCAGCAAACCTACCACGCTTGAGGCATGGTACGACAAGGCTAGGACCGTTGCGGGGGATATCAATGAGCATGTCCCCACGCTCCGCGAGTACGCCGCAAAGTGCAAGCACGTCACAGAGTTCGGCACTCGCCGCGGGGTGAGTACGGTTGCGTTGCTGCACGCTCAGCCGGACGTATTAGTCACGTATGACTTGCGGCCGTCGGCCGAAGTGGATGCGATGCAATCAATGCGTGGCCGGACCAACTTGCGGTCAGTTGTAGGTGATAGCCGGCACGTCGATATTGAGCCGACGGATATGCTGTTCATCGACACACAACACGATGGTGAGCATGTATATGCGGAGCTACTCAACGCCGCTCACCGCGTGCGTAAATACATTGTGCTGCACGACACGGTAACGTTCGGTGAGGTTGGTGAAGGTGATAAGCCGGGGTTGCTGGTGGGTGTCCGAACGTACCTCAAAGACAACCGACAATGGACGGTAATCCGTCACGACTTGAATAACAATGGGCTAATGATCCTATCATGTTTGGACGACGATAAAACCGCTCTCCCTGGGGTAATCGCTAAAGCGTTGAACTTTGTCAAAGCTAGTGCAGAACATGCCCGCACCGGCCTCAAGCTGGTGGGTGATGATGAGTACGAATTGAGGCTAAGCAAGTGCATGGTTTGCCCGCATCGCGTATTCGACAAGTGTGGGTTATGTGGTTGCCCGGTGGACAAGAAAGCAAGCTGGGCGAGTAGTGAATGTCCCGATGGCCAATGGGGTGCAGTGCAATGATTGTCTCATGTATCTGCCCGACGTATGGCCGCTTCCCACTCTTCGGACACCTACTTGAAGAAGCCGTTGAATCGTTCCTGCGGCAGCGTATTCCCGATGGAGTTACCGCGGAGTTAGTGATACTAAATGATGCCCCCGAGCAGAGGCTATATTGCGTTGCAATCGGCACGCGTCGATTGATACGTTGCGTGAATCTTGCATCGCGGTTACCGACGCTGGGCGATAAGTATAATGCAATGGTCGAGATTGCTGTGGGTAATCTAATCTTGCCGTGGGAAGATGATGATATTAGTTTGCCCAGCCGCATCGAACAAGCGGTCGTATTAACCCCGCAAGGTGGATACTTCAACCCTCAAGCAAGTTGGTTTCTCAATGGCGGCAAGCTGCACCGGGATCATGGGCATGGTGTATGCCACAATGCAAGTGCGTATAGCCGATCAGCGTGGGAAGCCGCGGGCCGATACCCCGCGGTAATTGGGTCGCAAGACGCGGGATTCGACCGTTGGTTAAAGCGTGCTATCGGGGTTAGTTTGGGTCGGTGCAATCTCACCCCGCCGGAATGGCAATATATTTACCGATGGGGGGTATCACATAACCATCTATCGGGGGTTACAGACATGGTTGGATTGTGGGGGGAGCAACGGGCTACCCCCGGTACATATACGATAAACCCTAGGTGGGCTAGAGATTATGCGAAGCTGGTTGATTCTGCTCTGTCTGGCGAGCGGCCTAAGCTTTGGATGCCGGAGACCAAAACCGAAGATTGTATGCGGGCCGCGAGTGCAGTGTGAGGCTAAAATCGGTGGTGAGCTATCGCCGGACGGCCGCGAAGAATTGCAAATTGATTACCCACAACAACGCAAGTTGGCTAACGGGGTGGGCACGAATGGGCTGGGGCTGTGTGTATTTAATTCGGTCCGCAACTCCGGCGATTGGCAAGGTAATGCACTGTTCGCGGCCATGTTTGACTACATGAAAAAACATCCCGGCGGCGGGTATCCCCGCAAGCTTGATGAGTATCTTAAGCTTGCCGCGAATGAACTTGGTTTACCAATGCCCGACTACCTCAACATTGAGGGTAACGACCTTGAGTTGCTGAAGGCCGCGACACGCAACGGATTGATGCCCGCTGTAACGTACCGGTACTCCCCGAGTGGTCGGTACAATGGGCAAAGGATTAGTCATATGGTAAGCCTAGTACACGCTACGGATACATGGTTTGCGGTGCATGACAATAACTATATTACCGCGTTGGAATGGCTTACGCCGAAAGAATTTACCCCCGTATACAATGGTAATCGGCAAGGGTGGTGCGTGATTCTGTTGACGCAATCCCCGCCCCCCACGCCCAAAGGAAAACGACAATGAATTGTACGAAGAAACTGGTAGTCGTGTTGGCCCTAGTCGTGGTCGGGTTGGTCCCCGCGGTCGCGGCTGATTGGGTAGCTACCCCGGATGGTGGTTTTTCCAACACGACTACCGTGAAAGTGTGTAACGGCCGATCGTGCAGCGTGGTAACATATGATTGGGAAGTGCGGGGGAGTAATCACAATATCGCTTACCTGCCGTCCCACTTGCTCGCGTATGACTATGATGAGGTGGCTTGGTGCAGACTCGATATTAGCACTAACACATACTCCGATTGGTACTATACCCCATGCCCGGTTACCCCGCCAGCGCGACCGGCGATTTGCGGTCAAGTCATCCCCACGGGGGTTGATGAATCGGAGTTGGGTTTGATTCCAAACTACACTCGCAACAGCCGTAAAGTGACGGTCAACGAATGCTTTGAAGCAATCGACTCGACCCGCATTCCCGACGTGAGCAAAGCCCGTCGTATCGTAGTTATTGGTAGCGTCGAAGACCGCAAGCAGGCGTTGGGTTTGATCGGCAAACCATCATGGGCGATTGTGTCGGCTCACGACCCGAAGGATTGGGTAGTCAAGGACTACAAATACATTACCACAGGTAGCCCGACTGTCTATATCATGGACGCTGACGGCACGGTGCTACATCGGCAGGACGACGTGAGCGGGCTTGAACTCGCGTTGCGGCGAGCGGACCCGGCGTATGATCCCACTACCGACCCGGACTTGAGGGGGGCTGTACTTGTGCCGGGTGGTGAGACTACCCCGCCCGCGGAGCGGCTATCGTGGGCGGGTATTGGTGCAGCAATTACTGCATTGATTGGATTGCTAATGCGGTATGGACCGGCCGTGCTTGCCGTCATCAGAGGCGTGGGATTGAAGGATAAGCTGCGGGAGTTGGAGTTGGAGTTGGCTAAGCTTAGGGATGGCAAATAAACAAAGCCCGGCAGCCAATAGGCTGCCGGGCTTTGTTTATTTATCGCGATGGCATGATGACTGCCGTGATTACTTGCCCTGGTAATTCCGGTTCAAGCACTCGGATGACTACGGGATCATTAACCGCCCCGAACTTGTCCCCCCTCATTTCGATTTGCACGCGGGTGTCGCCCCCGCAAAACGGCGTGATTACCTTCAGCAGCTGCATCAATAATTCGGCGTCCACGATCAAGGTTGACGTGGGCGTCGCGTCGAAAATCGTGGACACATCCGGGAATCTACCCTCGCATAGTGGTGTAGTTTCTACGAGTGTGGCCGCAAGGTCCGTGGCACCTAGCGTAGCCCTATCGTAGTGAATGACGATGGGGACCGATTGGAGTAATGGGCTTGCCCGACACGTCAGTTTTTTCGCGGCCTTGAAGTGCTTGCCCCAAGCCTTCGCGGGGATGACGCAGTCATCCCCGCTCCCAGGGTCGCTCTTGACCGGGTAATCGTCTGCCGGCCCCACGGTGGGGCCGGTGACACGCACGCAAATTATTGCGTTGGTTGACTCGGCCATGTACATCTCATCGCTCAGATGCACGTGAACCCCGTGCATCGTGTACGGTCGTTGGCCATCGGCGCAAGCGTTGGCCAGTGGCGCTAGGTTGGTCGGTAGTAGGTGCATTGTAGTCCTTGGTATCAAAGCAGAAAGCCACCCCCTCATGGGGGTGGCTGCGGGAGCGGGCAGGTCATGCGATGTACGCACCGGCGTACCCGCGATCAGGGTCTCCGTAGTAGTCCACGAGGCCGGGGACAATCCCCCCCGCCAGGAACCGGCGGATTAGGTAGGGCGACGCGGCCCCGATGACTACTTTCTCGCGGCCGTCCCGGTCGCGGACGGTCGCGAGATAAGGGATGCCCTCGCGGCACGCGGCCTCGGGCAGCTCTGGGATTGTCGGCCCACGAAGATCGGCGGCGTGGACGCCGGCCGCGTGGCAAGGCTCACCCACCGCCTCGAGACTTCCACCGCCGATCGCCCCGCCGCGACCGCCGCACTCGCGGCATGGAGTCCCGTAGGCGTCCAGCAGCCGCGCCCGCGCGGCTACCACGTCGGCCAGCACGGCCGCGACGGGCCGCGACTGGAAGGCCGCGCGGGACTTCGCGCGCCAACGCATTAAGGCGTCCGGGTCCAC
>Ga0163144_10024947_pt1 | contig 11706 bp, 7 predicted proteins | sample OliLak19BULKMAT1_FD_123175 | JGI IMG/M metagenome (GOLD analysis project Ga0163144, IMG submission 123175) | Freshwater microbial mat bacterial communities from Lake Vanda, McMurdo Dry Valleys, Antarctica - Oligotrophic Lake LV.19.BULKMAT1 | ecosystem: Environmental > Aquatic > Freshwater > Lake... | reverse complement strand
CGCCGAGGTTATTCTGGGTCGCGGCGTAATCGAGCGGGGAGGACTGGGCGGTGAAGAAGCGGAGCGCCTCTGCGTAGGCGGCGATGGCGAGGCGCAGGTGGGTGTCGGGGTCGGACAGTCCCGCCAGAGCGCGGTAGGCAGCGCCGAGGTTATTCTGGGTCGCGGCGTAATCGAGCGGGGAGGACTGGGCGGTGAAGAAGCGGAGCGCCTCTGTGTAGGCGGCGATGGCGAGGCGCAGGTGCGTGTCGGGGTCGGACAGTCCCGCCAGATCGCGGTAGGCATTGCCGAGGTTATTCTGGGTTTCGGCGTAATCGAGCGGGGAGGACTGGGCGGTGAAGAAGCGGAGCGCCTCTGTGTAGGCGGCGATGGCGAGGCGCAGGTTAGTATCGGGGTCGGACAGTCCCGCCAGAGCGCGGTAGGCATTGCCGAGGTTATTCTGGGTCTGGGCGTAATCGAGCGGGGAGGACTGGGCGGTGCGGAAGCGGAACGCCTCTTCGTAGGCGGCGATGGCGAGGCGCAGGTGCGTGTCGGGGTCGGACAGTCCCGCCAGATCGCGGTAGGCAGCGCCGAGGTTATGCTGGGTCGTAGCGTAAGCAAGCGGGGAGGACTGGGCGGTGAAGAAGCGGAGCGCCTCTTCGTAGGCGGCGATGGCGAGGCGCAGGTTAGTATCGGGGTCGGACAGTCCCGCCAGAGCGCGGTAGGCAGCGCCGAGGTTATGCTGGGTCATGGCGTAATCGAGCGGGGAGGACTGGGCGGTGTAGAAGCGGAACGCCTCTTCGTAGGCGGCGATGGCGAGGCGCAGGTGGGTGTCGGGGTCGGACAGTCCCGCCAGATCGCGGTAGGCAGCGCCGAGGTTATTCTGGGTCGTAGCGTAATCGAGCGGGGAGGACTGGGCGGTGCGGAAGCGGAGCGCCTCTGTGTAGGCGGCGATGGCGAGGCGCAGGTGCGTGTCGGGGTCGGACAGTCCCGCCAGATCGCTGTAGGCAGCGCCGAGGTTATGCTGGGTCGTAGCGTAATTGTATTGATCCTCAAGGCGATCAGAGTCAAAAAACGAAAGTGCGCTTAGATACATCTGCACGGCACGCTCCAACCTCGGTCGCGGATTTTGCTCAGCGGTATTGTCCTGTAAGCTGCGCCCGGCATAGAAATACAGAAAACCCGCACCAAGCTGTTCCTCTCGTCCTTCCGGGAGACGCGCCAGCGCCGCTTCGAAATAGTTGAGCGCCTCAGCATAGCGATCCTCAAAATAGGCGATCTGACCGCGCACAAAATCAACCACGTAGAGTGCATCCACGCCCTCAAAAATGTAGGTGCTGAAATTGAGCAGATCAGCCGCAACTGCCACATCTTCGACGCGGGTTACTACTTGGCTCCGGCGCGGCGTAATCTCGTAGTACACCTCAAGCCCTTCCGCCTGACTCTCCCCGTAAATCGTGATTGTCGCGTTGTACTGTTCAGCAATGTGCTGTGCTTCTTCGCGTCCGCTGATGGGATGGCGCACACGGATGAACGCGACACCAGACTCGTCAAAAGCACGTTCAATGCGCCGCTCCACAGCCCGGTCGCTGGCATCGACGTTGTTGAAATCTGCTAAAATCACACCCATCGTATCCTGTGCGAAAGGGGTTCCTTCCATCGGCGTGGGGGTGCTGGTTGGCGTGTGAGTCGGTGTGAAGGTCGAAGTTGGGGTATAGGTTGTGGTTGGCGTGTGGGTTGGCGTGTAAGTGAAAGTTGCGGTCGGCGTCGCGCTCGGTGTCGGGGTTGGACTGGCAAGCCCTACTATTTCGATCACGTCGCTGCGAATACCCGGGTCAGCGATGAGCGTCACTGCGATCAGACCCATGATCACGACGATTGCCGCCAGAGTCCGCGTGATCAACTGTGCGCGGCGCTGTTTGTCCAGTAATTTGGTGATGTCGGCAGTCACTTGCTGTGCAAGATTGTCTGGCGTAGTGAACAGACTGCGTACATCGTTTGCTTCAATACGTGAGCGAAAATCTGCTAATCGCGCCTGTGCCGTCGGATCATTTTCGATCAGGGCATCGTCCCACACTGCTTGCGGATTAAGCAGGTACATCAATCGCGGCATACCGCGTTTCACTGCCTCATCGTATTCCTGCTCGGTGACAGATTTCTCCATACCGGAAGGTACGTAGCCATAGCGTCGCGCAATGATGCCAATGAAGATATTTGCTTTACCGACTTCCCGTAGGCTGACTCCCGCCGCGCCACCCGGTTGACTGCCAAAATCCTGCATGTTAATCGGGCGCAGTTCCAGACGCCGCAGCGCCTTATCGACCGCTTCCCGATGTTCTTTAAGGTCAAGTGAAGTCGAACTGATAAAGACGCTGCGTGTCATTGGGGTTCATCCTAGCTAATGGTATGCATATGTATTGTGAATAACAGGTCACTTCATATTATTACGAATCTCGCGTTGGATTGCACCTGATCTTAACAATGGTTCTGTTTATGAATTCTAGGCAGTCATCGAAGTTAAACCTATCCGTCACACATCAAGTTGGTATAATCGCTGACTTCTATGAAACCTAGAGCAAACAGCGTATTTTCTTATGACATCTTATCGTCGCAAGATTGTCGTCCTAACTTCGTGTACAGGCAAAAAAGAGTACGCACCGGACAACCAGCTTGTCCAAGATGATTTTCGCCTCAACATTGATGATTTCCGAATGCGCGAAGCTGATTTAACATCAGCGATGACTTCTGCCGAGGCGATGTATACCGGGCAGCAGCACAAGCGATTAATGCGTGGGATTAGGGCACTGCGAGAGCGCAGCGAGTATGACATTGACCTGCGGATTGTGTCGGCTGGTTATGGGCTGATTTCCAGCGATAGGATCATCGCGCCCTACGAATGCACCTTTCAGACGATGGGTGTGCGAGAAATCATCGACTGGTCGAATCATCTGGGCATCCCCTTAGCGGCGCGTGAATTGTTTCAGCAACCAGCAGACTTGATTCTCGTCGCTTTAGGCAAGCAGTATCTTCGAGCGCTGCAACTGGATAAAACGGTGACATTCGCATCGCCTGTTATCTTTTTCGCGGCTACCGAGTCAGAGAAACAGATACCGCGCAGCGAAACAGTGCGTGTTTTTCCGCTCATCAATGCGGATGCAAAGCGATTTCGCTGCGGTATGGTCGGTCTAAAAGGCGAATTGGTAGGTCGCATCTTGCGCCATTTAGCGACGGATGGTGAGCCATTCTGGGAAATGTTGATGGATGAGCAAACCGACCTACTTGGCATTCTTGAGGAACCTGCGCCCCTGAAGATCGCAAAGCCGAAGCCAGTGCCGCGCCTTGATCGGGTTAATCATATGATTCACCTGCCTCTTGGTTGGCGTGAACGGGTTGATAAGAAGCAAATTCGTTTCTTTATTCCCGATTGGGATGACATGGTTGACCCAGATTATGACTTTCTCACCGACACTCACATGGGTGTGAGTGCCGCGTGGTCCAACCAAGTTTACGCTCATCAGATGTTCAAGGATGAGCAAGGATACCATGCTCCGAACTATGATGGATTGCTGGTGTCGCGGGCAGTCGCGGAAAAACCACAGAGTAAGCGGGCTTTAATCGATGCCAACAATGGGATACACGGTCATTTCCGTATCCCGCGTGATTTCCCCGTATTAGGCGACTGTGGGGCATTCAGCTATCTGCTTCAGAACGAACCGCCATATTCGACTGATGATCTGCTCGACTACTATACCGACCTAGATTTTGATTTCGGTGTTTCCGCCGATCATCTACTGTTCGGTGCGCCCGACGAGGCGGGGCAGCAGCGACGTTACGAGATTACCGTGCGAAACGCGCAAGAGTTCATCGAAGGCTACCGGGAGCGGAAACCGGAATGGACACCCATCGGTGCGTTGCAAGGCATGAATCCACAGCAGTACGCTGATGCAGCCGCTCAATACGTCAAATGGGGCTATAAATATTTAGCAATTGGAGGGCAGGTGCGGAGCAAAACCCCGTACATCCTCGAGATTGCGCGGGCGATCCGAGCCGTCGTTCCACATGATGCGGCACGTTTACATCTCTTTGGTGTCGCCCGCCTTGATTCGCTCAACCGCTTTATTGATGTGGGAATCGATTCTGTTGACAGTGCATCATATCTGCGACAAGCATGGATGCGTATGGGGCAGAATTACATCGGAGAAGACGGATTGTACGCAGCGATCCGAATTCCTGAGGTCGAGCGCCGCATCAAGGGGATAGCGCCCCAAGAAGCAGATCGTTTGCGTCAACTTGAAATTGCTGCGCTGTTTTCATTGCGTGCGTTGGATCGCCGCGAGTGTTCGGTTGATACCTGCTTGAACGCCGTATTGGATTATAAAGAAGCAGTCGGCATCAAGTTTCCAGCGCGTGCGGTATCTGAATATCGCGCCACGCTGACGGATCGCCCGTGGGAGTCCTGCAACTGCGCTATCTGTAAGGCGGATCGGATCGAAGTGCTGATCTTTCGCCGCAACAATCGTAACCGACGACGCGGTTTCCACAACAACTACATGTTCTATCGTCTTATGCAGCAAACTATTGCATCAGAACGCTTGGACTACAACTGGCACAGTATGCAAATCACTGAACAAAGCGAACTTCCACTGACCTATTCTTAAGTTTTTCCATAGGGAGCTTCTAATGCCGCGCATTTATGTTGCGGGACCGTTGTTTAATACCCATGAACGTTGGTACCTCGAGCAAATTGCTGGCGCATTGGAAGCGCTCGGCTATGTGACTTATTTGCCGCACCGAGACGCAGGAATCATTGATACTAATCAGCCGTTGGATCGCTATCGTTTGTTCCGCGCTGATATGGCGGGTTTGAATCAATGTGACGCCTGTGTGGCACTGCTGACTGGACCCGATCACGACTCCGGGACATGCGGGGAATTGGGCTACATGTACGCTAAAGGCAATCTCTGTATTGGCATCAGCGACGATTTCCGTTGGATGAATAACTTGATCTGGGGCTTGTGTGGAGAAGGGGAGCATCTCGTCAAATCGATTGACGAATTACTCCCCCTTGTTCAGCGGCTTATTCCGCTAGAGAAAGCGGATTGAACGAAATGTCTTGGTCGTAGGTGTCAATGCCTTCTTGACGCTTGATGAAATTGACTACAACGTATGTCAGCGGTGTGGCAGCAGCTTCATAGACAACCTTGAACAGCCACTGGGTTGCCATTGCACCTAAAAGCGTGTCTTGGGGTGATGTTCCCCAAAAGGCGATGAATATGAAGATCACCGAATCCAGTCCCTGAGCAACAAAAGTTGAGGCAATAGTACGTGTCCACAGCCAGCGGCCTTTGGTAGCGACCTTCATCCGCGAAAGCACGTAGGAGTTGGTGAATTCTCCGACTAAGAAGGCGACGAATGATGCAACGAGTAGGCGTGGAGTGTAACCGAGAATGCGCTCATAAGCAGCTTGCGCCTCCCAAAAGCTCGCGGCGGGCAGCCCTTGACCGATGATAATCCCGATCACTGCGAGTAAGTTGCAGAAAAAGCCCAGCCAAATCACACGCCGAGCACGCTGGAAACCATAGACTTCAGTGAGAACATCTCCAACGATGTAGCTAATCGGGAAAATGACGATCCCGGCGGGTACGATCAAGCTAGCGATACTGACAAGTTTGACTGCGACGATGTTGGCAGTGATCAAACAGGTGATGAAGACCATCACAATGAGCAGAAACCAGATCGAATATTGCGCTGAAGGGTGCTTATTCATAGGCTGCTGAATATCCTTCGAAACCACTTAGTTGGATTGATAAGGGATAGGGTCTGGCACGCCAATTTCTTGAAAGGCGGCTAAACGTTCGGCGCAGGTAGGGCAAATGCCACACGCAGTCGTCGAGCCTTCGTAGCAAGACCACGTTTTTCCGTAATCGACACCAATGGCGAAACCCTGTCGCAAAATATCGCCTTTGCTGTAAGTGACGAAAGGCGCTTCAATGCGAATTGGCGTCTTACGGTTGAGGTTGTACACGTGATTAAGTCGTTCCAGAAAATCAAGCGTGGTATCCCAGTAGCCGTATAAATCATGTCGCTGTGCTCCGTAAAAGACTTCATTCGCGTCATGACTTTCTGCATATGCCGCTGCCAGCGACAGGAAAATCATATTGCGATTGGGAACATACGTGATGGGCTGAGAGTCGCCCTGTACCTGCTCAATCGTAGGGACATGAAGATCGCTGGATACAAGTGCCGATGTTTTGAACAATTCCCTCATGGGGGACAGATCACATACTAGATGATCTGTGAGTCCCAAAAGTCGCACATGCTCGCTGGCAAGCGCCACCTCTTTGACGTGCTTCTGTCCGTACTTGAAGCTAATGACTGCCGGTTGGCGTTGTTTCACCTTGACCAAATAATACAGCAGGGTCACGCTGTCCATGCCACCGCTCACAATCGCTACACAATCGCTCAATTGATGTCTCCTTAATCTGACTGTCGCGTCAAAAAAACCTGCATCCGTTGGTAAAAGTCAGGCGTTTTTTCGTGAAAATCGTGCCAACTTGCTACCGGAATTTCATTAAGCGGAACGCCATCTCCCTGTTGAAGTCGTCCCAATACTTCTCGTCCTTGAGGTGATAACATCAGGATATCAGTTGGAGAGTCATTATGCAGTGCGCCGAGGATTTTCATGCTTCTTCCATTTAAACGTCCAATAAAATCACGCAAAGGAATGTTGCCCAACCAGAAAACATCGTCGACACTGGCACTTTGAATCAGTGACAGGTGACGCAGAATTGAGTCGATTGTGTTCTCACGGAGGAGATAGGTTATTCGTGAGCTATCGTAAACATTGTCACGAAGTTTAAAGAAATCATCGAATAACTTATCGATTAAAGTGACCATTTGTGCGGGCAGTGGTGCAATGAAATATCGTAAATGCTCATGGATTGCTTGCAATGCTTCAGATTGTGTGGATGGAATTCCCGCAGGAATAAGTTGGGGAACTCCATTGAGTAGCAATCGCAAAACATAAGCCGCCAAGGCGAAAGTTTCCAGAGAGCTACCTATCTGGTTTTCGAGTCGTCGTTGTCGTTGCGCCATATGTTGCTGCGCTTTCCAAATGAGATGCAGCGATCGTGGATCTTGAGCGAGTTTGCGATCAATGCTCGATTGCACACGTCCGCCCGTATCACCCACACTTACAAACAGAAACGCGAGATGCCCTATCGTGCGCGTTATTTCAATTCCGAGGAAGTCATCTACATCTTCAAGGGCGATCGGCGGTGTCGTATCCATCTCCATTAACATATCCCGTAGAACTCTATTCGGACGAGCAATATGAGGATGATGAAATGAGGTGAGTGCAATAGGAAGTTGAATCCCTCGCAACCAAATGCTGATGCCTTTGCGAAGTTTTTGAAGTAATTGGCGATTAGCTTCCTTTCCTTCTAGCCAATCTCTCACTGCTAGGCGCGTATGATCATCTTGTGACTCTAGCATAGGGTCACTTGGCGCATCCTCAGTTAGAGCGGAAGTGGAATTGAGCGTGGTAATGTAGAGATGGGATGGATGTACAGCTCCAAAAAAATCTAGAATATGCGCTATATCGCTACCCGTTTCTCCTCGCGCATACCATTTGATCAGTTCGCTACTTGGAGCAACATCACTTTCCACAAACAATTCGGTGTTTGCAAGTGTAGCAAGAGCAATCTCAGGGCGATTACCATCAATGATTATTTCAAGCACCTGCCGTAGTGCCGTAATAAACGCACGAACTTTACCTTTGCCAGAAGGTAAACTTCTGAATAAGCGTACAAGCGCAGCCTCATTGAATGGCGAGGTCAAGTATGATTCGTCATTTTGGAGAGATTGACAACGATTTAGGACAGGGCATTGTGAACATAACATCTGGTTAAACCGGCGAAAGGCTTGTAAATAGGAAAAGGCAATGGATGCACAATTCCCTTCGTTTAGGAAGAAGGATTCCAATCCCTGTTCATCGGATAACCAGAACTTGTCAACACGGTCATCAATGGTATCAAGTTGGTTGAGTCGGTCGAGTAATTCGCGTCCACGAGCATCATATTGAAACGACGCTGGAGTGATACCAATCATCACATCCCAATTCCCTTGATCCAATGTAGTAAACGAATCTAGGAATTCGGTCGCGAACAAATTGATAGACTGCACGAGATCATCAATTAAGATGACCGGGCGTTGCTTTTTTTGAGTGAAATGGCTGGAAAGTGCAGTCAAAGTTTCACGAATGCTGATGTTTTCTAACATCATCTCCCTAAAACCGTCAAGCAAATTCTGTCGAAAAGCTTCAAAGTCAAATGGAAGCGGTAATGTAAGTTCCATCTTCAACACATTGAAATCATCACGGAGAACGATATCAAGTACTTCATGACCGGCGGTGCGCTCTAAAATAAGCTCGATTTGTGGTTCTACAATGTCGATCAAACGATAAAATAGCGCATTGATGAGGTCATCTGAGTCGAGTAGTCGTTCGAGCGCATGTAGAACAAGGATTTTTGACAGAGTGCGTGGCTTGCGGCGCATCTCTTCCCATCGCTGAATTGTAGTCTCGCTGAAGTAATCTCCCGTGAGCAGATGCCGCATACGATTTATGACACTTAATACATCAAGTTCAGTACGAGAAATACGGATAACGGGGCGATGCGGATCAATTCGCGAGAACTCCTGTTCCATCCATGTCATAAGTTCCGATTTGCCCGATCCTGCTGCTCCGTATAACGCAATGACCCGATTTCCAACGTAGCGATTGGTATTTTGGAATTGGGCGAAAAGTTCCTCCTCTGAAATTGAACGTGGTTCTCCATGTACGAATTTACGTAATTGCATGGGGATATGTGTGATTGCAAACCACTCAGCACCAAGTAACAGGCGCTGCTCAGGCGTCTGGGTGAACACGGACAAACCTTCTGGTTTCAAACAAGGCATATTAAGCGATGGCATTCATATGCTCCCGCATAATTTGGCGCAGATTGTCAGGCTGAAAATAGGCTTTCTGAGGAGAGTCTTGTAAAGTCGAAAGCTTTATATGCCCAGTCTCAGCAAGATATAGCATGGGGTGACGCACAGCATGGGAGACATCTCCGATTCGGTTGAGACAAGGCAAAAATTGCATTAGCGTATGCTCGAAAAAGCTTTGTAATGTTGCTGTATTGTTGGGCATTGTTGCAATGATTTCTAGGAGGAGAGCAGGCGTGATAGCACACAAAAAGCCTCGTTTGATACGATAACCTAAACCTAGATATTGCATAACGCGTTTCCAAGCCTGAATCTTCTCTTTGCTGATTCCTCCTAGTTTCTTAATTTCATCGAGGCTGTTAGCACGTGCATGGAGATTATCGGCGTACAAAGCATCCGGAAACATGAATAGGGTGCTTATTAGGGCAATGAACTGCGTATCAAGCGGATGTTTAGGATCAAGGACACCTAGCTCAACGCTCCGTAAATTGTGTAATAGGGCGAGATGAAAAGGGATAACCGTATTGACTCCTGTAAACATTCCATCATGTTCTTCAATGAGATAGCTTGAAATCAGAAATGAAATCGCATCCTCGACATTTTGAGGCGAAATAACCACCTCACCCTGATGCAATAGTGGGATAAAAGCCGTCACAATCTGGTTACGAGTGAGTGGTTCCGCTGAGGTTTGTATAAATTGATAGATCACTTTCAATTCCGGTCCGTAAACCGTTCTAAAGAGCATTTGAATGTCCTCAAAGTCTTTAATTCGTCGAAATTCACCTGAATTTCCCGAATTGTGTTACCTTAGGAGAAATCATACAGGGGATTTGAGAATGAAGCCAGTGCAAGGACATTCAGATGTGTGCAGTGTAAAATGCTTGTTTTTTGGGAAACAGAGAGCATCTTGATGCGTTTTTATGTCTCATGGTATCCAGGCGATCCAGTCTACCCACAATATGATGATGACTGTGCTTTGCTCATCAGTACCACCTCAGTGGCAACCCGTTGGAAAGTAAAGCATTTGCCGAAACCGCCTAGTTCACTGATCGTGGACAGTGGTGGGTTTCGTTACGCGCTTATCGACAAACATCCTACACAGAAGCAGATATTCGAACGTCAGTTACGAATGATTGATAAGGTTATTTGTGATGTTACGCTTTGCCAGCTCGATTATCCACTTATAAATCAGAGTTTAACCTCTAATGAGCGAGATCGGCTTATTCATCGTACGCTTGCAAATGCTTCAGAGTTTCGTGCTTTGGCGGCGTATTATGGTACTGCGCCCAATGTTGAATTGATGGGGATTGTACAAGGCTACGATATCGATAGTCTTGTATATTCAGCGCGAGAATTAAAACGATTAGGCTTCACTCGCTTTGGCATTGGGTCGATGGCATTTTTGTACGATATGGATGAAATCACCGCACGCATCCGTGCTGTAATCAAAGTCGTCGGAACAGGTGTACATGTTTTCGGCGTTACGGGAGAAAGAATTGCATCGAGACTGCGTGCTCTAGGAGTGGGTTCGGTCGACTCTTCGCGCCCTGCGAAGGCAGCAATGTATAATGTAATCTTTTCAAGTGATCCATTTAAGCGGCATCGCATTCGCCCAACGCGAGGTTCATACGAGCAAGCAACTTACATCGAGGAACCTTTTGTTTGTCCTTGCCCTGCATGTGAAGGTCGTGCCAATTCAGATTTGCTAAAACTAGGTAAGCGAGAATACGTTTTTTTGCGGACGCTCCACAACTACTATCACCTCAAGCAAGCCATTTGCAGTTCAACTGCGTCAAGCCTCTATCGGTAGGCGCGTTTTGGTGACGGCTTGCTGTAAGGCACTTACAATCATATGAGCGCCTGTCGGATGGCAGTAGACCAATTCGCCATCTTTAATAAGCGAAATCACCCCTTTGCTAATCGCGTGGCTGATGTTCCCAGTCACCAACACAACGTAATCGGCATGGCGTGCGAAGGATTCCGCTTGATCGTTCATATCTTGCTCATGGCACAGGCGTATATCGAGCTTTGCGTTGCGACTCAAGAGGAGCTGCTGTGCTTTACGAGCAGGCGAGGCGTTGCGAGTAAAAATTGCAATCATGGTTTTATCGGGTAAGTCTGCTATTGGATCAGACTCTTCCTCATGATCAGCGAGATGCGCCGCGATTTGTGGACGTAAATCCTGCGTATGTGTCCATTCAAGGTAGGTGTCCCATACTTCGAGAAGCAGCAGATTAGGACGCGGTTGCATCAGCAGATTTTCAAGACAGGCGCGTGACCACCTTTCTAGATGCCAACCTTCGAGACCATACTCCGCGAACAGATCAAACGCTTCCAGCACGAAGGGGGCTAAAACTGGCGGCGGTTGCGCTATCCAGTCTTGAAAATCGTCAGCGAGTTCGCTCACCAGTGCCGGAGCGTGTTCCAATCGTGCTTGTGCCAAGCGTAACAGCGTCGCAAAGATCGTTGAGTTTTGCTTGCCTGCGCGAGTGATGACGTACAAAGACTCGTATAAATCGGGATAAGGAGAGTTTAAACGAGGAAAGGCTGAATCCTCTAGAATTCGCGTGGTCAATGCATTGATCGCTTCGCTTATCAGCAAACTGCGCGTCGTTGTCTCGGTTGCGACTTCCAGTAGGAATTCAGTCGCTGCCTGTGCCTCTGAGTCGCTGATGGGCTGTTCACTGCGTTTGAGTGAAGCGAGCGATGGTTCGAGGCGTTGATCATGCATGTTCTCCAATG
>Ga0163144_10024944_pt1 | contig 11708 bp, 12 predicted proteins | sample OliLak19BULKMAT1_FD_123175 | JGI IMG/M metagenome (GOLD analysis project Ga0163144, IMG submission 123175) | Freshwater microbial mat bacterial communities from Lake Vanda, McMurdo Dry Valleys, Antarctica - Oligotrophic Lake LV.19.BULKMAT1 | ecosystem: Environmental > Aquatic > Freshwater >... | reverse complement strand
TTCCTGGAACTCGGTGGTATGTGCCTGACCGATGAGGCGATCATCTTTACTTATACCGATGGCCTGACGGAAGTGCGGAACAGCGCGGGCGATGAATTTGGTGAAGACCGCCTGATTCCATTCCTGGTGGAGCACTGCGATTTGGATGCTAAAGCATTAAATACGGTGTTGTTAGAGCACGTTGAAGCTTTTCGTGGACGCGAGCCTTGGCCTGATGATATTACGGTGTTGACGTGCAAGGTTTTCTGAGCCTTGAACAGCTGTTTAAAACGATTGTATATTCTCCACATTAATTTTTACCAATATAAAATCTACCCTTTTGAAACAACGCTTCAAAGTATCACTTTTTGCTGCTTTTTTCGCTTTTACAACGGCCTCATTTGCGCAAATCAGTTTTGGTGTAAAAGCTGGCCTTAACCTGGCCAATGTCATTACTGATGATGAGAATGCTCCCGAACCGAAGATTATTCCGACATTCCAGGCAGGTGTTGTGCTTGACTTTGGCTTGACAGAAAACATCGCTATTCAGTCCGGAATTTCTTTGCAAGGAAAGGGCTACCGGACGGAAGACGCAATTCTCGGCCAAACGATAAAAACAAAAGCTGATGTATTCTACTTGCAAGTACCAGCACACCTACTTTACAAGGGCAATGGCTTCTTCATCGGTGTTGGCCCCTACGTAGGAGTTGCCGTTTCAGGTAATTACAGAACGGAGTTGCTCGGCAAAAAAGAAACAAGAACAATTAAAATTGGCGATACGAATAATGATGATTTGACGCCACTTGATATTGGGCTCGGGGCTCAAGTTGGTTTAAATATTGGGTCTATTCGCATTGGTGCCGGATATGATTTTGGACTCGCCAACTTGTTTCCTAAAGAATCGTTTAACAGAGATAATGTAAAAATTTCGGCCTCGGTGATCAATGTTTTTGTCGCGTACCTGTTTATCGAATAGAAATTTAAGCATAAAATACCCATATTATGAAACAAAACGAGCCTTTCAAAATATCCGTCAACGAACAACACAGCTTCGATCTGCTCCCCGTAGCGGCGAAAGACCTGGACATTGTCCCGGAAGCTGACGGCAGTTTTCATATCCTGCACCAGGGAAAATCTTTCCGTGCAGAGATTTTGGAACTTGACCATGAAGCGCGGAAATTTGTCCTAATGATCAATGGTGATCGGTTTGCAGTAAATATTGCCGACCACTACGACCGCCTGATACAACAGCTTGGCCTCAATGTAGGCAGCAGCCAAAAAGCCAATATCGTGAAAGCTCCCATGCCCGGGTTGGTGCTCAGCCTGCTGGTGGAGCCTGGACAAAAGGTTGCCAAAGGCGATCCTTTGCTGATCCTTGAGGCCATGAAAATGGAAAACGTACTGAAGGCAGCAGCGGATGGGGAGGTGAAAAGCGTTCAGGTGAAGCAGGGGGCAGCGGTGGTGAAGGGGCAGTTGTTGATAGAGATGCTGTAAGGGGTTTCAGGTTTCAGGTTTCAAGGTTTCAGGTTTACGCGATTGGTTCGTTGCCTTGAAATTCTATTTCAAATTTAACAACAGATCGTGTAAACCTGAAACCATGAAACCTGAAACCATGAAACCTTTTTTTCGTTACTGCATGAAACACATTTCAAAATTAATTCTCCCCCTGGCCCTTTGCCTCTTCGCCTGTGCACGGCAGGGCGCACCCGCGGGTGGCCCCAAGGACACCAAGCCGCCCGGCATTGACACCCTGGCCAGCACCCCTAACTTTGCGACCCGTTTTATTCCGAAACGCATAGAACTCAAATTTGACGAGTGGATTATCCTCTCCGAAGCTGCCGCTCAAGTGGTGGTGTCGCCGCCGCTGGTGAAACGCCCGGAAGTACTGCTGCGGGGAAAAACGGTGGTCGTTAAATTTGATGCTGCCGAAAAATTTCGGGAAAACACCACTTACACCATCAACTTCGGCACAGCAGTAAAAGACCTGCACGAAAGCAATCCGGCCACTGACCTGCGCTTTGTTTTTTCTACCGGCGACTTTATCGACAGCCTCAGCACCAAAGGCAAGGTTGTGGATGCTTTTACCGGCGAACCCGTGGAAAACGTGGCGGTCATGCTCTACGATGACATGAGCGACAGCGTGGTGCGCAAAGAGCGGCCCTACTACTTTTCCAGAACGGATAAAACAGGCAATTACGAGATTCGCAATGTAAAAGCCGGCAACTTCAAACTCGCCGCAGTGGAAGACCTGGACCAAAACCTGCGCTGGGATGGCGAGAACGAACGTATTGGTTTTTTGGACAGCACCTTGGTAATGGGCGATTCCGTTAAAGGCTTAACCCAGGTTCAATTATTCAAAACCCAAGCAAAATTCCGGGTCACAGAAAAGAATATCGGTGGATATGGTGTGGTTCGCTTGAAATTTACAAGCAGCGCAGATTCTGCTATTGTGCGAGCAACAAACACCGAAGGGTTAAGGCTATTGCTGGAAAAAATGCAGGATTCCATGCTCGTTTGGTACGACCAGGAAACAGCAGGTATCTGGGATTTATTGGTCAACCAGGACACCATACCGGTGAAAGAACGATCTCGCGAAGATTTTTTGGCAAAACACCGCCTCGGCTTCGCAGGCGATGCACCTGTAGCATCTGCTGCGGGAAGACAACAGCAGCAGCCAGCACCTGCACCAACTGCAGTGCCTACGACCAAAACCCTGAATCAAAACCCTGCGAAACCAGCTTTTTTCGGGTTCAATTATCCGGTAATGACGGTAGATACCTCAAAATGGGTATTGGTCAGTGACAGTATTCGGATATTCAATTTCAGCATTAAAACCGATAGCCTGATGCCCCGGCTATGCACCTTTGAGCACCCATGGGCACCTGGAAAAAACTATAGCCTGGAAATTCTGCCGGGGGCAGTGACCGATTTTTGGGGTCAAGCCAACAGCGATACCCTGCGCCGGATATTGAATGTCACGAGCGAAAAACAATTGGGCAGCCTGAACCTGAGTGTCGAAAAAATGCGCCCTGGACTTGCCTATATTGTACAGTTGCTCAACGGTACCCGGGTGGAAGAAAGCCGGATGTTTGTCGCCGATGCTGCGGCTAAAAAGTTCACGTTCAACAAATTGGACGTAGCAACCTACACCGCGCGGCTCATCGAAGACCGCAATGGCAATGGCATCTGGAATACCGGCGATTATTGGCGGCACCAGCAACCCGAGATTATTGTTTCCAAAAAGCTGGAAGCCCTGCGTGCCAACTGGGAGGTGGAAGCGTCCATTTCATTGCTCCCTGATGCTGACGGGGCAAAGCGGAAAATAAAAAAACTGTAAATTCAATATTCGGTGGATGCGGCACTAGTGCCGAAACCAGTAAATAGCATACGAGTCTGGCGACCATATTTCCCGTTCATCTTCGTTGCTCGTCGGTTAAAATGTCCCGCATTTCGTCCTCCTTGCCCCTTGATGAACGAAAAATCTGATTTCGCATACTCATGCGTTATTTACTGGTTGCGGCACCAGGCGCAGCCCCCAAACTATCAAATTGACACCCCTTTGTGACTTTGTTAATCCTTAACGTCTAATTGACGATTTGAAAGAAATGCAGGCTGAATTGTACAATTACGCCACTTTTTTATTCCCTTTGCAGTCCATTGTGCCTTTCGTTGCTTTCAAAACACCGTAGCAGTTGTCAGTCCTTACTAAGCGAAAAACTAAGGAATATTCGGATTCTGAATTGATCTCCCTGTATTTGGAGGATCAAAACACGACGTATTTCTCCGTACTATACCGCCGATATGCCGGGAAGGTTTTCGCCAAATGTATATCCATGCTGTCTGACGATGGGCTGGCGCGAGATGCAACCCAGGATATTTTCATCAAGGTGCTGCTCAACCTTGGCAAGTTTACCGAACAATCTTCATTTTCCACGTGGGTATATTCGATCACCTACAATTTTTGCATTGATATCATTCGGAAGAAAAAGAAAAACATCTTGATCTTCTCCGAGGACGTCGGGAAATTCAATGCTTCCGTCGAGGTGGAAATACCAGACAGCGTGATCCTTGAAATGGAAACGCAACGTCTCGACAAGGTAATGGAATTGATGCCTCCGGGCGATAAGGCCATTCTGAACATGAAGTACATCGACGAATTGCAAATAAAAGAAATTGCCGCAGTGTTGAATAAGACGGAGAGTGCCATTAAAATGCAAATCATGCGGGCAAAAGCAAAAGCCCAATCGATTTACGAAGAGAAATACGGGACAGAACCAATTGGCAAATAACCGCTACCCCTGAAGACTAAACAAGCAAGACTTTAATACATACAACCGATTTTTTTTCAATCCTTCGCCCGCCGGCGAAACAAACAATATCCGCTATGCACAACAACCTTAAAAAGTTGCAAGAGGAGCGGGAGGCAATGTTGCCACCAGAGCTAGAAGACCGCGTATCGTCCCATTTGGGCACGATGGCTTATTTTGGCAATCTCATCGAGCTGTTCGTCCCAAACGCACTCCAAGTGGTCGTCCGCATGGTCGGTGGCGAGGATCTGCCATGCCTGAGGAGATCCAAAAGACGCGAAACGCCTAACATCGACTGGCGTACGCCGCCGCCTTCAGAAGGCCCGATATTTAATCCATCTGGCGCCTGAAATTACTGTAATCAATCTTCTCCCTTTTAAAACAATCTTCTTCAAGTAGAACAATATGGATGAATTGCACAGTGGCCCGGTAGGTCAATTATTCGCGCAGTTTTCTGCATTTTTCCCAAAGTTCATCGGTTCAATTTCCATCTTGTTCATTGGATGGGTTATTTCGCGTACCATTGGTAAAATCTTGAGCAAAGTGCTTGCTACCATTGGCGTGAACCGCCTGGCAGAGATGTTTCAAGACATTGAGTTTGTACAGCGGGCTGGCGGGATGCGCGCGCAATTGTCGGAATTGTTGGCAAAAGGCGTGTATTACATGCTAATGTTGATTTTCATCATCGCGGCAACCGAAGTATTGGGCGTTGCAGCGATCACGCAATTGTTCACGGATTTGATGAACTACCTGCCTTCCCTGCTTACGGCAGCTGTAGTCATGCTTCTTGGTATTTTTGCCGCCGATGTTATCCAGAATCTGGTGCTGACCCTCTGCAAATCGCTGGGTATTGCTTCGGCAAAAATGATCGCATCCATCGTGTTCTACTTCATCTTTGTCACCATCGCGGTAAGTGCCTTGGCACAGGCTAAAATTAATACTGAATTTATTTCTTCCAACTTGACAGCAATTGTCAGCGCTGTTGCACTTGCCTTTGCCTTTGGATATGGACTTGCTTCTAAAGATTTGATTTCCAACTATCTGGCAGGTTACTACAACAAAAATAAAATTCGCGTTGGTGATGATGTCAGGGTAATTGGTGTCCGGGGAAAGGTGGTGATGATAGACGCTACCTCGCTGATTTTGCAAACGCCCGAACGCGCCATTATTATCCCGCTCAACAAATTAGCAACGGAGAAAGTGGAGGTTTTTTATCCTGATCCACAAGAAGAAAACCTACTGGAAGAAGGCGCTTAGCCACAATCACATGTTTGATTTTCAACCATGCTATTGTACATCCAACCATGGGTGTGCTTGATTCTAAATATTTTTCAATAAAACAATTCATTCTGTATGAAATTGCACTTGCTACTTTCGGCTACACTGATAGTACTCAGCTTAAACACTTCACTCCAAGCCCAACAACCGACTGTTGATGCTACTGTCGCAGTTCCTGCAAAAGACACAAGCAGCTGGACATTGGGCGGCGGTTTCGGCCTTGATTTGGCAGGCCTTGGTATCATCAATCCACAACTTAGCGCAGGCGGCAACCGACTTGGCTTTGGCGGCCTCATCAACGTTTTTGCCAACAACAAACTAAAGAAATCTTACTGGAACAATGATGTAGCGCTCCAATTGGCCGCACAGCGGCTCGGCGGCTCCGACAAGCCATTCCAAAAAAACCTTGATGTAGTGCGTCTGGGCTCGCGTTATGGATACGATATTTTGCTAAATAAGCTATTCGTTGCCATTGACGTGACCGCTGAAACCCAATTCCTTCCCACGTATGTCGGCAACAGCATTAAAGGCGACCCAAATGACCTGCTATCGGAATTTGCCTCTCCTTTGCGCGTCGCCATCGCTCCGGGTTTAGATTTCAAGCCGACCAAGCATTGGTCTTTTTTCTTCGCCCCTGCCAGCTACCGCTTGACCTACGTTGCCAACGATTCCTTAGCTGCCTTGTCCGGACAGCCGCTGGGCAATGAAATCGGCAAAAATTCCCGCAATCAGTTGGGTTACACCATGAAAGCGCAATACATCAATAAGTTCTTGAAAGACCGCGTGGCACTTTCTTCAAAATTGGGCTGGTTTGCCGACTACACCAAAAATCTGAACGGCAATGTGTTGTGGCAAAACAGCATGAGCGTGAATATTTTCAAGGGCCTGGCCCTCGAGCTTTTTGGCGATGTGTTCTACGATCACTTTACCCAGGTGGCCGTAAGGGATATTCCCGAAGGAACCGCTGCTGCCGACGTATCGCCTTTTCTGGGCTTGAAGCCCAGCTATACGGGTGGTTTTTTGCTGAAGTACAATCTCATCTTTTAAAAAGGGTTTCTGGTAAAAAAGGGTTTCTGGTTTCAAGGTTTCCGGTTAAGGGTTCGTATTCTAAGTTTATGTTATTAGAATAGCCAAGGGTTGCAACCCTTAAACGGAAACCTTGAAACCAGAAACCGGAAACCTTGAAACCGGAAACCATTTTTTGTTATTAACATATACTAAGCAATGGAACCCTTAACCGGAAACCTTGAAACCAGAAACCGGAAACCTTGAAACCAGAAACCCTTTTTTGTTATTAACACATACTAAGCAATGGAACCCTTAACCGGAAACCTTGAAACCAGAAACCGGAAACCCTTTTTTATAAATCCAAACATCGCTGTGGCGAAAACCATCTCCACGGAGGTGTACACCAGTGCGGCCATTTTAGAAGAAGCCAAAGAGAAAATCTTTGCGCCTTCCTGGCAGTATGCTGGCCACGCGGATCAGCTGCCTGGGCCAGGTAGTGTACAGCCTTTTATGTTGTTGGATGGTTTCTTAAACGAGCCCTTGATACTCACCAGGGATCGGGAATCGCAGTTGCGCTGTATGTCGAATGTGTGTACACACCGGGGAAATTTGCTGGCGTATGAGCCTTGTAAATCCAGCCAGTTGCGCTGCAAGTATCACGGACGGGTATTTGGCCTTGACGGGAAATTCCAGTTTATGCCGGAGTTTGAGGAGGTAGAAAATTTTCCGACAGCCTCCGATGATTTGAAACAACTGCCTTTGTTCCAATGGGGAAAACTGCTTTTTTCCTCCTTAGCACCAGGTTTACCTGTTGAACAGTTTTTCGGGGAAATGATGGCTCGGGTTGGCTGGCTGCCCTTGGAAAGAATGCTGCATCGCGCTGACCTGTCTGCCGTTTACAATGTGGAGGCCAATTGGGCGCTGTATTGCGAAAACTACCTCGAAGGCTTTCATATTCCTTTCGTACACGGCGGCTTGAGTGCCATGCTGGATTATGGAAGTTACACCACGGAATTGTTTCGATATTCTAGTTTGCAGGTCGGTATTGGCAAAAAGGGCGATGCCTGCTTCGAATTGCCCCCTGAATCAGCTGATTACGGCAAGAATGTAGCTGGCTATTACTTCTGGGTATTCCCCAACATGATGTTCAATTTTTACCCTTGGGGACTTTCGTTCAACCTAGTGGAGCCAACGGGTGTCAGCTCCTGCCGTGTTTCATTCGAGGTGTTTGTATTTGACGAAAGCAAACTTGGTACTGGCGCTGGTGCCAGTCTCACGCAAGTAGAGCTGGAAGACGAGGAAGTGGTCCAAAACGTGCAAAAAGGCATTCGTTCACGTTTTTACCAACATGGCCGATATTCGGTGCTGCGGGAGCAGGGGACGCACCATTTTCACAGATTGCTGGCGGAGGCCCTGGACAAGGCACCGGGTTGAAAACTACCCCAAAATATTGACCATACATTTCAGAATGCACGCCGCCCCCAAGGTGGTCAGGGTATACATTACAACGACATAAGAGGTGCCTGCGTCATCTAACAAGAAATTGACAGAGAAGCTTATGCCCATGAGCAATAAGCCTAAACCCAGCCATCGGAGGCCGCCAGAAACATGACTGTCTGGTTTGGCATTCAGGGTGCGCGCGGTGCTGTTGTCTTGGTTTTGTGATGATTGTGGCGGTGGTGTAGTATCCATGGTGTGGTGGCTTTTAATAATTATGACTGTTTTGCAGACGCACTTCCTAATAGTAGTTCCTATTGGATAATGTTTTAATGGTGTGTCGCCTAAAATTATTATTGGCTTATTGCTGCAATAGTACTAATATCTTTCAAAATTACATCATATTTGCAAATAAAGGCGCTTTAAAGGCTTTTAAATGCCGTATTTTTAGCACAGAAAACACAACTACACTCTGTTATCTAAAGCCACTTTATCCCTTTCTGGCCTCGAGTGTCCTCTCGCTATTTGCAGACAGCCAAAACGAAATGTCCTCACGGCAACGGGTGGCGTTGACCGTCGCACCCAATATCGACGCCCAGAGAAAATGATATTACTTCCTGCTGCATTGCGTTGGAGCCATTTAATTTTAGCACCAGCGTAAGTTAAAGTTATTGAGATTGATTCATGATAGTAAATACGCGCTTCAAAACCAGGATTCTTGCATTGTGCAAGACCCTGATTATTGATTGCTACTTAAAATTATGGGATTTTTTTGATAACAGAAAGCTACGCTTTTAAGATGCCCGAAAAAACCATTATAGCAGCAAACGGTGTAGTCAGAGCATAATTAGCTATCAATTTTCTTAGAATATTGTTTCAAGCGCCCTATTATACGCAAAAAAAGAGGCTGTGGGATCCCCACAGCCTTCAATATCCTTGTTAGAAAGTGCTCCTGTACAAAGCGGATTCTTCCACTAGTTTTTCACGGGCAAAAACGAATAATCCTTCCCGAATCGCAACATCTGCTGCACAAAATCCAACTCCTTTTCAACTTTCACATCCGTGATATTGCCGGAGGCGTCTTTCACTGCTACCAGTTTTGGTTGCACAAATCCTGAATAGGCTTTTGTTGGCAGCGCAGCATAGCGGGCCTTTACTTCTGTACCCGTAGCGGCATCAGTTTTTACGCCATATCCTTCTACCAATGCACGCGCCGCCTTGAAGTCGCCTTCTGATTTAATGCGCTGGATTTCAGACAACAACTGCCCAAACAGCACCCGCAGTTTCGCATAATCTTTGATGTCGTAATAGGTTTTGCCATTGCGTACTTCCTTCACAATGACATTGTCGGCTTTGCCTTTTTCGAAGGCCCAGGCTGCCACCAATTGGCGGTTGCGCATGTGGTCTTCCTCGATGTCATGTCCAGCTGGCAAGCGCCGCAGTTGTTGCAACATGCCGTTGCGAATATAGCTGTCATATTCTGCTTTGTAGGCTTCAGCATCGGGCAATAGGCCCATTTCGACCAGTTTAGGGTCGGGCATAAAATACAGCGCCACTAAATCGGCGCGGCCTTCCTCCAGGGTGCTGGAATACTGTTTGAGGGTTACGTTGGGTTCTGCCATGCCAGGCCTGAGCTGGCCGCTGGCGTGTCCGATAACTTCATGTAGGGCCGTGTGCATTTTACCGCAAGCCTCTGCGTATTTTGCTGCGCGTGCCACTTCTTCCGCGTCATTGGCAAACTCTGCGGTAGCAAGGGCACCTCCTGCTTTTCCGTAAGCATTTTCGATGTTGTTGAGGCTGATGGATTTGGAGCCGAAATCTTCGCGAATCCAATTGGAATTGGGCAGGTTTACGCCGATGGGGGTCGTTGGTGCGGCATCGCCAGATTCCATCGCCACGTTGATGACACGGTAGGATACACCCGTGACCTTTTTCTTCTTGTAAGCCTCCGGGATGGTGGAGTTGTCTTCAAAATATTGTGCATTTTTGCTAACAATAGCCATTTTTTCGGTCGCATCAGGGTCGTTGTATTGTACCATTGCCTCATAATCGCCCTTATAGCCTTTTGGGTCGTGGTACACTTCGATAAAGCCGTTGATGAAATCGATGGTGCTTTCTGTCTCTTGCACCCATGCCTGGTTGTAGGCATCAAAGGTTTTCAGATCACCGGATTTGTAATAATCTATCAGCAAGCCAATCACCTTTTTTTGTTGATCGTTTTCAGCAAAAGGGATGGCCTTTTCAAGACTCTCGATAATCTTGTCGATGGCAGCACCGTACATACCGCCAGACTTCCAGGGTATTTCTTTGAGCTGGCCTTCGTCCTTGACAAGTTTGGAGTTCAAACCAAACATAGGCGCTTTTTTACCGCCCTTTTTTATCATCTCTGCGTAGAATTTATCCACTTCATCGGCAGTCACTCCTTCGTAGAAATTCATAGCAGATGCCTGAACCACATCCTTAGATTCGTCCTTATTGGTGCGTTTTGCCAGTATTGTCGGGTCGAATATAACAGGTGTGAGTACACTTGTCAGGTCGGCCACGGGCATGGGCAAGGCGCTGGCATCGCTGTTTTGCAGCAGGGCAGCGAAGTATTCCTGAGAGAAATCGGGAATGATCTTACCCTCGTTGTAATGATGGTGGATGCCATTGCTGACCCAAACCCGCTTGGCGTACACTTCGAAGGCTTTCCAGTCGGCGGTGGTTTTGTCACCTTTGTACGTACCGAATATGCCTTCCAGGGTTTTGCGCACAGCGAGGTTGTGCTTGCAATGCTGGTCGTAAATGATGTCGCGGCCAGCCAATGCAGCTTCGCTCAGGTAGTAAATAAATGTTTTCTGCCGAAGGTCTAGTTTGTCCCAGCCGGGCAACTCGTATTGCAGGATTTGCAAGTCAGCAAAAGTGTCGAGCAAAACCTTATCCGTTGAAATAGTCGCGGTGGAAGCCGTGCTTTCAGGCTTTTTTTCCCCGCAGGAAATAGCACTGAGCAGCAAGGCGCAGCATAAAATATGGGTAAATTTCATTGCAAGAAAAATAGTTTAGATTTGAAGATAAGTTGAAATCAGATTCCCTAGGAAGGAGACAATGTCTGCAAAATATAAAAATAATGCGCTGAAACTCGACTCAGGATACCTATTGCTGCTTCAATAGCTCATTTAACTGAACATAAAGCACCTTAATGCCTGCATCTACCGGGAATGCGGGGTCGCCCCAGGTAATGCGTTGAACGGCATCGCCATCCTGCCATTCCAGGAAGGAATAGATGTTGCCCGGATGTTCGAATTCTATTTTGGAGAAATTGAGCAACGCTGCCGTTTTGTACAGCGTAGTGGCGGTTTTTCGCTTGGTTTTGACGTTTTCTGTCAAGGCGTTTTTAAGCTCTTGCTTAAAAATCTGCCCATTGTTGAGCAAGGTATAAGTGGTTTGTTTGCCCACAATGCCGCCGCCATTGCCCCAACGCAGTTGTTGAGGCGGTAGGTTGTCAGCCGTAAACTTGGGTTGATGTTTGCAAAATAGCAGCAGGCAAGCCGCTGCAATCAGGGTCAGGGATGTCAGGATAATTTTCATAGAGAACGAACAGTTTGGTGAACAATCGATAATTTAAGCTATGTCGCTAGGTTGAGCAAATATAAGTTTTCTGTTGGCCAATAAGGCAAAATCCTTTTGCATAAACCTCGAGTGCCCAAACCTCGTAGGTCT
>Ga0163144_10024942_pt1 | contig 11709 bp, 11 predicted proteins | sample OliLak19BULKMAT1_FD_123175 | JGI IMG/M metagenome (GOLD analysis project Ga0163144, IMG submission 123175) | Freshwater microbial mat bacterial communities from Lake Vanda, McMurdo Dry Valleys, Antarctica - Oligotrophic Lake LV.19.BULKMAT1 | ecosystem: Environmental > Aquatic > Freshwater >... | reverse complement strand
TTCTCGCTGCAAGCAGGCCCAGTATTGCGAGGCCAACTGATGCGACAGCCACTAAAATTGCCCCGAAGTGCGGGATAGTCGGGTGGGTGCGTAAAATCAGAGACGTGCCGATAATCGTGCCGACCAAAATCGCCATAAAAGTCGCCATTTCAACTAAGCCATTACCGCCGGTTAATTCCCGCGATTTTAGCACCTGGGGCAATATGCCGTATTTCAACGGGCCGAATACCGCGGACTGCACGCCCATCATAAATAGCATCGCCAGCAGTAAATACAGATTATTCGTGAAAAAACCATATGCACCAATACACATAATTAAAATTTCAGCGATTTTAAGCCAAACCGCTATTTTGGCTTTATCGAGCTTGTCAGATAGCTGACCGCTGATGCCAGAAAATAAAAAGAACGGCAGAATAAATAAGCCAGCGGCGAATTGCGTAAATACAGCTCGCTCACCATCGCTTATTCCGATTGCACCAAAGGTAATTACCGCGATAAGCGCCTGCTTGAATACGTTGTCGTTAAAGGCGTTGAGCGTTTGCGTTACAAAAAACGGCAAAAAGCGACGCTCTTTAAGTAGAGAAAACTGACTTACTTGGGACATTGTGGATTTCCGGAGGACTCAATTCGTTGCCGCAGACTAGCAAAACCCGCGCGATCAGCGATGCCTGCGTTTAAAAAGTCGCGTTATTTAGCGCGCTGAGTCGCTCATTTAGTCGCTCACTAAGGGGCGTTTGGAAGCTTCCAAAAAACTGCTACCCAAATAAGCGAGGCACAGAAGACAAATATATAGACGGTATATGATTGATATATATAGAGATATTTTCTTGAATGACGATGCTTTGCGAGGAAAATTTCGCATCCAGAGGATCTCGTCACTCGTCCAGCAGCTTGAACTGCCGATCCACTAGTTCACGCGGAAAATCGCGTTCGAGCGTTTCGATTTCTTCCCGGAACGCCTGCACGTCTTCAAAGCGGCGATACACAGAGGCAAATCGCACATAGGCCACTTGATCGACTGCCTTTAAGGAATGCATAACCCACGCGCCGATTTGGCTGGCGGGCAGCTCGCGCTCGCCCGCAGTGCGCAGCTTGCGGATGACTTGTTCGATGATCTCGTCAATTTGCGCTAAGCCTACATTGCGCTTTTCAAACGCGCGTTCCACGCCGCCGCGCAGCTTGGCCTCAACAAAGGGCTCTCGGCGGCCATCGCGCTTGATGATCAGCGGCAGCTTTAACTCCACCGTTTCAAAGGTGGAAAAGCGCGCATTGCACTGCGGGCATTCGCGCCGCCGCCGCACCTGCATACCGTCTTCAGTGACTCGCGTATCGACCACCCGCGTTTCAGAATGTCCACAAAATGCGCAGCGCATAGCTCTTTGGTCTAAAAATAATAGCGCCACAGTAAGCGCTTGGTTAAGCGGGTGCAAGGCTTGCTGTCAGATTTGCCTTACAAGCCTTGCGGTAAAAATTCAGCCGCTGTTAGCAGCAAGCGCTGACAGCGCTAAAAACGCTGGCGTTCTAAAGTTTCTTCACCGGCAGCCGCTGCCGGATGCAGCAAGCAACGCTGCACCATTGTCGACCATTTAATCAAAACCCACTCACTTAAAAAGGATTTCATCATGTTTACAAAAATCGCCATCGCCGCGCTCGCCTTCGCAGTCTCCGCATTCGCCTTTGCAGGCCAGCCTGTCAACGTCAATACCGCATCCGCCGCAGAGCTTGCTGACTCGCTAGACGGCATTGGCGAGGCAAAAGCAAAAGCCATCGTCGCCTATCGCGAAGCCAACGGCGGCTTTAAAAGCGCGGATGAGCTAACCGAAGTCAAAGGCATCGGCCTAAAAACGGTAGAGCGCAACGCCAGCTTTATCAAATTGGGTGCAGCAGCACCGGCGGTTAAACAGCCCGCAAAGTAAAGACCGCAGCTAGATCAAAAGCCTCGATTTAGCAGCGCAAAATTCATTGCCAAAACTATTAGGAAGCTGCGGGCAGCTCGGTAATGCCGAGCGCCCGCAGCGCACTCGCGACTAGAAAAAATGAGCCAAACGCGACGACGCGATGCTGTCCGGAGGCGTGCCGCGCTTTGTATTGAATTGCTGCGTCCAGCGCTTCGGTAACGTTAGGAAACGCCTGATATTCCCCGCGCGCTGCGCCGCGTAATCTAGCGGTTAGCTGCAGGGTATCAAGCCCGCGCAAAGTTTCAGCTTGCAAGCCAGCGAGCATCCAAAAGTTGATAAACGGCGCTAAAGCCAACCCAACGCCTTCGACATCTTTATCCTGCATACCGCCAAAAACAGCGATCGTGTCTCCTAAAAAAGGATGCGCTTTCAACCAGTGCGCTAGGCTTTGCGCTGCCTGCGGATTGTGCGCGACGTCTATCCAAATCTCAGGCACTTCGCCGACTAACTGAAGACGGCCAAACACCTGCACCTTTGCCAACGCTGCGCTCAACAGCTGCGGTTCAATACATCTTAATCGGCCCTGCTGCTGTAGCGAAGTAATCAGCGCTAGCGCTGCGCCGATATTGTGCAGCTGTGCCGGTGCGCGCAGCTGTGCGGGCGATTGCAATACCATAGCGGGCTGCGCTGTAAGATTAAATTCGAGCAGGCCGCCTAAATCTTTGATGTGATAGTCCAAGCGCGGCCTTAACAGATTTACATTCAGCGATAGCGCGTGCGCCAAAACGCTGCGCGCAGCTGATTGATCGCCATAAACGGCCAGCTGCCCATGTCGAAACACGCCCGCTTTTTCAAAACCGATCGCTTCGCGGTCGTGTCCTAAAAATTCCTGATGATCCAAATCAACGGTTGTGATGAGCACAGCATCCGCGTCAATCAAATTAACTGAATCCAAGCGCCCGCCCAAACCCACTTCAAGCACCACCGCATCAAGCCCCGCTCGCGCAAACAGCAATAGCGCAGCGAGCGTGGCGTATTCAAAAAAAGTCAAAGAAATATCGCCGCGCGCCGCGTCTATTTCAGCGAAGCACCCACACAGCTGAGCATCGGTTGGATAGCCATCGCGCAGTTGAATGCGTTCGCGGTAATGCAAAATATGCGGCGAGGTAAAACTACCCACTGCAAGCCCGTGAGCCCTGAAAAGCGCGCGCAGTAGCGCCACGCTGGAGCCTTTGCCATTAGTTCCAGCAACCGTGATGCAAAGCGGCGCTGGCCGCAGCAAATTGGGCACGCTAGCCGCTAAGATCAGCGCGACCATACGAATTCGCTCCAGCCCCATATCAATCGCTTTTGGGTGCAGCTGCTGCTGGAATGCTAGCCAATCTTCTAAGTTGCGATGCGCGCTCGACTGCGCGTTCACTAATGGACGCCCGCACTTTTTTGATTCACAAAACCCTGCGCTAATGCCAGCTCGCGGAGCATTTGCGCTAGCGCCGTGCCCAAAGCTTCTGCTTGATCGGCACGCGCGCTCAGCTCGGCGCGAACGAACTGCCGGGCGGCATCGTCGCCGAGTAGCGCTTGTAGGCGCAAATGCCCGTCGTTTAGCTCAGCAAATGCAGCTATCGGCATTTGGCAGCTGCCTTCGAGCGCTTTTGCTAGGCTGCGCTCAGCGCGCACGCAGGTTGTGGTCTCAAGATCAGCAAGCGGCGCGAGCAGCGCGGCAATTTCCGGCCTGGCGCTCAGGCACTCTATTGCAAGCGCGCCCTGCCCGGCTGCGGGCAAAAAATCCGGCGCGGCCAGCACTTGCGATACCCGATCAGCAAATCCCAATCGATCTAGCCCGGCTTGCGCCAGCACAATTGCATCGTATTCACCGGCATCAAGCTTACGCAGCCGAGTGTTGACGTTGCCGCGCAAATCGATCAGCTTAACGTCTGGCCGCAGCGCGTGCAGCTGAACTTGTCGACGCTGTGATGAGGAACCTATTCGTGCGCCATACGGCAGCTGCAGCAGCGATTTCAAAGCTTTATCGCGGACGATTAAGGCATCAAAGGCGCTCGCGCGGCGCATGATCGCGGCAAGCGCAAACGCTGATTCAAGCTGCATGGGCACGTCTTTTAGCGAATGCACAGCGCAATCGGCCTGCCCTGCCAGCATGGCCTCCTCAAGCTCTTTCAAAAACAGCCCTTTGCCGCCAATCTGCGAAAGCGGACGATCCAAAATCTGATCGCCTTTAGTGGTCATAGGAACCAGACTGACCTGCAAATTCGGGTAGCGCAGGCGCAAACAGCCTGCAACATGGTCAGCCTGCCACAGCGCAAGCGCACTTTCACGCGTGGCAATTTTGAGCTGAGTTATTTCAATCATAATAAGCTACCTTATATAGTGTCTTGACTGTCAAATTCATGGTGCGGCTAACGCTCGGATTTTTGGGCGTTTAATCGTCAGTACGGCAATCTCCAACGTAAGCCCTGCGCGCCGAACGCTCAGCGTGAGCTGGCTACCGGGCGGCGAAGTTGCTTCCAGCCTGCGAATTTGTTCAGCTGATTCAATGGCTGTGCCATCCATCGCTACAACATCATCATCCGGCAGCAACCCCGCTTGAAACGCCGGTGAATTTTGATAAACACCGCGCACATATACCAAACGCGTGGGTTCGCCGGAACCGCCGCTGGGCAGCAGGCGTTCACCATATTCCACGCCGATCCATCCGCGCGTAACCTCACCGGTCAGCAATATTTCTTGCAGCACTTTCTCAGCCACGTTGACCGGAATAGCAAAGCTAATACCCGGCACAGCGAAGCCCGCATCGGCCAAGGTTGCAGTATTGATGCCGATAAGCTCGCCCGCTACGTTCACCAGCGCTCCGCCCGAATTGCCTTCGTTGATAGCGGCGTCGGTTTGAATAAAGCTTTCGAAGCGGCTTAAGTTCTGATCCCGTCGCCCGAGCGCACTAATGATGCCGCTCGTTACGGTTTGGCTGTAACCATAGGGATTGCCGATCGCCAGCACTTGATCGCCGACTCGCAACAGGCTGGAGTCAGCAAATTTTACAGTCGGCAATCCGCTAAGCTCAATTTTAAGTACTGCCAAGTCAGTTTCTGGATCCGCGCCTATTACCGAAGCCCGCGCTACCCGGCCATCCCATAGCAGTGCGCGGATGTTGTCGTACCCGGAAATTACGTGGTTATTGGTCAGCATCACGCCATTGGCCTGCACCAGCACAGCTGAACCACGCGAGCGCTCGAGCCTGCGGCGTTCAGGACCGACCGGCGTAACGCCTAAAAAGCGCTGCATAGGATCTGGAATTAACCTCACGTTGCGTTCCGTGACAACTTTATCAGCGAAAACGCTTACCACCGCAGGCCCAGCCTGCGTTACCGCGTCAGCAAAACTTGCTGCAGCGCTGTTTGACGAAATCGGCGGCGTTCGCGCCGTAGATATAATCCATGCCGCAGCTAGACCAGCCAGCGCTGAAATCGTCAAAAGCCTAATCCAATCCTGCACGCTGCATCCTTATTTTGATCGTTACGTTAATCATTCACGTCTTTTCGATTGTCTGGCTGAAAGCCTGTCATGTAAACTACCGGATGAAAGCTCGTAAGCGTGAGCTCATCGCTAGTTTGTTTCATGTAGAGGTTTTTATGGCCGAAAATGCACCTGATCTGGGCCGTCGCCGATTTCTGACGGCAACGTGCGCTGTTGTTGGCGGTGTCGGTGGCGTGTTTGCCGCTGTGCCGTTTTTCTCATCGTTTTTGCCAAGTGCAAAAGCCGTCTCAGCGGGCGTACCGACGACGGTTGATATCAGCAAGCTAGCCGAAGGCGCGCAGCTAATTGAAGTATGGCGCAAACGCCCGGTTTGGATCATTAAGCGCAGCAGTGAGTCGCTCGCGGCCCTTAGCACCCTGGAGCCGCGCCTGAAAGATGCGGATAGCCTAATAGAAGATCAGCAGCCTGAATATTGTAAAAACCCTACGCGATCAATCAAACCTAGCATCTTGGTATTGGTTGGCAGCTGCACGCACTTGGGCTGTTCGCCAAAGTATTATCCTGAGATGACAGCTGAAGATTGGGATTCCGATTGGAAAGGCGGATTTTACTGCCCATGTCACAGCTCAAAATTCGATATGGCCGGTCGAGTCTACAACGGCTCACCCGCGCCGACTAATTTAGTCGTGCCCATTCACCGTTATGTCGATGACAACACCATTGTCATCGGCGAAGAACAAGAGGCAGCATAAAATGGCTCGTCCAACCGCTTCATCCGCACCGGGAATTCTTGGCTGGCTCGACCAGCGTATTCCAGTTGTTGATTTTTGGAACACCCATGTCGGCCAGTACTACGCGCCGAAGAATTTTAATCTGTGGTACTACTTTGGCTCACTTTCGCTGCTGATGCTGGTCAATCAGATCGTTACGGGTATTTTTTTAACGATGCACTACAGCCCGACCGAAGAGGGCGCTTTTGCGTCTGTTGAATACATTATGCGCGATGTTCCATTTGGTTGGATTATTCGCTACATGCACGCGGCGGGTGCATCGTTTTTCTTTATCGTGGTCTATCTACATATGTTTCGCGCGCTGATGTACGGCAGCTATAAAAAACCGCGTGAGCTGATTTGGGTTTTAGGGGTCATGATTTTCTTGGCGCTGATGGCTGAAGCATTCCTAGGCTATGTGCTGCCATGGGGCCAAATGAGCTTCTGGGGTGCGCAGGTGATTGTTAGCCTGTTTGGTGCCGTGCCTTACATTGGTCAAGATCTGGTGCAGCTGATTCAAGGTGACTACCTGCCTTCAGGCGCCACGATTAGCCGATTCTTTGCGCTACACGTCATTGCAATGCCGCTCGCGATTTTGCTGCTGATCGTGCTGCATTTAGCCGCGCTGCATGAGGTGGGTTCGAATAATCCTGACGGCATTGATATTAAGGCCAAAAAAGACAGCAGCGGCAAACCGCTAGACGGCATTCCGTTTCACCCGTATTACACGGTGAAGGATCTTTTCGGCGCTGGCGTTTTCCTGTGCATCTTTGCATTTGTAGTCTTCTTCCAGCCGACCTTTGGCGGTTTATTTTTAGAACACGACAACTTCATCGAAGCCAATCCGCTGGTAACCCCTGCGCTTATCAAACCCGTTTGGTATTTCACCCCCTACTACGCCATGCTGCGGGCGGTACCTGACAAGCTGTTTGGGGTTATTGTGATGGGCGGGGCTACGCTTATTTTATTCTTGCTGCCATGGTTGGATCGCTCGCCAGTTAGATCGATTCGCTATCGGGGTTTTTGGAGCAAAGTTCTGCTGTTCACCTTTACAGCATCGTTTTTAATCCTGGGCTACTTAGGGTCGCAAGCGGGCACAGAAACCAACACCCTGATTTCGCGTATTTGCACCGTTATCTATTTTGGATTTTTCGTGGCCTTGCCTTTCGTAAGCGCGTGGGATCCACCCAAACCAGAGCCCGATCGAGTAATCATGCATGAGTAAGCTAAACCTCCAATTTGTCGCTATTCTTACCTGGGCTGCAGCTGCGCTAGCGCTTGCAAGCAGCAGTCCTGCGAGCGCAGCAGGTGCTGCTTGCTTGCCTTTTGGCTCTATTCAAGTGACTGCAACCGACGTGCCAACGCTGCGGCGCGGCGCTCAGCTGTATTTTAACTATTGTGCATCATGCCATTCACTTCAATACATGCGCTACGGTCGGCTAGCGGAGGATTTGCAGCTCAGTGAAGAGGATTTGATGAATAATCTGGTCTTTACTGGTGCAAGGGCGGGTGATTTCGTCACCAGCTCGATGCCTAAAGGCGGTCGCGGCAATTTGCCCGGCTCACAAGAATGGTTCGGCGTTACACCACCCGATTTGTCGCTGGTGGCCCGTTCGCGCGGAGTCAACTGGATTTATAACTATTTAAACGCCTACTATCCTGATCCTAGTCGCGCGATAGGCTGGAATAACCTAACCTTTCCAAATTCCGCAATGCCAAATCCATTATGGGAACTTCAGGGCATTCAAGAGCATGTTGTAAAACCTCAGAGCGGCGATATAAAAGCCGACGCGGCGCAGGTAGATTGCAGCCCGAACGCATTCAAAAAGGTTTCCGATGGCTCACGCAGTGCGCAGCAATACGATAAAGATACCCGCGATATCACCAGCTTTTTGGAATACGTCGGCGAGCCTGCCATACTCAAGCGCGAAGCTTATGGGGTTTGGGTGCTGCTGTATTTGTCACTGCTGACGATGTTGCTTTGGCTACTGAAAAATGAGTATTGGAAGGACATTCATTGAGCCAGAAGCCACCTAGTTCAAAGAAACCCTACATTCTGCGCGCGCTTTACGAATGGACTGTCGATAACGGGCTAACCCCGATGATCGTGATAGACGCCAACGTAAAGGGCGTTATGGTGCCACCGCAGGCCATTAAAGACGAACGCATCGTGCTGAACATCTCGCCGATTTCGGTGTTCGGACTGAATATCGCAAACGAGATGTTGAGTTTGCGAGCGTCTTTTAGCGGGTCGCAGCTCAGCGTGAGCGCGCCGATTCAAAGCGTGCTGGCGCTGTACCCGCGTGAGGGAATTGAACACGGCCTAGTGTTCGGGCCAGAAAGTGATGAAGATGCCAGCGCTGCGGTTGAAGAAGCCGTTAAAACAGCGCCGCGCATGCGTGTGGTGGATTCAGGCGAATCGCAAACTGCCGCCTTACCGTCAGTTGAAGCAGAAGTGGCCCATGCGCCAGCCGATGCGCCGCCGCCGAAGGCTAGACCAACTTTGCGGGTGATTAAGTAGCCCAACACATTCGCGTTCTGCGTCATCTAGCCGACGTCACGCATGGATCGCGGATCAGAATTTGAGTACTAAACGCCCGCACTCGATTGGCATTGAATCATCGCCCTGTGCCTTTAACTTCGCGGCGCTATTACAAAGTAAACGAAGCGGTCGCAGCGGTTTCGCATCGCCTCTTCGGCGTGCCCTTCGGGTTGACGAATTCTTACTCAAAAAACCCTTAAGAACATGACTAGACCAGATTGAGTAGCGTCTTTGACATGACGTTTGAGCGTTATTGAAGCCGGTGAGATTGAAAGTCAATCTCACCGCGACCCAGACTGCTTAATCCGCCTGCTTACGCAAAAACGCGGGAATATTGAGATAGTCTAAATTCTTTTCATTGCGCAAATCGGCCGAGCTATCAACGGCTGGACGGCGATGTTGCGCGGTTGCTGGCGCAGTTTGTAAGCTGCTTTGCGACTGCGGTGCCATGATCGGCGCTTGTGCATAGCTGCGATTCGTGGGCGCTGCTGCGGGCGCCTCATAGTTGGGCACCATACGCATATTGTTACGGGCATTGGCTCTGGCATTGGCAGCGCCGGTGCCGCTGGTGCCTAGGCGATTTAGGCCGGTGGCAACTACCGTTACGCGCACTTCGTCCTGCAAATCAGGGTCAAGTGCGGTGCCGATTTTAATGGTGGCATCGTCTGAAGCAAATTCACCAATAATGCGGCCAACGTCGTGAAACTCGCGAAGGCTAAGCGAATGCCCGGCGGTGACGTTTACCAAAATACCGCAGGCGCCTTTAAGATTTACATCCTCCAATAGCGGATTGCCAATCGCGATTTCAGTTGCAGCTACGGCGCGATCGTCTCCTTTAGCTTGGCCTGTGCCCATCATGGCTAAGCCCATTTCGCCCATTACGGTTTTGACGTCAGCAAAATCAACGTTCACCAAACCTGGGCGAGTAATCAGCTCAGCAATTCCTTGAACAGCTCCAAGCAGCACTTTGTTGGCTTCTTTGAATGCATTAAGCAAGCTGACGTCGCGGCCCATGACGGCAAGCAATTTTTCGTTCGGTATGGTGATCAGCGAGTCGACGTGTTGCGCTAACTCTTCAATTCCTTTTTGGGCCATCGCCTGGCGTTTGGTACCTTCAAAAACAAACGGCCGTGTAACCACTGCGACAGTTAAAATATTCATATCTTTTGCAATCTGCGCCACGATCGGTGCAGCGCCGGTACCGGTACCGCCGCCCATACCGGCAGTAATGAACACCATATCCGCGCCCTTGAGCGCTTCAGTGATACGTTCGCGATCTTCTAATGCAGCCTGTCGGCCCACCTCTGGATTGGAGCCTGCACCCAATCCTTTCGTAACGCCGGTGCCGAGCTGCAAAATGTTAGGTACGCCGGTTTTGCGAAGCGCCTGTGCATCAGTATTCGCAACGATAAAATCGACGCCTTCTAAGTTTGCCAGCATCATCGCCGCGACAGCATTACCGCCGCCGCCGCCTACGCCAATAACTCGAATAACCGCGTTCGGGGTTTCACTTTCAATTAAGTGCAGCATTTGATTCTCCATAGCCCTAGCAAAAAATATGGGTTCGCAGTGCGAAAACCCGATTCGGAAGCCGTTCAAACTCAAAGCGTCGTCCCTTACGCTTTGAATTCTGTGAGGTTACTTACCTCACTGACTTCCGCATATAGGAAGCTTACAAAACTTTTCATTAAAATTCGACAGCTTCCTAACATCGAATGCAAAAAAAGTCATTTTATTTTCAAAATTCCCCACCAATCCACTGTTTCACCCGAGAAATCAACTTCCCGAGCTTGCCCGCGGGGGCTTTTACCCGAATTCGCTGCTTACGCTGAAGCTCAGCGCCATACAGCAAGAGCCCAACACCCGCCGAATACGCAGGGTTTCCAATAATATCGCTCAACCCCGTTACGCCTCTGGGCACCCCAATTCGAACCGGCATGCCAAACAATTCTTCCGCATGCTCTGCCGCGCCTTCAATCTTCGCACCGCCGCCGGTTAAGACGATTCCAGCGGGAACTAAGTCTTCCAATCCCGAACGACGCAAATCAGAAAGCGCTAATCCCAAAATTTCATCGTAGCGCGGCTGCACTACGCTGGCGAGCAGCTGACGCGCAAGCCGCCTTGGTTCGCGCTCTCCCACGCCGGGCACTTGAATAGTTTCCTCGGGCCCGGCCAATTTCGCCAGCGCGCAGGCGTACTTGATCTTTAGCTCCTCAGCGCTTGAGGTAGTGGTTCGCAGCGCCTGTGCGATATCGCCAGTGACTTGATCGCCGCCGAGGGGAATCACGCTGGAATAGTGCAATGCGCCGTTGCGCCAAATCGCCAAATCGGTGGTGCCAGCGCCCATATCAATCAGCACAACGCCCAGCTCTTTCTCATCTTCGCTAAGTACCGCTAGGCTGGCAGCAAGCGGCTGCAAAATCAGCTCATCGACTTCCAAAGTGCAGCGCTGCACGCACTTACTAATGTTTTGCACGACGGCGTTCGCCGCGGTAACGACGTGGACGCGCGCTTCCAAGCGCGTGCCTGACATACCAATCGGCATGCGAATGCCGTCTTGCTCGTCGATCAAATACTCCTGCGCCAAGACGTGCAATATGCGCTGATCAGCCGGCAAAGCAATGGCCTTGGCGGCGTCCAATACGCGTTCAACGTCGCTTGCAGTGACTTCGCGCTCGCGAATCGATACCACGCCGGTTGAATTTTGACTGCGCACATGATTGCCGCCAATCGCAGCGTAGACGGCGCTGATATCGCAGCCCGCCATGAGCTCAGCTTCCGCCACTGCGCGGGTAATGGCTTGCACGGTCGATTCGATATCAACCACCACGCCGCGTTTAATGCCGCGCGAAGGCTGCGTACCAATGCCGATGATCTCAAGCGGCTCGCCTTCTGAAATCTCACCAACGATCGCACTTAATTTAGACGTGCCAATGTCCAGCGCAACAATCAGTTCGCGGTCATTCTTGCGCATGGGCTAAACCTCCTAAATGGGCGGCAAGTGCACCAC
>Ga0163144_10024941_pt1 | contig 11709 bp, 11 predicted proteins | sample OliLak19BULKMAT1_FD_123175 | JGI IMG/M metagenome (GOLD analysis project Ga0163144, IMG submission 123175) | Freshwater microbial mat bacterial communities from Lake Vanda, McMurdo Dry Valleys, Antarctica - Oligotrophic Lake LV.19.BULKMAT1 | ecosystem: Environmental > Aquatic > Freshwater >... | reverse complement strand
GTTCTTCAACTGCATGCGGCGCTACGCCTCGCGGTGGAAGGGTCGGCTTCGTCGGATCCGCTCTCGACGTCGCGACTGCTAGCGGCGTTGAGAGAGCGTGGAGCTCCTGGGGATCGATTGGTGTCGCTTGCCTCCGCGCCGAACGTGGCAGGCGCGAACGACCCGAATACCGATGTGCCCGTAGCCTCGGACGCACCTGCCCTGGTGCCGGAGGGGCCTGCTGCCGGCGGTCCGCGCACCGATTTCGTGCTTGCGCTAAGCGTGCCGTGAGGCGCCGCCAGCAAGCAGTGGCTGGAGGCAAGGGACTAGAAGCGAAGCCGAGTCGCGCGGCAAACGGCTAGCCAAAATTCTCGGGTCTCGCCACGCTTCTCCCTCCGTCCACGGCTATCTCCTGACCGGTGACGAACGGCGACTGGGCCAGGAACACGACCGCTAGAGCCACGTCGCTGGGCGAACCAATGCGTCCCAAGGGGACCGCACGCGCTAGGCGCTCCACTTGGCTCCCCTCGTAGTCAGGCGGAGGTAAGACAGTGCCCGGTGCCACGGCGTTGACGCGGATCTCCGGTGCCAGCTCCAGTGAAAGCGTCTTCATCAGGTGCTTCAGCGCACCCTTGGAGACGACGTAAGGCAAGTAGTTCCGAAAAGGGACTGTCGCGCTCGAGCACGTGATGAACACCACCGAGCCGCCGGACGCACGCAGCGCCGGAACCGCCTGCTGCACGAGCGCGAACGGTGATGCCAGGTTCAAGCTCAGGCTGCGATCCCAAGCGTCGTCATCGACGCTCTGCAGCGGGTGCCGTTCGAAGCCGGCAGCGCTGGCGACCAATAGGTCGAGCCCGCCCAACCCCGCCACCGCCTGGTCTACCAATGTGCGGGCGGCAGCGCGGCTTTCCAGGTCGGCGCTGAGGCATAGCGCGCTTCCGCCCGCCTGACGGATTCGCTCACAGGTCCGCTCGGCTCCCGCTCGGCTGCGTCGATAGTGGACCGCTACCTGCATGCCTTGCTCGCCCAACGCCACCGCGATGGCTTGACCGAGCCTCTGCCCGGCGCCTGTCACGAGCGCTCGCTTTCCTCGCAGTCTCGAAGGGGAGGCTTCGGGGGTCATGGGCGCCAGCTAGAGCCCGAACGTCACCTTCGCGGGCCAGCTCCCCGGCGACGGAAAGGACGCCGCCTTTAGCGTCGTAACCAGGCAGTCCACGGCCTGTTCGCTGCCCTCGTTGGGGGGCGTGACCCCAGCGGCCAGGACGGAGCCGTCGGTGGCAACATAGAGCGTGGCCTCGAAAGAACCGCTACCGCTCTTGCACGAAGCCAGCTGATCGGAAATCTTGCCGAGGGCCTTGCTCAAGTGCTCTTCGTCGTAACTGGCGGGCGGGCGCACGTCGTTGGGCGGATCGAAATCGAAGGATTTCCTCGCTAAACCGTGCTCGCCACCTACGGGCTTGGGCCACTTCTTCGAGCGCAGCGCGTCTAGCATGCACTTCTCCGTGTCGCGGTCCCCGAGCGTCGACTTTTCCAGGTACGCGCCGTCGACCTTGCCGGCGGTGTTGATCTTCAAGAAGAAGCTGACCGCTCCGCCAAGGAACTCGACGCGCGACGAACCCTGCCGCAGGCACCGCTCCAGGCCCGAGAGGCTCGACTCGAAGGCGGCGTTGACCTTGGCTTCGTCGAGGCCGCCAATCTCGCTCGAGACAGACACGCCCGAGCGCTGCTCGTCTTCTTGCTCGGGTGCTTCGTCCGCGGTACGGGGCGGGGGCTCGCTACCGCCGCACGCCGCGATAGACACCAGGAGGGTGAGCGAGCCAATCAGGGTGAGCTGGTAAAACCGGAGCGACATTTCTAACGGGTAGGGGTACCCGCAGCGGCCGGGGCCGGCAAGCTAACCGCCAAAACAGGGGCCTTTCACGCAAGTGAATCAGCGAAATCCTATTCCATGTTGCCCAGCAACGTGAAGCCCAGCCGCTTCAGCTGGCCTTCGAGCTTGGGCTTGGGCTTGACCGCAATGCCGAGCTCGGCGGCTTGGAGCATCTCAATGTCGAAGACGTTGTCGCCGAAGCTCGCGAGCCAGCGCGCGTTGCCGAAAAGAGCGCGCCCCGCCGTGGGCTTGACTTCGGCGTAGGGGACCGGCGCCAGAAGCTCGGGCGCGATGCGCTCTGCAACTACGCGCGGGGTCGCTGCGGCAACGTTCCCGGGCGAGAAGCCCCAAAACGCTGCGGCTGGTTCCACCACCATGCGGGGCGATGCAGAAACGACGACGGTGCGGACCGCTTGCCGGCGGCTCCATTCCAAGACGGGTCCAAGCTCGTCCGTTAGCCGGCTACCGAGGTCGCGCTCCACCAGAACCGCGAGCGCCAACGCCTCGACCTCGGCAAGCGCATGGCCGGCATAGCACCACGTCATCATTGCGCAGGTGTCGCGTTCCGGGTAGGTGCCGCTCAGGTAGCTGTCCATCAGCGTGCGCGCCACGTCGTTCGCGTCAGCCGCGCCCGAACCCACTTGCAGGCCAAACTTGCGCGCTTCAGCGAGCAGCGCCTCGAGTGCTTCGGGCCGAAGAAACCCGCGTTTGAGCGCGCCATGAAACAAGTCTTCGCCGACGTCGCCGGACCAGAGGGTGCCGTCGCCGTCGAAGGCCAACACCGACTGCGCGCCGTCGCCGTCGTCGAGCAGCCGCGACAGTTGCTCCACGAGCTCGCGGGGAGCGAGTTTCAGGGGCGCTCGTTCCACCAGGTCTCCGCCATGGATAGGTCCTGTAGCGTGTCGATCTCCATGTAGCCGCCGTGGGTGTCCTCGCGCTCCATGGGCACCGAGCTCTCTAGCATTTCCGCCAAGAGGTCGATCAGGTAAGCCTTCTGGAAGGGTCGTCCTTCGCGGAATATCTGCCCCCAATAGCGGGCTTCGGCCCGGTCGAAGGCGTCCAGAAGCTTGGTTGCGCCCGCAACGGACAGCCGCATGACACCGATGAACTCGCCGTCCGCCTGCTCGCTTGCGATGGTGCGACTCAGCTCGATCACGCGCCGTCCATCGGCGCGTAACTTTTCGGCGTCGGTTTCGGGGTGCTGGGTCCTGCCCACGTAGCGGCGCCGCCAAGCCGTGTCACAGCCGAGCACGATGTCGGCGTGGGACGCGACTAGCTTCTGCACGACGGCGCCCTCATAGACTATGTCGCCGTACGTGGAGACGAAACCATCCTTCAAGTGCTCGCGCGCCGCCAAAAGACTGAGCAAGATGTTGTTCCGCTCCCAATCTTGATTGGTAACGTACGTAAACAGCGGGTAGCGCGCCTTGATCAGCTCGGCCTGGTAACCACAGACGAACACTACGTCGCGCTGCGCGAAACCCGCCGACGCCAGGGCCTCCAGGATCCAATCGAGCATCGGCCGCCCCATGACCTCGACCAGCGTCTTAGGCAACTCGTTGGTCGCGTGCTGAAGTCTGCTGCCACGACCAGCGGCGATGATAACGGCGCGCACGCGGCGCACCCTACCAGAGCTTTGTCGGGGTTACATCTGGCTTGGGCGCGTCTTCACTCCGTCTGCGGCGCTAAGGAACGCCACCTACACGCTGCGTGGGAAGGGCTTACTCGTCGGGTTCGCGGAGTTTGGCGAGGACGTTCAGGTCTTCTAGCGTGGACACGTCGCCCTGCGTGGCGCGGCCGTTGGCGATGTCTTTGAGCAGCCGACGCATGATCTTGCCGCTGCGCGTCTTGGGCAGGCCGTCAGCGAAGCGGATATCGTCCGGCCGCGCGAACTTTCCGATCTCTCGCGCTACGTGCTCGCCGAGCTCCTTCTTCATTTTCTCATCCGACTCGAAGCCAGGCTTCAAGGTGACGAACACGACCAGGGCTTGCCCCTTCAGATCGTCGGCGCGGCCCACAGCGGCTGCCTCCGCGACGCCTGGGTGCGAGACGAGCGCGCTTTCGATCTCGGCGGTGCCGATGCGATGCCCCGACACGTTCAGTACGTCGTCGATGCGACCCACGACGCGGAAGTAACCATCCTGATCGCGGTAGGCTCCATCACCCGTGAAGTAGGCGCCCTTTACGTCGTTCCAGTACTGCGCGCGGTAGCGTTCGTCGTCGCCCCAGATCGTGCGCAGCATGCTGGGCCATGGCTTTTGCAGTACTAGGAAACCACCCTGCCCCGCAGCGACCGGTTGTCCATCCGCCGCTACCACCGCGGGCGCGACCCCGAAGAAGGGCAGGCCTGCAACGCCCGGTTTCATCGTGTGTGCTCCGGGCAAAGTGGTCAAAAGGATGGAGCCTGTCTCCGTCTGCCACCAGGTGTCTACGATGGGACAGCGCTTCTGACCGATGTTTTCGTAGTACCAAATCCAGGCTTCCGGGTTGATGGGCTCGCCCACCGAGCCGAGCAGACGCAAGCTGGAGAGGTCGTACTTCGCTGGCCACTCCGTGCCTTGCCGAATGAAAGCGCGAATCGCGGTCGGGGCGGTGTAGAGAATCGAAACCTGGTGCTTCTGGATAATCTGCCAGAAGCGGCCCCAATCCGGCTGATTGGGTGCGCCCTCGTACATCAAGCACGTGGCGCCATTGGAGAGCGGGCCGTACACGATGTAGCTGTGTCCGGTGATCCAGCCGACGTCGGCCGTGCAGAAGTAGACGTCGCCTGGTCTCAAATCGAAGACGTACTTCGACGTGACGTGCGTTCCGACTAGATAGCCTGCGGTGGTGTGCAGCACGCCCTTGGGCTTTCCGGTCGAACCGGACGTGTACAGAATGAAAAGCGGGTGCTCCGCATCGACTATTTCTGGCTCGGCACCGAGTTTTGGATCTGCCGCCAGCACCGCTGCATTCCAGTCGAGGTCCCGACCCGGTTTCATATCGACCTTGACCTGGTCGTCGGTCAGGCGCTGGAAAACCAGCACCTTCTCTACGCTGGGTGCGGCCTCCAGCGCCTTATCGACGGTGGCCTTCAGCGGCACCACGCTGCCGCGCCGTAACGCGCCGTCTTGAGTGAGCACGACCTTGGCTGAGCAATCGTTGATCCGATCACGCAGGGACTCAGCCGCGAAGCCCCCGAACACCACCATGTGCGGCGCACCGATCCTGGCGCAGGCCAGCATGCCGATCACTACTTCTGGCACCATGCCCATGTAGATCGCGACTCGGTCACCCTTCTTCACGCCCAGCCCGCGCAACACGGACGACAGCCTCACTACGGCTTCGTGGAGCTCGCCGTAGCTGATACGGCGCGTCTCGCCGGGCTCGCTTTCCCAAATCAGCGCTGGTGTGTCCCTGACCTCGGTCTTCAGATGGCGGTCCAAGCAGCTTTCGCTCGCATTGAGCTCGGCGCCGACGAACCATTGGGAATGGGGAAGGTCCCAGTCGAGCAGCTTCTGCCACGGCTTGCGGAACACGAGGTCCTCGGATTCACGCTTCCAAAAGGTGTTGGGCGACTCCATGCTTTCGCGATAGAGGTCGTCGTATTGGGCCAGCGAAAGCCGCGCCCTCTCTACGAACTCTTCGCTTGGCTCGAAGGTGCGGGATTCCGCTGAGTGCGTTTCGATGGAGGAGTTGTCGAGCGTCATCCGGGTTTTCTCGGCGCGTGAGGTTTGCTCGCGAGCCCTTTGCCCGCGGTTCGGCTGCTTCACGCCGGCCCAGAGTACAGGCCCGCCGCGTTTCGGAGAAGCCCCGGGCAAGGCTGAGCTACGTCGAAGAAGCTCAGCGACCGGAATGCCACTGAGAGAAGCCGCCGCGCAGGCCGAGGCCCACCATCGGCAGGGTGGTGCCAAGCTCTTCGGTAAGTCCCGCGTTTTGTTGATCAGTGAAGCCTTTTTGAAGCTTCGTGGTGCCGTCGATCAGCGCGACCAGCCCTATCTCTCCCAGGAAATGCTTGAAGCTGAAGCCCATGCCGAGCCCTAGCAAGAAATAGGGATCGACGCCGCGCGCCTCAGCAGCGCGGAACTGCTCGTTCGCTGCTACTTGAAGTCGATGGTGCACGATGCCTGCCCCGATCGTCGTGACGAAACGCAGCGTGGCGTCGGTCGTCATCAACTTGAGGTTCGGGCCAAAGTGAATGGAACGCAGTGAGTAGTCACGAGTCACGTCGTTCTGGGTGTCGAGCGCGCCCGTCACTTCGAGCGCGCCCGCGTCCAGCATCAGCTCGAGCGCGACTGGATTCGAGAGCCGATAGCCGGCACGTAGCCCCAAGGCGCCGAGCGTGCCGCCAGTGGCCTTCGAGATGTCGAGGCTGAGGGGCTGGCGAGAGAGGCCCAAGATGTCCAAAGAGAGCAGGCCATACCAGCCTTTCTGCGTCTTTTTGGCTGGCGCGCCGGCCAGCGTTTGCGCGTCACCAGTGGCGGGCGGCGCGTTCTCCAGTCCCTCGAGGTCGGCCTGGATTGCCAGTGTCTTGCAGACACCGACTTGGAACGTTCGTTCGAACGGCTCGACTCCTTCCCGATACACTTGCAGCAGGTGATCGGTGTCTGCTTCCACCGGCCCCTTGTAGGCCCGGCGAGCTTTGGGTAGCCCATCGATGGCAATGTTCGCCGTGGGGTCGTTGGTGGAGACGTCCACGAAGCCCGCGACGCAGCGCAGTTGCACGTGGACCGGTACCTCTTTTTGTCCGCCCGCAACTCGCAGCAGCTTGCGCTCCGGAGCAAAGCCCGGGGCGTCCACCGTCAACGTGTGCTCGCCCACGTTGACGACCAGCGGCTGAGCCCAGTCGCTCGGCGAAAGCGCGCGGCCGTCCAGTAGCACTCGAGCGCTTTCCGGTTCTACGCGAAGCTTCAAGCTTGCCACCATCGAGCGCAGCTCCGAAAGCGCATCGTCGACGGCCTTTCGCTCGCCTTCGCTGAGCTCCGCCGCGTGCCTCGCGATCAGCTGCTCCAAGGTCCCGGCCGCTTCCGCATAGCGAAACAGGGCCTTCTGGCAGAGCGCCACGTTCTGCAGGGAGCCCGGTCCTCGCTTCTGGCGATAGGCCTCCTCGAACTCAGCAAGAGCGCCCCCGTAGTTGCCGTCGCGATAGAGCTTGATGCCCGCCTTGAAGTGCCGCCGGGCTTCTAGAGTCGAGGCGTCGGCCGCGGCTGAGGCCCGCGCTTCGGCGGCCGGCGCGTCTTGGGCGTGCGCCAGCCCGGGCGAGCACGCCAGGTAGACGAGCAGCGCCCTGCTGAGACACCGAAGGAGTCCGCCAACAGCCAAGAGCCCAGACGGCTATCACAGCTAGGCGGACAGCTCTACGGCTCGCGGGTGCTGAGCCCCAAGCCGCCGGCAACCCCGGCCGAAGCGGTCGGGCGGGGGGGACGTGGCGCGGGCTTTAGCTTGTCTGGTTGCTTCCCGAGCGAGGCCTTGCTGGCAGGTCGAGCAGGTGTTTGCGGCGTCCCCGTACCCGACGCCGCAGGCGGCATGGCGCTGGTGGTCGCCTCGGGTCGCAAGCTCGCCGGGGGATCCGCAGATAGGCTGGCCGCCGTGGACGCAGCGACAGCGTTGGGGCTCGGTTCACCCCCGCGTGTTACGAGATAGGCGGCCACCGCGAATCCGCCTAGCGCCGCCACCAACCCCAGCACCAGAGCCCTGTAGCGATCGAGGCTCGAGGCTCGCGGCGGCGGCTTTACCCAGGTTGCGCCGGAGGTTCGCGTTTTCACGGCGAGCGCGCGGCTATCGCGCAGCGCTGCCTCCAGATCCGCCAAAAGCTCGTCGGCGGACTGATAGCGCTGCTGGCGATCGCGCTCTAGCGCCCTGGCTATGACTCGCGCAAGCTTCTCTGGAACCTCCGGCGCCTTCACGCGCACGTCCTCCGCGTCGCGCGTGCAAATGGCGATCAGCACGGCCTCGTAGGTGGGCGCTGAGTGCGGCGGTGCTCCCGTCAGCATCTCGTACAGCATGGCGCCGACGCTGAAGAGGTCGGTTCGGCCATCGATGTCCGGGAAGGCCTGCGCCTGCTCGGGCGACATGTAGAAGGCTGTGCCCAGCACCGCGCCCTGGTGCGTGAGGGTGTCCACGCCTACCTGGCGTTGCAGCTTCGAAATCCCGAAGTCCACCAGCTTGACGAAGGCCGGCTCGTCGTCACGCCGGCACAGGAAGACGTTGTCTGGCTTGAGGTCGCGATGAATGATGCCGGCGGCGTGAGCGGACTTCAGGGCCTTTGCCACCTGTGCCGCGATCCGCACCGCCGTTTCCGGCAATAGCCGGCCCTCACGGCCCAAGCGTGCTCGCAGGTCCTCGCCCGTCAGGAGCTCCATCACCAGAAACGGCAGCCCCTGTTCGCTCCGCCCAGAGTCGAAGATCTGCACGATGTGGGCGCTCTCGGCCATGCTCGCAGCCTCAGCCTCGCGCTGAAATCGCAGCGCCGCATCGGCGTCCCGCGCCGTCTCAGCTGCCAAAAACTTGAGCGCTACGCGCTTGCCGATAGCGGCGTTCGTCGCCTGGAAGACGGCGCCCATACCACCGCGCCCGATCATGCGATCGATGTGGTACTTGCCGGCGACCGTGGACCCGGCGAGCAAATCCAGCTCGTCGGGAGGCTTCTGGCCGCTATCGCTCAACATGCCACTCCGTAGCTTCCGGAGAGGCTAGCACGGAGCCAAAGGAGCTGATCGCTTAGGCCTTGGAGGCTTTTGCGAGCGCCGCCGCGATACGCGACGTGGTGCGAGAGGCTGCCCGCGGGTGAATCACGCCCTTGCTGGCGGCTCGCGCGAGAGCTTTTTCCGCGATGGCGACTGGGGCCTTGGCCTTGTCGACTTCGCCCGTAGCAATGGCGCTGCGCGCCTTCTTCACGGCACCACGAAGGGCACTCTTGGCGGCACGGTTGCGCTCGGTGCGCACGACGCGCTGACGATTGCGTTTCTCTGCAGAGGGATGATTGGCCATGGCTCAGCTCCCGGCTTTCTTCGTGCCGGACGATGCGGTGCCGGTTGGTGCGGCGTCGTATCCCTCGGGGTGGATAGGGAACTTGGGGGTCTGCAGCAATTTCTTACCCTTGCCAAAAGCTCTGGCTCGGATGTTGCGGCGGCGTTCGGTCTGCCTAGTCGAAGAAACCATCGGGACTACCTTCAGAAATCGTGCTCGGCCCATGGTTCGGCCGAGGGGCGGGGACTATGGGCGATGGGTTGAAGGTTGTCAACGGAGCCTGACGACCAAATCGTCAGGGCGGGCGAATCGTAGTGCTCGCGCTGAACGAGTCCCGAGCAAATGGCTGGATCCGCGCTTTGGAGAGAGCGGCCTGAATACACGCTCCCGCGGGACCGCCCGCGCTCACGCGCGCCACACTGCCGTTCGAGGCGAAGGTGACGACCGCCGTAACCGGTTCGGTCTGGCCCGCCAAGCACGCTTGCGCGCCGCCTCTTACGGAGCCGAGCGCCGCACTCACCGCTCCGGCGGAGGGAGTGGTCACTACGCTGGCGTCGTCTCCTCCCTGCGCGGGCCGGAGCTTGGGCTCGTCTGCCGGGGCAGCTGGCGCTGGTTTAGCGGGCGCGCTATCCCCCGGTGTCTGCTCGGGATCCTCGGCAAGGACGACCGCGTTGGGGTTCGCGCTCAGCGCGCCAGGTGCGGGGCTCAGGGCCGCTGCCCCTCGCGCAGCAGACAAGCCGCCGCTGGCCAGTTTGCCGGGCGTCGCAGGCGCCTTGCCAACCGGTGCCGCCGCCAGGGCTTCGGGGCTCAGGGCGCCGCCGCTGTCCGCGGCGAGCTCCCGTTCAGCGGCTGGTTGGGCTTCTGCCGCGCTCGGAGTCTGGTCGCGGGCCGTCTTCTCTGCAGCCAACAGCGCGGCGGTGGCCGGTGCTGGGCTGTCTGCAGACCCCACGAGTAGCGCTACGCCAGCTGCCAACGCTAACGCACCGCCGGCCAAGCCGATCCACAAGCCGCGCTCGCTACGGGTTTTCTCGATTGACGAGCGCGCCATCACGCCGCTCGTACGCGGGGCGCTTTCTATGAGCGCCTCCGTTGCCGGTACGGGCGTGGCACTCGCCGGAGCACGACCTGCGGCACGCACTCTTTCCACCATCGCGGCGTTGGGGCGGCGACTCTGAGCGGTGGCAGCCAGTAGCTCTTTCGCGTCCTCTGCGCTGTCGCTCTTCGACTTCTGCACGCTCTTGCGAGCCATCTCGGCGAAGCTGCTCTGCGGCGGCGCTCCGCGTACGGATTCTGGAGACGGTTCTCCCGGCACCGCCGCCAAGTCGGGGACGTCGAGCAAGTCGTCACGGCTCGCGCCGACGGAGCCGGCCACGCGGGTCTGAATCGCCTCCGCCAACGCTTCGAAGTCAGGCTCAGGCAGGGGGAAGTCTTGGAGCAGCGCGTCGGCCCTGCGCTGCAGCTTAGGGGTGGGTTCGGTCATGCTTTGCCTTCGATGTCGTCGTCTTCGAACCCGCGAGCCGAAAGCATGAGGCGAAGCTTTTTCCTAGCTTCATGGACCCGCCACGCAACCGTGCCTTCGGGGCAGCCCAGGACGACACCGGCTTCTGCGTGGCTCAGGCCATCCATGCAGACTAGAACCAGCGTGGTGCGTAGCGTGTCACTCAACTGATCGATGGCCTCGACCAAGGCTCTGCCCAGCTCGCGATCCGCACTGCTGCGGGCAGGGCTTGCGCCAGAGGGATGCGTGTCGATGAGCAGCCCTTCGATGCGTGGGTCGTCTGGCGAGGTAGCGCTGCGCGTCTTGCGCGAGCGCAGAGCGTTCAGCGAGAGGTTGACGCAAATGCGGTAGATCCAGGTGAACGGCTCGCTTCGCCCGTCGAACCGATCCAACGCGCCATAGGCGCGGACGAACGTTTCCTGCGTCACGTCCTCTGCCTCCGCGCCGTTCTTGAGCAGGTGCACCGCGAGCCGGTAAACGCGCCGCTGGTGACGATGTACGAGCAGCCCGAATGCCTCCGCGTTTCCTTCGCGGGCGGCGTTGACGAGCTCTCGATCGGTACGCTCAGGCAAGTGCTGGCGCGCGGGATTAACCACGCGAATTCTCCGGTCGAGCGCTGACGATACTGCATTGCTCCGACATTGGACAGCGGAGCAGGCCCCGCGCTTGGGCGGCCAGCGAGGTTTCTTGCGAGCCGAAATCCCTATTAGTTACGCTTCGTTCCGGTTTGCGAACCAGAAGAGTCCGGTCGCAACCCAATACTAATGTCGGATCTCGAGCCATCGAGCACCAGTTTACGCGTGACGTAGCCAGGAAGCCCTAATTCAAAGGAGCGTCGCTCCCCCGCGGGGATCTCCAAGACGAAAGGCGTCGTCCCCATCTCTTTTCCCCTCCAGAAGAGCCGCGCGCCTGGCGGGTCCGTCACCAGATTGACGCGCCTCAGCTCGCCTGGGCTCGGGGTCGTTGCCGAGCTAGCCGGCCCAGGTGCAGCTGCGGCGGAAACAGCCGGCTCGGGGGCGGCAGCGGGTGTCGGCTCAGAATCGGCGGGTGGGGTGGGCGAGGAGTCTTCTGCGGCCGGGAGCGCTGGAGGAGGCTCGGCCGCCGCTAGCTTTGGCTGCTGGGGCGCTTCAGGGACCGCTTGGGTTCGACTCTCGCCCATGCGCTGAAGAGCGACATAGCCGAGGGCCGCCAATGCGGCCACCGCGAGCAGCGGAACTAGCAGCGCGCGACGCGGGCGCATCGCGCGGAGATCCTCGCCGGTGGTGTTGATACGGGCGGTCGTCGCGGGGGGCGCGTCGCGGCGACGCACTGCCGCCGGTATCCCGGGAGCCGTCTTGCGTGTATCGCTCGTGACGGGGCTGGGCGTCGCCAGCCGCTGCGCGGACTCGCTCGGTGCGCTCGTAGCCGGGGT
>Ga0163144_10024939_pt1 | contig 11709 bp, 13 predicted proteins | sample OliLak19BULKMAT1_FD_123175 | JGI IMG/M metagenome (GOLD analysis project Ga0163144, IMG submission 123175) | Freshwater microbial mat bacterial communities from Lake Vanda, McMurdo Dry Valleys, Antarctica - Oligotrophic Lake LV.19.BULKMAT1 | ecosystem: Environmental > Aquatic > Freshwater >... | reverse complement strand
CCGTCGTGCTGTACACGCGTTGCGCGGCAATCAGAAACTGGATGTAGTCGAGATCGTCACATTTGGCTGGGTTCATACCCCCCAGTCTAGCCAATTTCCACCAACTGCGTAACTCCTATGTCAATCCGAGCGGCAGCGAAGACGACCTTGCCTTTCCGCACGCCTGGCGCGACGGGCTTGAAGCGTGGCGGCCGGCGCGCGCCGCCGGACACGAGCTGGCAAATCATTCGCTGGCGCATCCATGCTCGCTCAATATTGACATCACCGGGGGGGGGTGCGCGCGAACCTGTTGGATTGGACGCTGGCTGACATCGAGCGCGACTTCCTGGAAGCCCAGCGTCGGTTGGCGGACGTGTTTCCGGATCAGGGCCGAATGTCCTTTGCCTATCCATGCTACGAGTCGACCGTGGGACGGGCCTCGTATGTCCCGGTGGTGGCTCGCCACGCCGTGGCTGGCCGCGCCCGCGGCGAGTTGCGCGGTGAATTGGCCAACGATCCGCGCTACTGCGACCTATGGCATCTATCGTCCTGGGCGGTTGAACGGCAGGCCGGCGCGTTTATGATCGGCCTATGCGAGCAGGCGGCGGCGCTTGGCAGGTGGGGGATCTTCACCCTTCACGGCATTCACGAAGGCCATCTGCCGGTTGGGGACACGGACTTCGTCGAGTTGCTTGACCACCTCGTGCGCCGCCAGGACGATATCTGGGTAGCGCCGGTGGCCGAAATCGCCGGATATGTTCGCATGCACGGAGCAGACTGACCATGCCCATCGATCTGTCACAGATAGCGCTGCTCGACACCCATGAGCACCTGCGCCCGGAGACCGACCGGGTCAGCTCCGGCGGTGACGTACTCGCCACGTTCTTTTCCCAATACGCGTCCACGGATTTGCTCACGGCGGGCCTGGCCCAACGCGATTTGGATTTCGTGCGCGACCCGGCCCAGCCGTTGGCCGAGCGCTGGCGTCTTGTCGACCCATATTGGGTGCGAGCCCGCCACACGGCCTATGCGCACAGCCTGCGCATCGCCGCGCGTGACCTGTATGGCGTGCCTGATCTGACCGCGGACAGCATTGGCTTCCTGGCCGAGCAGATGTGCAAGGCGTCTACTCCCGGCCTATACGCGCGCGTGTTCGACCGGGCCGGCATCCGGCTCGCGATCGTACAGGACATCGACCCTGGCCCCCTGCCGACACCGGCCGACCCGCCGGCCCTGATCCGCGAGGTCATCAAAGGCGTGCCGATGGCGAGTGTCCGCAGCCGAGCCGAGCTCGATCAGCTTGCCGTCGCGCTTGCCCGCCCGTCGGCGCATTCCTTGTCTGACTGGCTCGCTATGTGTGACGCCGTGTTCGCGGCCGCCTCCCAGACGGTTGCGCTGAAGCTGGCGCATGCTTACGTCTGCTCACTGGCCACCAGCCGCCCAACTCTGCACGAGGCTGAGGCGGTTTTCAACCGTATCGTCCGCCGGCGTGAGCTGTTCACCACAGACGAGGCCCTCAGCTGGGACGAGGCCCGCCCCCTGCGCGACTACCTGGTCCACCATCTGATCCGCCGCGCCATCGCCCGCGAACTGCCGATCCAGATGCACACCGGTCTGCTGGAAAGCACCTACAACGATGTGCGCGATGCACACCCACACAGCTTGATCCCGCTGCTGTTGGAATACCGCGAGGCGCGCTTTGTGCTGTTCCATGGCGGCTATCCCTGGCTGCGTGAGTTCGCATCTCTGGGCAAGGCCTTCCCGAATGTCTGGCTTGATTTGTCGTGGCTGTGGGTCATTTCGCCCGGCGCCGGCCGCGCCCTGCTGCACGAGCTGATTGAGACGATCCCGGTCAACAAGGTGTGCGCCTTTGGCGGCGACTACGCCTTCGTCGAGGGCGCCTACGGCCACAGCCAGCTCGCCCGCCAACACATCGGGCGTGTGCTGGACGAGAAAATCGCTGAGGGCTGGTTGTCCAGCGCCGAGGCCCTGGCCTATGCCCGCGCTGTGCTGCACGACAACGCCACCGAGCTTTACCGCGTCTGAGAGGAATACACTCGCATGAACATTCCGCCTTCTGCTCATTTCACCCCCCTGCCGCTGGACGCGGCGTTTAATGCGCGCCGGGAGGCGCTGCCCGCCTCGCTGCGCCTGACCGACAGCGCGCGCCACGGATTCGGACGGCAGGTCTTTCGCGGCATGCCTTTCGACCTGGGCCAACCCGAGGCCGATAATGTGCTGCTGCTCGATCAGACGCCGGTCAGCCTGGCGGTAGACGAACTGTTCGCCACCTACCTCATCTTTCTGCACCAGGCAGAAGACTATCCCGCCTACGATCAGGGCGAGTTGGCCCATGCCAGCCGCACCGGTAACGAGCTGGGTCACACGGTCTCTGATTACACACTCGAGTACTTCGATGGAAGCGTCTCAGAGTTTCCCGTCCTACGGCGCTTCGCCATCCAGCAGAGCCACATCCGCTGGGGCGCCAGCCCGTTTGCCGCGGTCGAGGCTTTAAGCCCGGTAGTTTTCAGCAGCACAAGCGAGTCGTTTATTCTGGGGCAAATGCCAGCCGACAGCTTCGGCTATGGCGAAACACGCCACCGCTCGGGCCGCGACGATTTTTCCGCCGAACATCTGTGGCTGTACGCCCTGCCGAACCCTACACCTGACAAGGCCATTCGCCGGATCATCCTGACGCCCCGCCACGAGCGGTCTGCTATTTACGGCCTCACCTCCACAAGAGTCCCGGCCCATCCGCTGCAGCCCGGGCTGCGCCAAAAGCTACTGCTCGACCTGCCCGACGGCGTCTCCCTAAACGCTTCGGGCGATCTGGATGCGATTGGGCTGGACTTAGGCAGCGTCATTGCCGCCTATGGCGCACTGGATTACGATCCGGCTCAGTGGCACGGCCCCAACGCCAACGCTCAGCCCGTGCGGTCGCTGCGCTCAGTCATCGTGGAATACGCCTCGCATCCGGCGGCCAGGCTGTACGTGGGGACGGACGGCAGCGCCGCCAGCCATGACCTGGCCCAGGCCGCCGGCTCCGGCGTGGTGGCTGTCAACCCCGCCAACCGCCCGGTCCGCCTGCGCATCGTCGAGCGGGGCTCGGGCCGGCCGGTGCCCGCTCGCTTGCACCTGCACGGTCAGCATGGCGAATACCTGCCCCCGCGCGGCCATCATCGCCGGGTGAACCCGACCTGGTTCGAAGACAACTACGCCGAATTTGTGAACGGCTTGAACCAATACAGCTACGTCCCGGGCGAATGTCTGGCCGATCTGCCGCTAGGCGAAGTCTTTGTCGAGGTCAATCGCGGCTACGAAGTGCTGCCCCTTCGCCGCAGCCTCCAGGTGACACCCGACACGGAAGAGATCACGCTTGAAGTGGAGCGTGCGCTACACTGGCGCCAGGCAGGCTGGGTGACGGCCGATACCCATGTCCACTTTCTCAGCCCACAGACCGCCCTGCTGGAAGGCCAGGCTGAAGGGGTGCACGTCGTCAACCTGCTCGCCAGCCAATGGGGGGAGCTTTTCACCAATGTCGGCGACTTTGACGGGCGCACCACCCTGGGCGCTAAGGAATTTGGCGGCGATGGCGAATACCTGGTGCAGGTGGGCACCGAAAACCGCATGCAGGTGCTGGGGCACATTTCGCTCTTGGGCTACACCGGCCCCATGATCCATCCCCTGTGCACCGGCGGCCCGTCCGAGTCGGCCATCGGCGATGCGCAGGAAGTGACCATGGCCGAATGGGCGCGGCAGTGCATTCAGCAGAATGGCCTGGTGGTGATGCCGCACGCTCCGGATCCGCAGGGTGAGCGGGCGGCCGATATCCTGCTGGGCCTGGTGCACGCCCTGGAGCTGGTGACCTTCAACCCGTTTGAGATGCAGCTCAACCCGGCCGGACTGGCGGATTGGTATCGCTTTCTCAATCTGGGACAGCATGTGCCCGTCGTGGGCGGCTCGGACAAGATGGCCGCCACAATGCTCCTGGGCGGCATCCGGACGTATGCGCACCTGGGCGATCGTGAGTTCACCTACGACCACTGGAAGGATGCGGTGCGCGCCGGCAACACCTTCGTCACGGTTGGGCCGCTGCTCGAGCTGGCCGTGGACGGTCAACCAGCTGGCGCCAAGATACGCCTGCCGTCCTCCGGCGGCACGCTAGACGTGTCTTGGAAAGTGGAGTCCGTCGGCTGCCCGGTGGACAGCCTGGAGGTGGTGGTCGGCGGCCGGTGTGTTGAGCAGATCAGCTTGCCGACCGTGCGCGAGCGGCAGCAGTGGCCCGTGAGCGCCTCCGGCTCGACGACCGTTAAGGTCGACCGATCCACCTGGATCGCGCTGCGCGTCCGCGGCAGCTACCGTGGCCGGCCAAATGAGATTGGGGCGCACACCAGCGCCGTGCAAATCCTGGTTGAAGGGTCGCGCCTGTTTGCGCCGGAGGATGCCGTCTCGGTGCTCGAGCAAATTGAGGGCAGCTTGACATATCTTGACACGCTGGCTCCGCGGCCGGAGGTGGCCCGCTTCAAGCACATGCGCGCCGCGCTGCTGGAAGCCCATACCAGGCTGCACCACGATCTGCATGCCAGTGGGATACCGCACCACAATTCACCTTTGCATGGGCAATACCGCCTGGATACTTCCGCCGGATAGTCTCATTCGGCAGACATACGACTGGCCACAGCCAGCACGCCTAGACAGACAATATGTCAGTCATTCAAAAAACATACACATTCAAAACCGTTGACGGGTGTGCAATCCGAGCCGACGTTTACCACGCAGCGGGCGCCGAGCACGCCCCGGTCCTTCTGTGGCTGCATGGCGGGGCTTTGATCTTGGGCAGCCGGGCCATGCTGCCGGAAGCGCATATGCAGCGCTATGTGCAGGCCGGCTTTGTCGTCGTGGCTGTCGACTATCGCCTCGCGCCGGAAACAAAGCTCCCCGACATCATGTCCGATATCCAGTCGGCCTATGCCTGGCTGTGCTCGGGTGCTGATCGGCTGCCGGTCGATCCAGAGCGGATAGTCATATTGGGACACTCCGCTGGCGGCTATCTGTCTCTGCTTTCAGGTCACTGGCTTATGCCTCGGCCCCAGGCACTGGTGTCGTTCTATGGCTATGGCGACGTAGCCGGCGAATGGTACAGCCAGCCTGACGTCTTCTATTGCCAACTGCCGCGTGTGCCCGCGTCGGAAGCCTACGGGGTTATCGGCAGCGCCGTCCTGACCGAAAGCCCGGTCGTGCCGCGTGAGCGCTTTTACCTATACTGCCGCCAGAATGGTCTGTGGCCGAAGGCCGTCGTGGGCTATGACCCCCAGTTGGAACCCGAGGCGCTCGAGCCCTATTGCCCGGTGCGCCAGGTCAAACCAGGCTATCCGCCCGTGCTGCTCATCCATGGCGAGGCCGATGCGGATGTGCCCGTGCAGCAATCCATCGCCATGGCGGCCGCATGCCAACACCAGGGAGTCGCGCACGTCTTGCGCGTGCTGCCCGGGCTGGGACATGGCTTTGACCTCGATGCGCCGGGACCGCAAAACCCGCTCGTCGCGCGGCTATTTGACGAGGTGCTGGCCTTTATGCGTCAGCATGTGGGGCTCACCTGATTACGGCGGACGCCAGCCGCCTGAAGTTAGGCGCCTGCTACTACCCCGAACACTGGTCACCGGATCGATGGCCCGTCGACGCCCAGCTTATGCGCGCCGCTGGACTCTCTCACGTCCGCCTGGCCGAGTTTGCCTGGGCGCGCCTGGAGCCCGCGCAAAACTGCTTTGAGTGGGCCTGGCTCGATAGCGTGATTGGGATCCTCGCCGGCGAAGGGCTCAAGGTGATCGTCTGCACGCCGACCGCCGCGCCCCCAGCCTGGCTGGTTCGAGCGGCGCCCGAAATCTTGCCCATCGGCGAAGATGGCCACCGGCGCGAATTCGGATCGCGGCGCCATTACTGCCCGACCCAGCCAGCTTTCCGGGAGCACACCCGGCGGATTGTGGCCGCTATGGCGACACGCTACGGCCGGCACCCGGCTGTCGTAGGCTGGCAGATCGACAACGAATTGGGCGACCACAACACGGGCCGCTGCTATTGCGCGGCCTGTGTCACCGCCTTTCGTCAGTGGCTGGCGCGCAATTATGGAACGCTGGCGGCCGTCAACGATGCCTGGGGCACGGAGTTTTGGAGCCAGGGCTACACGGACTGGTCGCAGATCGACGCGCCCAACCGAACCGTGGCCGGGCCCAATCCCAGCCACGTCTTGGACTACTATCGCTTCTCATCCGACAGCTACGCCAGCTATTTGCAGCTTCAGCTCGATCTGCTGCGACAGTGGGCCCCGGGACAGGCTGCCACAACAAACTTCATCCTCAGCCCTGATCCAGGTCTCGATTATCACCAGCTAGCTCGTCCCCTGGACTTTGTCAGCTGGGACTCTTACCCAACCGGCTACGCTGAAGTCCAGGCCAAGGCACTCTACGGACCAGATGTCCAACGCCCCCGCCTGGCCTTCGACCTGGGTGATCCGTACGTAACCGGTTTTGCCCACGACTTGGCGCGCGGCCTCAAGGGCTCCCAGCCGTTCTGGATTTTGGAGCAGCAGTGCGGCCACATTAATTGGGGAGTCTACAATCCCGGTGTGCGCGCCGGGGCGGTGCGGTTGTGGACCTGGCACGCCGTCGCCGCCGGCGCTGAAGCCGTCTTCTACTTCAACTGGCGCGCGACGCTTTTCGCGCAGGAGCAGTACCACTCCGGCTTGCTCAATCACGACGCTTCGCCCGCAGTGGGTTACGCCGACCTGCTTGCCATGCAACCCGAGCGCGACCTAATGGCCCAGGTGGCGGCCGAGCCGGTTCAAGCCCATGTCGGACTCTTGCTCGACTATGCTGATCTGTGGGCGCTCCAGCTTCAGCCGCACCACCGTGATTTTGGTTATCTGCGGCACCTGTTCGTGTTCTATCGCGCGCTGCGGCGCTTCGGGCTGACGGTGGACCTGGTGACCCCGGCGGCTGATCTGAGCCGCTACCCGCTCGTGATTGGCCCCACGCTCTTCCTGGTCTCGGAACCTCTGGCACAATCTCTGACGAGCTACGTTCAGGCCGGCGGTCATTTGCTGTGTGGCGTCCGCTCCGGGTTCAAGACCCCCAGTAACCGCGTGACCGCCCAGCCGTTGCCGGGGCTTCTGCGCCCATTAATCAGCGCCACCATCGCGCAGTGGCACGCCTTGCCGCCAGGCGTAGACTACCCACTGGCGTCAAGCATTCCGGGTTTGGATGGCGCTGCCAGCCTTTGGGCCGAAGCGCTGACCCCTTGGCCGCTGGCCGCCGGTCAGCCAGCCGCGACCGTCTTGGCTGAATATGCGGGCGGACCGTTTGCGGGCCAGGCCGCCTGGGTGGAGACCCAGCACGGCCTGGGGCAGGCCTCCTATCTCGGCTGGTACCCGACCGAATCACAGGCGGCGGCCCTGGTCCTCCACCTCGCCGCCCGGGCCGGCCTATCCGTGCCTGGAGAGATGCCGCCTGGCCTGATCCTGGCCCAACGTGGGCGCTTTTCGATCCTTCTCAATTTCACCGACGAGACCCTGAACACACAATTCGCCAATTGCACCCACACAGTGGCCGCCCGCGATGTCAGCGTGCTATCGGACATGGGTCGCATAGTTGGGAGCTAGGCCGAGACCATTGGTCGTGGGACTCTCTGGATAAATCATGTAGGTCATGGCCATACCCACCTGGCCATACATTTGGAGAGCATAGCATGCGGCTGGTTGTCAACGGCACTCTCATGCGCGGCCTGGCGCTTAACCATAACCTGATGAATGCCGGCGCGACCTTCGTGGGCGCCAGCCGCACCGCGCCGGTTTATCGACTGTGGTCGATCTACGATCGCTATCCCGGCATGCTGCGGGTAAGCCAGGCAGGCAGCGCAATCGAGGTGGAGTTGTGGGACGTGGAGCCAGCGGAGATCATTGGCATAGTCTGCCAGGAGCCGCCTGGTCTCACCCTGGGCAGTATTCTACTGGAAGACGGCACTCAGGAGCTGGGGGTGTTAGCCGAGCCCTACCTCATCGAAGGCATGCCCGACATTACCCACCACGCTGGCTGGCGTGCCTACCTCCAGGCGCGCTAACCAATAACCAGGCGGGTATGGATGAAACCTGTGCCCGGTCGGCGCCACAGCCGCTCACGACACTGGCTAGCGCGCCGTCCAGCCGCCATCGATCAACAGCGTGTGCCCGGTCACCAGCGCCGCGGCCGGCGAGGCCAGGTAGACCACCGCGGCCGCCACCTCCATCGGTTCCCCGATCCGTCCCACAGCAATTCGCGACAATACATCGGCTTTAAAGACCGGGTCGCTTAAAGCCTCGTCGGCGCCGGGCGTCGAGATGAAAGTCGGCGCGACGGCGTTGACGGTGATGTTGTATGGGTGCATCTCTGAAACTGTGAGCACGGATGTTCGGTTTCAATCCGCAAGCGGAAGCGCCGCGTAATCATCATGAGCACGGTTCTCAACGGTTGTACCCGGGTTAGTTCGTTCGCCGAGCACAGCGATAGGCAACGAGTGCCGTATTGGGTTGAGAACGACGGTTTGACGGAAATCGGCGCTCAGCATTGCCCAGGCCGACGACCAGCGATCACTTTGGATCAAACTTCGCAACGTCACGCTGCGCGTGGCTTGGCCACCGCGCATCGTCCAGGCCATGCCCGAGCGCTTCACACGCACCCACCGCCCAACAGCTCTCTGGCAACGCCAGGCCGGGGGTGGGTGGTGCGGTGTCCGTTGCGTGACCAACGTCTTGCAGGTGGCCTCGATGACCCCGCTGGCGATCGGCAAGCCGCGCCGGAGACCCGCACTCGCCCTGCTCGTGGGGCAAGTGTACTCCGCGTAGTGCATGCGGGGTCGCTGATTCCGAAAGTAAGTCAATTCAGCGTCCAGCCGTTCGCGTTTGTGTCCGCGGGCGCGACCGCGCTGATACTTGAGAACCCGAATGACGTGGTCCGCCCCGTGGTCGGCTTCCTTGAGCAAGGTCTTCAGACGTTCGAATTCGGCTTTGCCCCGCGCGCTGCTCTCACCCCAGGCGGCGTCACAGCCATTCTTCAGATGATCACAGGCATGGTAGAAATCGACGATCTCCAGACTGGGTTGGGGTGGAACCGGCAAGGTGCGCTCGATGTCGGTCAACAAGCGCCAGTTGTCTTCCGCGCCACACCTGCCTACACCGCAGGTGCAGGTCCGCCAGCCGGACGCGGATCAAGTCCGGTCGCAGGGCCACAATACTGGCCGCTTCGGCCTGCAATTGCTGCTGCAAACTGACCTTGCGGTGCGCGGGCATGCGACCATACCGCATCGTCTGCAAGCGTTCGCCAGCCGTGTCATAGAGCACGGCCGTCCCGCAGCCCACTTCCCGGTTCCCCGTGGGACCGCTGGCGTGTTTGCCCGGCTGGTCGCGTTTGGCACGCCGGCCTCCCCCTTTCATCGGGACCACACCTGCACCCACCGCAGGTGCGGTGTGACCCCATCCACCGACAGGGCCAGCACCGCCGCTTCTTGCGGGACGGTTTCTTGCTCACGCAGGGCTTCTTCCCACTCCAAGCGATGGACTTCCCAGTGCGGGGACAAAGTTTTGGGCAACCGATCCAGATTGCTGCGCGACGGCGACCGGCCACCCAATTCGATCAGCACTGCTTGACTTTCCCCCGACGTCAGCTGGGCCACACCTGCACCCACCGGCAGGTGCGGTGTCACGAACGCCGCCTGGCGCGCCGCCCGTGGCGTAAAGATCCCGCCGACGATCCCCGCCCGCAAGTCCAACGGACAGATGCTTTTACTCCCGCGACCCGCTGGCTGATACAGGTTGTTCCCGTCCGACTTAATTGACCAAGAATCGGCCTGAATGGGCCGCGAAAAATGAAGCGCCCCAAACGGCCGCCTTCAAAGAGGGCGGCTTTTTGTTGTTAACTGGCTGTGCTGGGGGCTGGACCCAGTTGGGCTCGAAATGCCTTGAGCTCCAGCAGTGCAATGGGATCGAGCGAGTCCGGGCCGTCGGATGGCATGGCCTCGCCTAAACGGACCGCCGCCTCGGCAAAGAGGATCGCATGCTCCCATTGGTGCCGGCGCTGGTAGACCTGCGCCAGGCCGTAGTAGCCGTCGAAGTGTTCGGGCTGGGCCAGGGCCAGCTTCTTGAAGATCAGTTCGGCGCGCTTGAGGTCTTTGGCCCGCAGCGCATCGAGGCCATCATTCCACCAGTGGATGTCCTCTTCTTCCGCGAAGGGGCGGATATTGGGAAACTCCTTCCGCATGCGACGGAGACACGCTTCCAGGGTGGTGGGCGTACTGGGGTGGTGAAGGCGTGGCATGGCGAGATTGTGCCACAAATTGGCCAGGGTGCCAGAGAGCCGGGGCGGCGATAATAGGCGGCCAACGGAAGGAGAGGAGCGACCCGATGAACGCGATTCATGCAGGCGACACGCTGCCGGAGTACGCCCAGGCCTACCCCGCAGTCGCCAAGGACCGACCCGGCGGGTGTCCCCTATGCGAGGTGACCGGCCAGACACCTGCACTGCGCGCAGGCGCAAGTGTGACCGGCCATGGAAGCTACCCACGCCAGAAGCCACTGGAAGCGCCGCCCGAACCACCCCAGCCCGTCCCAGTCCGGCGTTGGTTGTGCACGGCGTGCAAGCACACCACCTCAATGCTGCCCGCTTCGCGCATCTTTCACCGCTATCGGCACTACACCTGGGCCGTGATTGGCGCCGCCGTCATCCGGCGTTTTGTCTTGAAGCAGACCTGGGCCCAGACGCGCAGCGAGGCGGAGCTCAGCCACATGCCGGCCGGAGTTGATCCGGCGCCGTCGGTGGACAGCCTGCAGCGCTGGTGCAAAGCCTACGCGGGCTATGCCCAGGACTGGCTGAAGGCCACCCTGGCAGTGCTGGCCACCGTGTGGCCGCAGTTGGCTCAGCTGAACGCCCACGGCGGCCAGGCGGCCTCCCCATCGCAGCAGTTGTTACAAGCCATGGCGGCGCTGGCGGGTTGGCTGTCGTCGGACCGCAGCCCTTCGGCGGCGACAACAGTGGCGGACATCCGCGCCGTCTGGCGCTGGGGCTGGAACCAGGGACTGGGCCGGCTGACTTAGCTGGCGCGGGGGTTTGGCCCGTGGGGGCTGCTGCGCAGCAGCCCCCACCCACACACGTTGCGGATCGACTTGTGCGGCGGCCTGCCCGAAGACACTTGCACCGGAACGCAAGTGCAGGTGTGCTGGGCATGCCCAACACCACCGCGCAGCTCACCTTCGATGATCCGAATATCGAAACCGCGTTGTTTCGGCACGGTCTCATCGCGCACTTGATCCACCACCCACCAAGCTCAGGGCAGCTGGAGGCCGAGTTGCGCCAGTTGGCTGCCCAAACGTACGTCATCCCCCATTCGAAGCGGACGCGGGTCTCGATCGCCAGCCTGCGCCGCTACTACCGGACCTACCGCGCCCACGGCTTTGAAGCGCTGCTGCCCAAAAGCCGCCGCGATGCCGGCGTGCCCCAGGCCTTTGATCCGGCCGTGCTCCAACGGGCCATTGCCTTGCGTGAGCAGCAACCCGAGCGCACGACCCCCATGGTGGTCGAAATCTTGACTCACCTTACGCACGGGCTGGCGCGAGATGACGTAAACTAGGGACATGACAAACGCCGAACTGCTTGACCTGTACAGCGATTACCTGATCAGCGCCTTCGGCCAGACGACGGCCACGGGATT
>Ga0163144_10024937_pt1 | contig 11710 bp, 8 predicted proteins | sample OliLak19BULKMAT1_FD_123175 | JGI IMG/M metagenome (GOLD analysis project Ga0163144, IMG submission 123175) | Freshwater microbial mat bacterial communities from Lake Vanda, McMurdo Dry Valleys, Antarctica - Oligotrophic Lake LV.19.BULKMAT1 | ecosystem: Environmental > Aquatic > Freshwater > Lake... | reverse complement strand
CGAAGCCCACTGACCCGTCACCACTCGCAAAAGGAGCACCGCATGCAACTCGGAGTGTTCTCGATCAGTCTGGCGGTCAAGGACATCGTCGCGTCCCGCGACTTCTATGCGAAGTTCGGCTTCGAGCCCTTCGCCGGCAACATCGACCAGAAGTGGCTGATTCTCAAGAACGGCGACCACATCATCGGGCTCTTCCAGGGCATGTTCGAGAAGAACATCATGACGTTCAATCCCGGGTGGGACGCCAACGCGCAGCCCGTTCCTGGCTACACGGACGTCCGCGAACTTCAGCGGCAGCTGAAGGCGCAGGGAGTGGTGCTGCAGACCGAGGCGGATGAGACCACGACCGGGCCGGCGAGCCTGATCGCGGTGGACCCCGACGGGAACCCGATTCTGCTCGATCAGCATTTATGAGGCGAGATCGCCAGGGCCAACCGCAGCCAGGGTCCTTTCCTAAAAAATGCCATTGGCGAGAAGGCGCCTCCTAAGTCATTGTGGGGCAACAGGCGGGCACTCTCTGTCCCACACCTACTCACGGACGGATCAGACTTGGGAATAGCGGACGCGAAGGGGCGTACTCCAGATGCCGGGCCCGACGACACGGCCCTGATCGCCGCCTCCCAACGCGGTGACCAGAGCGCGTTCGCCGAGATCGTCCGCCGCTACCAGCGGGCGGTCTACCGTGTCGCGTATGCGCTCACGCGCAACACGTCCGACGCGGACGACCTGGCGCAGGAGACCTTCGTGCGCGCCTGGGGGGCGATCGGCCGGTTCGAACTTGGGTCACCGCTGCATCCCTGGCTCGCGCGCATCGCCACGAATCAGGCGTACTCGCTGTTCCGCCACCGCAAGCGGCGCCCCGAGACGTCCATCGAACCGCTCGTTGAAGCGGGCATGCAGTGGGGCACCGATGACGATCCCGCCGATCACACCGCCCGCAGTGAGCAAGGCGCGCAGTTGCGCGCAGCCTTCGACCAACTCTCACCGGAGCATCAGTCCGTGCTGGCGCTGCGCGCCGTGCAGGACCTCTCCTACGAACAGATCGCGGAAGCACTCGGGGTGCCCACCGGCACGGTGATGTCGCGCCTCTCTCGCGCGCGGACCGAGCTCAAGCGCCTCATGCAATCCCAGAGCGGAGACACCCCATGAGCCACCTCGAGGACGAAGAGCTCGACGCGCTGTTGGCGAAAGAGCTCACGCACGACCCGGGCGAAGCGTACTTCGCCTCGTTCGCCGATCGGGTCACGGCGCGTATCGAGGCCGAGACGGCAGCTGCCGCGCCCGTTGCGCCGCCCGTCAAACCGGGCGGGCTCGCGGCGTGGTTCGGTTCGCTGTGGACGCCGCGTGGTCTGGCGTACGCGGGCGGCACGCTGGCGCTGCTCGTGGTGGCGGGGCTGGCGTATCGCAACGCGCAGCATGGTGCGGTCACGCCGACCGAGGTGCTGCAGAGCCAACGCGTGATCCCGAGCGAACCGAGTGCGGGCACTTCGTTGTCCGCGGATGCCACTGAGTCGGAGGCCGCGAAGGAATCGCCCAACGAGTCTTCTCCCTCCGACCAGCCGACTCCGGTTCCGTCCGCGGCCAAGGCGAGCGGCGCGACCCGCGAGACGCCGACGGCCCGCATGTACGAAGTGCGTCCCGGCGCCAATGGTGAGGACGTGCCGGTCAAGCCCCGCGCGTCGGCGCCGCGCCCCGCGCTCGCGCCGATCCCCGGTGAATCCGAACAGACGCGCGCCAAGCGCGAGTTGAACGCACAGCCGATGCGCGCTCAGCCCCCGAGCGCAACCAAAGCGCAGTCGAACGAGAGCGCGCCGAGTGGGCCAGCGCCGACGGCAACCACGCCTGCTCCAGCGCAGACGCTCGCGCCCGATCGTCGTGGCGGCATGCAGCCTGCGCGCGACGAGGATGCGCCACCGGCGCAGGAGCTCTCGATCACCAACCGACTCGATTCGCGCGGACAGTTGTGCGGCACCGTGCGCGATGCATCGGGCCGCGCGATCGCCGGCGCGCGCGTGACGCTCACCCGCGATGGCAGCGGCGCCACCACCGATGGCCGTGGCGCATTCTGCCTGCCGCGCCCGCTCGAGGCCGGCACGTTGAGCGTGCTGGCCGTGGGCTACCGGGAATCGCGCCTGACCGTGGGGCCATCGGGTTCGGCGCCGCTCGCGGTGACGCTCGAAGCGGTGGACCCATTGGCGCGCAGCACGGGCCGGGCGCTCGATGCATCGGCGGGCAAGGTGCGTGCGGACACGTACGCGCGTGAGAGCGCACCGGCGCGCGCATCGGTCGCGTTCGCGCGCGAGGCGCAACGTGCCGCCGAGAAGACGCCGACGACCGAGGCATGGACGGTGGCGGGAGAGCGCTGGTCGTTGGTCGCCTCGCTCGTGCATACCGAAGCTGCCTTACCGGACGCGCGGTTCAATGCCGCGAAGGCGCGCTATGCGTCGTGGGAACTGGGGCCGGACGATCGCCGCAAGCGCCATGCGCGCGAGGCCGTCGATGCGTACCTGGCCATCGCCGTGAACGGTCCGCTGCGCGATCTGGCTCTCGGTTGGCAGGCCAAGCTCGCGCGCTGATGCTCCGTGCATGCTCCGTGCGTGCTCCGGGACCAGCGCGGCGGTCGTGCCCCGGAACCCCGCACCACGGCGGCACTGTCAATTAATTTGGTAGCACCGGTGCACATGGTCCCATCGGTTGCCGCGATTCGGTCGATTCCCTGGGGCCACTTGCGCCAGGCGAAAAGGCCACGGCGTTTTCATCAGGCGCCCCGAACTCGCCCGCTGACGTTGCTGTGCAGGCAGGCTGTGAGCAAGCCAAGGGCCCGCATGTGCAAGGGCGCGCGTCATTTCGCCCTTGCCAGTTCGCGGTCCGTCGGCCACCTTCCGGCGGTTGGGTACCCATTCCCCGTCGTTCCCTGACCCGCAAACCGAGGTATGCCTTGGCCGCTGAGAACGCTGCCGCGCCGGAACGCAAGCTGAGCCCTGAGGAGATGGAGCGCCACTGGTTCGAGAATGTGTACCAGGGCGACAAGATGAAGCAGGCCACCTTCCGCGCCGTGGTGATGGGCATGCTGCTCGGCGCGCTGATGTGTCTGTCGAACGTGTACGTCGGGCTGAAGGCTGGCTGGAGCATGGGGGTGGCGATCACGTCGTGCATCCTGGCGTACGTGATCTTCCAGGGGCTCACCAAGATCTTCCGCCTCGAGAAGTTCAGCATCCTCGAGAACAACGCCATGCAGTCGGCCGCTTCGGCGGCGGGCTCCATGACCTCGGCGGGCATCGTCAACGCCATTCCCGCGCTCATGATGCTCAACCCCGGTGCGGTGCCGCCGCAGCACATCCTGATCGCGTGGGTGATCCTGATCTCCTCACTCGGCGTGTTCCTCGCGGTCCCGGCCAAGCGCCAGTACATCAATATCGAGCAACTGCCCTTCCCGAGCGGCACCGCCGCCGCGGTCACGCTCAAGGCGTTGCACGCCGAGGGTGGCGAGGCCGCGCAACAGGCCAAGGCGCTCGGCCTCGCGGGTCTGCTCGGCGCGTTGATCACGTGGTTCCGCGATGCGAACATCCCCGGCGGTATGAAGGCGTTCATCCCCGCCACCTGGGGCACGGGCTGGATCAAGGGTTCGTGGCTCGGTTCGCGCGGCGTGACGGACGCCGCCACCGGCATCACCACGTCGGTGCCCTGGACGCTGCAGAACTACACGCTCGCATTCGAGGGCTCGCTGCTGTTCGTGGCCGGCGGCGCCCTGATCAGTTTCCGTCAGGCGTGGAGCATGCTGGCCGGCGCGATCATCAACTACGCGATCCTCGCCCCGATCTTCGTGGCCAACGGTGACATCGAGAGCGTGAGCTTCCGCAAGATCTCGTCGTGGTCGCTGTGGATCGGTGTTCCCATGATGGTCACGTCGGGACTGCTGTTGTTCCTCATGAACTGGAAGACCGTTGTGCGCGCGTTCGGCACGCTCACGAGCTTCATGGACAAGAAGAAGCCGGGCGAGGCGGAAGATCCGCTGGCGGCGATCGAAGTGCCGGCCGCGTGGTTCATCGGCGGCGTCGCGGTGCTCGGTACGGCGATCGTCATCATGGGTCACTACGTCTTCGACATCTCTTGGTGGATGGGAATCATCGCGGTGCTGGCCACGTTCCTGCTCGTGGTCGTGGCGGCGCGCGCCACCGGTGAGACTGACGTCACACCGGTCGGCCCGCTCAGCAAGATCACCCAGCTCACGTTCGGCGCGATCAAGCCCGGCGACATCACGGTCAACCTGATGACCGCGAATATCACCGCCGGCGCCACGAGCCACGCCGGCGATCTGCTCACCGACCTCAAGTCGGGCTACTTGCTCGGCGCCAACCCGCGCCAGCAGTTCATCGCTCAGTTCTTCGGTGTGCTGGCGGGCGGGTTCATCGTGGTCCCCGCGTTCTTCTTCTTGATCCCCGATGCCAGCCAGTTGGGCACCGAGAAGTGGCCCGCGCCTGCGGCGCTCGTTTGGAAGGCCGTCGCGGAACTGCTCGCCAAGGGACCGTCGGCACTGCCGCACTCGGCCCAGATCGGTCTGTTGATCGGCTCGGTGCTCGGGATCGTGTTGGTGTTGCTCGAGAAGGCCTTCCCCAAGCACGTCAAGTACATCCCTTCGCCGACCGGGTTCGGCATGGCGATGACCTTCAACGGCTACTACGCGGTATCGTTCTTCCTGGGCGCCTGCGTGCGCGAGATCCTCGCGCGCGTTGCGCCCAAGGTGAATGACCGGTATACGGTGCCGGTCTCTTCGGGCATCATCGCGGGCGAGAGTCTGATGGGCGTGGCCATCGCCATCCTCACGGTGCTCAAGGTGCTCGAGTAGTTTTTCTGGAGGGCGCACGGATGCGTCGCACGCTCTTGTTGATGTTCGTGGCCGCCATGGTGGGTTCTCCCGCCATGGCGGCTCCCGTTGCCAAGCGTGTGTCTGCGTCCACGAAGCCTGCGCCGATCATCGCGCCGGCCGATCAAGCGCTCTACAACCGACTCTGCGTGGCCGTGTCTGCCGCATACGACAGCTCGCGCGGCGGGTTCGTGAGCAAGTCGGGCGAGCCGCACGAGGCTGCGATCGAACTGATGCTCGCGCGAGGGCGGGACGGCGATCCCCTTGCGCTCGATCGTGCCCTGCGGACGCTCGCATGGACTCGCGCGCTGCTCGACACCACGGGCGGCGGCTATGTGAACGACACCCGCGATAAGGACCCCAAGAAGGCGTTCCTCGACAAGGGCACGATTCCCAATGCGCGCCGGCTCGAGCTGCTCACGCAAGCATGGGGCGCAAACAACGGTCACTCCTATCTGCGCGACGGGCGGTTCGTGGTGGACTTCTTCGAGCGGGTGCTGCTCGATCCGCGTGGCGGGTTCTACACGGGACAGGTGGGCTCGATCGACCTGGAGCCCGAAGCGAACGGCATCGCGCTGCAGAGCTGGTGGCGCTGGGCGGCTGCCAATGCTGCGGCCGAACGCCGCGACTTCGCCCTCAAGAGTGAGGCGCGGTTGTGGCGCGACTGCCGGCTGCCCGAGTTGGGTTTCGTGCGTCGCACCACGTTCGGGCAGATGCGCGAGCCAGCGCTGCTCGGCGATCAGGTCGAGATGGGGCGCGCGTACTTGTACGCATGGAGCGCCACCGGCCGCGACAGCGAGTTGGTGCGTGCCAAGGCAGTCGCGGCGCACGTGATCGAGAAGTTCCGTGATCCCGCGAAGGGCACGTTTCGAATGGAATACGCGTACGAGCGATTCGGGCACGCGCTGCGCACACGGCGGCCGTTCGACGACAACGCCCGGGCCGCGCGGTTCCTGGTCGAACTGGGGCGCGCGACAGACGACACGACGTATGTGAACGCCGCGCGGCGCACGTGGGTGGCGTTCGACCGGGAGTTCGACAAATCAAAGTTCGAGGCGGCGGATTGGGCGCTGTCGGTGCGTGCGTTGTGGTCGGATGACCTGCCGAAGCGCTCGGGCTGGGGAGTGGGAGCCAAGCCGGCCGGTGGGGCTGCGAAGAAGGCGGTGAGGGGAAAGCGCGGCAAACGCTAGTCGCTGCGCCACGCACCATCCCACGATAGTGCTTGCGTACGCCTGCAGAGGTGCTCACGCTTACACCCATGTGTTGCCTGTCATTCGCAACGATCCTGGGGCGAGCCCACGCGGGTCGGACTCGCAAGTATGGGTGCGCGGGAGTCCTCGCCGCGAGCCTGATGTTGGCGTGTCTGGCGACCCGAGTGTCCGCCGCGCCGGCCTCGGACTCCTTGTTGATCTGGAACCGATGGCCCGGCCCGGACGCCACGAACGAGCCCAGCGCGTTCGATCCCTCGCGCGGGCGGATGCTGGTCTTCACGAGCTCTCCGCCTGCCGGCGCTCGGGGTGTGATATGGACGCGCGACATGCGCGCCGCACAGCCCGCGACGTGGGTGGGGGTGCGACAGCCGCTCCTTGTGCCGGTCTCCTTCGTGGGCGTGCGAGTGGTATTCGATCTCGCGCGTGACCGCGCCCTACTCACGTTCCCGGGAACAGTCGACTCGGCGGCGAAGGTCTACTCGCTCGATCTTTCGACGCTGAAGCAGTGGACGCGCCTCACACTGGGTGGTGCGGCGCCGCATGCCGCACTCACCGAGTGTTGGTTCGATGCCAGACTCGATCGCATGATCGTTCTGGCTCAGGACGGGATCTGGCGACTGAGACTGACGCCCGGCGCTTCCTGGGAGCAACAAACCACCGTGATCGCTCCGCCAGATCACGTTGGGGCGGCGGTGGTGTACGACTTGCGGCGTCACCGATTGCTCTCGCATGGTGGTGCGACGGCCAACTGGTCGCGTTTCACGGGCCATCTGCAACGCGATTTCTGGAAGTTCGACTTCGCCGGGCCGGACTCCGCCGTCTGGGTCATGACCGACTCGATCACGGCTGAAAGTCGGTCGTCCCATCGTGCAGTCTATGATTCATTGAGCGATCGCTTCATCGGATTCCAAGGGAGTCAGGCCTGGTTGGTCACCGCTCGCGACACGTGGACGCTGGATCTCAGCAATCCCCTCGTCAACAGCACTCTGGCAATACTTGGCCCGACCTCGGACGTGCTGGCGAACGGCGGTGCGCGATTGGTCCTGGATGGAAGTGGACGCGCGCTGTTCAGTCTGATCGGGACGACGCTCTTCCGACTGGCGTTGAGCGGTAGCGCGTGGGCGACCGGTGACTCGGCGATCATCCCCGCCGACTACCACTATGTGCCCCGCACGGTGCTGGACATGAAGCGGCGGCGCTTACTCCGATTCGGCGGAGCGACGCTGGACACGCCCTCGGATGAAGTCTGGGAGATGGCACTGGAACCGCTCGGCCGGTGGCGACGGCTGGAAGTTGCGGGCGCCACGCCGCCCGCTCGGTCCGCGTGCTCGATCGCGATGGACGAACTGCACGACCGACTCTTGATCTACGGCGGGTATGCCCCCGGCACGGACTTCACGGACACATGGGGCCTGAGTCTGGGCTCGACGCACTCGTGGGCACCGCTCGGGGCATCCTCCGCCTATGCGGCCTACGACGCGCCGGCGGCCTTCGATCCGCCCCGCAACCGTATGTTGGTCTGGGCCTACGTCTCGCACGCGCCGCCGGCCAAGCTGATCGAGAATCGGTTCGACGACACGATTGGCTGGAGACTGGTGCCCTCGACTGGAGTGCCGCCCTCGGGACCGGGACTGCATCCGGCGGCGCTCGATCCCGGGCGCGGGAGGTGGTTGGTGTCTGGGGCTGATCCCATTGGAGGACCGGCTTGGCTGCTCTGGGGGCTCGATCTGGAGACCAACGCCTGGTCGCAGCTGGGGGCGCTCGGAACGAGTGGACAGACTCGGGACTTATTGAGCTTCGCATTCGATCCTGTCGAGGATCGCTTGGTGATATTCGGAGGTCGCCCGTACAACTCGGACCTGAGCACGTTTGCATTCGGGGCGAACCCGGGAATCGGCCAGCCCGTGCCCGCCGGGGATGCCCCGCGCCCGCGCGAGTTTCCGTGGATGCACCATGACCCGCTCCGCGATGCGGTCGTCCTCGCGGGCGGCAATGATGTGACCGTCGGGCCGGTGTGCGCGGATGACTTCTGGACGCTCGATCGTGGGCTGCGGACGGTGCAGCGCGTCGGTGTCGAGTTCACCGACACGACCGCGCGCCTGCAGTGGAGCATTCCTTCGGTCGCGGGGCACGCGCTCCAGCTCTGGCGACGCCAAGGCGCGGAGCCGTGGGTGTTGCAAGGGAGTGCAACCGTGAGCATCGGTGGCGCGGTGCAGTTCCATGACTTGACGTTGCTCAAGGGCGAGCGCTATGGGTATCGATTGGTAGACCCTGCGGCAGCCGGTCCGCAACCGCTGGACCAGCTCTGGCTGGAGGCCTCGCCGGTCACGGAGGCGCCTCTGACGCCAGTGCCGCCGGCGCCGCTGCTGGTGCTGGGGAATCCCGCGCGAACGGGTGTGCGGTTCCGACTTCATCTGGCCAACCCCGAAGTGGTCTCGGCAGATCTTTTCGATCTTCAGGGCCGGCCCGTGTACCACTGGGAGGCGCGTACATTGACCGTCGGCGACCATGATTTCGCGAGCGACGATGGCGAACGCACTGCACCCGGCGTGTTGTTCCTGCGCACACGCATCGGTGGCGGTGTGATCACCCGCCGAGTCGTCGCGCTGCGCTGAGCCCGGTTGGGGCGAGTCGGGATGCGGAGGTCGCCCATGCGCGTGTGCGTTGACGACACCGGAGTCCAAGCCTAGATTCCAGCGACCCTCTGACCCCACGTCCATGGAGAGCATTCATGCGCAAGGTCCTGATCACCGGCGTCACCGGTTTCGCCGGAAGTCACTTGGTGGAGTTCCTGCACTCGCGCGGCGACTGCGAGATCCACGGCATCTACCGCTGGCGGAGCCGCACCGAGAACATCGAGCACCTCACCGAGGTGATGACGATGCACGAGTGCGATCTGCGCGATGCCACCAACACTTACGAGACGATCGCGCGGATCAAGCCGGACTGGATCTTCCATCTGGCCGCGCAGTCATTCGTGCCCACGTCGTGGGTGGCGCCGAGCGAGTCGCTCACCACCAACATCATGGCGCAGGTGCACATCTTCGAAGCCGTGCGGCGTCTGGGGCTCAAGACGCGTATCCAGCTGGCGTGCTCTTCTGAGGAGTACGGCATGGTCTACGCCGACGAAGTGCCGATCAAGGAGACCAACCCGCTTCGGCCACTGTCGCCCTACGCGGTGAGCAAGGTCGCGCAGGACATGTTGGGCTACCAGTACTGGATGAGCTGGAAGGTCGACAGTGTGCGCACGCGTGGGTTCAACCACGAAGGGCCGCGCCGCGGGCCGGTGTTCGTCATCAGCGACTTCGCCAAGCAGATCGCCGATATCGAGAAGGGGCGCAAGAAGCCGGTGCTGCATGTGGGCAACCTCGATGCCAAGCGCGATTTCACCGACGTGCGCGACATGGTGCGTGCGTACGTGTTGGCGCTGGAGAAGTGCGAGCCGGGCGAGGTCTATAACATCTGTCGCGGCCAGTACTGGATGAGCTGGAAGGTCGACAGTGTGCGAACGCGTGGGTTCAACCACGAAGGGCCGCGCCGCGGGCCGGTGTTCGTCATCAGCGACTTCGCCAAGCAGATCGCCGATATCGAGAAGGGCCGCAAGAAGCCCGTGCTGCACGTGGGCAATCTCGATGCGAAACGCGATTTCACCGACGTGCGCGACATGGTGCGTGCGTACGTGTTGGCGCTGGAGAAGTGCGAGCCGGGCGAGGTCTACAACATCTGCCGCGGCCAGTGCTGGACCATCCGCGAGATGCTCGACATGCTGCTGGCGATGAGCACGGAGAAGATCGAGGTGAGGCAGGATCCGGCGCGCCTGCGGCCCTCGGACGTGCAGATCCTGCTCGGCGACAACAGCAAGTTCGTGGCGGCCACGGGATGGCAGCCGGTGATCCCGTTCGAGCAGACACTCCGCGACATGCTGGAGTACTGGCGCGCGCGTTGAGCCGTTCGCGCGTGCACCCGCGATGAGCGCCCAGCCCGAGCGGGGACTTGGGGCCCGATTGGTCACGAATACGCTCCATGCCGCGAGCGGGCGCGTGGCGGCCATGGTGCTCTGGTTGGTGGTCACGCCATTCGTCCTTCGAGACCTGGGCCCCGCGGGCTACGCCATATGGGCGTTGTTCTACGCGCTCACCGGATACCTCTCGGCGTTCGATCTCGGCCTGTCCCAGATCGTGCTGCGCTTCGCTGCCGCCGCGCGGGGCGGGCGGGAGGATTCCGCAGGCGCCTATGCCACGCTCAGCATCCTCGGCTACGTCATGCTCACCGCGCTCTGGCTCGTGTTGATGATCGTGCTCGGCGATCACCTGCTCGTGTGGCTCCGTATTCCCATCGAGTGGCAGGGATCTGCGCGATTCGCGATGGGGGCCGGCCCCATGGTCTTTCTCCTCTCCGGTGTGGCGAATGTCGGGATGTCGCTCGCCCAGGCGCTCGACCGGTTCGACTTGTCGAATCGCGCGCTCCTCACGCTCAGCCTGGTCCAGGGTATCGGCATGGCGATCGCACTCGCCCGCGGCAGCGGACTGCAAGGGCTGATTCTCGCGACGGCGGCGGGCTGGGGCGCATGTGCGGTGCTCATCCATATACTGTTGCGTTTCCATCGTCTTGATTTTCGGTGGGGATCGCTCGCCGCCGCGTCGCGGGTGTTCGCGACCGCGATGCGGTTCGGTGGCCCGATGCAGATCACCAATGCGCTGGCCGGATTCAATATCCAGATGGACAAGATCCTGCTCGCACGGATCGTCTCGCTGACTGCGGTTGCGCCCTACGACTTGGCTTCCCGTGTGGCGATGACCGTCTCGACGATCCCCCAGCTACTGCTGGCAGCAGTCCTACCGGAATCGGCGGCGCTGCATGCGGCCGGCGATACCGGGCGCTCCCAGGCGCTTTACGAACGAGGCTCGCGCTACTATCTCTCGGCGACCGTGGCGATGCTCGCTCCACTCGCTGCGTCGGCCCCGCGCGTGTTGGCCGCATGGCTCGGGGCTCCGCAGCCCGAGGCGGCAGTGGCGACGCGGTGGATCGTCCTGGCGGTAGGCAGTTCGCTGATGACCGGAATGGGGACCACGATCGCGCGCAGCGTCGGGCGCACCGACCTCGAGATGTGGTTCGCCCTGGTGGCCGTGGCGGTCCATCTCGCGCTCAGCCTTCTGCTCGTGCCGGCCCTGGGCGTCACCGGTGCCTGCATCGCGATCGCGGCGGGCAACACGCTCGGTGCCTTGGTATTCATGTTCCTGTTCGCGCGCGCGGTGCAATGGGATCTGCGTCATGTCTTCGCCCCTCTGGCGATACCCTTGGTCGCCACGGCCGTGGCGCTCGTGATCGGCCTGTGCGTCGACCTTGCATTGGGTGCTTCGCTCGAATCGCGGATCGGTGTTTGGGGCGGCGCCGTTCTCGTCGCGTCTGCTGGGTTCCTGAGCGCACTGGCTGTCTTGCTCGCCTCGGGTTATCTGCGCCACGCCGAGGTGTTCGGTTTGCTTCGACCGCCCTCAGGCCCAGGCCGGGGGGGCTCATGATCATCCAGTTCGTGTTGCAATCCTTGCAGCTGACTGGCGGGGTGCGGGTGGTATTCGAGCATGCGATACGGCTGCGCCGTCGCGGACACGAGGTGCGCCTTCTGGTGCCGCCGCTG
>Ga0163144_10024936_pt1 | contig 11710 bp, 8 predicted proteins | sample OliLak19BULKMAT1_FD_123175 | JGI IMG/M metagenome (GOLD analysis project Ga0163144, IMG submission 123175) | Freshwater microbial mat bacterial communities from Lake Vanda, McMurdo Dry Valleys, Antarctica - Oligotrophic Lake LV.19.BULKMAT1 | ecosystem: Environmental > Aquatic > Freshwater > Lake... | reverse complement strand
GGAGTTCGAGCCCCAGGGGGCGTTCCTCCCGGGGGATCCGGCGCTCGACGTCGTTCAGTTGACCGACGTGGACGGCGACGGCCTGCTCGACCTGTTTCGAGAACAGCCCGACCAGAGCCAGGCAAGCGGCGCCGCGGACCTTGGCCAGTGGCTGCTCGCACGCAATGACAGCGGCGATTTTGCCGACTTCGAGGCTTCGGAGCTGCTCTCCGTGCAAGGGCCGTGGGCGCGCGCCATGGACGTCGACGGAGACGGCCGCGGCGACTTGCTCCCCATCGACGCGGAGACGGTGCCCGGTGGGATCTCGGACAGCTCCAACTTTCCCGGCTCGACCATTGCGCTCGGCCTCGACGACACAGGTCACCTTGCCACGGACGCGCGATGGCAGCTTCACGAATTCAATGACCTGGAGCTTGTCGATCTGAACGGGGACGGGCTCAAAGACGCGCTGTACCCCGGCGGCAACGTGGCCCAGGTACGCTGGAACCTGGGCAACGGATTCGGCCCGTTCGAGCCCATGGGCTCCGAGATCGTCAAGACGCAGGCGACGGGAGTCTTGCCCGAGCTGGGGTTGCGCTCCGCGGACTTCGACGGTGACGGCATTGAAGACGTCGTCAGCTTCAACAACAACGACGGCCCGGGTGCAGAGGAGATTCGCCTGTTCCGGATGCGCGGCGGCGAGGTGGTCGGAGCCTTGCTCAATGTTGCGGGGACGCCGACGTTTCAAGCCGAGCAAGAGAACCCGGACGGGAGCGTGAGCACCGTCCAGGTGGGCTGGTCGCACTGCAAGATTGCCGACTTCAACGGGGACGGACGGCCTGATATCGCTTACGCCGTCCTCGAGCTCACGGAGCCCCAGGGAGAAGAAGATTCCGTCGACGTTTCTTTCCAGTTTTACGCGTTGATCCAGAAGTACGCGGCGTCCGACGTGCTCCTGCAGGTCACGGACGAGGACGCCACGCTTCCCACCGAGAGCGTCTTTTATTATCAAACCGCGGTCGACGACGCGGCCTCGTGTCTCTGGCCGCAGCGTTGCATTCGCCACAGCCTCCCGGTGGTCGCCTCCACCGCGACCAACGCGGGTGGGGACTGCTCGGCCGACCGCTGGAAGTACTACAGCTACGAGGATCCGCGCATGGATCTGTGGGGCCGCGGATTTCTCGGGTTCGGCAAGGTGACCGTCTTCGACCCGCAGCTCCGGACCCAGACCGTCACCACGTTCGACCACGAGACCCGCATTGGCACCCTCTACCCGTTCGCGGGTCTGCCCAAGACCATCACCCACGTCGCGCCGATCTTCGATACCCCGACCAATGACGCCCAGGTGCCGGAGCTCCCCGATGGCGACCTGTTCGCGCGGGTGACGATCATCGACAACACGTACCTGTGGAAGTGGACCAATGCCGGCGCCGGAACGTACGTCGTGCGTCCGGTTGGGAGCACCACCACCGAGCTGGAATCGCAGGTCTTGGTGGGCTCCGAGAGCGTGGCGCTGGTGGGCGGACCCACCGACACCCCGCGGATCGTGACCACCCACACGTCGTACGATGCGTACGAGAACCCGACCGCCGTCGAGAGCCTCACCTTTGGCGGAACGAGCCGGTATGCCACGTTCGAGTACGACAACAGGCCGGACGAGTGGATCTTGGGTCTGCCGATCAGGTCCGAAGTCCTTGTCGAAGACTGGGAGGGACAGGCGCCGGAGCCGCGCGTCACCACCTCCGACTTCGACGACTACGGCCTGCTCCGAACGGTGACGGTCGAACCGGATCATCCCGAGCTGAAGCGGGTGACGCGTTTCGTGCGCAACGACGACGGACTGCCCTATCGGGTCATCGTGACGGCGAGTGGCAGTCAGCGAAACACCTTCGTTGCGTACGACGAAGCCGAGCGGATGTTTCCGGTCGCCACCTGGAACGAGCTCGCCCACTACCACCGCGCCGTCTACCACCCGGGCTACGGTGTCCCCGTCGCCACCGACGACCCGAACGAGGTGAAAACGGATTACCACTACGATCGCTTCGGTCGCGTTCGGCGGGAAGCGAAGGCGGGAGGCACGGCCGCGTCGATCTCGTACGCCTCGGACGAGTGCCACACCGAGCTTGCCAGCACGAAGGGGCTTTGCACGTCCGTGCACTACGACGACGGCGCGCGCCACGTCGCCTACTCGGACGAATACGGCCGCACGTGGGAAGTCGGCGACAGCGGATTCGACGGTGCCCTGGTGTTTCACCGCCGCGAGTACAACACCTTCGGGCAGCCTGTGCGAACGACCCGTCCTTTCACGCAGAACGCCGGACCCGGCACCATGGTCCGGTTCGACAGCTTGGGCCGGCCCCGGACGATCCTGGAACCGGACGCCAGTCAGACTTCGTTCAAACACACCATGTACACGCGGAGGGAACCGACGCGAACGCCCATAGCTCCGACGTCACGCTCGACCTCGACGGCCGCGTCGTCGAGAGCGACGATCCCTCGGGGCCGCCGCGGACGTACAGCTACGGGCCGTTCGATCAGATCATTGCCATTGAGCAGCTCGGGTATACGACGGCCATCGGCTACGACAAGATGGGCCGGAGAACGCGGCTGGACGATCCCGACAAGGGGGTGACGACGTTCAATTACAACGGGTTTGGCGAGCTTCGAACATCGAGCCACCTCGCGGGCGGGAACCCGACCCTGCCGGACCTCGTCACGAAGCTTCATTACGACAAGATCGGCCGGACACTGCTGCGTACCGACACCATTGACGACGACCCGGCGGACGCCGTCCCGCCCACGGTGGAGACGACGGAGTACTACTACGACGCGACCCCGCACGGCCTCGGCAAGCTCCGCCGGACAATGAGCCCCGACGGAATCGAGACCGTCCACACCTACGACGAGCACGGTCGGCCCAAGCTCGCGCAATGGACGGTGGACGGCAACCCCTACAAATTCGAGCAATCGTACGACCCCTGGGGACGTCTTTCGAGCCTGCGCTATCCCGAATCGGGCAACAAGACGTTCCAAATCGATTACGGCTACACCACGTCGGGGTGGCCTCGGGCCATTGCCCGACACACCGGCGCGGGCGGGCCGCAGGCGGCGCCCCTGTGGCAGGTCACCGCCCGAAACGCCGACGGCATGCTGGCGGAAGCGGAATGGAAGGGCGGCGTCACCGAGAGTCGAACCTACAACGCGCTCACCGGGCGTCTCCACACCCTGGACGTCGCTGGCGACACCCCCCTCGTCGATCTCACCTACGGATACGATCCGGTAGGCAACGTCACTCTCCGGCAGGACGCCATCGGGATAGGCCGCACGGAGACCTTCGAGTACGACAGCGCCGATCGCCTGGAGCTATGGACCCTGAAACACCCGTTCCACAAGGGCGACCCGGACGAGCGTATCACGTTCTATACTTACGACTACTTCGGGAACCTGACGGGCACCATGGTCAACTGGCAGTTGGACGAGGTCCACACCAGCGATCCGGTGAGGCCGCACCGGCTGGCCAGCATCCACTTCCTCCAGGGGCAAGGCCTCCGCGAATACTCGCACGACAGCCACGGACGGCAGAACCAGGACAGCGACGGGCGCCAGATCCAATACACCCCGTTCGACTTGCCGCGCCACATTGCCCAGAACGGCAACGAAGTCCACTTCGCCTACGACGCCTTCGGCGCCCGGGTCAAGAAGACGTCGTTCGAGGGCGGCGCCGTGACAACCACCCTCACGCTGGGCGACGTCTACGAGCGGCGCGAGCGCATCGACGCCAACGCCGCCGAGGTGCAGCACGTCTTCTATCTCGCAGGCGACGATGGTCCCGTCGCGCAAGTGCTGTACGATGAGACCTCCGGCGCAGAGACGACCGCCTATCTCGCAAGAGACGGGCTCGGTTCGGTCGGCGTGGTCTTTGACAAGGACGGCACCGAGCTCGAACGGCTCTACCACGAGCCGTTCGGGCGGCGGACCGCGGTGGACGGCAAGCCGCTCCCGAGCTTCGTACCTGCGTCGGACGTCAGCCTCGGCTTCACCGGCCAGAAGCACGACGACGACCTGGACCTGATCGACATGAACGGCCGGGTCTACGACCCGGTGCAGAAGCGCTTTCTGACGCCCGACCCGATCGTGTCCAATCCCTTCTTCAACCAGTCGTACAATCGTTATGCGTACGTGCTGAACAACCCGCTCCGGTACACCGATCCGAGCGGGTTCCAGGAGCAGCCGTCCCCCTCGATCTTCGACCGGGCGCTCGTGGTCATTCTGAAGCTGTTCACGCCTACGCCTGCGCCTGCGCCGCCGCCGACTCAAACAGAGCCGAAACCGACGGAAAAGCCCAAGCAGACCTCGCAACCCACCGGCGGGTCCTCGGATGGCACCGGGAAGACTCCGCCGCCGCCGCCGCCGCCGCCGCCGCCCGTCGCCCCGACCACGAAGCCTGACCCGGAGACCCGGCCGGACTTCGTTCCTTACGATGCCGAGCAGCAACGTCAGGGAGGTTATGCCGCAGGGCTCGTCATCAGCGGCGTGCCGTTTGCTGGTCCCATTGCGCTGGTGCTCATCAAGCACGGGGTCCTTGCACCTGGCACGCCCGAGAGCCGGGAGGGACTGGAAAAGGGGATGCTCGCCGGTGCCATGGCATGGTCTTTCCTCAGGCCCAGCGCAGCCGTGCCGCCGGGAGCACCTATGCCCGCCATGCCGGGCGGAGGTCCTGCCCCCCCGGTAGTGGTAGCGCCGGCCGACGTGGGGGTGCTGGTGGGAGCTGGAGTCCTCGTCAATGCGGGGGCCGGCGCCGCCGAGCTGACCACGACGCTGACCACCGGCGGCGGCCCGCGCAATGGTCACCTGGCCGGAAAGACCCATCCCGTTACCGGCGTGCCGTTTGATGCCACCGGGCATCCTGATTTCAAGGCGGCCGGCGTGGTGAAGGTAGAGGTCAAGATCACCCAAACGGGGACGAGACCGGGGGATGAAAGAGCTGCGAACCAGGCTGCGGGCTTCGAGAAGACGCCAAAGGGATACTCTTGGCACCACCATCAGGATAAGACCACCATGCAGCTCGTGCCCCGGGACATTCACCGCCAAACAGGCCACACCGGGGGATTCGAGAAATGAGAGGAGACCAAGAAACATGACGCTCACAATTGAGGATCAGGGAAACCCGCTGACCGAGGAGGATCTCGCCAATCTCGAAAGGCAACTCGACATGACGCTTCCGGCTCAGTATCGCCAGTTTCTGCTCCGATCCAATGGCGGATCGCCTTCTCCCGATATCGTGGACATTGAAGGGTTGGAAGGGGGCATGGCTAGTATCCAATCCTTTTTCGGCATCGGAGGGCCTTTGGAGTGCGACGACCTGAGTGGGAACAAGGAGGTCTTCTCGGACCGCATCCCGCCCCGAATGCTCCCGGTGGCATGTGACTGCAGCGGCAACATCTACTGCCTTTCGGTCTCCGGTGACGATTGTGGGCGGGTGATCTACGTGGATCGCCAATCGCCCGAATTGACACACTACGTCGTGGCAGCGGACTTCGACGGGTTCTTGGCGAAAATTCGCGAGTGGGTCGACTAGCCCATTCGCAAAGCGGCTCGACACTGTCCCGCTACCGCGGGCCGGCCCCCTGGCCCAGGTGATGTACGATGAGACCTCCGGCGCGGAGACGACCGCCTACCTCGCGAGAGACGGCCTCGGCTCGGTCGGCGTGGTCTTTGACAAGGACGGCACCGAGCTCGAACGGCTCTACCACGAGCCGTTCGGGCGCCGCACTGCGGCGGACGGCGCGGCGCTCCCGAGCTTCTCTTTAACGTCGGACCTGAGCATTGGCTTCACCGGCCACAACCACGATGAGATCGACGACCTCGACCTGATCGGCCGCGTCTACGACCCGGTGCAAAGCCGCTTCTTGACGCCCGACCCGGTCGTCACGGCGATCTGGCGATCGCCACACCCTTCGTCGCCGTCCCGCCCACCGCCGCTGGCACGGTGCTCCATGCTCCCGACTCGAGCGACGCGTGCCTCACCGACGAGTCCGCCGCGTCGGTGTACACGAGCTCCGCGCGATGAGCACACACCCCGGCCGCCACCGCCGGGCTCGCCAGCGTGGTCGTCGCGGCGCCGCCGATGCGCTCGATCGGCCCCCAGGTACCGTTCGCGCCGCCGTCGAGCACCGTCGCGTACACACCATTGTCGGTCCCGCGGAAAGCGAGCACCGCGCCGTTCGGAATAGCAGCAAGCGATACCGGGCTGCTCGACAGCGCCCCTGTCAGCACCTTCGACGGCGCATGGATCACACCATTGGTGGTGAGCCAGCGGAGCTGCGCGGGGTTGGCCTTCTCCTGGAAAACGACGAGCCACCCGCCGCCGTCGAGCCCCACCACCGCGGGCGTCACGGCCTTGTTGCTCTGCTCGGGGGCCATTGCCGCGTCCACGAAGCTCACCACCGGGAGCTGCCACGATCCGCCCGCGAACCGCACGCCGTACAGGAAGTCGTTGCCGCCGCCGTACACCGCGAGCAGCTCCGCGCCGCTCGCACCAAGACCGGCCGTCGCCTGCGAGAACACGTTCAGGTCGATCTGCGCGGCCGCCGACCACTTGTTCGCCGCGTCCCACGTCGTGACGAACGGGTGATCCGTCCCCTGATCCACGGCCCCTTGAAACAGCGCGTGTACCTTGGCCCCGAGCACGGCCACGCTCGGCGCTGCCTTCGTCGTCACGCTCGCCACACTCGCAGCCACACCGCACGCGCCGCCGACAATCTCGATCGATCGCAGCGGTCCCGGCGCGCTGCCTTGAAAGAACACGCCCACCCCGGTCTGCGCATCGAGCAGCGCCGCCGCCGGCCTTTCGTTCGAGCTCGCGAGCCCGTCCGTCGACGCCGACCAGCCACCCCCCGGTGAGTACGTCGCGCACAGCACACCGGTCGGCGAGGTCCCGAGCACGAGCAGGCGATCACCCGAACAATCGGGCCCGTCCGGCGCATCGCCGTCGAGCCCACCATCCATGTCGCCGCCCGACCCCGTGGTCGTGGTCGCGCCGCCCGTCCCGCCGCTCGCCGACGTCGTCCCGCCGCTCGCCGACGTCGTCCCGCCGCTACCCACCGACGTGGTCGTTCCCCCGGTCCCACCTCCACCCGTCGTCCCGCCCCCCGACGTCGTCGTGGTCACACCCCCCGTTCCACCCGCCGTCGACGTGCTCGTCCCCGTGCCGCCCGTTCCACCCGTCTCCACCGTCAATTCGTTCTTGTCGTAGAGCAGCTGACACCCGAACGCCCAGGCGGAGATCGCCACAAACGCGAGCGGAATCGTCGAAGCGCGAAGTCTCATCGTCTCTCCGTCATTCGCTCGCGCGCCCCAGGACCCATTGCGAGATCTCGCCGGCAAAGGCCTCGAGAACGTCGAGCCCGTCGGTCGCAGCCAGGTAAATCTTCGCAGGGTCCGCGCTCGAATACCCGTGCGCGACGATGTTCCGCACCACCACCGCGGATCTCATGCCTGTCGTCGTCGGCGCCGTCAGCGCGCCACGATCGCGCAGCCGCTCGAACCCTTCGGAGAGCGTTCGAGCCGCAGGCCAGCCCTCGTCCGAGATGATGTGGCTCGCGATGTCCGCGCAGCTCTGAATCGCGAGCATGAGATTGAAGCTCACGAGGTCGAGGGCATCCCGATCACGGCTCAGCACGTCCGCCGACGGCGGGCACCGATCGCGCACGCGCGAGATGCGCTCTTCGAGCTCCGCGAGCTTTGCCTGCACGAGCTCGCGATCAACCACGAGCCGGGTCCTCCGTCGCTTTCGGGCGCGCCCGCGCCGCCAGCCTCACGAGCGCGGCGTCGGCCATCCGGCGGAACCACGGCAGATCGGTCTCGAGCGTCGCGAGCGCGTGGGAGCGCCAGAGCGCACCTGCGCCGCGCCGCGCTTCGTGAACCACGACGCCGTCGCGAACGATGGAGTGCAAGAGCGGGATCGACTCGGTGCGCAGCGAGACCACATCCACGTCGCAGCCAAGGGTCTCCTGGAGCTCCACGCACAGCTTCAGCTCGTCGGCGCCCGGCGCGTCGACCGCCACGTCGACGTCGGAGTCAGGCCGCGCCGTACCCCGCGCCTGCGAGCCAAAGAGCACCGCGAGCCGGACGTCGGTGCGGCCGGAGAGCGCCCGGCTCAGGCGGTCTTTGATCTCGTCGCGGGTCATTCGTCGCCCATTCTACCGCATCCGCAACGTCCCCTGTGCAGCGCGCGACAACCACCGGTATCCTGCCTGCCGCATGCACGACGAGCGGACGCTGCCGTTCACCGTTCACCTGAGCACGGAGCCCAAGCTCTCGATCCGCAAGATCCGCTTCGAGGTCGTGAAGGGCCCCGATCAGAGCCTGGTCGTCGATGTCGCGGGCACCGAGGCGCGCGTCGGCTCGGGCAAGACGTGTGATCTGGTCCTCAAAGATCCGACGGTGAGCCGCCTGCACCTCTCGGTGCGGGTCGAGGGCGATGCCATCCGCGTCACCGACGCCGGCAGCCGCAACGGTACGCTGCTCGACAACATCCGCATCGTCGACGCGTGGGCGCGGCCCGACTCCACGCTCACCATCGGCGCCACCACGCTGCGGCTCCGCATGTCCTCGGACATGGTCGAGCTGCCGCTGTCGCGCCGCGATCGGATCGGCGGCCTGCTCGGTCAGAGCATCCCGATGCGGCGCATCTTCGCGCTGCTGGAGCGCATCGCGCCGACCGACACCACCGTGCTCGTCGAGGGCGAGACCGGCACCGGCAAGGAGCTGGTGGCCGAGGCGCTGCACGACGAGAGCCCGCGGGCGCGCGGCCCGTTCATCGTGTTCGACTGCTCGGCGGCGTCCGCCAGCCTGATCGAGAGCGAGCTCTTCGGCCACGTCCGCGGCGCCTTCACCGGCGCGATGGGCGACCGGCCCGGGGCCTTCGAGGCGGCCAACGGCGGCACGCTCTTCCTCGACGAGGTAGGCGAGCTGCCGCTCGATTTGCAGCCCAAGCTGCTGCGCGCCCTGGAGAACCGCGAGGTCCGGCGGGTCGGCTCGAACAACGCCCACAAGGTCGACGTGCGCATCGTCGCGGCCACCAACCGGTCGCTCGTCCACGAGGTCGATCGCGGGCGTTTTCGCGAGGATCTGTATTACCGCCTGGCGGTCGTGCCGGTGCGCTTGCCACCCTTGCGCGAGCGGCTCGGCGACGTGCCGCTGCTCGTGAAGCACTTCGAGGAGAAGCTCCGCCGCCCCGGGCAATCGGCCGTGCCCGAGAACTTGATTGACGACTTCTGCGCGCGCTCGTGGCCCGGCAACGTGCGCGAGCTGCGCAACGCGGTGGCCCGCGCCGTCTCGTTCGGCACCCACGTCGCATCGGAGCCGAGCACCTCGCCCGCGGCCGCAGAGGCGCCGGCCGAGCCCGCGACCGTCGAAGAGGCCATGACGGTCGATCTGGCCGAGCCGCTCTTCGTCGGGCGCGAGCGCGTGGCCGAGGCGTTCGAGCGCAAGTACCTGGCCGCCGCATTGAAACAGACGGCCGGCAACGTCTCGCGCGCCGCCGAGATCGCCGGGGTCAACCGCAAGTTCATCCAGCGGGCGATGAAGCGGTTCGGCAACCTCTGATTTCAATCATCGTTGCTTTCAATCGGCAGTGCTTTCAACACCCAGGCCTGTCCTCCAATGAACGAGCTTCGCCTTTCCCATGCGCTCCTGATCGCCGCGGCCACGGCCACGCTCGCGGGAGGCTGCACGGACGACGCGACCCTGTCCACGGGCGCGAACAACGCGGGCGGCACGGCGGGGACGGAGAGCACCACGGGGCACACCGGGGGAGGTGGAGCCGGAGGCACGGCGGGAACGGGTGGCGTGGGTGCAATGAGCAGCGCGGGCGACACGGGCGGAACCGGCGGCGTGCCAGGGCCGGTGTGTGGGGATGGTGACCTCGACCCGGACGAGGCGTGCGACGACGGCAACCAGAACGCATTCGACGGCTGCCTGCCCGACTGCACCGTCGTCGCGCCCATCGACACCCCCGCGTTCGTGTGGACCTACATCGAGGTGCCTGGCACCAGGTGCCTGAACGGCGAGACCGCCGGCTTTGGCGTCAGCCTGAGCCCCGACTCCAAGAACGTGATGATCTACCTCGAAGGGGGCGGCGCCTGCTTCAATGAGCTCTGCGACTTCACGGCGTTCAGCATCCCGTTCGTGCCGCCGCCGGACGGCATCTTCAACCGGGCGAACCTCGTCAACCCGGTGAACGACTGGAACATGATCTACGTGCCTTATTGCTCGGGCGATATCCACGGCGGCGACAACGAGACCGAGCTCGGCGGCAAGCTCCGCTATTTTCACGGGTACCGCAACATTGCAAAGTACCTGGAGCAATGGGTCCCGACCTTCCCCGAGGCCGAGAACGTCCTCTTGACCGGGATCAGCGCCGGGGGCTTCGGGGCCGGGCTCAACGCCGGGCAGGTGACCGACGCCTTCGGGGTGGGCCCACAGATGATCGTCATCGACGACTCCGGTCCACCGCTGTCCAAGGACGTCATTGCCCCCTGCCTCCAGGCGACGTTCCGCGAGGTGTGGGGCCTCGACCAGACCATCCTCGCGGCCTGCGGCGCCGATTGCCCCGACCCCAACGACTTCGCCAGCGGCTATCTCGCCCACGTGATGAAGACCTACCCCGACACGCGCTTCGGCGTGTTCTCGAACACGGCCGACGTGGTCATTCGCGGCTTCATGGGCTTTGGCTGGGGCGACGGCAACTACGATCAATGCGACGGCACGGCGACGATCGTCCCCGCGGACGACTACGAGGGTGGCCTGCTGGCCATGCGCGCCCAGTACGTCGACCGTTCGGGGACCTATTACGTCGGACAGTTTCACCCGGCCTACAACTTCGGCAAGAACCACACGGTGCTCCGCTCGTCTTCGTTCTGGACCACGGTGATTGACGGCACACCGGTGTCGAGCTGGGTCGGCGGCGTCATCGACGGCGACATCCAGCACGTGGGCCCCTGACGACGCTCGAACGAGGAAGCTCTCGACCTACCGAACGGCGCGCCATGGTAATGGTGCCGCATGAGCCCGCCCGACCCTGCCGGACGACGTGAGCTCCTGCTCTTCGTCTACGATGCCTGGATGAGCGGACAGCAGGACTCCGCACGACTGTCGGGCGCCCGCGCGATCGACGACGGGCGCGAGGTGGAGGCCTACACGCTCGACCCGGATCAGGTTCGGGGCCGCCGGCGCATCCGCTCGGGTGACTATCGCGCCCACCTGGCTCCGGCCGCCCCGACGCGGCAGGGGGGCGCCTGGTCGCAATGGGCCAAGAGCCGCGGCCGGACATGAACAGGCCTCCTCACTGACCTGCACGCCGCGGGCGCAGCACGCCGCGGGCGCAGCACACCGCGGGCCCAGCACGCCGCGGGCGCAGCACGCCGCGGGCGCAGCACACCGCGGGCAAGGCAGCCCGTCAGGCGAGCGGATCGATCGCGGCAAACGTCGTGACGCGGCGGTGCGGCGTGTCCGCGCGCTCGTCGAGCCGCTGGCGGCGGCCGCTGGCGGCGAGCTGACGCGTCCGCGCGACGAGCTGACGCGTCCGCGCGACGAGCCTGACGCGCCAGGCGCCGGCGGAGCGACAGGCACGCTCCGGCGCTGCGCCGCGCTTCCCGCGATGCGGTGGCGGTTCCACGGGGCCGCCCGCGCGCCGCACCCCTCGCCAGCCGTGATTGGCCAGGGCCGT
>Ga0163144_10024933_pt1 | contig 11711 bp, 5 predicted proteins | sample OliLak19BULKMAT1_FD_123175 | JGI IMG/M metagenome (GOLD analysis project Ga0163144, IMG submission 123175) | Freshwater microbial mat bacterial communities from Lake Vanda, McMurdo Dry Valleys, Antarctica - Oligotrophic Lake LV.19.BULKMAT1 | ecosystem: Environmental > Aquatic > Freshwater > Lake... | reverse complement strand
TTCCATGGCGAGGACGGCGACCTCGCCGTAGGTGCGCGCCGCGAGCGCCGACGGGAGCACCCTGGTGATCTTCGTGACGACGACCTTCTCCTCGCTGCCCTGCGCCAGCGTGAGCGCAATCTCGCCGTCCTTGGGCGGGTCGCCGCGCCCGACGAGGGTGAGGCGCTGGCCCGGGAACACGGTCCTGGGTCGGCCCGAGAACAGCAGATCGCTTCCGCCCTTGAGCTCGACCTTCTTGAGCTGCCAGGGGCGCGCCTGGTGGGCTCGCGACGCCGCCGCCACTTCCGCCTCGGACACCACGGAGAACACGGCCCCTCCGCTGTCCTTCGCGAGACGCGCGAGGGCGGCGCCGTCGGCGCCGGGGAGCCCTGTCTGGTACGCATACAGCGAGCCGGCGTGGCCGCCTCCGTTACTGGAAGACAGGGCGTTCGACAGGGCGAAGGTGTCGCTCTCTCCCCAGGTCGCCGCGCCGTCGCTCAGCAAGAAGACGTCCCACCTGGGGGCCTGTCCCGTCGCCGTGTGCCACGACGGCCGAGAGCCCTCTTCGAGCGCGGCGCCGAGATCGGTCGCGCCTTCGAGCGCCAGGGTCTTCGCGTGCTCCAGGAGGGCCTTCGTGCTCTCGGGGGTGTTGTCGAAGAAGGCATTCTTGTACCAGGAGAGCCCGACGTTGAAGAACAACACGGCGGCCTTCCTCAGGCTGCCTCGGTTGTTCTCGAGGATGGACTCCAGGAGCTTCAATTGCACGTTGAACGCGTCGGGATTGGCCGTCATCGAGGTATCGACCAGGAACACCGCATGATCCGACGCGTCCGCCCTGGCGGGCGAGGCCGGCACCGCCGGCGCAAAGCTCGTGGCGAAATAGGAGCCCGTCTTCGGGTCGCTGCCGGCAATGACGGTGACCCCGGGCTTCTTCACGCGGAGCGTGACGCTGTGCTCCCTGGGATCGATGAAGCGGTAATGACGCTTTCCTTGCTCGGCCGAGGGAGCGGGCGTGAGCTCGCGGGCCGCGGCCGGATCGCCGATCTCGATGTCGACGAGGGCGCTCTTGGCCTGATCGGGGACGTCGATGCGAAGCTCCAGATCGTCGCCGACGGGGACCAGGGGCACGTCGTAGCCGATGACGATCCGGTGGACTTTTTGCGCTTCGAGCGGGAAGACGCGGGCATTGAAGACGCCGGCGCCGGCCCACTCCATGAGGGCCGGGTCGACGCGCTGGCGGACGGTCTCGGTGTAAGCGAACGCCGCTTTCTCCCTGGGGACGATGCGGGCCTCTTTGGGCTCGCTCCAGGTGCTGGCCCGTTCGAGCAAGATGGCTTCCGGGGCGCTGGCGGTGCGCTGCGCGTCCTCGAAGGTGCGGGTCGCGGCGAGCACCGTGGGGTCGGCGGCGTGGGCCGTCGTGCCGAATGCAAAGAAGTACGGCGACGCTTCATTGGGCAAGCGAAGCTGGAACGAGCCCTCGTATCGACCGCTCCTGTCGTTCTCGTAGAAGAGGTCGAGCAGGACGCGGGCGCGGAAGCCGTCGACGGTGACCTTGATCTGCGCGGCGCGGAGCGGCAGCTCTTCCTTGTCGCCGACCGTCAGGCGCGACGTGTTCGAGGCGAGCTCGGAGCGTTTCCAGGTCTTCGGCTCCGCGTCCTTTTTCTTCCCCTGCTTCGCGTCGCCACCGGGGGCCTCCGCGGCGGCGGGCTTGGCTGCGGCCGCCGCGGTGGCGGCGGGTGGGGACGGGGCGTTCGCCTGCGGGGCCTGGTCGTTGGCGCTCTTGTCGCGCGAGCAGCCCGGCAGCGAAATCGCGAAAAGGACCGCGAGAAGCCAGGCGCAGACCACCAGCAACGTGCGACCCATGGTGCGCTCCCTTCGAATCAACGTGAGTTTGTCTCGCATCGAGCTCCGCTCCCGGATCGGATTTGGGGGACCCTGCAACGCTTGTCGATCGGCGGCAAGTGGCGGCGCGACCTCGCGGCGCAGACGACCGCTGTGGGTTCGTGATACGGCTTCGAGGCCCCGACCCTGGAGGGCTCAGTCGTGCAACCGACGACGACGCGTGTACGGAGGCCATTTGCAGCTCAGGCAAGCGCCAGGAAAAGCGGTTCTTCACCGCGCCCGATGGCCAGTGTCACAGGGCCGACGATCGCGACCGTCGCGCTGTCTCCATCAGCGTCCGCACCCCGGGCGGCAGCGCCTGCGAGTCGTACGCGATGACCGCCAACCATTGAAACAGGCACTCTCGGTCGCGCGACAGCTCGTCGGCCAGCCGCGCGGCGGGCGCCGAGCCCTGCCACCCGCAGCCGTCGAGATCGATCGCCACCAGGCTTCGCAGCGGGTCGATCGCGGTGAGCCAGCGGAACGCGCGCCAGGCGCCGTCAGAACGCGGCGCGCTGCACCAGCAGGTAGACGGCCACGACCACGAGGATGAGCACGACCGCGGCCACGACCCGGATCGTCCCGTTGCCGGGCTCCTCCACGATGGCAGGCTTCGCGATGGGATCCTCGGCAACGGCGCTCGGCGCGGTGAGCTCTTCGTTGGCGCCGTCCGACGTGGAGTCCGTTGCCATGGCCCGGTGCGAGGCGGCCTCTTCAATGGCCTTTCGCGAGCCGGGGCCTTCGACTCGGGTCTCGTCCGTGGCGGTCCCTTCAATGGGCCTGTGCGAGGCAGGCCTCTCGCTCCGCGCCGGCTGGGCCTGGGGCGCTGCACTGACCTTGCGCGACGGGGGTCCTTCACTGACCTTGCGCGACGGCGGTCCTTCAATGCCCTTCTCTGCAATGCCCTCGACCACCCCCGGAGCATCCGCTCCCTGGGCCGCCGGCCCGGGCGGCGGCCGTACCGTCACGACGCCGTTCTGGTCCGCTGCAAGGGCGTCCGCCGCCGGCTCGCGGGTCGCGTGGATCGCCGCCGTCATCTCGGCGTCCGCCGCGACGCGTGTTCGGTCTTCGTCGTCCTCGTCGACGTAGACGCTCGGAACCGTCTTCTGGGCGAGCGCCCGTCGCAGGCTCGCAGGCGCGACGTGCGTCGTCTCGTCGTCGTCGTCGTCCTCGTGGATCTTCGGGATGCCGGCCTGCTGTTCCTTGAGCATCGGGATCAACGCCGTGTCGTGCGGGTCGCGCCGCGACCCCGGCGGGGCCCCGGTGCGGCGCTGTGACCTCTCGCCGTGCGACGTCGCAATCGCCGCGAGCCAGTCCGCGACCTCTTCGGCCGACGTGGGACGTTTGGCCGGCTCGCGCTCCAGGAGGCCGCTCACGACGCGGCACAGCGCCGGATCGAGCCCTCCGACGATCTCTTCGACCGGCCGGATCACCTTGACCAGGACATGGGTGAGGACCTCGTGCGGGCGGCCGTCGAAGAGGCGTTGCCCCGAGAGCATCTCGTAGAGGATGACGCCCAGCGCCCACAGATCCGTGCGGCCGTCGACCAGCTTGTCGCCGCGCACCTGCTCCGGGCTCATGAAGGACGGGGTCCCGACCGCCATGCCCGTCTCGGTGAGCGTGCCCTCCACGGTGAGCAGGTTCTTGCTGATGCCGAAGTCGACCACCTTGACGACCGGTGGATCGTCTCCCGGGCGGTGAAGGAAAATGTTCGCCGGCTTCAGGTCGCGGTGCACGATGCCGCTCGCGTGGGCGATCGCGAGCCCGCGGGCCACGTCCCGGCCGATCGCGGCGACCTCGCCCTGCGGCAGCGGCGCGCGCTCGTGGATGAGCTCCTTGAGGGTTTGCCCTTCGAGCAGCTCGAGCACGAGCGCGGGGCTGCCGTCCTCGGCGGTCACGACGTCGTACACGTCGAGGACGTTCGGGTGCTTCAGGGCGCCTGCCGCCCGCGCCTCGCGCAGCAATCGCTCGCGGGCCCTGGGCTCCGGCCGCAGCAGGAGCTTGAGCGCGACGACGCGCGACGTGGTGACGTTGACGGCGGCCCAGACCACGCCCCACGCGCCGCGACCGAGCTGTCGCTGGAGCTTGTATTTGCCCGCGACCATGCTACCGGCTCGAAGCTCTGTCTTGGCAGCTTTGGGCGACATGCGAGGGCGCAGTCGACACCAGGATTGGGGGGTGCGCAAGAGGCGCGGACCGTCCGTCGCCGACACGGCGGATCAGCGCGCGTGCGAAGGCCACGACCCGGGTTGCTGGGGGGCGACGCCGGGGAGCCGCATGGTGTGGAGACCAGGGGCCGAGGTCTCGGCGGGGTTTCCGGCTCGCGCGCTGCCGGCCGGCGAGCCCTGGGCCTGACCATCCTGGCTCCACCAGCGCAGGCTCAGGTGGATGTGGTGGTGGTGATAAGGCCAGCCGTCGCCATAGGAGAGCTTGTCCGTGAATCCCTTGAGCTCGTCCGCGGTGATCTTCTTCGGATTACCGTTCGGCAGGCCCGCGAGCTCCTGCGCGGCGCTCTCGAGGAGCGGCGCGAGGACCGTGTCGACGCCGATCACGCGGGTGCGCGCCGAGGAATAGAGCTTGGCCATGAAGTAGGCTTGCCGCGGCAGGTCGACGACGTGCTTCTGCGCGGCGGCGGACGAGCAATACCCGTCGGCGTGCTCCGACCCGTCACCGCAGATGATCTGGCCGTTGTTCGAGCCGTCCGTCTGGAAGTAGGCAATGTCGATGTTGCCGCCCTGGTTGTGCGTCGACTCGGGGTGGCGCGGCTCGCCCACGTCGTAGCCGGGCGTGATGCCGTCGATCTGACAGATATCCACCAGCGACAGCGGCGTCGTGCCGGGGAATGCCTTCACCGTCTCCGACAACGCATGGCGCACCAGCATGATCAGCTCGCGACGGGCAAAGCGGTAGTTGCTGAAGGTCTCCCAGAAGTAATTGCCGAAGGCGGCGGAGTCGTCCGGATCGGGAAACGGGAAGGGCAAGAGGCCGTTGCCGTCGCTGCCGGTGCCCGCGCACTCGGCGAACGTGAACCCCGCGCCCGCGCAGCTCGGCCCGTCCACGTAGGGGAACGAGTCGACGTGCAGGCTGTAGACGTTCTCTGCGCCCTTGTAGCCCACCGCGCGCACGTAATAGGTGTCGCCCAGCTCGGAATGGAAGCCGTAATATTCGGTGTTCGTCTCCTGATCGCGATAAGAGTAGGGATAGACCTCGGAATAGCGCGAGCCGAGCAGCTTGCCGCTCGCCTCGTAGGCCACCAGGTCGACGTCGCCCGCCGCGTGCTGGAAGCGAATGCCCACGCGCGTCAGGGTCTTTGCCGGCACCACGATCCGATACCAGTCCTCGTCACCCTCGCAGAGGGTCAGTCCCTCCGTCGTGCCGGGCCCCGGCGAAGCGGCGGCGGCCTGGCCGTCATTGGGCTCGAGCGCGTCCGCGTCCTTGTCGCACTCGAACTTCTGGCCATTGCACGTGCCCTTGTCGCACCATGCTTTCCCGGGGCACCAGCCAAAGGGGTTCGTCGCCGAACAGGCGATGTCGTTCGAGACGCAGATCTCGCCCAGGCAGCGATATCCACCCGGGCAGGTCGCGGCGGCGTCGCAGCCCGGGGAGCAGATCGAGCCGGGCGCCTCCCCCGTGCTCGTGCAGACGTAACCGGCGCGGCAGTCGAGATCGATTCCGCACGTGTTCATACACGCCCCGGTGCCATTGTTGGTGACGCTGAAGAAGCAGCCCGCCTCCGGGCCACACGGCGCGTCCGTCTTGCAGCCGAACGAGAGGCAATAGCCCTCCACCCAGCCGTGGGGATCGGTCTCCGAGCCCACGTCGGCGTAGCACAGCGCGTCTTTCAGGGAGCACTCGCCGTCCGATTTGCAGGCCGCTCCCGCGTTTTCCGCGCCCACGCCGGAGGGCGTACACGCGGCCCCGCACTGCGCGTCGCAGACGTCGCCGCGCACCGGGGAGCACACCCCAGCGCGGCTCTCCACCCCGTCACACATCACGGGATCGAACGGCGGGAAGCACACCCCCGCGTCGGCCATCATGTCGGTGTTGAAGCAGCGGTATCCGGGCTCACAGCCCTGCTCGCTGCCGGGGTCGGCGCAGAGGCCCTGGGCGCGCGCCATGCAGATCCCGAGCAGGCACATGGCGCGATCGCCCGCACAGTCGGTGTCGCAGGAGCAATGGCCGCCCGGCGCCTTGCCTCCGGGCGCCCCGGTTTCGGAGCTCGTGTCGTCCCCCGTGCCGGTGGTCGATGGAGCGTCGGTTGGCCCCGTTTCTTCACTGCATCCCGTCGCAGCGACGAGCAGCGCTGGGAGAAGCAGACACAGCGAGAAGAATCGACGCGAAAACACACTCTCGTTTCTCATGGAACCGCGAAGCTGCATACGCGGCTTGTAGCCGGGCCCCGTTCGACGCGAAACAATGATTAAAAAAATCAATGTTCGTTCTCCTATTATTGGTGCCTGAGGAGGCAATGGAATTTTCCGCGCTCATTGCGGCGAGGCGTGGGTGCGTGGGTCTGGCCCACCCACCGGCTGGTGCCCCATTTGTCATCGGCTTCGTGTAGAGTGGGCGACCGCCATGATGCACGCATCGCTCGAAGGAGCGTCCGCATGACCGGCACGCCACACACGACCGGCGCTGGCCCGACCACGAGCGACCCGGTCGCGGCCCTGCTGGCCCGCTGGGGTCTCGCGGCGGGCCGGGAAATCCAGGGTTTCACCGTGACCCACGTCGAGCGCGCGGCGCGCGGGGACGCCGGGCTGATCACGCTCGACCGGGGGCCCGGGCGCGTCGAGGTGCGGCTCACCCGCGCGTCGGACGCTCCTCGCTACGCCCGCGTCGGCGGCATCGACCTCGTCCACGGGCCGGTCGAGCCGTCGCTGTCGCGCGAGGTCGGCGGCCTCCTCCGGCTGCTCGCCGCGTGGCTCTCCCGCCACGACGCCGGCGCCGCGCTCGTCCCGCTCCTCTCACCCGAGCCCCTCCCGCTCCCCGACCCCACGCCCGACCCCGCATCGCCGCCGCAGAGCCACGCCTACGACGGCGGCGAAGCACCCGACAACGACCCTGAAAGGCGCACGCCGGCCGGTCGTCCGTTCATGCGCTTCGACACCATCGATCTCCACGATCTCGACCGCTATCCGGACGCCCTCCGCGAGATGTACGCAGGCAGGCTCGGCGGGCTGGTCATCCGCGGCGTCTACTCCAAGGACGACATGGCCCGCATCACCGAGACCCTCGGCAAGGCTGAGGTCAACTACCCGCGCACCTCGTTTCCGCCGCGTTTCAATGCCCATTTCTATGGCCGCTGCCTCGACGGCTCGGACCCGCAGCTCGGCGAGTACCTCGACGACGCCGAGCGCTTCCGCGCCGAGACCCTCTCGGTCTTCCGCGGCGCCGTGCCCTTCGAGGAGCGCATGGAGCAGATGTTTCGCCGCCTCGCCGGCGGTCGCGACGTGCGCGTCCCGTGCTTCGACGACGGCCGCGCCTATACCCCGGCCACCATCCGCATCATCCTCGAAGGCGGCCAGATCGGCACCCATTGCGGCAACGAGGCCTCGACCCGCCCCGCCTACACCCACCTCAACTCCGTCATCGATCGCGGCGATCAGCTCAGCTACTTCCTGACGCTGCAAGAGCCCGTCGCCGGCGGTGAGCTCATCGTCTATTCCCTCAAGTGGTCCGACATCGACGCGTCGCGCATCGTGAACGGCCGCAGCAAGGTCGAAGATCTCCTCCGCGAGGCCGAGTGGATGGCCGTCGCGCCGACCGCCGGCGACCTCTTGATCTTCGACGGCGGCCGCTACTTCCACCGGGTCGACTTCGTGAAAGGGCCGCGCACCCGCTGGACGATCGGCGGCTTCATGATGTTCGACGCGCCCGGCGACACCGTCTACTACTGGTCGTGAGCCACCGGTCATGAGCCCGCCAATCGCCCGCATCCCGGCCGAGCGCTACTTCTCGCGCGAGACCATGGAGCGCGAGTGGGAGCGCATGTGGACACGCGTGTGGCTCCTCGGCGCGCACGTCTCCGCGCTCGCCACCCCCGGCGCCTTCATCACCACCGACGTTGGCCCCGAGTCCATCCTCCTCGTGCGCCAACAAGACGGCCGCGTACGCGCCTTCTACAATGTCTGCCAGCACCGCGGCAATCAGCTCTGCGCGGCCGAGTCCGGCCAGGCTCGCAGCTTCCGCTGCAGCTACCACCACTGGGAGTGGCGCACCGACGGCTCCCTCGAGCGCATGTTTCGCCCCGAGTCCTTCGGCGACCCGGCCCCCTCTGCCGACCTCCACCTCGCCGAGCTCGCCTGCGAAGAGCGCTGCGGCTTCGTGTGGCTCAACATGGCAGACGACCCCGAGCCAATCGACGAGTACCTCGGCGCCATGGCCCCGCTCATCTCCGCCTATCAGCCCGAGCGCTGGTCGCACGTCAACGACACCACCTGCGAGATCGCCTGCAACTGGAAGCTCTCGGCCGACGTCTCCAACGAGGGCTATCACGTCGCGACCCTCCACCCCGAGCTCCTCCACCTCCTCGACGAGCAGAGCTCCACGCTCACTCTTTATGGCCCCCATAGCCGTATCACCGTGCCCACCGGCATTCCCACGCTCCGCTCCGCCCGCGCCGCCCCACCCGGTGAGGCCCTCCTCGGCTACATGAAATATGTCGGGGTCGACATCGACACTTTCCAGGGAACCGCCGCCGACGCGCGCCCCGCCATGCAGAGCGCCATCCTGGCCCGCGCCGCCGCCGACGGCGTCGATCTCTCGCGCCTCTCGCGCGATCAGCTCGTCGACAAACACCAGCTCTACCTCTTCCCCAACGTCCAGCTCAACTTCTTCCCTCGCAAGCTCGAGGTCTATCGCCACCGCCCGCACGCGACCGACCCTTCAATCACCTTCTTCGACGAGCAGACCTACGAGTGGCCCGCTCCCTCGGCGCGCCCCACGGAGCGCCCCAGGCACCTGCGGTTTCGCGCCGGCGAGCAGTCCATGGGCCCTGTCATGGGGGCCGACGTCGCCCTGTTGCCCGGATTGCAGCGCGGCCTGCGCTCCCGCGGCTTTCGCGGCCTCTACCTGGGCGGCGAAGAGGCGGCGATCCGCAACATGCACGCAACCCTCGATCGCTACCTCGCCGACTCGCGCTGACCTCCCCGCCCACCCCATCGGGAAACCAGGCTTTCCCACGGCGACTGGTCTATAGCCACACGCTGCATGCCCTCCACCCAAAAGCTCACCACCTGGGCTGGCGACAGCGAGCGTCCCGCGGTCCGGTTCTTCCGCACCACCGTGGCACCGCTGTTCCTCATGCTCGTGACGCCGCCCGCGGCCATCGTCTTCTGGATCGTGTGCACCCACCTCGACGGCTCGCTCCAGCGCCTCTTCACCACCGGCGGACTGCGGACTGCCGTGGACAGGTGGCCGTGGCCCACGTGGAGAGCCGCCGCGCTCATTGCGGTGTTCCTGGCCGTCCAGCTCGTCTTGCTCAAGGTCTTGCCCGGCAAGAGCTATGACGGCCCCCTCAGCCCCACCGGCAGCCGACCCCGCTACAAGCTCAACGGCGTGGCGGCGTTCCTGCTCACCCTCGCGCTCTTTCTCGGCGGCTCCTGCGGCGCCGGGCTCTACTCGGCGGGCATCGTCTGGGACCACTTCGGCGCCATCCTCTCCACCATCATCGTCTTCGCCCTCTTCTTCTGCCTGCTCCTCTATTACAAGGGCATCCACCGCCCCTCCACCGGGGATCACAGCCAGTCCGGCAGCTTCGTCTTCGATTACTACTGGGGCACCGAGCTGCACCCCGAGGTGCTCGGCGTGAACCTCAAGCAGCTCCTCAACTGCCGCTTCGGCATGATGGGCTGGCCGGTCATCATCGTGTCTTTTGCCGCCAAACAAGCCGAGCTGCGCCACGGCTGGCCCGGCACTGCCATGCTCGTCTGCGTGGGCTTGCAGCTCGTCTACATCTTCAAGTTCTTCTACTGGGAGAGCGGCTATTTCACCTCGCTCGACATCATGCACGATCGCTTCGGCTATTACATCTGCTGGGGTGTGATGTGCTGGGTCCCCGCCGTCTACACGCTTCCGGCGCAGTTCCTCGTCATGAGCCCCGTCACGATCTCCGTCCCCTACGCCGTCTTCTGCGCCGTCCTCGGCGTCGCCTCCATCTGGGCCAACTACGCCGCCGACGCGCAGCGGCAGCGGGTCCGCGCCACGGACGGCAAGACCACCGTGTGGGGCAAGGCGCCCGACGTCATCCGCGCAACGTACAGGACCGCCGACGGCAAGGAGCACGAGAGCCTGCTCCTCGCCTCGGGCTACTGGGGGATCGCCCGCCACTTCCATTACGTGCCCGAGATCCTGCTGGCGCTCGCGTGGAGCCTGCCGGCGGGTTTCAATCACTTCGTGCCCTATTTTTACGTGATGTTCCTCACCATCCTGCTCCTCGACCGCTCGGTGCGCGACGACAAGCGCTGCCGCCTGAAATACGGCGCCGACTGGGACGCCTATTGCGCCAAGGTCCGCTGGAAGGTCGTCCCCGGAATCTTCTGAACCAGAATTTGTATCGCGGAACGCCCGGCGCTTCGACCGCACGGTCCATCGCGTGAATGGCCGCTCCACCATTCAATGGTCCCGCTGTGGAGCCGTGACCGGCGAGCGTGACGTTGCTCGGCCATGCGCTGGTGGTCGCCCGATCCGTCGCTCTCGGGAGAGGCGCCGCGGCCGACCTCGCCGCGGCCGACCTCGCCGCGGCCCCGTCGCGCTGGACCAGGTTTCGCCGGCGCCTCGCTGGCACCACGTCAAATTCACGGGACGAGCCCGCGGGATTGCGCTCCCATGGAACGCTCATGGACCTCGTCTCCTCTGGACCGCTCCGCGTCGCGCAGCTTCGCTGGCGACTCTCGAACGGCGGGCCCGCGCTCACCGTCGTCTGCAAGGCCACCTTCTCGCTGCGACCGTCGGAGTCGCCGCTCGCCTCCCAGCAGGACGAGCCCAACGAGGAAGACACGTACTGGGACGACGATCCGCAGCGAAGCCTCTCCGCGTCGACCGATCTCGTGCCGTTCAAGGCGCGGGCCGACGTCGTGCTCGCGGGCAACGCGTTCTCGCCTTCGCCCGTGCGCTCGCTCGTCGCGCGGCTCTCGGTCGGCACCGTCGACAAGTCGATCGAGATCTTCGCCGACCGCGCGTTCGGCGCCGACGGCGCGCTGCGCGAGGCGGTCCCGTGGAGCAAGATGCGGCTGCGCTACGAGCGCGCGGCGGGGGGCCCCGAGACGAACAATCCGGTGGGCCTGCGCTTCGACGTACACGACGCGCGCGGCAACACGGTGCTGCCGAACCTCCAGCCCGTGGGCGCCACGCTCGCGCGGCGCGGCGACGGCTTCGGGCCGATCGGCTTCGGGCCCATCGCGCCGATGTGGCGCGAGCGCTTCGTGAAGCTCCAGCGCTCGTCGCCCGGCTGGTCGCCCTACGGCTGGGCCGAGCGCCCGCTGCCCGACGCGTTCGACGCGTCGTACTTCAACGTCGCGCCGGCCGATCAGCAGCTCGAGTCGCTCGGCGGCGGCGAGCGCATCGTGCTGGAGCACCTGCACGCCGAGCACCCGCGCCTCACCACGGTCCTCGCCGACATCGTGCCGCGGGCCCTCGTCGAGCGCCCCGGGCAGGGCCAGCAGGCCCTCGCGCTGGTCTGCGACACGCTCGCGATCGACACCGATCGCGCGGTCTGTCACCTGGTGTGGCGGGCCACCGTGCGCCTCACCCATCCGGCGGAGCCGGGCCGCATCGTGGTCTCCCTCGATGGTGCGACCGCGAGCCCGCCTGCGTGGGACTCCGCTCCTTCGCACGATCAAGAAGACGCCGGC
>Ga0163144_10024932_pt1 | contig 11712 bp, 10 predicted proteins | sample OliLak19BULKMAT1_FD_123175 | JGI IMG/M metagenome (GOLD analysis project Ga0163144, IMG submission 123175) | Freshwater microbial mat bacterial communities from Lake Vanda, McMurdo Dry Valleys, Antarctica - Oligotrophic Lake LV.19.BULKMAT1 | ecosystem: Environmental > Aquatic > Freshwater >... | reverse complement strand
CCGCCCGAGATCCTGAGCGGGCCGATGCTGGCGGTGGCGGTAGCCGGCCTCGTCGTCAATCTCATCAGCATGAAGCTCCTGATGGCGGGCGCGTCGGAGAGCCTGAACGTTAAGGGCGCCTATTTCGAGGCGCTGGGCGACATGCTGGGGTCGCTGGGCGTCATCGCCGCTGCGCTGATCGTGATGTTCACCGGCTGGACGCTGGCCGATCCGGTGGTCGGCGCCGGCATCGGGCTCTTCATCGTACCCCGGACATGGATGCTCCTGAAGCAGGTGGTCCACATCCTGATGGAGGGTACGCCGCCCGAGGTCGATCTCGGGCTGCTCGAGAAGAAGCTGCTCGAGATCGAAGGCGTGACCGCGGTCCACGATCTCCACGTCTGGACCATCACCTCCGGCCTCGATGCCATGAGCTGCCATCTCGTGGTGGACGACATGGCCCGGGCCGGGGCGACGCTCGCCAGCGCCTGTGAGGCGATGAGGTCCGAGTTCGGGCTCACCCACACCACCATCCAGATCGAGGACCAGGCCTTGCGTGACAACGAGCCGGCGACGCCGGTATGACGAAATCCGTGACGCCCCCAGTGACCATCTACGGCATCAAGAATTGCGACACGATGAAGAAGGCGCGTGCCTGGCTCGACGCGCACGACGTCGCCTATGCCTTTCACGATTACAAGATTGCCGGCGTCGAGCGCGATCTCCTCCTGATGTGGATGAAGGAAATTGGCTGGGAGACGTTGCTCAACCGCGCCGGCACGACCTTTCGCAAGCTGCCCGAAGCCGACAAGAACGGCCTCACCGAAGCCAAGGCCATTGCCCTGATGCTGGCCCAGCCCGCGATGATCAAGCGGCCGGTGCTGGACGTCGGCGGCCGGCTGCTGGTGGGCTTCAAGCCCGAGGTCTACGCCCGTGTTTTGGCTTAATTTCCCAACTTATGTCATAATTTTATTGATAAATATCATATACTTATATGATTTTGTTGACGTTGATTGGTAATTCGGCGAAAATGCCGCCAAACGCCCTCCCTTGGGCGACCAAGAATATTCGAGCGGCCAATTTCCCCTCAGAGGTTCGCACCATGTCCACCAAGTTCGCGTCCATCCTCCTGATTCCCCTGGCTCTGTCCGTGTCCGCCTGTGGCGACACCTGGGGCGAGCGTGCGGTTACCGGTGGCGGCATCGGCGCCGGTGCCGGCCTTGCGGTCGGCGCGATTGCCGGCTGGCCTCTGCTCGGCCCGGCCCTCGTGGGCGCGGCGCTGGGTGCCGGCATTGGCGCGGCGACGGCGCCCGAAAAGGGCAGCAGCCACTAGAACGCGCCGCGGTGGTCGTCGGGCAGCGTGCCTGACGACCCCCTGACATCCCGGCGTTATCCCAGCAGAAGCCGAAGTTTGCGGTCGAAGACGGCGAGCACGTCCTCGAGCGATTCGCCATGCGCGAGCTTGCGCGGCCCGTTGTAAACCACATAGCCGCCCTGGGCCCCGTTCGGCACCTTGGCGATGGCGAACAGCGGCTGCTCCGAGGTGTGGCGGAAGATCGAGAAGATCGCCATGCCGGGCCGGAAGTCGATGGCATAGTCCCGCCACTCTCCCGATGCCACCCGCATGCTGTAGAGGCCGAGCAGGCGGGACAATTCCCGACGATCGAATGAGACAATCCGACGCCGGGCCCGTTGGTCGGCCAAACGGTAGAGATTGGTCATGCGATGGCGGCTCGAACCATGTCGTTGGGTCCAATTGTTACAGATGGACAAGGGCCGGTAAAGCACTCGAAACGCAGCCCAAAATCACCCTGGGCCGAGGTTTGCCAAAACCAGGGTAGGGGGCTATGAACCGCCGCTGAAGCTGTTGATATTTCGCGATAATTCCGAGGGTACCACCGTGTCCGATTCCGCCGCCTTTCAGGAAGTCGACGAGGCCGTCCGCAAGGACGAACTCAGGGAATGGTGGGACCGCTGGGGCACCTGGGTGGTGGCCGGCGCCGTCGCCGTGGTGGTCGCGGTGGCAGGCACCGTCGGCTGGCGCCAGTACGACGCAGGCCAACGTGCCGCCGCCAGCATCGCCTACTCGACCGCGCTCGCCAAGATCGCGACCGACCCCGCCGCCGCCCGCGCCGACCTCGAGAAGCAGGCGGCAGAGGCGCGCGCACCCTACCGCTCGCTGGCCGCGCTGATTGTCGCTCAACTGCAGCCCACGCTGGAGGAGCAGGTCACGGCCCTTGCGGCCGTCGGGCCCAAGCTGTCGGGCGCTGAACTCGCCGATCTCGCCACCGTGATCGCGGCCCTGAAGAGCGTCGACACGTCCAAGGCCGACGAGATGGCGGCCCGGCTGGAGCCGCTGGCCGGTCCCGACCGGCCGTTCCGGATCAGCGTTCGCGAGGTCCAGGCGCTTGCGGCTGCCCGCAAGGGCGACGCCAAGCGGGCCCGCGAACTGTGGGGCGAGATCGCCAAGGATCCGGGCACGCCCCAGGGCGCCGCGCAACGTGCGTCGGCGATGCTCAATCTCTATGCCGCCGCCGAAGCGAAGTAGAATGGGGCAAAGTAGCATCATGTCGGGCGTATCGCGCGTGAGCGGTCTGCGGCGGATCCTTCTTGTCGGTGGCATGCTCGCCGTCTCGTTGACCGGATGTGAATCGGTGTCCGAGACCTTCGACAACGTCTTCGGCAGCTCCAAGGTGCCGCTGACGGGCGAGCGCATCGCGGTCTTCGGCGATCGCGGCGAACTCGAGCCCGACAAGGATATGGCGAACGTGCAGATCGTGCTGCCGGCGCCGGTGGTCAACGACTCGTGGCCGCAATCCGGCGGCTTCGCCAACTACGCCATGCAGCATCTCGCGGTCAGCGACTCGCCGCAGATCATCTGGACGGCCGATGTCGGTGCCGGGTCGTCGTCGTCGCGCATTCTCACGGCCCCACCGATCATGGCCGAGGGCAAGGTCTTCGCCAAAGATGCCCAAAGCACCGTCTCGGCGTTCGACGCCGACACCGGCAAGCTGATCTGGCGGGTCACCCTGGCGCCCGACAAGGCGCGCGATACCGACGAGTTCGGCGGCGGCCTTGCCTACTACGGCGGCCGGCTGTTCGTGACCACGGGGTTTGCCAGCGTCTTCTCGCTCGATCCGAACGACGGCAAGGAACTCTGGACCTCGTCGGTCAGCGCGCCGGTGCGCGGCGCACCGCTGGTGTTCGGCGACCGCGTCTTTGCCATCAGCATCGACAACAGGATCCAGGCGCTGGCCGCCGTCGACGGCTCGGACCTCTGGCAATACACCGCCCTGCAGGAAATCGCGGGCTTCGTCGGCGGCACCAGCCCGGCCGGTTCGGGCGAGTATGTCGTGGCGCCCTTCAGCTCCGGCGAGCTGGTCGGCCTGCGTCTCGACAATGGCCGGCCGCTCTGGAACGAATCGCTGATCGGCGCGCGCGGCGAGTCGCGCGCCTTCGGCAATCTCGCCGACATCCGCGGTCGTCCCGTGATCGACCGCGGCGTCGTGATTGCCATGGGTTCGGGCGGCCTCCTGACCGCGGTCCAACTGCGCAGCGGCCAGCGCCTCTGGGAGCGGCCCATCGGCGGCAGCCAGACACCATGGCCCGCGGGCCGCTTTCTGTTCGTCGTCACCGGCAGCGCCGACATCGCAGCCTTCGGCCGCGACGACGGCAAGATCAAATGGGTGACACCGCTCACGCAGTATATGGACGACAAGCGCCGCAAGCCCGTGCAGTGGGCGGGGCCGGTGCTGGCCGGCGACCGCCTGCTCGTCGTCGGCACGCTGGGCGAGATGCTCGCCGTCTCGCCCTATACGGGTGAAATCCTGGGCAAGCTCGATGTGCGCGATCCGGTCCGCCTTGCGCCGATCATCGCCAATCGCACCATCTACGTCTTGACCGACTCGGGCCGGCTCATTGCCCTCCGCTGACGACAAGCGCCTCCCGCGGGTCGCCCCCGCCCGAGTAGCCATCGTCGGCCGGCCGAACGTTGGCAAGTCGACCATGTTCAACCGGCTGGTCGGGCGCGGGCATGCGCTCGTCGACGACCAGCCCGGCGTGACGCGCGACATCCGCGAGGCGCCGGCGCAGCTGGGCGACCTTGCCTTCACGCTGCTCGACACCGCCGGCTGGGAAACCGCGGGCGGCGAGGTGCTGGAGGCGCGCATGCGGCGCTTCACCGAGCGCGCCGTCGAGGCTTCCGATGTCGTACTGTTCCTGATCGACGCCCGCGCCGGCGTCCTGCCGCTCGACGAGGCCTTCGCGAACTGGCTGCGCAAGCGCGCCGCCAAGGTGATCCTGGTCGCCAACAAGTGCGAAGGCCGCGCCGGCCAGAACGGCCTGGCGGAAGCGCACGGGCTGGGGCTGGGCGAGCCGATCCCGGTCTCGGCCGAGCACGGCGAGGGCTTGAGCGACCTGCACGAGGCGCTGGCGCGGCATGTGACGCCAATGCCCGACGACGATGAGGCCGAGGAGGTCGAGCCCACCAAGCGGCCGTTGCTTCTCACCATCGTCGGGCGGCCAAACGTCGGCAAGTCGACGTTGCTCAACCGCCTGGTCGGCGAGGAGCGCGTGCTCACCGGGCCCGAGGCCGGCATCACGCGCGACGCCATCCGCGTCGAATGGCAGTGGCGTGGCCGCGCCATCCGCCTGGTCGACACCGCCGGCATGCGCCGGCGCAGCCGCATCGACAAGCGCCTGGAATCGGCCTCCGTTGCCGACACGCTCGACGCCATTCGCCTGGCCGACGTCGTGGTCGTGGTGCTCGACGCCGCCGACATGCTGGAGAAGCAGGATCTCGCCGTCGCCGGCCGCGTGATCGACGAGGGCCGCGCGCTGGTGATCGCCGTCAACAAGACCGACCTCCTGGCCGATGATCAGGCCAAGTCGACCAAGGCGTGGAAGAAGCTGCGCGACCGGCTCGAAGCCTCGTTCGCCCAGGTGAAGGACGTGCCGATTGTCGGCTTCTCCGCGCTCACCGGGCGCGGCGTCGAACGTCTGATGCCCAAGGTGTTCGAGACCTACGACATCTGGAACAAGCGCCTCACCACGCCGATCCTCAATCGCTGGCTGCGCGAGATGGAGACGCTGCATCCGCCGCCGCTCGCCAAGGGCCGGCGTATCAGGTTGCGCTTCATGACGCAGACCAAGATCCGCCCGCCCACCTACATGATCTCGGTCAGCCAGCCCGACGAGCTGGGCGACGACTACCTGCGCTTCCTGATCAACCGTCTGCGCGACGATTTCAGCATGCCGGGGGTGCCGATCCGCGTCACCATGCGCAAGCCTGACAATCCCTTTGCGTCACGGGCCAAGCCGCAGCGGTAGCCAACTCCTGTTAGCAACTGCGCTTTAGCGACTGAGGTCGCTTGAGACATTTTGTAGTGAGTTGGCCGCTCATGATGAATCGTCACAAATGCCATGAGTTGAGTGTGCGCCTAAGCTCGCCTACTTTTGGCTCCATCGTTCTCTGCGCACTGCGTGATCGCGATCGCAATGGCCGCATCGTCGCCATTTGCTTTGGGGGAGGTTACTTCGTTCGGTCGAGCGGCAGCGCCGCCACCCTTCCCCTATTGTCCTCGAACTCCTTCGATCACCGAGGACGAGATCGCGTGTCCGCGCTACGGCGTCATGGCCGTGGCTTGCTCTCGGCCTGGTCGAAGCCCCGCGCGGCGCGATCCTGTGCCTCCAAGGCGGCGGAAGCGTCGCCGTGAATGCGCAACGCGTTGGCGTCGCTCGGGTCGAGTTCGATCGCGCGGTCAAGATCCTTGATGGCGAGGTCGTAACGGCCCTCGTCGTTGTAGGCATTGGCGCGGCTGATGAAAGCGATAGCATTGCCCGGATCGCGCATGATGGCCCGATCGTAGTCCTGCAGGGCGAGATCCTGCTTGCCCTGGCCACGGTAGGCGTCGCCGCGGCCGAGGAAGGCGTTGGCGTCGTTCGGGGCGAGAGCGACGGCCCGGTCGAGGTCCTTGATGGCGAGGTCGTACTGACCCTTGTCGTTGTAGGACCTGCCGCGAACGATGAAAGCAACGGGATCGTCTGGGTTGAGCCTGATGGCCTGACCCAAGTCCTTGTTCGCGAGGTCGTGCCTGCCCTTGCCGCGATGGGCAATGCCGCGATGGAGGAAGGCATTGGCGTCCTTGGGGTTGAGCGCGATGGCCCGGTTGAGATCCTGGACGGCGTGATCGTGTTGGCCCTTGTCGTTGTAGACCTTGCCGCGATTGATGTAGGCGACCCAGTTGCCCGGATCGAGCTTGATGGCCTGGTTATAGTCCTGGAGGGCCGGATCGAGCTTGCCCGTCGCGCGGTAGGAATTGCCGCGATTGATGAACGCGTTGGCATCGAGACGGTTGAGCGCGAGCGCCTTGTCGAAGTCCTCGATGGCGCGCGCGTACTCGCCCTTGTCGTTGTAGACTTTGCCGCGGCTGACGAAGATTAGGTAGTTGTGCGGGTTGAGCGCGCTCGATCGATCGTAGTCCTCAATGGCGCGGTCCGGCTGTCCCGAGGCACGGTAGGCGTTGCCGCGATCGAGGAAGGCGTTGGCGTCGGTCGGGTCGAGCTTGATGGCCTGATCGTACATCTTGATGGCGCGGTCGTACTGGCCCTTGTCGCTGTAGCTCTGTCCGAGCGCCTTATAAGGGTCGGCCGGAGGGGCCGCGTAGGCGTTGAGCGAAAAAGCGGCGGCCGTCACGGCTCCCGCCAGCAACGCGCCCAGGACAAGCAGCAACCGTCGTCGTTCGCCTTGGGCATTGGCGCCCTGATCAATGAACGACAGCACTCGTCGCGATGGTTTGCGCCAATCCGAGGCAGAACCGAGCATGACCATTTTTCCTTCAATTGCCTACGCGTCCTGGAGAGGAACTCTCCCGTTCGCGTACACAAATATATGACGTCCGGTCGAAGGGACCCGCGACCCTGTAGGGCGAAATTAGTGTCAGGTTTGTGATACGGCTTCGCCCTGAACGCGCAGGGGGCTAGATCTAGTAGCGCTGTAACGACGCCAAAGGACCATATGATCGGCTTGATGCGGGCCGTTCGCGTACACTCTTATTTGACGAGCCGAATAGAGCTATTCCCGATTGCGCCGCCGTAGGTCGAGATGTGATTTCCGGTCTCGGTGACACCCGCTCCACCGGACAGCAAATAACGCTGCGGCTTGCCAACGCTGATCCATTTTCCATTCAGGAATTGGCGGGCATGGGTTGCGCCGTCAGTCGAGCCCTCGCTGTAGAGTATCTTGGACCCGTAGCCGTTCCGAGGCACGACATAGACGGCCTCCCCCGTGTTCTCGCCATTGTTGGCAAAGCCAACGCGCAATCCCTCCGGAGCTACGATTCCTCCATCGGCATTGAGGACGAACGATCCGAAAGCGGCGTTGCATGAGTAAACCGACCTCACGCCGGCGCCGAGATTGCGGCTCATATTGGGGTGGATCAATTGTATATTTGAAACGATGCCACGATTGTCTTTATTGACGTTCGTGTGCTGCATGAACATGCCGTCTTTCAGGTGGTTTTCTCCATGGACGTTTTCGCACATGCCCTCGAACACTGCGCCCTGAAGCACGATGCCATAAGTGCCGTAAGAAGTGTAAATGTCCCTAAGGGTGAACTTGTAAATTGAGCCGGAATCGCCGTCGGGGGCGTAGAGCTTCAAACACGCACCGGCCGGGGCCCGATCGTAGCCGCCCCCGTAAAGATAGAACTTTTCTAAAAACAAGCCACGATTCGCTACTCCTTTCACCCCTTGGTAGACAATCATGTCGGCACCACTTGGCCCCGCCCATTCGATCTTGGCGTGATTTCCGTTAGCGCCCCAAGTGGTCCCGTTGTGTTTGGGCTGTTGAATAGTAATGGTCTTGGTGAGCGTAACCTTCGTACGCGGGTCGAACATTGGAACGAAATTCTCATCGGCCCCATTCTGAAGCGCCTGTCTAAATTCCACCTCGTTGCGTGCCCAAATGAGGGAGCCGAATCCGCCCCCAGAGCCGGGCACTTGGGCACTAAGACTTTGCTCTCCATTTTGGGCCCGCGCGCCGCGAAGGGGCGTCGCGACTAACACTGCCGCAATCGCCGCTATCGCACGTCGCCCTAAATGCTGCTTGCTCATTTTTTGGCTCCAGCTGCTTGCCCATTTTTCCCGGCACAATTTTAGGCATAGCCCCCTAACAATGGCCGCCAGTGTGATCAAATCGTGCTAGACGGCGCGGTGATCCGCGTCACCATGCGCAAGCCCGACAATCCCTTCGCGAGCCGGGCCAAGCCGCAGCGCTGAGAGGGCTCTCGTGGACTCTGCCGATGCAGCCAGTCTTCTCAGCGAGAGATTGAAACTTCCAGAATGGGCTGCCGCTATCTCGGCTTGGGAGTTGGATGGTTCGGAAACCATCGTCGTCCGGGTCGACCAACGGTATGCCCGGACGTTGCGGATTATCCCCAGGACCTTCGAAGGTTATCCGGTCGTCGTTCAAATCCACTCGACGATGATCACCTATTGATGTCGTTGCAAATTCAGCAGGTTTAGGCTATGTTTTCTGCCATGCTGGGGAAGCCCGGCCGACGCCCGCAGGAGAGATCCGGCGGGCGTTTTTCGTGGTCGGTGGAGTTACCGCCGTCGTTCAGCGTATTCGCAAAGGTACTTCCGTCGCCTCGGGCGGGGTAACCCCCGCCCTGGAGCGTAGCCGAGGGGCCTTGCGTGCCACGGCCAAGGTCTCTCCGCTTCGCGCCTTCGGCGCTCCGGTCGAGACGACGGAGGGGGGTATTTATCAGACAGGTGCGACGATTCGGCCTTCGTTGAAAAGAATCGTCGCGTCGAGGCGGGCCGGTGATTTGTGAATTTTCAGACAGACACATTCTGGACAACTCGTGTCCGGAAAGTCACGACCCTAGCGCTTTAGCGCCTCGTCGCCGGCCACCCACGCGCCGTTCAAGGTGCACGACGGCATCGCGAGACCAATCAACGCCTCGGCGTGGGCTTCCAGCGCGGGCAAAGTCGTCTGGTCCTCGCCGGGGAAAGCCTGGCTGCGCAGGGCGGTGGGCATCGGGCCGGGATTGTAGAGATTGGCCCGCACCTGGGTGTGGGCGATCTCGGCGGCATAGACGCCGACCAGCATGTCGAGCGCGGCCTTGCTGGCGGCGTAGGCGCTCCAGTAGGGCACGGTCTGGCGGGCGATGCCCGACGTCACGAAGATGGCGCGTCCGGCGTCCGAGGCGCGCAGCAGGGGATCGATCGAGCGGATCAGCCGCCAGTTGGCGGTGACGTTCACCGCCATCACCTGTTCGAAGAGCTTGGGATCGATATGGCCGATCGGCGACAGCGCGCCCAGCACGCCGGCATTGCCCAGCAGCACGTCGACCCGGCCGAAGCGCTCGTGGAGGGCGGCGCCCAGGCGATCGATGCCGGGGCTGTCGGTGACGTCGAGTGGCACCAGGGTGGCCTGGCCGCTCATCGCCTTGATCCTGTCGTCGAGCGCTTCCAGGCCGCCCACGGTGCGGGCGACCAGCACGCAGTGCGCGCCTTCCCGGGCAAAGGCCAGCGCCGCGGCCGCACCCAGGCCGCGCGAGGCGCCGGTGATCAGCGCAAGACGGCCGGCGAGACGGCCAGCAGGAGCTTCTGTCATGACCGTGAACTCAGGCGGTTTCGGCGAGGAAGGAGAGCTGGCGGTCTTCTATGCCGATCTGGTCGTCGAGCGGGATCGGATAGTCGCCGGTGAAGCAGGCGTCGCAGAACGCCGGCTGGGCGGGGTCGCGGCCGCCGGGCATGCCCATGGCGCGGTAGAGGCCATCGATCGATATGAAGGCCAGCGAATCGACGCCGATGAACTTGGCCATGCCGGCAACGTCGTAGTGCGAAGCCAGCAGCTTGTCCTTGTCCGGCGTGTCGATGCCGTAGAAGCAGGGGTCGGTGGTCGGCGGGGCGGCGATGCGCATGTGGACTTCGCGGGCGCCGGCCTGTTTCACCATCTCGACGATCTTCTTGGAGGTCGTGCCGCGCACGATCGAATCGTCGACCAGGATGACGCGCTTGCCCTGGATCAGCGCGCGGTTGGCGTTGTGCTTGAGACGCACGCCGAGATGGCGGATGTGGTCGGCCGGCTCGATGAAGGTGCGGCCGACATAGTGGTTGCGGATGATGCCCAGCTCGAACGGCAGGCCGGAGCCCTGGGCGTAGCCGATCGCCGCCGGCACGCCGGAGTCGGGGACGGGCACGATGACATCGGCCGGCACAGGGCTTTCCTTGGCCAGTTCCATGCCGATGCGCTTGCGCGCCTCGTAGACGCCGACGCCTTCGAGGCGCGAGTCGGGACGGGCGAAATAGATGTGCTCGAAGACGCAGAAGCGCCTGGGCTGCTTGGTGAAGGGCTTGATCGAGCGCGGGCCCTTGCCGTCGATGATGACGATCTCGCCGGGCTCGACGTCGCGCTCGAAGCGGGCACCGATGATGTCGAGCGCGCAGGTCTCCGAGGTCAGGATCCAGGAATCTTCGAGCTTGCCCAGGACCAGCGGCCGCACGCCCAGCGGATCGCGCACGCCGATCAGCGCCTCGTTGGTCAGCAGCAGCAGGGAGTAGGCACCCTTGACCTTGCCCAGCGCGTCGATCAGCCGGTCCTGCACCGTCGAATAGTCGGAGCGGGCAACCAGGTGATTGATGACTTCGGTGTCGGTGGTCGACTGGAACAGGCAGCCCATCCGCACCAGTTCCTTGCGCAGGATATAGGCGTTGGTGAGGTTGCCGTTGTGGGCGAGCGCCATGCCGCCGAAGTCGAAGTCGGCGAAGATCGGCTGGATGTTGCGGTCCGACGCGCCGCCGGTGGTGGCGTAGCGGTTATGGCCGATCGCCGAATAGCCTTTCAGGCGGGCCATGACCGGCTGTTCGCCGAAGATTTCGCCGACCAGGCCGGGGGAGCGGTGATCGTGGAAGTGGCGGCCGTCGAAAGTGACGATGCCGGAGGCCTCCTGGCCCCGATGTTGGAGGGCGTGCAGACCGAGGGCGGTGTGGGCGGCGGCATCCGAGGTGCCGTAGATGCCGAACAACGCACATTCCTCGTGAAACTTGTCGAGGTCGTGGTTGGAGGGCTTCTGTGTGTCTGGCACGGCGGGGTTATATCTGGGAGCTGCCCGCCGCGCCATCAAGGATAACTTACTGCGGCGGTTTGGTGCTGCCCTCCGCCGGAGTAGTGGCCGGAGTGGTGGCCGGGGCGGGGCTGGTGGCCGGGGAAGCGGGTGCGGCGCCCGCGTCCATGCCAGGGCGCAGAAGCCGGTTGCGGAACCCTGTGGGCAGGTTGGGTTCGATGAAAGTGGCCATTTCCTTGACCATCGGGAAGGTGGCGGCGCCCTCGACGGCCGGCGGCAAGGTACGGGGACCCAGATAACCGTAAAACAGAAAGGCAGCGCCCAGCACGACCCAGGCGCAGAGGATACCGAAGCCCGCTCCCAGAATGCGGTCGGGCTTGCCCAGCGGGCTTGCCTTGATCGAGCGCGAGAGGGCGTTCGTCAGCATCACCAGCACGATCAGGACGGCGACGAAAACCGCCAGCATGGAGATGAAATAGGCCAGTTCGGTGCTGCCGACGAGCTGCTCGACCTCGGGCTGTATCACCTTGGAGTACCGCCAAGCGACCCAGCCGGCACCGATCCACGAACCGATGAACAGGATGGCATGGGCGAAGCCGCTCGACATGCCGATGGCCGCTCCAAACACGGCCACGGCAATGACGGCGACGTCGAAAACGGT
>Ga0163144_10024929_pt1 | contig 11713 bp, 9 predicted proteins | sample OliLak19BULKMAT1_FD_123175 | JGI IMG/M metagenome (GOLD analysis project Ga0163144, IMG submission 123175) | Freshwater microbial mat bacterial communities from Lake Vanda, McMurdo Dry Valleys, Antarctica - Oligotrophic Lake LV.19.BULKMAT1 | ecosystem: Environmental > Aquatic > Freshwater > Lake... | reverse complement strand
TCCATGTGCCGGCCCCTGAACAAATCGTCGACGGAAATCGCAGCGACAAATGGCAGCGCGCCGAGATCACGACCTCGAACGCGCTGCCATCGTGCTGCCACTACCCTCGGGATCTAGACGGAATTGGTGGACGCTACCGGGAGCCAACTTCGCGACACTGTTGCAAGGTCCCATCACGATTGGGGTTGGTAGAGAATTCGACTCCCGGCGCCTCCACTATACTTTCAGCTACTTAGGCCCGATCTGCTGCCACTCGGCAGCTGCTCGGCAGCCAGGCCGGTCTGGCCTTCTCGATCGGCTGATCGAGCAGCTTCACCGCGTCCCGCACGATCTCCGGTCCGAGATGCGCGTAGCGCATCGTCATCTGGATCGTGCTGTGCCATGCCGTTGGCGACGATCTCGAGGTAAAGCCGGCGCCGGCGGTGCAGCTCGGTGCCCGCGCCCGCGACGGCGAGCAATCGGTCCTTGGTTTCGGCCGAGAGGTCGATGGTCTCCAGGACGTCGCTGTCCTTGGTGCCACGCTGGTAGGCGGTCTGCAGCATCAGCGCCGTGGAGCCGATCAGACGTAGCGGGATGCGGGTCAATGATCGACACGGGCGGCCTTCAATGCGGAGGCGAAGTCTGCCGGCTTCAGGCCGGTGACGATGCCCCAGCGGCGAGAGATCGGCGACGACGACGCGCGAACTTCATCGAGAGACTTCTTGGTACGGATCTGGGCGTCGAGGAGGTCGGGACCTGATGCGAGCTTCGATCGCGCTGCCGCGCTCTCCTGGAACGCCTCGAGGACGACTTCCGCGCGGCGGTAGAGCTGCGCCCAGGGGCGAGGCAAGGAGCCGGCGAGCTCTGTGCGGAGCGCTTCGAAAGTGTTGTCGACGAGCCAAGACAGGCGGCTGTCGAGGCCAGCTTCGGCGAGGCGAGCGTCGATCCTGCGGAGGTTCACGCGGTCGGCGTTGCGGACGAGGACCGGAGCGACCGCGGTCAGGAGCCGCGGGGTTCCGGAGACGATCGCCTCGCGCACGACGTCGTTGACGTCAGAGAGTCGCTCGCTCGGTAGGACCTCCTCGCTCTCCTGGAGATGGAGTGCACCGAGGCGCGCGAGGGCGTTCTGTAGTGTCGCGAGGTTGTCGCGCTCGCCCTCGGACGCGAAGTGGCCGAGCGGCACGTTGAAAAGCTTGAGGATGACGAGGAGCTGCTCGGCTGTGAATGAGCCCGCGCCGCGCTCGATCTCGCTGAGGCGGTTCTGCGAGAGACGCAGCCGTTGGGCGAAAGGCACAGGGTGGCAGCACCTCGCCAGGCGCCCGAGTAGAAGCGGAGCACCATGAGCAAGAGGGAGGGTCGGCTCATGGGTTCTGTGGTTGACGGCCACGGGTCCGCCGTCTAGCCTGGCGGAGCACGTGCGTCTCCGGTTGCTTGCCTTTCTGCTCGCCCTTTCGATCCTCCCGGCCACCGGCGAGGTCGTGGAGCTCGTCGTGCACTGGGCGACGCACGGAGACGTGGCGCACGTCGCGGGCGACGCTCACGACACCACACCGATGGGCTCCGACGAGCACGGCTGCTCCGGCCTGTTCCACATGTGCGCGTGCCATACGGCCCAGGCCACGACGACGCAGGTGAGCGTCATCGCGGCGTCAGCTCCTCCGAACCGCGCGGTGGATTCCGTGGCGCCGCTTGCCGACGCCGGTCGGGACGCTCCGTCGCCCACGATCCGTCCCCCGATCGCCTGACCGCTCGTTGACTTGACCCACGCTGGCCTCGGCCAGCACGAGGACTCGACGAACGCGGGTGCCGCCAGGTGCGGTGCGCCGGAGGTCTGACAATGCGGAACCACATGGCCCTGCGGGCCGTGGCGGGGGCACTGGTGTGCCTCACCGCCACGACCGCGTGGGCGGATACGATCACTCTGGACGCGGCGCTGCAACGCGCCGCCAAGCGGCCGGCCGTGGCGATCGCCGGCACCGAGGTCGACGCGACCCGGAGCGAGGTCATCGGCGCGGGGCTGCCGACCTACAACCCGGAGCTCGGCATCGCGATCGGTCCGAAGCGCGGAGGCGGCGAGCTCCTGCTCGACTTCGAGATCGGCATCTTCCAGACCGTCGAGCGCGGCGGCAAGCGCGCCGCTCGCCGCGAGGCGGCGGAAGCGAGGGTCCGCGCTGCGGCCGCCGAGGTCGATCTCGCGACGCTGCTGGCCCGGCTCGAGGCGTGGAGGGCGTTCGAGCTCGCGCTGGTCGCGCGGTCGCGGCTGGAGACGGCCACGACCGCCGAGCAGATCGCCATCGAGCTCGAGACCGCCACCAAGGACAAGCAGACGCTCGGTGCTGGGACCCAGCTTCGGGTCAACGTGGCGACCGCCGAGGTCGGCCGCGCCAAGCACGACCGGATCGACGCCGAGAGTCGGTACGAGTCCGCGCTCACCGAGCTCGCCGCCGCGATCGGCGCTGGCCCGCGCGAGCGCGTGGAGCCGGAGGGCGCGCGAACGGCCTCGGCGCCCGTGCCGTGGACCGAGGACGACTTCGTCGCGCTGGCGCTCGCCGCCCGGCCCGAGCTGGTCGCGGCCAGGGCCGAGCTCGACGCCGCCCGAGGCGAGGTGAGGCTGGCCGACGCGCTCGCCAAGCCGGATGTCACGTTCGGGATCAGCTACGGCTTCGACCAGGATCCCGACATCAACACCCACGCGCTCTTGTTCAGTGTCTCGATCGCGCTGCCGGTCCGGAACAAGAACCAGGGCGCGCGCGGCGCCTCGCGGGCGCGCGAACGGCGCGCCGCGCTCGAGGAGGACTCGGCGCAGATCGAGGTCGAGCGCGAGGCCCGGCTCGCGTACCAGAACTACGCACGCGCGCGCGCGGCCGTGGTCGGCTTCGACGCCGACGTCAACGCGCACTTGCAGGAGAACCTCGCGCTGGCGAGCGAGTCGTTCACCGCCGGCACGATCGACTACTTCGAGTTCAGCGTGATGCGCAAGGAGCTGGTCGCGAGCGGGCTCGCCTACCTCGACGCCGTCGCGGAATCCATCGAGGCCTGGTACGCGGTCCAGCGGGCCGGCGGGGTCAAGGAGTGACCGTGACGATCCATCGCAAGGTTCTGGGTGTGTATCTGGTCGTGTTGCTGGCGAGCGCGTGCGGAAACAGCGGCAAGGCGAAAGGGGAGGAGCACGGCGACGAACACGGCGAGAAAGAAGGCCATGGCGAGGAGGAAGAAGGCCACGACGAGCATGGCGAGGAGGAAGAGGAGCAGGAGGGCCTGGTCGAGCTCACGCCCGAGCAGATGGTGACCGCGAAGATCGAGATCGCGACGGTGGAGATCCGGGCGGTATCCGCCGAGATCGCGGCGACCGGCGAGATCGTTCCTCCCGACAACGGCATCGCGCGCGTCGGTCCCAAGATGTCGGGCCGAGTCACCAGGCTGTCGAAGGGCGTCGGTGACGCCGTCAAGGCCGGCGAGGCCCTCGCGACGCTCAACTCGCCGGAGCTCGGACGGGCCAAGGCCGACTACCTCGTGGCGGCGACCACCGCGCGGGTCACCCGCGAGAACTCGGATCGCGAGAAGGCGCTGTTCGACAAGGGGGTCGGCACCGAACGCGACTGGCGCAATGCCGAAGGCGAGGCCGCGAAGGCGCGCGCCGAGAAGGAGGCAGCCGAGCTGCGGCTGCACACGTTCGGCGTCTCGGACGCGCAGCTGAAGAAGCTCAGCGTCGACGATCACTACGGGTCGTCGATCTCGGTCACCTCGCCGATCGCCGGCGTCGTCGTCGAGCGGCCGATCTCGGTGGGCCAGATGGCCGAGCCCCAGGACACGATGTTCGTGGTCATGGACCTGACCAAGGTCTGGGTCCAGGTCGACGTCTACGAGCGCGACCTCCAACAAGTCTCGGTCGGCCAGTCGGTCGAGGCGCGCGTCCAGGCCTGGGGCGAGCGAACGTTCCCCGGGACGATCGAGGTGATCGGTGCCGTGATCGACCGCCGCTCGCGCACGATCAAGGTGCGGGTGGTGCTGGCCAACCCCGAGGGCGCGCTCAAGCCCGGCATGTTCGCGGCGGTCAAGCTCGGCGGCACCACCGCGGCGCCGCGCGAAGGGCTGTTCGTGCCGGCGAGCGCCGTCCAGCGCGACGGTGACGCATCCGTGGTGTTCGTGCCGGTCGGCGACCACGAGTTCCAGATGCGCGAGGTCGAGCTACGCAGCCGGGCCGGCGAGTGGTTCGAGGTGATTCACGGGCTGGCATCCGGCGAGAAGGTGGTCTCGTCGGGCGCGTTCCTCCTCAAGTCCGAAGCCAAGCGCGAGAGCTTCGGCGGGCACCAGCACTAGAGGCGACCATGATCGAACGCATCCTCGAGTGGTCTCTCAAGAACCGGTTCATGGTGATGCTCGCGTCGCTGCTGCTCGTCGCGGGCGGCCTCAACGCGATGGCGAACCTGCCGATCGACGCCGTCCCCGACGTCACCAACGTCCAGGTCCAGATCCTCACCAGCTCTCCAGCGCTCGGCCCGGAGGAGGTCGAGAAGTTCATCACCACGCCCGTCGAGCAGGCGATGAGCGGGCTGCCCAACCTCGTCGAGGTCCGGTCGACCTCCAAGTTCGGGCTCTCGGCGGTGACCGTGGTGTTCGAGGACGGCACCGACATCTACTTCGCCCGACAGCAGATCGGCGAACGCTTGATCGCGGCGAAGGAGGCGATCCCCGAGGGCTACGGCGAGCCGGAGATGGGGCCGGTGTCGACCGGCCTCGGCGAGATCTACCAGTTCGAGGTCCGCGGCGAGGGTAAGACCCCGATGGACCTGCGCACGATCCTCGAATGGGAGATCGCGCCGCGCCTGCGCTCGGTGCCCGGCGTGGTCGAGGTCAACTCGTTCGGCGGCGAGCTCAAGACCTACGAGGTCCGACTTCGACCGGACGACATGATCCGGTACGACATCTCGCTCGCCCAGGTCGTCGAGGCGCTCGAGGAGAACAACGCGAACGCCGGCGGCGCCTACATCGAGCAGGGCGGCGAGCAGTACCTGGTGCGCGGCGAAGGGCTGGTGACGTCGCGCGACGACATCCGCGACATCGTGGTGGCCACCGACGACGACGGCACGCCGGTCTACATGCATCACCTCGCCTCCGTCGAGTTCGCGGCGATGGTCCGGCAGGGCGCGGTCACCCGCGACGGCCGTGGCGAGATCGTCACCGGGATCGTGATGATGCGGATGGGCGCGAACTCGCGCGAGGTCGTGGCCGATACCAAGGCCGCGATCGAGCGGATCAAGCCGTCGCTGGCCAAGCTCGGCGTCACGATCGACCCGTTCTACGACCGCACCGACCTGGTCAAGAAGACGATCAACACTGTCGGCTTCAGCCTGCTCGAGGGCGGCGTGCTCGTGGTCGTCGTGCTGTTCTTGATGCTCCGGAACCTGCGCGCCGGGCTGGTGGTCGCGATGGTGATCCCGCTGTCGATGCTGGTCGCGTTCATCGGGATGCGGCGGTTCGGCGTGTCCGGCAACCTCATGTCGCTCGGCGCGATCGACTTCGGGCTGATCGTCGACGGCGCCGTGATCGTGGTCGAGAACTCGGTCCGGCTGCTGGCCCAGCGATCCCACGAGCTCGGTCGGCCGGTGACCGCGGAGGAGCGGACCGCGACCGTGCTCCAGGCGAGCCGCGAGGTCCTGCGCTCGGCAACCTTCGGCGTGTTCATCATCGCGATCGTCTACCTGCCGATCCTGTCGCTGATCGGGATCGAGGGAAAGATGTTCAAGCCGATGGCGATGACCGTGCTGTTCGCGCTGGCGGGCGCGCTGGTCCTTGCGATGACGTTCATCCCGGCGATGGCGTCGATCCTGCTCCCGAGGAAGATCTCGGAGAAGGAGAGCTTCATCGTCGCGGGGACCCGGTTCGTCTACGAGCCGCTGCTCCGGCTCGCGCTGCGCGCGAGGTGGGTGGTCGCGGCGATCGCGGTGGCGGTGCTGATCGCGAGCGGGTTCGTCGCGACCCGGCTCGGCTCCGAGTTCGTGCCCAAGCTCGACGAGGGTGCGATCGCGCTGCAGGCGATCCGGCTGCCCAGCATCTCGCTCGAAGAGTCGGTGCGTCAGACCACCGAGCTCGAGAAGGTGCTGCTGCAGTTCCCCGAGGTCACCACCGTGGTGTCGAAGACCGGCCGGCCCGAGATCGCCACCGATCCGATGGGCGTCGAGATCTCGGACATCTTCGTGATGCTCAAGCCTCACGCCGAGTGGAAGACCGCGACGACCCGCGAGGGGTTGGTCGAGAAGTTCGACGAGGCGCTCCAGCAGCACCTGACGGGGGAGATGCTCAGCTACTCGCAGCCGATCGAGCTGCGCGTGGCCGAGCTGATCTCGGGCGTCCGCTCCGACGTCGCGCTCAAGATCTACGGCGACGACCTCGCCGCCCTCGAACGGATCGCGGCGGCGGCCGTCCAGGTGTTGTCGAAGGTGCCGGGGGCAGCCGACGTGAAGGCCGAGCAGAGCACCGGGCTGCCGGTCCTCCGGGTGCGGATCGATCGACGCGCGATCGCGCGCTACGGCATCAACGCCTCCGATGTCCTCGACGTCATCTCGACGATCGGTGGGCGCGAGGTCGGCATCGTGCTCGAAGGCCAGCGCCGGTTCGCGTTGACCGTCCGCTTCGACCCGGAGTCCCGCAACACGGTCGACAAGGTCAAGGCGATGAAGGTGCGCTCGCCCAGCGGTGCGCTGGTGCCGATCGACGAGCTCGCCGACGTGCGCGTCGAGGACGGCCCCGCTCAGATCAGCCACGAGGCGGCCAGACGCCGGGTCACCGTGGAGCTCAACGTGCGCGGCCGGGACCTCGGCGGGTTCGTCAAGGAAGCGCAGCGCACGCTCGACGAGTCGGGCGTGATCCCGCCCGGGTACTTCATCGACTGGGGCGGCCAGTTCGAGAACCTCGAGAAGGCGAGCCGGCGCCTGGCGATCGTCGTGCCACTCGCGCTCGCGCTGATCTTCGTGATGTTGTTCCTGGCCAACGGCTCGGCCAAGCTCGCCGGGCTCATCTACCTCAACGTCCCGTTCGCGGTGACCGGTGGGTTGTTCGCGCTGGCCGTGCGCGGGATGCCGCTGTCGATCTCGGCCGGCGTCGGGTTCATCGCGCTGTTCGGCGTCGCGGTGCTCAACGGCCTCGTCCTGATCAGTTATCTCGAGGAGCGACGGCAGGGCGGGCTGACCGCGCGCGAGGCGGCCTTCGAGGGCGCGCGGGTGCGACTGCGGCCGGTGCTGATGACGGCGCTGGTCGCGGCGCTGGGATTCATCCCGATGGCGATCGCGACGGGCGCCGGTGCCGAGGTCCAGAAGCCGCTGGCCACCGTGGTCATCGGCGGCCTCATCACGTCCACGCTCCTCACCCTGCTGGTGCTGCCCACCCTCTACGCGTGGGTCATGGGGCGCCAGGAGGCTCGGCTGCGGAAGAAGAAGCTCGGCAAGCTCGGGGACGAGTCGGTGCCGGTGGAGACCCCACCGCCGGTCGCGATCGCAGTGGTCGTGAATCCCGAGGACGGAGAGGCGCCATGAGCACGACCCGATTCCACGTCCCGGCGATGGACTGCGCCACCGAGAAGCAGATCATCGCCAACCGACTCGATGATCTCGCAGGGGTAGAGGGCATCGAGTACGACGTGCTCGAACGAATCGTCACGGTCCGGCACGCGGAGGGCGGCGACGCGACGGTCGAGGACGCGCTGCGCGACATCGGCATGAAGCCGCAGCGGCTGGACGCCGCGGGTCGCGCACCGGCTCGCGTTTCCGACCACGAGGAGGATCACACCGGCCACGATCACGGCGCGCGCGGTCACGATGAGCACGCGCGACCGGCGGAGCGGCTGCCCGCGGCCTCGGAGTCGCGGCGCGAGGCCTGGCTGCTCGCGGCCTCCGGCGCGACCGCGGCGGCGGCGGAGGTGGTCGCGTGGTCCACCGGGCGCGAGACCAGTTCGCTCGTGATCGGGCTGGCCGTCGCCAGCATCGCGACCGGTGGCGTCAAGACGATCCGCAAAGGCCTCGTCGCGGTGCGGACGCTGACCCTCAACATCAACCTCCTGATGATGATCGCCGTCGCGGGCGCCATCGCCATCGGCCAGTGGCCCGAGGCGGCGATGGTGACGTTCCTGTTCGCCATCGCCGAGCTGATCGAGTCGAAGTCGACCGATCGCGCGCGGGACGCGATCCGCGCGCTGATGGCGCTGGCGCCCGACCTCGCCTGGATCCGGCGCGGCGAGGCGTGGGTCGAGGTCGACGCCGCGGAGGTGGTGCCCGGCGACCGGATGCGGGTGCGCCCCGGTGAGCGGGTGCCACTCGACGGCAAGATCGTCGAGGGGACGACCTCGATCGATCAGGCACCCATCACCGGCGAGTCGGTCCCGGTCGACAAGCAGGCCGGCGACCCGGTGTTCGCCGGCACGATCAACCAGCAGGGCGCGATCGAGGTCGCCGTGACCGCCGGCGCCGGGGACTCGACGCTGGCCCGGATCGCGCGAACGATCCGCGAGGCCCAGAGCCGGGAGGCGCCGACCCAGCGGTTCGTCGATCGGTTCGCTCGGTACTACACGCCGATCGTCGTCCTCATGGCGATCCTGGTCGCCGCGATCCCACCGCTGGCGTTCGGTGAAGCATTCCAGCCGTGGCTCTACAAGGCGCTCGTGCTGCTCGTGATCGCCTGCCCCTGCGCGCTCGTGATCTCCACGCCCGTGACGGTGGTGAGCGGGCTGGCCGCGGCTGCCCGACGGGGCATCCTGGTCAAGGGTGGCGTCTATCTCGAGCAGGCGCGCACGCTGAAGGTCGTGGCGCTCGACAAGACCGGCACGCTGACCCACGGCAAGCCGAAGCTGACCGACGTGGTGCCGTTCGGCGCGACCAGCCGAGATGATCTGCTGCAGCGCGCAGCGAGCCTGGAGGCGACCTCGGCGCATCCGATCGCCCACGCGGTCACGGTCGGATGGACCGGTACGCCGTTGCCGGTCGAGAACGTGCGGTCGATCGACGGCAAGGGGATCGAGGGCACCGTGGCGGGCCGCTCCCTCGGGATCGGCAGCCACCGGTTCGCCGAGGAGCGCGGCGTGTGTCGCCCAGACGTGGAGGCGGCGCTGGCTCGCCTGGAGGGCGAGGGCAAGTCGGTGATGGTCGTGTGGGACGACACCGGCGTGCTCGGCGTGCTCGGCGTCGCCGACACCGTCCGCGAGACCAGCGTCGAGGCGATCCAGCGTCTCCACGCGCGTGGCATTCGCCTCGTGATGCTGACCGGTGACAACCCGACCACCGCGCGCGCGGTCGGCGACCAAGTCAAGATCGACGAGATCCGCGCCGACCTGATGCCCGAGGACAAGCTGGCCCTGATCGACGAGCTGGCCGCCAAGCACGGCCCGGTCGGGATGGCCGGCGACGGCGTCAACGACGCCCCGGCGCTCGCGCGCGCGACGATCGGCTTCTCGATGGGCGCCGCCGGCTCCGACACCGCGCTCGAGACCGCCGACGTCGCGTTCATGAAGGACGATCTCCGCGGCCTCGCCGAGCTGGTCGAGCTCAGCGGCAGGACCGCGACCACGCTGCGCACCAACATCACGCTGGCGATCGGCATCAAGGCGGTGTTCTTCGCCCTGGCGATGCTCGGCTGGGCCACGCTCTGGATGGCGGTGTTCGCCGACATGGGGGCGAGCCTGCTGGTCGCCGCCAACGGGCTGAGGCTGCTCCGCTTCAACGGTGCGACGTAGCCACGAACAGGGCGCCAGCCCGGCTTACGATTGACGCTAGTAGCTCTCGCGGGGTACAGATCGGGGCATGCGGTCGTTCGCACATGCGTCCCGCGTCCTCGGCGAGCTCGAGGAGCGGCTGATGGACATCCTCTGGGAGGAGCACCCGCTCTCGGTCCGCGAGGTGCAAACACTCCTGCGCCGCACCAAGCCCGCCTACACGACCGTGATGACGACGCTGGATCGCCTCTACAAGAAGGGGCTCCTCGCGCGCACCAAGAACGGGATCGCCTTCCTCTACCAGCCGGCCATTGACCGCGCCGAGTACCAGCGCCGGGTGGTGCACGCGGCGCTGGCGCCGCTGCTCGAGCAAGGCGCGGGGCCAGTGCTCGCCGCGTTCGTCGACGTCGCCGCGGGGTCCGATACCGAGAACCTCGCGCAGCTCGAGCGCTTGATCGCGGAGCGACGGAGGCGGCGGTGAGCGGCGCCGGCGCGCTGGTCGGGTTCGCGCTGGTCTTCATCCTGACCGCGTGGACGGTGTCCTTGCTGGTCTCGCTGACGTTCGGCGCGATCGGTTCACGCCTCCGCCGCCTGGGGCCCGCTGCCGAGCGACGGATCACCGCCCTCGCGGCGGCGCTCCCCTTGCTGCTTGGCGCCACCGTGGTCGTGACCCTGGTGATCCGTTCGATCGCGGGACACGATCACTGCCCGGCGCACGATCACCATGCCCACCTGTGCATCGCGCATGGCGCTGCCTGGATGGAGCAACCCTGGGCGGTCGCGCTGGTCGCGGCGGCGGCGACGATCGTCCTGGCGCGGCTGGCGATTCTCGGCGGTGCGCTGTTACGCGGTCGGCACGCGGTCACGCAGGTCCGAGACGCCAGCACGCGGCTCGGGGAGATCCGGCTCGTGGACTCACACCGCCCGTTCTGCTTCGTCGCCGGCCTGCGCCGCCCCGAGATCTACGTGTCCACGGCTGCCTGGCACGGCCTGGACGCCGACGAGCGCGAGGCGATGCTCGCCCACGAGCGCGGTCACGTGAGGCACCACGATCTGGCGTGGCGCTCCCTGCTCGAGGTCGTGACGGCGTTTGGCGCGCCGCTGACGCCGGGGCCCTTGCTGACGCGCTGGGAGCACGCCACCGAGCGACTGCGCGACGACGACGCGGCCGATGCGCTCGGCGCACCCGAGGCGGTGGCAGGCGCGATGGTCCACCTGTGCCGACTCGGCGCGAGCTCGGCCGGCACCGCCGCGGTTGGGTTCACCCCGATGCCCGGTGCGCTGCGTGATCGCGTCGAGGCCCTGCTGTCCGGCCAGCCGCGCGGGGATCGCGCCGGCACGGCCATCGCCCTGTCCTGGCTCGTGCTGGTCGTCGCCGTGGCGATCGCCATCGCCACGCACGCCGAGCCGCTGCACCACGCCCTCGAGTCCCTGCTCGGCTGAGGTCTTCGAACGTAGAGGAGGATGCGCTTGCTTCGCCGTGTATTACTACCCACGATAGTTGTTGTCTGGATCGCACCGGGCGTGGGCGTCGCTCGCGCGGACGAGGTCGCGGTGACCCGCCTCGACGAGGCGACGTTCCTGGCCGCGCTCGAGACCGCCGATCCGCGGATCGCGCGGCTCGCTGCCGACGTGGACGCAGCCGGTGCCGAGGTGCTCGCCGAGGGCGTCCGCGCCAACCCGAGCGTCGCGTTCGACCGCGAGGAGATCTTCCCGGATGGCGGCGCCGCGACGAACTACGTCCGCCTGGTCTGGCCCCTCGACGTGTCCGGACGGCGCGGACGGCGCGTCGCGGCGGCGCGCACCGCGGTCGAGGCGGTCGCTGCCGAGGGCGACGCGACGCGCTTCGAGCTGACCATCGATGCGCTGCGGGTGTTTTATCAGGCGGCGCACGCCCGCCTGTACGTCGAGACGCTACGGACCGAGCGCGACACCCTGGTGCGAGCCGTCGAGGTCCTCCGCAAGCGCGCGGGCGCCGGCGCCTCCAGCGGCTACGACCTCCAGCGCCTCGAGCTCGAGCTGGTGGTGTTCGAC
>Ga0163144_10024928_pt1 | contig 11713 bp, 13 predicted proteins | sample OliLak19BULKMAT1_FD_123175 | JGI IMG/M metagenome (GOLD analysis project Ga0163144, IMG submission 123175) | Freshwater microbial mat bacterial communities from Lake Vanda, McMurdo Dry Valleys, Antarctica - Oligotrophic Lake LV.19.BULKMAT1 | ecosystem: Environmental > Aquatic > Freshwater >... | reverse complement strand
CCCGCGTCGGGCGGACCAATCGCGCGCGAGTCCGGTGAAATCCGGACGGCAGTCGGGCTCATCGTTCGCCCGGCGTATGCAGATCAGTGGATGGAAGATTTGCGTAGATTTTATGAACGGTATCACACTATAAGCAGGCGTGGTTCTGAGCACAACTTTGCATTCGGTATACTTCCGATTTTTAGACTGGGCGTCTCTATGTAAATATGGAGGTAGGCAAACGTAGTTGTTCCCCAGTCCGGCTGAACGAACAGCGGTCTTTTTCGGCGAACCGCGTTCTCCATCGTCCTTTTCCCGGCCTCTCGCCGCCTTCTGTCTTTATTCTGGATACCAGTCTTTCCATTTTTCCCTCGGTTCGATTCCATAGGGGCATTCCTTGAAAACTTGAGCACCACGGGAGGGAGAATAGGGAAGGACAGGTAGGACAGGTAAGAACAGGGAAGGACAGGCGGGCACAGGGGACTAGGCCTAGTCACAAGATTAGAAGGGATATAGAAGTGCTGGCTCCGGGATTAGGATGCTCAGAGGAGATGGCGGTTAGAGTGGAATAGATGAAAAAGCCTCGGCTGGGAGCTGGATCCACGGCGGCGACGGTCTTCAATTGGCCTCCCACCTGTCTTCTCGAGATTCAACAAACGCCTCCGCCCCGTAGTGTAGAGAGACATTCCCCCCAACCTTTCGTGCTGCCATGCCGACATTTTCACAGGAACACACCTCACCGATGGCGACGGATGCCCTGACGTGGGGCCGTGTGATGACCAACACGACGCACGGGCACAACAAGTGGTACTACATCGGGGTGGAGTCCCATGGCGAGGGCCCCAACGCAGATGCCTCACTGATCAAGGCCTACGGACCGATTGGGTCTTGCCACAAGATTGAGGTGATTCACTCAACGGTGGTGTACAGCAATCCGAAGATTGCGAGGGCGCTCTTCATTGGGGAAGCCGAAGATGTCATGCATCAGAAGCGAAAGAAGGGGTACGAGTACGACAGCGAGCACCCAAGCTTTGAGATGATTGCCAAGGGTGACCCGAAAAAGTTACTCCGGCTGATTACACGCATGAATAACGAACCAGGCGCTCTTCGCGTTTTGCGCGGCCTCCTCAAAAATCTAAGTGAAGAGCAAATTGGTCAGATTTCGACACAAGATCTCAAACCCCTCATTCTCGCTCAGTCTAAAGAAGCTCGCCTCATTGGGATTGCGATGGTGGCTGACTTGTCATCACGCCGGCGGGCGATCGAGGCGGAGTCCGCCGCCTCTGCGCTGAGCAGGGAGAGTGCTCCCCAACCGCACACTCGGGATATAGCGGAAACGGTCCTGTCGTCTTTCGTAAAGCCTCCCGCGAAGTCTCGGCCCCCGAAGCGAAAAGCCTAGGCGCACTTCACCGCTCTTTTCCGTTTTGGCACGTGCTCTTAGCTTTTCTTATTTCCTTTTCTTATTTCCTTGTCTTTTCTCGTGTCTTTCTCTATTTCCCCGCCAGTGGTCTCTTGATGCCGAATTCATGGAACCAAATCGTAATCGATGCGGCAGAAAATCGTGAGATTCTTGGCTGGGAGCGTCGGCGCCTTGAGGCATCGCTGAACCGTCGGCTCGCAGCTTTGGGCGAAGCGCCGATGAATGTTTTCCTCCCCACGGCCGCGGGGGCAGTGCTGCCGACGGGTGGGAATGAATCTCCGCTCACACCACCACCATTCTTCCCCCCGCTCCCACTCCCGATATCGACCCCTGCTTCCTTGATTGTCTTTCCCGAGACTGGGCGACAGGAAGAGCGTGTTGGTGGCACGGCCAAGGAACGAGCTCTCCGCTTTAAATCAAACACCGAAGCTGCTCGAAAAAATCCCTAGAAGAATCGGCTGGGGTTATTCGAGAGTCATCTTTATTAGGGCCATGCAGCAAAACGTTGCTATTTCCGCTGGTTGACTTGGTTTCAGGATCAGAAGACCCGCTCAACCATCTCGGCGGTGGACGGGGATAGGCATCCTTTCATGTTCGCAACGGCCCCTTCGGATTAAGCAAAGCTCAGCGGATCATTTCAGGCGTTGTTAGCGAGCGTCTTCGCGCTCTCTCTATTTCACAAAAGCACGCAGCCACCGTTTTTGATGGCTGCGTGTTTTTGTTCTGGGAGAGACAGCTCAAGCGCCTCAGCCCTTGCGGTTCTCGTCGTCCTCGTCGTCGTCAAGATCGTCATCATCATCATCTACGTCGTCATCATCCTCGTCATCGTCATCGTCAAAGAGGTCATCTTCGTCGTCGAGGTCCTCTTCGTCATCGTCTAATTCCTCCTCGTCTTCCAGATCTTCCGGATCGTCCAAGAGATCCAGTTCATCCAACCCAGAAGAACGTCCGGCCATTAGCGACATCTCATGAGTGCGCTCACTCCGGGCCGAAGATACAAAAATCGACATGAAACCTCCACAGGGTAAATAAGTGACGTCCGCTTTCGTCGACGGACTGTGATGCAATCTACGCACACAGAGACGGATTGTGACAGGGGTACCCTGTCGCTGACTTTTTGATCTGTGATAGGGAGTTCGGTAAGCATAAAAAGTGCCACCAGTCTTCTGAGGAGCCCCGTAGGCTACTCGCACTGATTCGTTTCTCTTCTTTTTTTCTCTCTCCGCGGTTCTCTGATGTCGCAGCTGATGCCTGTCGTTCCCGTCATGACACTCCTACTCGAAGAATATGTCGAGGATTTGGATCGAGCTCTTCCATGCCTCGCAACACGCGACGGGCAGACATCGCTTGCGGCGCTGATTGAGATTATCGAGGCGGAGGAGATCTACCGAACAGATCTTCCCCTTGACATTGCTCGTCCTCTCGCCCAGATTCATACCATTCTCACGCTGCAAGAGCGCATCACGGGACGAACGGGATGGCATGAGGTCATCGCTGAGCTGACGGATCGCTCCGCAAGCACGACTTTTACGCACTAAAAAGGGACAGCCTAAAAATAATCCGACCCTCCCATAATCGAAATATGCGGGGGTCGCGGGCGTTTTGCATCCGAGCACGGAGGGGAGCGTTTATTACCGTAAGTCTATCAGAAACGATGTTTTAGGGAATTTCGAGTCCTGGAAATATTGCTTCTGGGATATGCATAGGTTTTTATGTGAGTCATCGAGTGAAAATCATCCGATGGCAGGGGGGCGGACGGCAAAACGAGAAGGGGTCTTGCGAGCAAGCTCCTTGGTCGGTAGATTTCTCCTTGGGACACGCTCTTTTCTTGGTGTCAAGACTCGCCCGGGGCGGGCTCTCGGGGAGAAAGACGCTCGCCCCTGAGGGCGGCCTCCCCTATCATGGCACGTATCCCGCACGTCACCCTTTTTACCTGTGTGCTATGTCTTCTGAAAGTTTCTCCGCTAAAAAGCCGATGGCTTCGTCCTTTGCTCCACTCGCAGAGATGTTTGAGCAAGCGGTCGCCGGCCGAGTTGATGCGCTCCGTCAGTCGGGAGAGATTATGGACCGAGAGACCATGGTAGATATTGAGCACGAACGTGACCTCGTGATTAGCCACGCGGAGATGCTGGGGACGCAGATGCAGGAATTGCTGAATTCAGTCCGAAGCTATGCCGCCAAGAGCGCGTTTACCTTCCCAGCTGCGGATGTTTATACGGCTACGGCGGACGATGCCACGCAGATTATTCAGCAGATTGAACAAACGGCCAGCGGCACGGAGGAGGAAAAGCGGGAAGCGATTGCGAATGCATTGACCGTGATTGTTCGCCGGGTGCTTACGGAGCTTTCAGTCAAGACGACGGTCTCCCCGAGTACGGACGAGGTTTAGGCGTTATTTTTCTGCGTGTCGGAAGGATTCAAGAGCCAAGACCACGAGGTGTTGGCTCTTGTCCGTGAGGCGTGTCTGTTGGCGATGTTGATAATGTGTATTCGAAAGATCGAAGAACCGTCGACAAGACGTTCCGGAGCTCGCCAATGGCCCAAGGAAAACGTGCGAGAGGACACATGGAGCACACGTCTCGCTCTCGCGCTTTTTCCCAGTGAGAGATACGCCGCACGAGGTCGTGTATCGGGGCGAGGCGTGTCGCGAGAATTTTCTGACCGAGGACACTCTGCGATGATTCGCATCGCCGCGAGAAAGGGCTTGACCACGGAGTGTGGCCGCTATGCCAAAAGGATTGTCACTTTGCGTTTCTGTCTATGTGTGGCGCTGTGTGTGCGCAGATATTTCTTCAGGTTTTTTAAGGAGATCTGCTCTTGCGCGAAAATTCCACAGCAGGCTGTTTGCCTTCTCCGATTGGGACCCCATCAGGTATTGTATAGTATCCCCAACTTCTGTGAGTAACACGCTATGGCGCTTCCTTATCGCTTGATTGTTCAGCCGAGTACCGTTTCGCAGTCTGACGCCGATGCCCTGAACGTCACGCGAAAAGCGAAGGGCATCTTGCGCTTTGAGAATTCGCTTGACGCCCTTGCGCGAATTCGGGACGCGAAGTCTGCGAGTCCGGATAGGCTTCGGAGCTGGATTTGGCATCCGAGCGAGGCCGTGCCGATCGCCGTGTTGGCGAACTCCGCGTTTAGCGCAGGAGAACATGCCTTGAATAACGCGCATCTTCATACCTCTTTGTATCAGCGCGCCCTTGAGGATGCTCAGTCGCAAGGGTTGATGTGGACGCCACTCCTTGACGCCATCGGAGCACATCATGCTCCGGGTTATGGGGTGAAAGACTGGCTCCCCTCTGACAGTCATGTCACCGGAAGGCTTCCGGTGAACACCGGATTGTGGACTAATGGGCGCATGTCAATCCTCGACTCCACGGGGGACCGTGCGGTGGCGAGAGCTCTTCCCCTCAGGGAGTCGCTCGCTCCGCTCATTCGATGGGTTGCCGACCAGACGTCGCGCGACGAGATTCGACCGCTGTTTGCCAGTCGAACGGATGTGCTTCGAGAGAGTGTTGCCGAGGTTGCGACATGTCTGACTCGCGAGGATGTGGCGAGCTTTCTTGATGACTCTACCGTACTGGTTGGTACCGCCGTCGTCTCAAATCCTGCGGTGCATCAGATGCTAGGCGATGAATTCTGGACGCTCTTGCTCGATAACTTTGAGCGAATGGTAACAGTCCGCATGAAAAACGCCTATAGCCACTTTCGGGAGTTTGAGACGCGCGTTTCGATGTTGATTGCCATTGTTCCCCCGCGGCGCGACCACTTTGAGCGACTGACCGACTTGCTGTGCCCTCGCGACCCAAAGGCAATGAGTCCGATTGTGCGCCACGCTGAGGGGTACTACATTCATGATGTCAGCGCGAACGTCATCAAGCAGTTTGGTACCTTATGGCCGACGGATCTCTACCGCCACCTCGTGATGAATTATTCGTTGCCGACGTACGCTCGCTCAAGGGTTGTAGTGCACCCGGCGATGACGGAGGCGATTCTTGAAGAGCTCGCCACGGCGACTTCTGACTTTCCGACCCGCCTTCTCATCGCGAAAGCCTCCGGCCAAGTGGAGAGCCCGCGTGTCCGTCAGGAGCTCATGAAGTCGACCAGCGCAGAAATCTCAGCCATGCTGTTTCCAGGAGAACAATCTCCGCGCAAGGCAAAGAGTCTTCTGCGCAAGTCGGTAAAAACCGACAAGGGGATCGGGTCGATTGTCGAAGCCATCGAGGAACCCGAGCAATGGCGGAGTGCGGCCCACCTCAGTTTCGGTGATCTCTCCCCAATTCTCACTAGCCTACACATCCCGGTCAGTTCGGAGCAGATTGCGCAGTATCAGGCGACGAAAATGCACTACTCAGGCCATGAGAGTCTTCATCACCGCCTCACTTTTTTGACACGATGTATTCGTCGACTGAATTGGGAGAATACACACCAGGAAGGAAGTCTGACACGGTCTCCGATGCATACCGACCGCGCCGCGATTGATGAGGCGTTGAACACCGCGTGGCATTCTTGGAAATGTGTCCTTGCGTCAAAGAAGCACGATTCAAAATCGAATGGGAACTATTTTTCTCCGATTAAGTCCCAGGCAGATGCTGATCACGCCAACTGTGCTGCGATTATCAATCGCGTGTCAAAGGACTCGGACGTCCTGAGTCGTTTTACAACAATCGAGCTCGTCAAAGAAGCACTGCAGCATCCGGATAAGGATGTCCGACTGGTCGCCCTCCGTCTTATCCCTCTTTTTAAGAAAGCCGTAACGTCAGAAGAGGTCGCTATCCCGGTCGCGACACCGCCTTCCTCGTCGCCTGGGGAGAATTTGGCGAAGGGGTCAGCTCGAATTGAGGTTCCGCCGGCTCCGATTACTGGTGCGGATACGCCAAAGTCCCAGCTGTCTCTCGGGTTTTAGCCAAGAGGCTTTCGTGGTGGAGCGTGTTCGTTGAGATCACGACGAGGGAGGAAAAGACAATCTACCGCAAGACACACAAACGAATACAAGACGAGAGGGGCAACGCAGGCACGAAAGGACAACACACACGAAGGGCCGACTCGGTGTACAAGTCGGCCCTTCGTGTGTGTGCCACTCCCTGAAACGAGTAGTATCGACCGTGCCCGAAGAGGCGGCGGGGGAGCGTCTCCGGTGTTTACCGGGCCACTGGTGCGGATGGATCTCGTGGAGTCCCGTTTTCGTGAGCGGACGGGACTGATGGGGAGGCTGGCGAGAGTACTGAGGCGGCGACATCCCACAGGGTCCAGAGGACTCCGAGTCGCCCCTGATAGCGCATCCAACGTGTCAGGGTTGCTTCAAGACTGGTCACGCCGAATTTTACGCCACCAACATCCGTCATCGGATGCCAAGCGCCTTGCTCCAGCATCTCAAGACACACGTGTTCCTCATTATGGCCCGGACGAATCCGGAGTGGCAGCGGCTTCGCCGCCCCACGCCATGTCACGCGCACCCACGTGCTACCCCATGGCTCGACCAAGAGCGATTCGCGGTGGCGTCGCCCTTGGGGAGTAGTCGCAATCCAGCGCTCAATCGTGCGAGAGACCCGTGCCCCCCACGGGAGCGGGACGCCAGCAGTGGGAGCGGAAGCCTCTAGGGTGGAGGCGCCAGTGGAGACGGGCAAAGTCGACATGGGACAGTCAGTCAAAAGGTGGCGCTGCGGAGAGTGCGCAGCTGACACAGAGGCATCCGTCGGACAGCGGGAGGAGAGAACGGATGCACATTTATAGTATACAACATTTTTAATGTCCCCGCCAGAGTGCCATTACCACTTCAATCACAATCAAGACGACGATGGCGATTTCGAGTTGTTCCCCACGCTGTGATGCGGCGGTGTCTCGTGCGGTTGTCCAGCTCTGATGCACCACCGCGAGTTGCCGATCGACCTGTTCTCGCCATGCGGGGCCGCGCAATGCTGCGAAGGCGGTCGCATAGACTCGACCAAGCCACGCGTCTTCCGTGATTTTGAGGGCATGTTCAGCGCGTTCGACCAAACTAGCCACTTCTGCAACGCGTCCTTGCTGTTGACGCTCCTGCGCCGTGTGACGGCGGCGATTGCCCCACGCGCCTCGTGAGCGCGTCATACTGGACTCGGTAAGTAGTGCGGTGCGTTCCTGTGTGAGCACCGCATCATAGACGCGCAGTTCGAGCAACTGTGCGTTTGCAAACTCCACCAGAAATTCGACATCCGATTCGCCGCCTTGGGGATCGACAATGAGCGCTGCATCCCACGCAATCCACGCGTGGTCATCGTCGTAGTAACTGACCGGTTCTGGCACGAGGGCGCGCTGGGCCAAGTCACTGAGGCGGCGTTGCGAGCCGCTCAGGAGGCCAGCGACCCACTCGGTCGGCCATGCGGCGGGAAGTAACACGTTCGGGGTCGGGCCCACCGACTGCACTCGATGGAAGACATAATCCTCAACGATAGTACTGACACTCACGTCTTCAATGACAGGACCGAGGCGAGCCAGTACTTGCGACAGCGTGCGGACTGGCGTCCCTGTCGCCTGTAGCTGGAGGGCTCGCTGGCGGCTCCATTCAGGGTAGGACCCGGCCGTCATGTCTTGTGGCGTTTCCCAGACCCACTGCATGGCAACGACGCCAAAGTGGTAGCAGCGCAGTCGAACGCGGGCGCCGAGCTGGCTGTCTTCGCCCAAATCAATCGTGACCGGCTGCTCCGCGACTTGAATGGTTTCATCAAGCAGTGTACGACCCCTGACACTGGCCGGAGCGCCCATTCGGGATGGCACATCAGCCAGTCGGATACGGTCGCCAATATCCCAGAGCATCACGCAGGCACACCCACCGCTTAGTGGGGACCCTTCAAAGGTGGACGACGAAGGCTGGGTCATGATAAAACTCGGGCGATCTCGCGAAAAGAGGTGTCTTGTACGTTACCGGTGGCGCGGCGCCTTCGGGGCGCTGTATCTTTGGGGAATGGCTGAAACATTTGAATCCATGGTGATTCGCGTCGCCGCCCAAGGGCTCCGGGTGGCTGGGTCTCTCCGCCAAGCGGTGGACGACTTTGTTATTGGAGTCGAACAGTCCTACAAATCGAGCGCGTCGGCTGGTGGCGCCGCTCCGGCCGCCGGGCAGACCCCTGGGTCAGGTGCCGCGGCTCAAGGGCTCGATAGCGGCGCGCAGCGGATGCTGGAAGACCTCCGCGTGATTGAACGTCTAGAGCAAGAGCAGCGCCTCTCGTCGGATGCGGCTCGCTCCGCGCGTCGTGCGCTTCTTGGTCTCGCGCCGTAATTTTTGGATCGCGTCTCACAGGTTGCCAGCGACACACTGGCCGCAGGTCTTGCAGGATGCGGCTTGCACACAAGCCACGGAGCCACACTGTCAAGACACCGTCTGTGAAAGAGGAGTGTTGTCCCGTGCGTCGACTTGCTTGGTCGTACGCGGAAGAGCCACTCTTTTCGAGAGGCTCTTCGTCTATGCGATACGGTACTTTCGAGCTTGCTCTTGGGAAAGACGTCGCGAGCAGAGACTATCGCGTCGCGCGTTTTCGCACCGCCACGGCTCCCTTCGGCAGAGACTTTTCGACTGGAACCGCAGCCCCCGGGATGAGCCCCACTAATCGCAATCGTAGATCACGATTGTCGACTTGAAGCATTAAGGAAAAGAGGCGACGATCTGTTTTCGACACAAGATTTGGATTCGCTTCAAGGAGGGCCACGAGGTGTTGAACCGCTTCGACTCCAAGGCTAATCACCCGAGACATAATGGTCTCAAAATCACCGCCGGTCGGGGCGACGGTTAAGAGATTACAGAGAACGGCGTAGTTGCGCGAGCGACGCAACATCGCGTAGACCTCCGGAATCGCCACTGCCGTCGGATTAGAAGACAGGGAGAGCCAGTACTCAATTCGCTTGAATTCGCTCATGCTGGTGGCACACTTGATTAAGATCTCCCGCGGCACTTCCGCTTGCTCAAAGAATTCACACCAGAATTGGAAATGTGTTGAGGAAGGAGTCACGGGAATTTGGCTCCGCCGGATTGCCTCGACTGCCTGACCGAGGCGATCGGCCAGCATATCTGCGCAGGCTGCGGGCCACTGGCCCGCGGCTCGCAGTGGTGTCAGTCTTTTCAGGACAACCACGGCGGACCGAGGGAGTAACTTATCGAGTGCGGCTGCCCTCGCTTCCTCCGGGAGCGTGACATCCGCGACACAGTCCCAGCTTGCTTCCACGAGATTGCCATATTCTGGACTCACCGGTAGCGCCCATGCAAGTGCCGTTCTTGTTTCCCGCGGTAAGCGCTCCCAGCCTGAGGCGATAGACCGCACCAAGGCGGACTTCGCGCCCATCACGATGTCGTGAGCGGCGGCGGTTGGGGGAAACAGGGGATTCGTTGTGGTTGGATGGAGCCGATTCAGCAGCGCGGTCAAGCGCAGAGTAAGCTCCGGTCCAATCGGCGACGCCTGTGTTTCCAGTAAGTGGGAGACCGCATCTTCGAGCCGATTATCTTTCGTATTGAGCCATCCCTGAAGAGCTGCAAATCGACCAGGACCATCTGAGCGGGGGACTGGCACGGCAGGCCACGTCGTCATCGCATCAATGAGAACGGCAGCTTCGATGTCAGAGCGACAGGATTGGGGGACGGCGAGATCTTCGTGTTCACTCGCGACACAGTCTCGTTTCAGAAACGGAAAAGAATTCGCGCGACTCATCGCTTCCTCACGACGCTCTGCCTGTGAGGGCTCTGCTGGAGCGGCTGGCGCCGTGGCTCGCACGACATGGAACAGTCCAACCTCGGGAGGGCTTTGCATAGGCGCTTCAGGCGGGGCCGCTTCCAACACCACATCATCGGTGGATGGCGGGATATGCCGAATCAAGCGCATGGGAGGCAGTGCTGGGCACTTCGACACCACCGCTGCAACGATCGCTGGTGTCAGCGCGGGAATCGCTTCGACAATGTCTTCGATTAAGAGTGCGGGTGGGTTCGACGCCAACCACTCGAGAAGGATGGCTTCATCCGCATTCCCCGATACTGGGGACAACCGCGCAATACGCTCTCGCGCGGGGCGCAGCAGATCACGCATCGCTTGGTTTTCAAAGGCGAGGGCAACCTGCAAGGGCTGCATCAAACGGCTGAGCACTCGGCGAATATTCGCGAGTTCCATGTCGGCCAGCAGTGGAGAGAGTCCGACATCCTGCTCAGACAAAATCTCCCCTACTCGGACAAATAAGGCTTTTCGTAGCGCGGCAAGCCGTTGAACGATATCGCGTTCAACGGCTTTATCATAGGCCCGAACGGTCACCTGAGAAAGTGTACTCGGCGAGACGATATCTGGGCGAAGGCGAAGTAATAACTGGATCTGGGCGGCGGACGCCGTCGGCAAGAGAGAAGCGAGTCCGTCGAGCTGGGAATGTACGGCGTCTAATTCTGAGGAAGCGCCTCGGTTGGTTGAGGCGAGCAAGTCGATCCACGTCGCACTGTGGGCATCAAGGAGCGGCGTCGCGCGTTGTGGAATATCTGGCGTCCAGACGTTCGTCGGAATGAACGGTGTTGTCATCCCACACCATATCGCACACAGGCATTTCTTCCTACACAGGAGACCGCGTCGTGATGGCACTCCCGCGCGCGGAGGCACCACCTTTTTTTGCCACCGATCAGGTATGATCGAGATAGACATTCACGATTCATTTTCCGCTGCGTCTTTTATGATCGACCGACAAAGTTTTCGCGTATATGCCGTTTCGACTGCGGCAGAAGCCTATTCACTGGAAGACCTCGCGCTCGATTTAGAACACGCGGCGCTGTCTCCCGCATTCGGACCTGCGCAGATCCTTCTCGATCTCGCGGCGAAGGCTCGATCAGGCGAGATGACTCGCAATGATATTGCTCGATTATCTGCTGCGACATCGCAGCCAGCCGCGACGACCTCAAAAGCTCCGGTTGACGCGTCCAGTCCGATGGTGGTTCCTGATCGGGATGCGGCAAGTTTGCTTCGGATGTGCGGCATGATGACGTATCCCAAGACGCTACGGGAGACGACGACGCCTCTGGCGTCACGCCGTTCTGCTGTTCGCGGACCACGTGCGACGGAGTCGGCGCGCCGCAGTCTCTAAGGTCTTCTGTGAAAGAGTCGCCCCTCACACTGGTGTGTGAGGTGAAACGTGGGAAGATTCTCCCGTATGCCACCGAAAAAACGCCGCGACGCCAGTCGTCACTCGTGGCGGAGGTAAAGAGGAACGTTAGGGCAAATTCCAAAGCACACGGTACCGTTGGCGTCCGACGGTAATCCGTTGTACGTACGTTCGTGTTTCTTCAAACGGAATGCGCTCGACATACCAGAGACTATCGGT
>Ga0163144_10024927_pt1 | contig 11713 bp, 11 predicted proteins | sample OliLak19BULKMAT1_FD_123175 | JGI IMG/M metagenome (GOLD analysis project Ga0163144, IMG submission 123175) | Freshwater microbial mat bacterial communities from Lake Vanda, McMurdo Dry Valleys, Antarctica - Oligotrophic Lake LV.19.BULKMAT1 | ecosystem: Environmental > Aquatic > Freshwater >... | reverse complement strand
CTCGTCGTCGACGGCGGCGTGACCGTCCGGAACGCGTAACCAGCCGTCGGGACGCGACCCGATTGACTCAGCGACGCCGGTCGCGCATTTCTGGACCGTCCGGTCCAGAAAGCCATGGCGCGCCCCCGCGAATTCGACGAAGACAAGGTCCTCGAGCAGGCGATGCAGGTGTTCTGGCGCCGCGGCTATCGCGCGACGTCGCTGACCGACCTGCTGGGCGCCATGCAGCTCAGCAAGAGCAGCTTCTACGGGGCGTTCGGGACCAAGCGGGATCTGCTGCTGACGGCGCTCCGACGCTACGCCGAGTCGGGCATGGCGGGGCTGATCGCGCCGTTGCTGCAGCCGGAGGCCAGCCGGCCGGCGATCGAGCAGACGCTCGCGATCATGGTGAAGCACGCGCGGAGCGCCGCCGGACGGCGCGGCTGTCTCGTGAACAACACGCTTGGCGAGGTGGCGCCGCACGACGCGACGGTCTTCGCGGCGACCCGCGGCGTCCTGCTGCAGCTCGAAGCGCTCCTGACTGTCGTCGTCACGCGCGGCCAGGCGCGCGGGGAGATCACCACCAAGGAGAGCGCCCGCGCGCTCGCACGCTTTCTCGCCACCACGTTCGGCGGGCTCAACCTTGCCGCCAAAGCCCGACCCGACAAAGCCATGCTCGACGACGTGGTCCGCGTCACGCTGCGCGCCTTGGATTGAACCGCCCCCCAACAGGAGAACGCCGATGCCCATGCTCAAGTCCCTCTACGTCTCGACCTACATCACGGCCGCGCTGAGCGGCCTCGTCGCTGCGCTGCTGATGACGATGCGGCGCGGCCTGCCGTCGCCCTGGCTCGGCGCCGCGCTCGCCTGCGCCGCACCGGTCGCGTTCTTCGCGACGGTGTTCACGTTGCCGATTGCGCGCACGTCGCCGAATCTGCACGCCGTCCTCGGGGCGGGGATCGTCGGCACGTTGCTCAGCGTCGTGCTCGACGGCGGCCGGCTCGGCGCACCGACGCTGCTCGCGGCGACGGTCGGCATCGGCGGCACGCTGCTCTACGTCTACTGGTACTCGCGCTTCGCGGTGCCGGCCGACTCGGTGCTGCGCGCGGGCGCGGCGCTCCCCCCGTTCGCGCTGGTGGAGGACGGCCGCGAGATCCCGAGCCGCGATCTCCTCGCCAAGCCCGCGCTCTGGATCTTCTATCGCGGCAACTGGTGCCCGCTCTGCGTGGCGCAGGTGCGGGAGATCTCCGCACAGTATCGCGAGCTCGCGCGCCGCGGCGTCGAGGTGTTCCTCGTCAGCCCGCAACCCGAAGCCAACACGGCCGCGCTCGCCGCGAAATGCGATGCCCCCATGCGCTTCATGACCGACCGGGGCAATCGTGCGGCCACCGCCCTCGGTATCCTCGAGAAAGCGGGGGTACCCGCGGGCATGCAGGTGCTCGGCTACGACTCCGACGTACCGCGGCCGACGGTCTTCATCACGGCCAAGGGCGGTACGATCCTCTATTGCGACCTGAGCGAGAACTACCGGGTGCGGCCGGAGCCGGCGCAGTACTTCGCGGTATTGGATCGGTTCGCGATCGCCTAGCGCTGCCCGCTCGGCCCGACGCGGAATGCGCGTGTCCCCCGCGCGTGGTTCCGTGTTAGGAGGCGGGGATGGCTATCCAACGCGGGCGCGGCCGGCCTTGGTCCGCGGTGCTCGGGCTTGGCGTGCTCGCCGTCCTGACGCTCGACGTGGTGCGCCTGCGCGCCGAGCCATCGTTGGCCGAGCACGTGGTGCCGGCCGCGGACGTTCCGCCGCCCGCCGAGCACGTGCCGCCGCCCTGGATGGCGTCGTGGTCGCGCTACGACGAGGCGATTCCCGACGATCTGGCGCTTCGCGAGGATCTGGAGCGCGCCATTGATCTCCGCCGCCGTGAGCACTTCGATCGCGTGCTCGACGCGCGCGATCCCGGCGAGCTGATCGAGCATGCGACGCTCGTGGAGGCCGTGTTCGAGCAGCGGACGGTGACGACCGAAACGCTCTTCATCGTCGGGGACGAGTTCTTCAACTACGCGTTTCGCCCCGAGAACGGCTGGGGACGCGGCGGCGTCGACCGGAAGGCCACGGGATACACGCCCCAGCCACGCCGGGTGCATGTCGGCGCCACCGGCGGCGCGGACTCGTTCGCGTGCGCGAGCTGCCACTTCAAGGGCGGACCCGATGGCGCCGGGACGCAGTCGCAGAACGCGTTCCTGCGGGGCGATGGCGCGCGCATCGGGTCGGCCGATCAGCGGAACCCACCCCATCTGCTCGGGCTCGGCCCGGTCGCGGCGCTGGCACTCGAGATGAGCAAGGATCTGCAGACCCAAGCGGCCGCGCTCACGGCCAGCGCTCGCGGCGATGCACGTCGCGCGGAGGCCGCGCTGACGAGCAAGGGCGTGTCGTTCGGTCGTATCGCGGCGGCAGCGGATGGCACGCTCGATACGACCGGCGTCACGGGGATAGATGCCGATCTCGTCGTCCGCCCGTTCGGATGGAAGGGTCATCAGGCCACACTGCGCGGCATGATCGAAGAGTCGTTGCACATCCATCAAGGCCTGTTGTCGTCGCACATCCAGCACGCCGTGCATGACAAGACGCTCGACGGCGCGTCCTACGGCACGGGCGCCACGTGGTACGACCTCGACGACGATGGGGTCACCTTCGAGGTCGACTCGGGCATGCTGAGCACGATGGTCGGTTACCTGGCGCAACTCGAAGTGCCGCTGATGCGCCCGCCTCGCGATCCGGGCTTGCTCGATGCGTTCGCCGTCGGCCGCGCGTCGTTCGACACGCTCGGCTGCGCGGGGTGTCACGTGCCGGCGCTCGAGCTCGACGCCACGAAGCTCGACGTGCGTGCCGAGCCGGGACGGACTCCGCTCGGGGCTCCGGTCGTGGTCGACGTCGCGAAGGATGGGGATCAACCCAAGATCGAACCGCGCTATGCGGGCGACGAGACGTCGTATCTCGTGCCGCTCTTCAGCGATCTGAAACGGCACGACATGGGGCCGGCGCTCGCGACGCAGGAACCGCAGGGAACGATCCCCGCGCGCCATTTCCTCACGCGGCCACTCTGGGGCTTGGCCGAGACGGCGCCGTATCTGCACGACGGACGCGCCCCGACCGTCGACGAGGCGATCGTGATGCACGGAGGCGAAGCGGTGCCGGCGCGTGACGCCTACCTCGCGCTCGACGCGCGCGGGCGAAGTGCGCTCCGCGTCTTTCTGGTGGCGCTCTCGCGGCAGCCGAAGATCTTCGTGCCATGAGGCGCCCTGCGGGCAGCGTCGTGACGATGGTGGTCGTGCTCGTGCTTGCCACGCGCGGGACCGCCGTGGGCGCCGACGCGGCGGCGTGGCGCAACGATTGTCCCATGCGTCCATCGCCGGCGCCGCTCAGTCTGGAAGCCGCCCGTGACGCCCATCGCGTCGCGGAGCGCCGGCACGATCTCCGGTTCCGTGAAGCCGCCGAGCCGGGGTTCTTCTTGAAGACGGCGGCTGCCGCGCTCGACCCACGGCGTCTCGCCGAGGGGCGGATGTGCCTCGTCGACGTCGCCGAGCTCGGCGCGCTCGTCTTCGAGCATGAATACGGTTTCGTCGACGGGCTCGGCGGTGGCGGTGCGGCGAAAGCGCCGGGAGGTCCGTTTCGGCGGGTGCACCGCGGGGCGTTCGGTGGGCCCGAGACCATCTCCTGTCGATCCTGCCATTGGGTCGGCGGGTCGAACGGCGCGGGCGCGGAAACGGACAACGTTTTCTTGCTCGGTGACGGCGAGCGTCCGGAGAGCGGCGACGCACGAAATCCTCCGGCACTCGTCGCGCTCGGCGTCGTCCAGGCGTTGGCTCGTGAGATGACCCGTGATCTGCACACGCAACGTGACGCGCTGGTACGCGTGAGCACCCAGGAGGGCGCCGCGCGCACCGTGCGCCTTGCCACGAAGGGTGTCGACTTCGGAGAGCTCGGGGTCGGCAAAGACGGTGCGCTCGACACGCGCGCGGTCATCGGCGTCGATCCCGATCTCGTCGTGAAGCCGTTCGGATGGAAGGGCACCCAAGCCGACTTCGCGGATTTCGCGACCGACGCGCTGCAGATCCACTTCGGCATCCAGAACGACGTCCTGCTCGGTGCCGGGACGGCGGACGTCTATGGCGACGGCGCCGATCCTGCCGATCGCGATGGCGATGGGGTGCGGAGCGAGCTCGGCACGGGGCCGTTCACGGCGCTGCTCGTCCACCTCGCGGTGCTGGAGCTTCCGGCCATCGAGCCGTTGATTCAGAGCCAACCGATGGCGCCGGCCGCGCCGCTGCTGCTGGGGCCGACCAGCACCAACTTCGCCGAGGATTTCCAGCGGGGTCGGAAAGCCTTCCACGAGCTCGGGTGCGCCGGATGCCACATGCCGATGCTGGTGCTCGACCGTCCGGTGATCGAGATCGCAGGGGCGCCGCCGATCGATCTCGCGCGCGACATGCGACGGCCGATGCTGACCTACGATCCCGCCGTCAGGGGGTATCCGGTCTGGCTCTTCAGCGATCTGAAGCGCCACGACATGGGTGCGGCCAATGCGGCGCGCCACGTCCAGCGCGGCGTGAAGCTCGGTGAGTATCTGACGCCGCGGCTCTGGGGTGTGGCCGACTCCGGACCGTATCTCCATGATGGCCGCGCCCCGAGCTTCGACTACGCGATCGCTGGGCACGACGGGGAAGGGGCCGCGGCGCGTGCCGCGTTCGCGCCGCTCTCGCGCGAGCAGAAGGGCGATCTCAACGTGTATTTGATGTCGCTCCGCCGGGCGCCGCGTTTGTTGATTCCGTGACCGTCGCGCCCGGACGGCGAAGCACCCAGAGATCGACGGCGCCGACGCCGGCGACACCGTCGACCGATGCGCGGACCGAGCCGATCAAGAGCGCCAGCCGACCGCGACCGTCGGGATCGGGCGCACGGCGGATGTGCCAGCCGAACCAGCTCTCCGCGGCGTCGCCTTCCAAAACAGCGACAACCGACCCGTTCCGGCCCGAGCGGAGCTCGACCGCGCCGACCCGATCGTCCGCGCCCCGGCGATGCCACGGGGCGCCGATCGCCAGATCCTCGATGCCGTCGCCGTCGATATCACCCGCGCCGACGATCATGCGGCCGTAGAGATCTCCCTTGGCCGTGCCGTGCCAGCGGCGCAGCTCGGCGCCGCTCGTGCCGGAGTAGACCCGGACCTCGCCGACGAGACTCCGCGACTGCTCGTTGCTGCCGGGGGCCGACACGACGATCTCGCCGTGACCGTCGCCATCGAGATCGCCGAGCGCGGCCACCATCTCACCGAATCCCGCGCCGGGTGCGGTGCCGTCCCAATGGTGCAGCTCGCGCCCGCTGCCAGACGAGAACACATACGCCGCGCCGTTCGGCGGGTCGTCCGCGGTGTAGCCCGGTGGTGCTCCGACGGCGAGATCGGGTGCGCCGTCGGCATCGAGATCGTCGACGCGCGCGACGTACCAACCGAATGAGGTCCGGGCGGGGCGTGGTGCGAACGTGCGGACCACGGCGCCGTCTTTGCCATTCACGAGATCGACGCGGCCCGGCACGCCGGGAGCGCCGATGAAGAGATCGACGCGTCCGTCGTGGGTCCGGTCGCTCGCGATCGCGAGGTCCCAGCCGAACTGGGAGCCGGGTGATCCGAAGCGGCGCCAGATCTCGGCGCCCGTCTTGGGCGAGCGCGCCGTCACGACGCCCTGCATGACGCCGTCGCGGTGCGCGTTCGGGGCCGCGATCACGACGTCGGCGAGCCCGTCGCCGTCGAGGTCGGGAACCGGCAGCACGGTGTGGCCGAAGAGCCCGCTCTCGGCAGGTCCGTCCCAGGTCCGGATCGCGCGGCCGGTCGCCCCGGACCACACGCCGGCCACACCGGCTTCGTATACGCCGTCCTTCTTGAAGCGCGCACCCGCGGCGAGATCGCTACTGCCGTCGCCGTCGACGTCGAGGGGCTCGCCGAAGCGGAAGCCGAGCTCGCCGCCGGGGATCGTGCCCGCGAAGCGCCGCGCGACGCACCATCCCGTGCCGGGATCGCTGCAGCGTGGTGGAGGTCCCGCATCGAGCGGGGGAACGAGCGTGACGGCGATCAGCGTGGAGAAGGCGATCGCGGTACTGCGTCGGGAGGGGAAACGATCGGAGCCGCGGGCACGACGAACCATGCCCACGGCTCCGCGATCGACTAGAGGCAGCAGCCCACCGAGCTCGAGTTGCCCGCGGCGGGACACGCCACAGGTACGGACTCGCTGCCGAGTATCCCGGTGACGGAGTTGAAGTTGACGTACACGCCCTTCGACGCGGTGTGGGCGGTGCCGTACGACCACCGCACCGTTCCGGAGGTGTTGATGCACTGGCGGTTGTTCGTCTCGCTTGGGTCGACTTTCCAGAAGCGCGTGATTGCTCCCACGTTGTCAGCGGCCCCGACGAGCTCGCCGAGCGCCTGCGCGTTCTGCAGATCGGTGATCGTACAGGCGTGCGTGCCGGGGAAGGTCGCGTTGCAGAGCGCGTTGCCGCCGGGAAGCCCGGGATTGCCGCTGTAGGTCCAGTCCCCCACGCTGCGCGGCAAGGTGCCGCGGAAGATCGGGGGGGTCGACGTCGCAACCGGCGTCGCCGTGACTGTGGCGGTCGGGGTCGGCGTCGGCGTCGGGCCCGTACCCGACGCGCACGACGCGTCGGCGGTGCCGTTGTCGAACAGATCGCAATTGACGAAGAGGCCGTCCATCTCGTTGATCGCCTGACAGACGCGGCATTCGACCTGCGTGTCGAGGCAGACGCCGAGAGCGGGCTGGGCGAGCGCAGTGCAATCACCCGGGAATGCGCCGACGACGCCGGTGCACGCCTTGCCGATCGTGGAGCTCAGGCTGGCGACGCCCTTCGCGATTTTGCCCTTGGTGTCGGCCGCGATCGAGCCCGCAGTGCCGGCGTTGTCGACGCAGGCTGCGAGCGCGGCGGCCGTGGTGGCGCCGGCCTTCAGCGCCGCCTTTTTGCAGCTCACGAACGTCGCGAATTTGACCGCGGCGAGCTTCTCCAGGCTGGCGGAGACCTTCTGCTGACAGGCGCAGCCGGCCTTGCTGGTCGCGCAGGTGATGATCGCCGCATCGAGGCTCGGGCCGTAGACGTCGGCGACGAGATCGACCTTGGCTTGCTGCGCCGCCGTGTTGACCGTCGTCGCGCCCGTGAAGCCGAAGCTCGGCGCCGCGCCACACGACTTGGCTTCGTCGGCGGTGGTCTTCGCCTTGCGCTTGGCGACCTTGCCCTTCGCGTCGGCGGTGAGGCAGGTCTGCGCCGTGCCGGGGAGCGTGCCTTTGCCGGCCCCCTTCACGCAGGCCACGTTCTCTTTGCCTTGCTCCTTCGCGACGGCGGCGCCGTCCTTGTTCACGGAGTTCAGGCAGGCCTGTTGGCTGGTTTGAAGCTGGGCCCAAGCCCCCAACACGCTCACCAACACGAGCGCTCCGGCGCCCAACGTCATCGACAGGATCGGCGTTTGCTTCGACATCGTCACACCTCGTGAATTTCTGGGGGTAGAGAAATTGGCCACCGGACTACCACATGGGTCCGGCCCGACGCACGTGAAAATACGATGCGTCGCCTACGGCTGTGACACGCCTGATGCCCGTGACCAGGTCATCCGACGTTTCGTGCACGGTTGCGGGATATGGGTGGGTCAGTGCGGGTGTTTGTGTCCCCCATGGTGGCAGGGCTCGGACTTCTTTCCCTTCCCGCCGCCGTGGTTGCCCTTCTGGCAGTGCTCGCCGCCACAGGGCTCGCTGCAGCCGCTCGCCTCGACCCACTTGCCGCCACTACAGGCCTGACACACGCCGCCATTCGTAGTGACCGCGCCGCTCGAAAAGCAGCGGCTTCGGTAGGTGCAGGACTCGGGGCCACAGGCGCCCGACATCATGCCGTGTCCGTGCCCCTGCCAGCCCTCGCCGTGATGACCCATGCGACGGTGCGGACCGCACGAGGCCGCCATCAACACCACCGCGGGAATCACGATCAGATATTGCCATGCTCGCATGCGTTCTTTCCTCCTGCGTCAGGCTTACGAAAACCGTCCGTCCTAAGCTACTCCACCTGGCTCCGCGTCCACCTGGCGCCGCGTCTACCTGGCGTCGCGCCGGATCGCGGCGACGACCTCCGCCCAGGCTTCCGGATGCGCGCGATGCGGCTCGGCGTGGCAGAGCACCGCGAGCCGGTCGACGAGCCCGTCGTAGCGCGTGTGCAGGGCGGCCGCGACGTCGGCGGGACGCTCGCAGCGGACGGCGAACGCGTCGAGCATGTCGTCGTCGACGAGCCCGGCCATCTCGAGCCAGCGGCCCTGCCTGGCGAGCTGGTTGAGCTCGGGTTGCAGCGCCCCCCAGCCGTGGGCGTCGAGCACGACGCGGTATTGCGGGGTCGCGCCGTAGAAGGCGAGCTGCATGCGCGTCGTCGTGTCGGCGTGCTGATACTCCTCGGGGGTGTAGCCCGTCACGACGAGCGCCTGGCAGGCGATGGTGAGATCGGCGCGCGTGCGCCCGCCGCGCGCGAGTCCCGTCTCCAAGGCGGGGAGGGTGGTCGCGCGGATGAACGCGGGGCTGTTCATCGGGTGGACGAACAGGCCGTCGCCGACTTCGCCCGCGATCGCCGTCATGGCCGGGCCGACGCCGCCGAGAAAGACGCGCGGCGGACCGAACGGGCTCGACCCGGGGTTGAAGAACGGCGTCATGAGCGTGTGACGATAATGCTCGCCGCGGAAGTCGAGCGGCGCGTTCTCGTTCCAGCACCGCCAGATCGCGCGCAGCGCCAGCACGAACTCGCGCATGCGGGCGAGCGGTCGCGTCCAAACGGACCCGTAGCGCTTCTCGACGTGGGCCTTCACCTGCGAGCCGAGGCCGAGGATGAAACGGCCGCGCGCGAGCACGTTCAGATCGTGCGCGGTGTGGGCGAGCTGCATCGGGCTCCGCGGCGGCGCAATGGCGACTGCGGTCGCGATCTCGAGGCGCGTGGTGTGCTCGGCGGCAAACGCGAGCGGGAAAAACGGATCGTGCGGACCTTCGAACGTGAAGGTGCCGTCGTACCCGATCGTTTCGAGTGCCCGAGCCTCGGCCGCGACGGTGCCGAGATCGGTCGTGAGGAGCGGGGCGTCGATCTGCATGCCGCGCGTCCTGCCACGGATTGCGCCTCCGGTGCGAGCTGCTAGACCGGCGCCATGGCCACCGACATCCCGACCGCGCGCCGCGGTCTCCTCGCGTTCCTCGCCAAGCAGGGCGGCTCGCTCCCCATGCGCGAGCTCCACACCCACAGTCTGCTGTTCTACCAGGCCGGTCATCAGGCGTTCTCGCAGCTCATGGAAGGCCTCGTCGCCGACGGCCTCGTCGTGTTCGACGACGGGACGTTCTCGCTCACCGACGCCGGCCGTCAGACGCTCGCGGACGGCTGAGCCGCTCGGCGATGCCGGTCTCCTCGCGGTATCGGCCGGCATTGGCCGTCACCGACCTCGGCCCGGACTTCTACGACGCGGTCGTCCCGGCGCGCTTTCCGTTGCATCGCCAGCGCTACCGGAATCAGCGCTGGGCCGCGCGCGTCGGGCTCGACACGCTCGACGACGCCGAATGGGAACGGCACTTTGCCGCGTTCACGCCGCTGCCGGACAACCTCCCGCTGCCGCTCGCGCTCCGCTACCACGGCCATCAGTTCCGCTCGTACAACCCCGCGCTCGGTGACGGCCGGGGCTTCTTGTTCGCGCAGCTCCGCGACGCCGGCGACGACCGGCTGCTCGACCTCGGCACCAAGGGCAGCGGACCGACGCCGTGGTCACGCGACGGCGACGGCCGCCTGACCCTGAAAGGCGGCGTGCGCGAGGTGCTGGCGACGGCGATGCTGGAAGCCCTCGGCGTCTACACCTCGAAGTCGTTCAGCCTCTTCGAGACGGGCGAGATGCTCTTCCGCGGCGACGAGCCGTCGCCGACGCGCTCGTCGGTGCTGGTGCGCCTCAGCCACTCGCACGTCCGCTTCGGAACCTTTCAGCGTTACGCGCACCGCGGCGAGCATCCGCAGCTCGCACGCCTCCTCGACTACGCCGTTCAGCAGCACTATCCCGCGCTCGCCGCTCCCGCGGTCGCCGACACGCCGGCGGCGTTCTTGCGCGAGGTCTGCCGGCGCAGCGCCGATCTCGCGGCCAGCTGGATGATGGCCGGCTTCGTTCACGGTGTGCTGAATACCGACAACATGAACGTGACCGGCGAGAGCTTCGATTACGGTCCGTATCGCTTCCTGCCGACCTACGACCCGGATTTCACCGCCGCCTATTTCGATCATCACGGGCTCTACGCGTACGGCCGCCAGCCCGCGGTCATGGAGTGGAACCTCGGCCAGCTCGCGCACGCGCTGACGCCGCTCACGCCGCGTCCCGGCCTCGAAGCCGCGCTCGCGACCTACGGGCCGGCGTTCGAAGCGGCGCTGATCACGCGCTTTCTCGTCCGCCTCGGCCTCGTCGCGCGCGGACCGGACGACGACGCCGCGCTCGGCAGTGCGGTGTTTCGCTTCCTCGCCGAGAGCCAGGTCGGGTACGAGCAGTTCTTCTTCGATTGGTACGGCGGGACCACGAGCGCCGACCGTGCGCGCCAGAGCCCCGCCGCCGCGTTCTACGAGCACGCCAGCTTCGGCGCGGCGCGGCGCGCCCTCGACGACTACGCGCCGCTCGCGCCGTCACGCCTCGCGGACCCGTATTTCCAGCAGGCGAAGCCCTGCACGCTTCTCATCGACGAGATCGAGGCGCTCTGGGACGCGATCGCCGGCACCGACGACTGGTCACTCTTCACGGCCAAGCTCGACGCGATCGCCGACATGCGGGCCGTGCTGCAGGGGGGTGACTAACTCCGCTCGCGCGGGCATCCATGGTGCATGACCTGGCTCGGATTCCTCGCCATCGCCGTCGCGCTCGTGGCCGTTCTCTCCTTCGTCGGCGCGCGTCCGCGCGGCGGCCGCCCCGTCGCGGGCACGCAGCTCATGATGGCGGGGCGGGTCGTGCTGGTGATCACCGCGCTGGCGATCGCGTACGCCGCCTTCGGGCGCTGACCCCGCTGCGATCAGAGCTTGATGCCGAAGTAGTCGAAGAAGCGCTCGTTGTATTCAGCGTCCGAGAGGTCGTCTCCCATCGCCACCCAGTCTTCGTCGCTGATCTTCGGCCGGCCGCGCATGAAGCCTTCGGCGTCCGGCGCCGACGGGCCAGCGCAGCTTGTAATCCGGGCTCGTGATCGCGGTGAGGATCGTGTCGGCGACGAGCTCCGGCTGCGCCCCGGCGCGAAAGCCGGCGGCGAAGACTTTGCCGTTGCGCCGCATCACCTGATGGTAGGGCGAGGTTTTCGCGTAGCGCGTCGCTTCGGCGGAGTTCTCGAATATGTTGGTCATGATGACGCCGGGCTCGATGTTGACGACGCGCACGCCGAAGCGTCGTACCTCGTGCGCCAATGCCTCGCCGAGACATTCGAGCGCCCATTTGGACGCGGAGTAGGGGATCTGATTGGGCGTCGCCCAGCGTCCGGCCATCGAGGTGATGTTGACGATCGTGCCGCGACGGCGCTCGCGCATCGACGGCAGGACGGTCTGGATGCAGCGGACGGCACCGAAGTAGTTGGTCTCGAACATCCGGCGATGCTCGTCCTCGGGCGTGAGCTCGAGCGGCGACGCGCCGCCGATGCCCGCGTTGTTGACGAGCACGTCGACCGG
>Ga0163144_10024926_pt1 | contig 11713 bp, 10 predicted proteins | sample OliLak19BULKMAT1_FD_123175 | JGI IMG/M metagenome (GOLD analysis project Ga0163144, IMG submission 123175) | Freshwater microbial mat bacterial communities from Lake Vanda, McMurdo Dry Valleys, Antarctica - Oligotrophic Lake LV.19.BULKMAT1 | ecosystem: Environmental > Aquatic > Freshwater >... | reverse complement strand
TTCCTTCAGCATGCTCGACACGCGCTGGACGAGCTGCTGCGGAAGACGCTCGAACGAGGGATCGTAGTCGAGTACCTCACACGCATAGCCGTGCCGAACGATCGCGGTCTGGAGCGCATATAGTTGCAGATGCGTCCCGTAATTGAAGTAGCGGGGAAGTGAGAGCAGGCCGACTCGCGCCGGGGCTGCGGGGTGTGAATGGGTCATCCGAACAATCTCCGCCGCAGCAGATCTGCGGCCCAACGCCACTCCATCTGGCGCCGCTCGGCGCGCGGCAGTGGGCCACCGCGCGTCGAGCGTAGGTAATCGAGCAGTGTACCGACAGGTACGTACCAACCGTCTCGCTTGGCGAGATCATCGAACACGGCCGTCACATCGGGACGCATCAGACCATCAATGGTGTAGCCCTTGCCCAAGTGCGTCGCGATGATGCAGACGCCGCCTTGCGCCTCGAGGGCATCGAGCGCTGCCGGGGTACAGCGGGCGACAAAGGCATCAGCATCTTCGGCATCGGTCGAGGAGAACCACCATTTGCCGTACGGCCGCGACGGATCCTGATACGGTATCGTCGGATTGATGCGGAGCAGGTTCACTTCGTGGAACGAGAGATTGCGCACGTAGTCGATGCGCTCGCGGCAGACGTCCCCCCAGAAGTATGGAGATGCGGGTACATGCCCCTGATAGTGCCCGGCCGGCCGGCCATTCAGACGCCGGTAGACGGTTCGGAGGATCGCCGAGTCGAGGCGATCCTCTCCCCAGTAGACGTTTTCCTGATTGTGCGCATGATTTGCGTGTACACGAGGGTACGTGCCGAAGGCCTCCCGATGCCGCTCGAATGCGTCGAGCGTCTGCGCGCGCGCGCTCGTCTCCATCGTGGCGTTGTGCCAGCCGAGTTCGAAGCCGTCCTGCGCTAGTTTTTGGAGGAAGGCGAGATACGGCCCATCTTCCAGTGTCTCGGAGGAGCGGAAGTTGGAACCTTCGCCAAGCCAGCGGTGGGGCCAGGCCGTCTTGGTGATGCGGATGCCGCGTGCGGACAACGCAGCGTACACCGGCGCCACATTGGCGAGCGTTGCGACGTCGGTGTCATCGTATATCGTGAACGCAAAGCGGCGATTCTCAGGATAGGCTGTCGGCACGATCTCGCACGAGAGCAAGGAACATACCCTGACGGAAATTTCGCCAAGTCTCTGTCTCGCATCACATTACCTGAGTTTCATGGATTCGGCATGACCCCCCGACCTCATGTCCTATTGGTAGCGGCCCCGGCCTCCTTCGGCGGGGCCGAGACGGTGCTCCTGAGCTTGGCCGTAGGGCTACAAGACGCGGGAGCCGAGGTGCAGGTCGCCCTTGTTTGCGACTCGGTACCTCCGTCCCTGCTCGTCACGAGGCTTCGGGAGGCAAAGGTACGAGTGCATCTCGTCGAGACGACGAGCCGCGGCTATCTGAGCGAGGCACGGGCGGTGCTGGCGCTCGCCCGCCGCTTGGGCATCAACGTGATCCACACCCACGGCTACCGTCCAGACCTCGTAGTGGGCGCCGCGGCGGTCCTTGCGGGTTTGCCGTGGGTGAGCACAGCGCACGGCTTCACTTCCGAATCCCGACGGATGCGGGCGTATGAGGCGCTGCAGAGGTTCTGGTGGCGTGCTGCGGATGTGGTGCTGGCGGTGTCGCGCCCGTTGCACCAACGCATCATCGAGGCTGGCGTGAAGCCGACGCGCGTGCATCTCGTGCCGAACGCGGTACCCGAGGTTGCGAGGGTGGCGCGAGACGAGGCGCGGCGCCGTCTCGGAATCGAAACGGATGCGCCGCTGGTCGCATGGATCGGCCGCCTCTCCACGGAGAAGGGCCCCGACCTCGCGTTGGCCGCATGGGCGGTGATGGCGCCGCCCCGACCGACGCTCGTCATCATCGGCGACGGACCGGAGCGCGCCCCGCTCGAGGCGGCCCGACTGACAATGGGCCTGACGAAGGACGTCGTGCTGCTAGGCACGCGCGCCGACGTGCGCGAGATTCTCCCGGCATTCGACCTGCTGCTTCTCTCCTCGCGGACCGAGGGGACACCGATGGTATTGCTCGAAGCGATGCATGCCGGTGTACCGATCGTGGCGACGTGCGTCGGTGGTGTACCGGATCTTCTCGGAACGGACGCCGGCATGATCGTTCCGTTGGGCGATGCGGCAGCGATGGCGGATGCGGTCGTCGAGATTCTGGCGGATACGGCACTGGCGGCTCGCCTCGCCTCGGCAGCCGAGGCGCGGATGGCGGCGCACTTCGCGCACTCCGTCTGGACGCGCCGGCATCTTGATCTGTACGCCCCCGTCGTGCGCACGCCGACTGGGGACAGGGCATAGCCTTGGCACTGGGCACGTCATCCCGCCCTGCAGAGCGGGATGGGCGACCTCGGTTCAGGAATTGCGCCGGGCTGTCGTATGCCTGATTCTCGAGTTTCGATTTGCCGCTGCGTCCATCCTTCGCATGATGCCACCTGCGTTGCACTATGCACCTCCGCGCGGAAGAGTATAGGGGTGTGCAGATGAACGTGGCGTTGCTATTAGTGGCACTGCCAGTCCTCTTCGGCGGCTATGCTTATCTGGTATACCCGCTGCTGTTACGGATCGTGGACACAGGCCGTCGTCCACGAATCCAAGCCGATGCCGAGTGGGAGCTGCCTTCGATTACGCTCCTCATTCCGGCCTACAATGAGGCAGCGTCGATCGGCGTGACGATCGAGGGCGTCCTCGCACTCGACTATCCGGCGGATCGCCGACAGATCCTCGTCGTCTCGGATGCCTCAGACGACGGGACCGACGAGATCGTGCGGCGGTTCGCCGACCGAGGAGTGGAAATGCTCCGCTTGCCGTCGCGCGGCGGAAAGACGCGAGCCGAGAACGCAGCTGTTGCGGCGAGCCGGGGGGAGATCGTGGTCACCATCGATGCGAGCATCACGGTACCGCCTTCCTCCCTCCGCCCGCTCATTGCGGCGTTCGCAGACCCGACTGTCGGCGTCGCATCGGGGCGCGATGTGAGCGTTTCCGCCTCGGCCTCCGAAGGGAACGAGGCCGAAGCAGGGTATGTGGGCTTCGAGATGAGGCTGCGGGCGCTCGAGACGCGCATCGGGTCGATCGTCGGGGCTAGCGGATGCTTCTTCGCCACCCGCCGTCATCTGCAAGACGCGGACTTCCCGGCTCACCTGAGCAAGGACTTTGCTGCGCCGCTCCGAGCACGCCGTCGGGGCTACCGGTCGGTGAGCGTTGATGCGGCGCTCTGCTTGGTCCGACGCACCCCTGAGTTGCGCCGCGAGTACCATCGCAAGGTCCGAACGATGGCGCGCGGTCTCGCGACGCTCTGGCATGAGCGGGATTTGCTCGATCCGCTGCGCTACGGTTCGTTCGCCTGGATGCTCTGGAGTCACAAGGTCGCACGCTGGCTCGTCTTCCTCACGGTGCCGTTCGCCGGCGTCGCTCTCGCATACCTCGCACAGATATCGCGCATTGCGCAGGGGCTGCTCGCCGTGGCGCTCGCGGGCTGTGGCGTGGGAATGCTGGCGATTCGCTGGCCGGCACACGTGCCGCCGCCTGCGATCATGAGTACCCTCGGCTTCGTCGTCGCATCGCATGCCGCGGGATTCATGGCTTGGCTAGCGGCATTTCGCGGCAAGGCAGCGCCAACTTGGGAACCGACTCGCCGCACAGGATCCGCCTGATGACTCCGCTCTTGCCGCCCCCGCATCAGCCCGAGGGGCCGGGGCGTTCGGTCAGCCATGTGTCGATCCCGAGCCACCTGCGTGGCCCGATGCGGTCGCTGTACATCGTGGCGGGCGCGATGGCGACGATTCCGTTCTTCCAGATTGCCCCACGATTGTTGCCGCTCGAACCGCTTGCATCGACCTGGCGATACGCGGCTTACTCGGCGATCGCCGGCGTGGTCTTGGTGCCTGCCGGTGCTCTCGTGTTGGCGCACTGGGTGGCCGCCGTCCGCAATGATCGTCCGAAGCAGGCGGCGTTCGCGTTCGCATCCCTTGGCGCAGGTGCCGCGCTGCTGCTGGCCGCGCCTCTCTTTCTGTATGATTATGTCGTGTTGCGTGAGGATGCCGCGTGGTCGATGCGTGGTGCCATCGATTCGGCGGCTTGGCGCGCGCTCTTCGCCGGCGTGGTGGCCGGTGCCATGCTCATGACCGTCGGGTACACGGGCTGGCGTTCGGCGTGGACACCGGCGCCGGGACAGATTCGGAAGAAGAGCGGCAATGGCGGACTCGTCGTCGCGCAGACGCGCGGCGACAGCCCGCTCGAACCGGTGTTACGCGCACGGGAAGAGACCAACACCGACTGAGGCGCGTTTCTCGGCCGCGAGGACGTTGCGGCCCGCACGCAGCCCTTACGCTGCTACCTGCCCGAGCTGCAGCGCTCGATCCCGCCGCCGGAAAAGCCTCAAGGGCAGGCTCTCCAGATCGGCGGCTACGCGCTGCGCATGCCGCGTTTCGATGGTACGGCTGCGGCTCCAGCCCCCTTCGCCGCTCTCGACTGTCGTACGGCACTGATACACTAGTTGTCACAGCGAGTGGTCTGCATTCGGTTGCGATGGGACCGCCGTAAGGCGGATAGCCCGCGCCGACCGTTCCGAGGTCGGGCGTGTGGTCGCTCGGGTGCGCCGCCAGTGGCAGTTCAGATGACGGAGGGCAGAGTGGAGGTTTTGGTCGTCGTACCCGCTCGTGGCGGCTCCAAGGGCCTGCCCGGCAAGAACCTGCGGCAGGTGGCGGGGCGAACGCTCGTGGCGCGCGCGGTCGATACGGCGTGTGCGTGGCGGGATGTCGCCGCGGAGCACGACGTACGGATCATCGTGGATACCGATGCCCCCGCTATCGCCGCCGAGGCCGAGGCCGCAGGGGCGTGGGTGCCGTTCTTGCGAGAGGCCGCGTACGCGAGGGACGAAACGTCCACCGCCGACAGCGTGTGCCGATTGCTCGACCGGTTGGCAGCGATGGGGCGGACGCCCGCGCATCTGGTACTCCTGCAGCCGACGTCGCCACTCCGGGTACTCGAAGATGTCATCGCATGTTGGGAGGCGTACGCTCGAGCCGGACATTCCGCCTGCACGACCGTGCCCATCGACCACCCCTGCGAGCGGGCGGTGCGCCCTTCTGCCTCCGGAACCTTGCAGTGGGCGGCGGGTATGCCACCAACAGCCATCCGGCGGCAAGAATATGCCACCTCGTATTTCATGAATGGCGCAGTATACTGTTTGGAGACCGCGATTCTGCAGACCACACGGGAGTTCATTCACGAGGGCCGCACGACGCTGGTGCCGATGCCGCGCCTGCGCTCGCTGGATATCGACACCGAGGAAGACCTGCAGTTGGCGGAAGCCGTTGCCGGCCTCGGTCTGCATTTGACCAACTCCCAAGTAAACCGATGACGCCCCTCCCCCAGCTTGCCCTCGGCAATCGTCAGATCGGTGCCGCCTTTCGTCCGCTCGTGATCGCCGAGATCGGCATCAACCACGAGGGTGACGTCGCCAAGGCGTTCCGGATGATCGACGACGCCGCTGCAGCGGGTTGCGAGTGCGTGAAGTTCCAATGCCATGTCATCGAAGACGAGATGATCCCGAATGATGTCGTGCCGGGCAATGCCACGGAGAGCATCTGGGAGATCATGAAGCGCTGTGCGCTCACCGAGGACGAGGATCGACGCTGCCGCGATCGGGCGCAGGCGCTGGGAATGCTCTATCTGTCCACGCCGTTCTCGCGCGCGGCCGCCGATCGGCTGGAACGCATCGGCATGCCCGCCTACAAGATCGGCTCCGGCGAGTGCAACAACTATCCGCTGATTCGCCACATCGCCGGGTTCGGGAAGCCGGTGATCCTGAGCACGGGCATGAACGACATCGCCAGCATCGCGCCGTCGGTGGAAATCCTCCGCACGGCCGGGGTGCCGTTCGCATTGCTGCATTGCACGTCGATGTATCCGACGCCGTACGACAAGGTCCGGCTCGGTGCGCTGGCTGACCTAGCGGCAGCATTTCCCGATGCCGTGCTGGGCCTGAGTGATCATTCGCTTGGTCCATGGACGTGCCTCGGGGCAGTTGCGTTGGGCGCATCGATCCTCGAGAAGCACTTCACCTCCGACCTCGGGTGGCCCGGCCCCGACGTGCCGATCTCCCTGGATCCGGCCGGCCTGCGGGACCTCGTGGACGGAAGCGCGGCCGTGCATGCCGCGCTTGGAGGGAGCAAGGCGATCCTCGCGGAGGAGCAGCCGACGATCGACTTTGCGTACGCCTGTGTGGTGACGACGGCGCCGGTCGCCAAGGGTCACCCGCTTGCGATGGCAAACTGCTGGGTGAAGCGGCCCGGCACGGGAGAGATTCTGGCACGCGACTTCGAGCGGGTGCTCGGCCAGCACGCACGGCACGATCTGCCCGCACACCATCAGGTGTCGTGGAACGATCTCGAGGAGATCGGCCGGTGAGCAAGGTGCCGCGGCGCGTCTGCTTCCTCACCGCCACGCGTGCGGACTTCGGCAAGCTCAAGTCGCTCATGAAGAGCGTGCAGGATGACGCCCGGCTGGAACTCAGCGTCTTCGTGACCGGCATGCACATGCTCGCGCGGTATGGCGGTACCGCGCTGGAGATCCGCCGGTCCGGGTTCCTCGACCTGCACACGTTCATCAATCAGGACAGCACCGTCACCACCCAGATGGATCTGGTGCTTGCCACCACGGTTCAGGGGCTGGGCCACTATCTGCGCGAGCTCAAGCCGGATCTCCTCGTGATCCACGGCGATCGCATCGAGGCGCTCGCCGGCGCCATCGCCGGGGCCTTGAACAACGTGCGCACGGCCCATGTGGAAGGAGGAGAACTGTCCGGCACCGTCGACGAACTGCTCCGCCATGCGGTGAGCAAGCTGTGTCACGTCCATTTCGTCGCGAACGAGGAGGCCGCGGCCCGCCTGCGCCAGTTGGGCGAGCAGGATGCGCGCATCCACGTGATCGGTTCGCCGGACATCGACGTGATGCTGTCGGATCAGTTGCCGCCGCTGACGCTGGTGCAGGAGCGGTACGAGATCCCGTTCGATCGGTACTGCATTGCGCTCCTGCACCCGGTCACCACGGAGCATGCGCAGATGCCCGGCGTGGCCTCTGCCTTCGTGGACGCCCTGCTTGCCTCGGGCCGCAACTTCGTGGTCATCGATCCGAACAACGATCTCGGCTCCGATCATATCCGGCACGAGCTGCAGCGGCTCGATAGCCATCCGCGGTTCCGTCGTCTGCCCTCGTTGCGCTTCGAGTATTTCCTGGCGCTGCTGCGGTACGCCGACGGCATGATCGGCAATTCGTCGGCCGGCATCCGGGAGGCACCGGTGTACGGCCGGCCGGTCATCAACGTGGGGACTCGGCAACGCGGACGCTTCCACGCGCCGGGCGTGGTCGACGTGCCGGCGGACGCAGCCGTCATGGTCGCCGCGCTGTCGGCGTTGCCCCCCTCGATCGAGACGACGGACTTCTTCGGCGACGGCCGCAGCGCCGAGCGTTTCCTTGCGGTGCTCAACACGGATGCCTTCTGGCAGGCCGATCTGCAGAAGCAGTTTGTCGATCGTCCGGTCCCGTGATGGCTGCCGCGCCGACTCGTGACGTCCTGCTCGTCGACCTCTCCGGCTCGGAGCGGCATCGCCGTCTCGTGCGTCAGGTGGCTTCGGCCTACCTGCGCACCGTGGCCGCACTCGGCGGGCGTCGCGTAGATCTGCTTCTCTATGCGCCGCGCGGGGAGGGGCTCGATCTGGCTTGGCCCGGCAACGTGCGGGTACACACGCCAGCAGAGCTGCTCGATGGGGAGCTCTGCCGACAGATCGACGCATGGGTGCTCCGTGCATCCCAGGCGGCAGTTGCCGCGGCACCAGGACCGATCGTGAGCGGCGTAGACCTCGCGCTGCTGCACCTGACGCTCCTGCAGGACGACATGCGTGAGCACGCCCTGCTGACGCTTGCCATGCGCGTGCTGCTGCGTCGCGAGGGTGCGGCACGTTGGGGGATTGCCTCGGCTGACTCCGGGATGGCCGACGCCGTGTCCGACGACCTTGCGCGCGTCGTGTCAGGCCGCCGCTTGGTGCTCTGTCGCATCGCGCATTGGCTGCATCGCCTCGGGACGCGAGCGCGCCACCGGGTGCCCGACGTTGGTGGGCCGACGCTTTCGTCCCGGCCGATCACTGAAGGCTGCACACAGGTACGAGCCACCGTGGGGGCACCGGACGTGCTCCTGCTCGAACAGAGCCGGCCGGTAGCCGGCATGTGTGACGCGCTGGCGCCGACGCTCCGCAGTGCCGGCATCTCCGTCCTGCGATTGCGCTGCTTTGACGGCGCGGAGGCCGTGGCCGATGGCCTGTTGGTGCCTGCACCGGACGCCCGCCGTCGAGCAGCACCGGATGACGGAGTCCGCTGGACGGCGGTACCGGATGAACTGCCCGCGTTCGCCGATGGCACCGATCTGTCGCCGCGCTGGCGAGCGCTGCTGGCGAAGCTGCACCGCATGTACGACACCGTGCAGCGCGCGTACGTTGAAGATGTCGCCTCCGCGCTCGATGTGCTGCAGCCGCGGCTGCTGGTCGTCGGCAATGATCGCTGGTGGGTAGGGCAGGCTGCGGTGCGGCTGGCACAAGCGCGCGGGATCACCACCGTGGCGCTGCAGGACGGCGTCATGTTCGCGATGCCGCGCGCCTACTGGCTGCTGGCCGACTGTGCGCTAGTGAACGGCGGACACATGCGCGATGCGCTCGTGACGCACGGCGCCGCACCGGAGCGGGTGCAGGTCGTCGGGCAGCCACGCTATGACGCGTATCGCCGTACGCCGCCGGAGGCGACCGCGCGCCGGATGGCGCGTGAGCGCCTCGGCTTGCGCAGTGACGGGAAGCTTTACCTCGTGGCGGCGCAGCCGGATCAGTCGTCGGCGTTCGCGGCGAGCGTGGTAGACGCGCTGCTGGAGGCCGCCGATGCCGACGTGCTGTTGCGACCGCACCCCTCGATGCCGGCCGCGCCGCTCGCGGATCTGGTGCGCGCGCGTGCAACTGCACGGCTGCGGCTGGACCCCGGCATGCCGTTGGAGGAACTGCTCCCGCTCATCGACCTTCTGGTCATCCAGAACTCCACCCTTGGCGTCGAAGCGGCGCTCGCCGGTGTGCCGGTCGTTGCCTGCAATCTGACGGGGTTGCCGGACCTGGTGCCGTACGGCGCCTTGGGGCTGGCGACCGCAGTGACCTCCCTCGAGGAACTGCGTGATGTCGTGCAGCGCGGCGTGCTCAGCCGCGCCTCCGTCGCCGCCATCGAGTATCTCATCGGGCCGCTGGACGGCCAAGCCGCCGTGCGGGTCACGGACGCCATGGCGGTCTGCCTGTCGGCATCCGGTGCGGCCCGCGCTGCCGTCACCGTTCCTGCGGGGCCGCCCCCGTGCTGACGGTGGTGACCTATCATTACGTGCGGCCGATGCCCGGTCACGGCGGCTTCCGAATGCACGGTCGGACACCGGCCGAGTTCGAGGCGCAGCTCGACGCGATCGAGCGGAGCCACACGCTGATCCGGCTTCCACAGTTGCTGGAGTACGTGCGTGGTGGTGCGCCGCTTCCGGCGCGGGCGGCTTTACTCACCTTCGATGACGGACTCGTCGACCATGCCCAGTGGGTGACGCCGGCGCTCCGGCGCCGGGGCCTCTCCGGCGTCTTCTTCGTGACGGCCGACGCCGTCGCGGCGCGCAGGGTCCTGCCTGCGCACCAGATTCACCACCTGCTGGGCGGGGGACGAGCTCCGACGGTGCTGCTGGCGGAGCTGTTCAGTGAATTGAATGAGCTGCGCACGGGACAGCCGGAGATTCCGGATGAGATATCCCTGCGTCAGGCACACGAGCGGATCGGCGAATGGGATGACTCCGCGACGATGTGCTTCAAGCGCCTGCTTCAGCGTGAGCTTCCGGAGGATGTGCGGAGATCCGTTCTGGATCGCATGTTCAGCCGGCACGTCTCTGCAGATCCCGTCGACTTTGCTCGCCAGCTCTATCTTGACGTGGCTGCCATCCGATCGATGGCGGACGACGGAATGACGTTCGGCGGGCATGGAGTGTCGCACCGCTGGCTCAGTCGTCTGGACACCCAGACGCAGCGTGCGGAAATCATGGGCTCGCGTGCACTTCTGCAGGGGGTTTTGGGGGCGATGCCGGGCGGATGGTCGTTCAGCTATCCCTACGGCGGCTACACGGAGACGTCGGTGCGTCTCCTCGCCGAGGCGGGGTGCAATGCGGCATTCACCGTGTTGCGGACGGCTTCACAGAACCCCGCGGATGACCCGCTCCGCATCCCTCGGCTGGACACCAACGATCTGCCGTTCCAGTCTCCGGACGATTGAACCCACTAAAGTCGCACAGCGGCTCGCGCGCCCTTGTCGATACCCTGCCCGCGCAGCCAAGAAGGATCCCGCCCCTTAAAATACTAGGAGAGCCCGTGCGCATGAGACGCTACGGGCCCTCGGGCACGATGCTTCGTGCCTACGTCGCGGAACGCCTACCAGCCGCCCTTGCGGAATAGCATCACCGGCAGGGTCTTCAGCATGATCCTCACGTCGTCCCAGAAGGTGGATGCGCTGACGTATTCGAGGTCGAACTCCACTTTGCGCTTCACGTCGTCGAGGCACGTGTCGTAGGACTGGCTCACCTGTGCGAGGCCCGTGATGCCCGGGCGCACCCGCTGCCGAACCTGATACTGCTCGATGTCATCGCGAAGGCGCACGAATATCGACGAGCGCTCCGGGCGCGGGCCGACGATGTTCATGTCGCCTCGCACCACATTCCACAGCTGGGGCAACTCATCGAGCCGCGAGCCGCGGAGAAAGCTGCCGATGTTCGTGACGCGAGCGTCGTTCTGCGTCGCCCAGACCGCGCCGCCAGATGATTCGGCGTTGACGGTCATCGTGCGAAATTTGTAGATCGTGAAAGGCAGTCCGCCGCCGTCGTGCTTGCGCCGCGAATCCGGGTTGTTCTTGCTGCCCCAACGCCTGTCAAGCCCGACGCGCTCTTGCGTATAAATGACGGGCCCGCGCGAGGTGAGGCGCACCGCAATTGCGATCAGCAGGAAGAGTGGCGAGAGGACAATGAGTCCGATCACCGCGACCATCAAGTTCAGGACACGGCGCGCACGCTGGTCGAGCGGCGTGAACGCATCGTGTGGTAAAGCGACCGGTAGAGTTGTCGCTGCCACCGGGATACGGCGCGCGGGACGCGCGGCTCCCGAGTAGGAGAGCGTCGTGGAAACATCCGCGGTCTGTTGCATCTGCTCCTCCTGGGACATTGCGGGGGTCGAGTCGGTGATCAGCGGACGACGAGGAAGGCAACGGTAGCGATGATACCGCCGACAGTGGTGAGCACTGGCAGAAGCCCGGCGCCGCCCGTGCGGGCCTGCGGCAATACGATCTCGTCTCCCGGCTGCAGGCTCGCCTGGTCAAGCGATGCGCCGCTCGACAGCAGGGTTCGCACACTATCAGCGCGGATCACTTCGGCTGTGCCGCGCCGAACCACAGTGCGTTCCAGCTTTACATTTGCGCTCGGGCCGCCGGCAAGCATGATGGCTTGCGCTATCGGCGTTTCAGCCGGCATCTGGTAGAAACCGGGCCGAACAACGCCGCCGAGCACCGCCACGCGGACGAGTGACGTCGCCGTCACCTGCGCTCCACGAATCGTCTTGCCGATC
>Ga0163144_10024925_pt1 | contig 11713 bp, 8 predicted proteins | sample OliLak19BULKMAT1_FD_123175 | JGI IMG/M metagenome (GOLD analysis project Ga0163144, IMG submission 123175) | Freshwater microbial mat bacterial communities from Lake Vanda, McMurdo Dry Valleys, Antarctica - Oligotrophic Lake LV.19.BULKMAT1 | ecosystem: Environmental > Aquatic > Freshwater > Lake... | reverse complement strand
TAATGTAACCTGTGTAGATATAGATGCAGCCAAAGTGGATAAGCTCCGCCAAGGCATTATGCCCATCTATGAGCCTGGCCTAGATGTGCTCTTCCACCGCAACATAGAGCAGGGTCGCCTGCATTTTACCACTAACCTTGCAGAAGGTATAAAAGGGGCTACCATCATCTTTTTGGCATTGCCCACCCCTCCGGGCGATGACGGCGCCGCCGATCTTAAATACATACTTGGCGTTGGGTCAGATTTGGGGTCCTTGCTAGATCAATATGTGGTAGTGGTAGATAAATCTACCGTGCCCGTGGGCACCAGCCAGAAAGTGCACGCTAAAATAGCCGAGAAAGCCAAAGTAGAGTTTGATGTTGTTTCTAACCCAGAGTTCTTACGTGAGGGTGTGGCCGTAGATGATTTTATGAAGCCAGACCGCGTAGTTATTGGCACCCGCTCAGAGAAAGCCAAAAAAGTAATGGACCGCCTTTATGCACCGCTAGTGCGCCAGGGTAACCCCGTTATTTACATGGATGAGCGCAGTGCAGAGATGACAAAATATGCAGCAAATGCCTTTTTGGCTGCAAAAATTACCTTTATGAACGAGGTAGCAAACCTGTGTGAGCTTGTGGGCGCAAACGTAGATGATGTGCGCAAAGGCATTGGCTCAGATAGCCGTATTGGCAAGCGCTTCTTGTTTGCGGGCATAGGCTATGGTGGCTCATGTTTTCCTAAAGATGTGCAAGCCCTTGCCAAAACCAGCAAAGACCATGGCTATCCGTTTAAAATCTTAGACGCCGTTATGGATGTAAATGAAGACCAAAAGACCAAGCTAATCCCGCATTTGTTAGCCTATTTTGGCGGCAGCTTAGCCGGCAAGCGTATAGCCTTATGGGGCCTAGCCTTTAAGCCCTATACAGACGATATCCGTGAGGCCCCTGCTCTATACAACATAGATGCCCTTCTTGCTGCCGGTGCCACCGTAGTGGCTTACGATGCAGAAGCCATGCCTAACGTAAAGCGCCTGTTAGGCGATAAAATAGAATACGCCCACGATCTGTACGCCTGTGTAGATGGGGCCGATGCGCTTATGGTAATGACAGAGTGGCCAGAGTTCCGCACCCCAGATATGGACAGCGTAGCCGCCAAGCTTAAAAACAAAGTTATTTTTGATGGCCGCAACATTTATGAGCCAGATCAAATGCATGAGCTAGGCTTTACCTATTACAGCATTGGCCGCCAGGCCGTTAAACTTTAATCTTACCCGCATTGCCCACAGGGCAGCAATTGATTTTTTCAGTTGTTGCCCATAACATACCTGCATGAAACGTGTCTTAATCACCGGCGGTGCCGGCTTCTTAGGGTCGCACCTGTGCGATAGATTTATTAAAGAAGGCTACCATGTCATTGCCATGGATAACCTTATCACCGGCAATCTAGAAAACATAGAGCACCTTTACAAGCTGCCCCAGTTTGAGTATTACCACCAAGATGTATCTAAACACGTGCACGTAGCAGGGCCCGTAGATTACATCTTGCATTTTGCTAGCCCGGCTAGCCCAATAGATTACTTAAAAATACCTATCCAGACCCTAAAGGTAGGCTCGCTAGGCACCCACAACCTGCTGGGCTTAGCCAAGGCAAAAGGTGCCCGTATGCTCATAGCCTCCACATCTGAGGTTTACGGAGATCCCCTTGTGCACCCACAAACAGAAGACTACTGGGGCAACGTAAACCCCATAGGCCCCCGTGGCGTCTATGATGAGGCCAAGCGTTTTCAAGAAGCCATCACCATGGCATACCATACCTACCACGGCTTGCAAACCCGCATCGTGCGCATATTCAATACTTATGGCCCGCGCATGCGCCTAGACGACGGCCGTGTTTTGCCTGCCTTCATTGGCCAGGCCCTGCGTGGCGAGGACCTCACCATCTTTGGCGATGGCTCACAAACCCGCAGCTTTTGTTATGTAGATGATTTGGTAGAAGGTATTTACCGCCTGCTACTCTCAGACTATGCCTACCCTGTAAACGTGGGCAACCCCGGCGAGATTACCATTAGCCAGTTTGCAGACGAGATTATAAAGCTCACAGGCACCAAGCAAAAGGTGGTATACCACCCACTACCCCAAGACGACCCCAAACAGCGCCAGCCAGATATTACCAAGGCAAGAGAGATTTTAGGCTGGGAGCCCAAGGTTAGCCGCCAAGAGGGCCTGGCCATTACTTACAAGTGGTTTAAAGAATACTTTGAGCTAAAAAACATACCCATAGCTAGCTAGGGCCTGCTTTTTAGTATCTATAGCCTCTGCCACCCCATGTGTGCAGAGGCTTTTTTTTGGCCGCCGTACCAGCCACTCAAGGCTTAAATCTTGCACGGGTAAGGAGTCACATTAAAAAAGTGCTAAAACACTATTCACCTTGTGGGCCTTTTATGTATATATGTTTACAAGCATAAGCCGCACAGGCCAGCTTGTGTATCTAGGTTCTTTCAATACCCAAATGCCCTAACGTACGCATACAGCCCAATATAGCCGGGCTTTTCTGCGCACATTCAGGCACTTGGCCAGCAATTCTGATAAGGCCCGCGCCCACTTATAGGGTGTGGGCTTTTCTTTTAAAAGTGCAAATAACTCTTTTTTATAAACTGTACCACACCTATCGCCTCATCTGCCCCAGCCAGTGCTTGCAAGCGCAACCAAAGTAGTAGTTTAGGGCTGGCGCTGTGCATGGGCGCTACTATTATTAGCTGTGCTTACCATTACTACTGCCTCTGCAGGCTCTGGCAAAACCCATACGCTGGCGCAAGAATACCTGCGCCTTGCCCTTAACCCAGCTAACCCCTTGGCCTTTACGGGTATACTGGCCATAACCTTTACACGTAAGGCCACTGCAGAGATAAAGACCCGCATCATAGACATGCTGGCAGAGATGGCCGCCGGCACCCGCGCCTTGCCCATACAGAGCCCCCGCCACACACCAGAGCTGGCAACCAAGGTGTATAAGCTAATACTTGAGCAGTACGATAGCTTTCAGGTAGTAACCTTAGATAGCTTTTTTCAGCAAATTATACGCAGCTTTGCTTACGAGCTAAACCTGCCTGGCAACTACGAGCTTACCATAGATACCACAGACCTTAAAGCCCGCGCTTTAGAGCGCCTTATGGGGGCCCAAGGCACGGCCCCAGAAGTGCTACCTCTTTTGCGGCGCATGGTAGTAGAGCAATTAGAAGAAGGCGGCCGCTGGGATGTACGCCGCCGCTTGTCAGACTTTGCCAGCAAGCTCTTCACATCTTCCTTTACAGGCCTGCAGCCTACCTTAACTGCCCAGTATGGCCTGTTATCAGACGATGTGCTGGATGCCCTGCAAGCCCGCCGCCAAGAGCTAAACACTGGGCTAGAGGCCATTTGCGACACCGCAGCGCAGTTGGTGTTTACCCTTATCTCATTAGGAATAAAAGTTGCTGGCAAAAACAGCGGCGGGCTACATAAACGGCTGTTAGATAAAAAAGAGCGGTGGCATATGCTGCAAGATTCTGCCCAGTTTATGAAAGTTATCTGGGCAGATGTAAATGAACAGGGTAGCTATTTTAACGCTGCGTCTGCCAAGGGCAAGTCTGCAGATCCCATGCCCACTGCAGACCAAGTTGCTGCCATTTTGCAAGCATTTGCAGCCATAAAAGCCTACTTGGTGGCTAATGCAGAGCAGTATAATACCCTTAATCTGCTAGCCAAACAGCTAAAAGAAACTCTGCTGCTTACCGCTTTAGCCCACGTGGTAGATACTATACGCACAGAAGAAAACGTGTTTCTGCTACACCAGCAGGCCCGCTTTTTAAAAGAGATAGCCCAGGAGTCATCGGTGCCTTTTATATACCAGCGCACGGGGGTGCGGCTGCAACATTTCTTGCTAGATGAGATGCAAGACACCAGCCAAGACCAATGGCAGGCCCTGCTGCCACTGGTGAAAAACGGCGTAGATGCAGAAAAAGAAAGTCTGGTAGTGGGCGATGTAAAACAAGCCATATACCGCTGGCGCGAGGGAGACGCCAGCCTGATGCTAGGGGGCATAGCCTCTGCCCTTGCCGGCCGGGTAACAGCTGCCGCCCCCCTAGATAAAAACTACCGCAGCCTAGGCCAAGTAATAACTTTTAACAATGAAGTGGTGGCCCAATGGCCCACCCTAGTGGCCAATACGCTCATTACAGCCGCAGACGCCCTACCCCAAGAGCGCAAAACGTGGCTGGCATCGCGCACGCAGGTTTTTACAAAAGCGTACGCAAATGGCCAGCAACAGCTACCCCTAGACAAAGCCGACACCCAGCACCTGGGCATGGTGCAAGTCTCTTTTCTGCCAAAACCTAAAGGCAAAGCGAAAGGCAAAGAGAATGAGAATGAGAATGAGAAAGGCAAAGAGAATGAGAATGAGATTGAGAAAGGCAAAGAAAAAGAGAATGATGAAACAACCTCAGATGATGCCCAGCACCGCCTGCTAACGCAATGGCTGGCAGAGATAAAGGATCTTGGGTACGCCCCGGGCCAGGTGTGCATTTTAGTGCGCAAAAAGAAAGATGAGGCCGGCATTGCCAAGATTTTACAGCAAGAGCTAGCCCGCGGCAATATGTTTTGTGCCTACGCCTCTGCCGGGGCTACCTACCTCACAGAGGCACTGCCGGTGCGGCTACTGCTGGCCCTTATGGGGGCTATAACCTGCCCAGAAGACAGGCTTGCCATTGCTCAGGCTCGGGCACAACTGGCCTTATTTTATCACAGCTTGGGCCAGGGCACACAGGCTACTTTGGCTCAGGTTTTAGCGTATGCGCCCTCTAATCTGGCCGCTGAGCAGGCCTCTTTTTTAGATAGCCTGCCGGCCGCCGCGCGTGAGCTTTGGCCGGGCCTAGCTTACACAACCCCAGGCCAGGTGGCCCAGGCGCTGGCCACAGCATGTAAATTAACTGAGCCTGAAGATACCAGGGCCCATGTACTGGCTTTTATAGATGTAGCCCAAGCTTACGAGAAAAAGGTTGGCTTTAGCCTAGTAGATTTTATTGCCCACGTGGCAGACAACCCCGAGGCCTGCAAGCTAAACGTGCCCCCAGCCGCAGACCGTATACAAATTCTTACCATACATAAAGCCAAGGGCCTAGAATTTGATGTGGTGCTGGTGCCCAGAGCCACTTGGAAACTAGATGAATCGCACAACAATGAGAGCCTCTGGCTACGCCTGCCTAACCCCGAGGCCTATTTTGGGGTGCATTTGGCATCCCTTAACTATAGTGGGCTAGATAAAACAGCCCTGTGGCCAGATGCCTTAAACGAGCGTGTAGATCGCCATTTAGATGCCATAAATCTAGCTTATGTGGCTTTTACCCGGGCAGCCCGCATGCTCTACATAGCAACAGATATACCCACGGCCACCTTTTTAAAGAGCCAAAGCACCGCTAGTTCTATAACAGACTTGCTCTGGCTGCATACCCGCGGCGCGCAAGCACAGCTGGTTGATGCTGCACAGGGCCAGCCAGAAACCTACCGCTGGGGGGCACCCATCGGCCCCAAACAAGAGAAAAAAGCCTCTGATGCCCGTAACTGGCCACTGGTTGCCCTGCCAGCCCCAGCTCCGCAGCCAGCTAGTATTGTAGCTATGGGCACCCATTCTACAGCAGCGGTAGAGGCTGGCTTGTTGGCTCACTTTTTTACTACGGCACATGTAGATGGCCGCGCCAATGACCGTTCTGTAGCCAGATTTGCCCTAGCCACAGGTGCCACCGAAGAGCAAGTAGCTACCGCCCGCCGCCAGTTTTATGGCCATGCAGGCACCCCTTTATGTGCCAGACTGTGGGCCACAGAGCCAGAGGCTTGGGTGCGTACACAGGTGCCCCTGGCCCTTGTTGGCGGCACGTGGGCACACATACCCCGCTGGCTACATACTGGCTCTGGGGCTGTACTTGCCGCCGCAGCCACAGACCCAGAGGCAGCGCTAGCTTTGCGCCAGCAGCTTGTGCTAGCGGCACAGGCATTAACCCAGCTGCACACCCCTGTAGCCGGTGTTTATCTCATACGCACAGATGCCTTTAGCATACTACCTGTTACATGGCAGTAAATAAGCCCCTCTCCCCAGCCTCATTGGCTGCCCAGTTTTTGGCAGCTTTTACCACCCAGAGCCGCCATACCCCCACGCCAGATCAGCACCGGGCACTAGAAGCCTTAGCGCATTTTTTAGCTGAAGATGATAACGGCAGGCCAGTTTTTGTACTAAAAGGCTACGCTGGCACCGGCAAAACTACCTTGGTTAGCACCCTTACAAAAACGGTGGGCCGCTTTGGCCTGCGGCCCTATTTAATGGCCCCCACCGGCCGCGCAGCTAAGGTTATGGCCACTTACAGCGGCCGCGCAGCCTTTACCATACACCGCACCATATACCGCAAGCCAGAGAAAGGCCTTTTGTTTACCACGCTGGCCCGCAACAACCACACAAAAACCCTTTTTATTGTAGATGAGGCCTCTATGATAGCCTGCCAAGGGCGTGATAATTTGCTGGCGCCCCTGCTGGCTTATGTTTTTAGCAATGAGGATAACAAGCTGCTGCTGGTAGGAGATGATGCCCAGCTGCCGCCAGTTTCGCAGCCAGAGAGCCTAGCCCTAAACATGCTCTGGATGCAGCAACATAGCGGGGCAGAGCTTGCAGGGGCACAGCTGCGGCAGGTAATCAGGCAAGCGGCAGAGTCTGGCATACTGGCCAATGCAACGGCCCTGCGCAACAAGCTCGGGCAGGGCACCCCCCAGGTGGCCCTGCACACCCGTGGCTATCCAGATGTATTTGCCATGACCGGCGAGCGCATACAAGAGGGCATAGAGTATGCCTATGCCAAGTATGGCCATGACCAAACTCTGGTAATTACCAATAGCAACAAACGCGCCGCTCAGTACAACCAAATGCTGCGCATTAATGTGCTGCATAGAGAAAACGAGCTAGATTCGCAAGATCTGGTAATGATTGTGAAAAACAATTATGCCTACGCAGAGCAGGCAGGGGCGGCCGGTTTTTTAGCTAATGGAGATTTTGCCCGTATCGTGCGCGTGCGCCGTTTTGAAGAAATGCACGGCCTGCACTTTGCAGATGTAGAAATGGAACTGCCAGATTATCCCACCCAGCCCCCCTTTAGTGCCAAGGTGCTGCTAGATACCCTCCATTCTGATAAAGCAAACCTGCCCGCCGATGCCCAAGAAGCCCTTTACCAAGCCGTTGTGGCAGACTACCCCGAGGCCAACACCCCCAAGTTGCGGGCAGATGCGCTCAAACAAGACCCCTTTTTTAATGCCTTGCAGATAAAATTTGCCTATGTGCTCACCTGCCATAAGGCACAGGGCGGCCAGTGGCAGGCCGTGTTTGTAGATCAAGGCTATTTGCCAGATGGCGTGGTAACCCTAGAGTGGCAGCGCTGGCTATACACGGCCATCACACGCGCGCGCTCAGAGCTATTTTTAATAAATTTTGAGGAGCGCTTTTACAACGAGCCTGCTTTTAGAGAGGGTTTAACGCATATTTCGTAACCTTCTCAGGCTGCCGCCGCCAGACGCCAGCTAAGTTCTGCAACTGTCAAACTAAGCCAGCTAAGTGTTGCAAGTATTAAACTAAGCCAGCTAAATGCTGCAAGTATTAAACTAAGCTACCCAAACGCTGCAAGTTTTAAACTAAGCTACCCAAACGCTGCAAGTATTAAACTAAGCTACCCAAACGCTGCAACTGTCAAACTAAAGCAGCTAAGTGCTGCTTAAGGGTCTGGGCCAGACGCTCTGGTGTGCAGGGCACAAAGCCAGCTTCTGTAGCCAGCATATCTAGGTAATACGCTTGCGGCAGCTGCATAAGTGCATCTAGCTCATGGGTTACAACAAGCAGTGTTTTGTTCTCTTGGGTTGCCAGCTGGTTTAGTAAAACCAATAGCCTGTGCCGCCGGGCAGCATCTAGGTGCTGGGTGGGCTCATCTAACAGCCACAGCTGGCCGTTTTGCAGCAAGCCTTGTGCCAGCCACACTAGTTGTTGCTCACCGCCGCTTAGTTGGCCCATGGGGCGGGCCGGCGGTGGAGCAAAACCCACTTGGCGCAAGATCTGGTGCACCTGCGTTATTTCTGCCTGGGTGGGGGCCACAGCCCAAGGGCGGTGGGGGGCCAGGCCCAGCAAGGCCACATCTTGGGCGGTAAAGTCTGGCGGGCAGCTAGGCTGCTGGGGCAGATACACTAGCTGGCGTGCCCGGGTGCGCTCTGGCATGCGGCCCTTGCCATAAAGCGGCAGTCCGTTTATTAGTACAGTGCCTTTTAGCGGGGGCAGCAAGCCGCTAAGGGCTAGCAGCAGGGTGGTTTTACCACTGCCGTTTGGCCCAGTAATAAAAAAGAGCCCAGGGCCCGCAAGTTGCAGCTGCAAGGCGGTGCATAGCACTTTCTTACCGCGCGCAAGTGTTAAGCCTTGGGCACAAAGCAGTAAAGCCACGGGGGCTTAATATTCGTCTTCGTTAAAAAAGAAGTCGTCTTTGGTGGGGTAGTCTGGCCATATTTCCTCAATGCTTTCATAAGGTTGGCCGTCATCTTCCAGCTCAGAGAGGTTTTCCATTACCTCTGCAGGCGCACCAGAGCGGATAGAATAATCAATTAGTTCATCTTTAGTGGCAGGCCAGGGGGCATCTTCCAGATAGGAGGCCAGTTCTAAGGTCCAATACATAGCTATAATCGGGTTACGCTTTTTTTAGTCAGGTATAAAAGCGTGCAAAAATATGTGCTAGAAGCCAAAAGACAGCATATATTTTGCATAATAAGCCTTTTATAAGTATCCCTTTTTTTAAAAGTGGGCATTTTATGTGTTATGGGCCTGCTAGGGCAAGGTTTTAGGCCCTGCCGTTACAACATAAAAGGCTGGTAGGGCCTGCGTTGGTTTTGGTTTTGGGGCCTGGTACCAATGGGTTTTGCAGGCACACCACCCACAATAATATAGGGGGCCACACTTTTGGTAACTACGGCCCCGGTGGCCACCACACAGCCGCGGCCAAGGGTAACCCCCGGCAGAATAATAGCCCGGTTGCCCACCCACACAAAATCTTCTATGGTAACTGCCCCGCCCTTAGTGGCAAAGTCTGGCGAGGCGGGGTCATGTTGCAGGGTCCAGATGTTTACCTGGGGTGCTATGTCTACATCTGCCCCTATGGTTATGGCCCCACCCCGGCTATCTAGCAGGCAGTCTGGGTTTAGGTTGCTGCGTGCCCCTAGCGAAATGTTATCCATTTTACGCAAACACAGCCCCATCATGATATTGGCATCTGGCCCCAGGCTTATAAAAAGCCGGTACCAGGCATGGCGCAGGCGGCGGCTGGGCACTTGGGCCACAAACCGGTTTGTAAACCAGCGCAGTATAGCGCGGATGCGTGAGCTTTTCATGAGCGTTTACAGGGCTTTAAGTTGATATATGTGGGCATATTCTTTACTTTTTTGCAGGATCTCTACTTTTTAGGGTGAGTTTACTTTTTAAGGATGCGGTCACTTTCTAGAATTACGTTACTTTTTGGCGTAAATGTTTTCAATAATCTCTACCACCTTTAGGCCTTCTAGGGCATTCGTAGTAGCCACAGTGCGGCCCTTTAGTGTATTTACCACGTTTTCTATTACATAATGGTGGTTGGCCGCGCTGCCTTTATAGTGGCCATAATCGTTTGCGGGGCTGGCCTCTGGCAGGGTGGGCATTTGGTAGTTTTTTATGTGGCAATGCTGTACTTGGTTCATGTACTGGCCGCCCACTTTTATAGATCCATGCTGGGCAAGCAGGGTTAGGCTGCTTTCTAGGTTGGCATCATACACGGCCGTGCTGTAATTAAAACTGCCTGCCGCCCCGCCAGGTAGCTGAAAGGTAATTAGCCCAGAGTCTTCAAACTCGGTAAGGGCTGCATGGTTAAAATCATAAAATCGCGCCTCTATATTGGTTACATCGCCAAAAAGCCAGTACACCATATCCACAAAATGCGAAAACTGGGTAAACAGCGTGCCGCCATCTGTGGCTTGGCGCCCTTTCCAGCCGCCGGGTATGTAGTAGCGGTGGTCTCTGTTCCAGTAGCAGTTTACTTGCACCAGGTACAGCTGGCCCAGTATACCGCTCATTACCACCTCTTTAAGCCAGACAGCAGGGGGACTGTAGCGGTTTTGCATCACACAAAAAACCAGCCGCTGGGCTTGCAAAGCAGCAAAGAGCACAGCCTCGCAAGAGGCCTTGGTAAGGCCCATGGGCTTTTCTAGCACTACATGATAGCCAGCAGCAATGCCTTGCAGGGCTTGGGCGGCATGGCAGTTGTTGGGTGTGGCAATGGTAAGCACCTCTGCGGCAGGCCCATCTGCAAGATAATTTTCTAGGGTAGGGTAGATGGGCGCCCCATACAACGCTGCTACAGCCCCCATGGCAGGGTCTATATCTATTACAGCGGCCAAGGTGCTTTCTGGGTTTTGGGCTATCATGGCCGCATGCCGCTGGCCAATATGGCCAAAACCGCATATTACAAACCGCACGGGTGTTTCTGTTACTAAGGCCATGGCTGCTAGCACGGGCTAGCCGCACACATTAGGCTACAAATATGCTGTTATGGGCAGCTTGCAATTACTATTTGCTGTTGGCACTTGCTGCTGGCACGTGCCCACAACCACCTTTTAGGCTGCGCACGCTATTTCTTTTATGCGTATTTGCCAGTCACAAAAATAACGGCTTGCCCCTTGCGTTATGCTAGCAAAGTACACAGATGCATGGCCCAAAGGTATATTTTGCCATCTTTGTAAACTTGTTCACCTTTAAATGCCTTACAATGTGGGCAGAGCCCTTTCTGATACACTTACGTTATAGCTAGCACCCCTTTAATTTCTATGCGTATACACGTACTGCACCTTTTATGTATGGGGGCATTGGCCATGGCGGCCCTGCCTGCTTTGGCTCAGGCTGTGCGTACGGTAGTACCCTATACCCAGCCTGCAGATACCAAACTTCTGCACAACAAAATGGCCAAACGCTGGGCGCTGCGTGGCTATGAAAACCGCCTGCAAGAGGGTGGCAACCCTGTTTTTACCTTCTCAGAGTCTGGCCTGCTAGCCAGCTATAAACTAGCAGACCCTCGGTACAAAACACTTACTGGCCAAGAGAGCGCCTGGCTAGATACTTCTTTTTTAAACCTGCCGCAGGTAGAGATTTTTGCTGCAGAGGTGCAACATGAAGCCTTAACTCAGGTGCAGATACGTCTGTTCAGGCGCAACCCCGCCACCCAGGCACTTGAGCGGTTGGTTTCTTTTGTGCCCCAGCAGCAGCTAGTTTCTGCCACAGAGCGCCAAGTTGCTGCTGTTGATGCTGTTGCTTCTGCACAAGATACCGCAACCCGCTTGGGCATATTGGGTACTGGCAAGTGGGGTAAAATAGGCATTACAGAAACGGGCGTATACAAACTTACAGCAGATAATTTGCGCCGCTTAGGCATAGATGTAGCCAATACAGACCCCCGCAATCTGCACATTTACGGCAGAGGCGGTGAGCATTTGCCAGAGGTAGTGGGCAAAGAAGCCCCCGGCCTGCGCGAGCGAGCCATACAAGTAGTGGGCGAAGAAGACGGCAAGCTAGATGGTGCAGACTATGTGCTCTTTTTTGCAGAAGGCCCCCGCACCTGGCGCTACAATGCAGATAGTGGCCGTTTTGAGCATGCTAATCTAAGCCGCCGCTC
>Ga0163144_10024924_pt1 | contig 11714 bp, 9 predicted proteins | sample OliLak19BULKMAT1_FD_123175 | JGI IMG/M metagenome (GOLD analysis project Ga0163144, IMG submission 123175) | Freshwater microbial mat bacterial communities from Lake Vanda, McMurdo Dry Valleys, Antarctica - Oligotrophic Lake LV.19.BULKMAT1 | ecosystem: Environmental > Aquatic > Freshwater > Lake... | reverse complement strand
GCTCGGGGTGAAATCCGTGCGGCAGAGCTTTTCCTTGCCGTTGATCACTTCGGTGAAATAGTCGAACGTGCCGGAATCGGCGCCGGCGCCGAACAATTTGATTTCTTGGTTGGGCCAACTCGGATCGACGTCTTTCCAGTTCTTGGCGGGATTGGTCGGGTGCCAAATCTTTTTCAATTGGGCCACGGTCATCTTGGAAGCCCAAGTGTTTTCCGGGTGGATGACGACAGCCAGGCCGTCCCAAGCGATGTGCAGTTCAACGAATTCGATTCCGTTTGCCTTGCATTTTTCGGCTTCCGCCGGCTTGATGCCGCGGGAGGCGTCGGAAATATCCGTTTCGCCGGCCGCGAACTTCTTGAAGCCGCCGCCCGTGCCCGAAAACGCGATGCTGATCTTCACCGCGGGATGCAGCTTGTTGAACGCCGCGGCCATCGATTCGGTGATGAGGTACACGGTGCTGGAACCGTCCGCCTTGATCATGCCGGTAAGCTTGTCGCCGGCATCGACCGTGCCCAAGGCGATGCCCAGGGCGGACGCCAAAGTCAGAGTAAGTGTGCTCCAGGTTTTCATGTCAAAACTCCCATGCCAAGAAAAAATGCTTTGGGACGCCTTCGTATTTTCGCTCTTCAATGTGAGGATTTGCCGTGCCTTGGAAAAAGGGCGGGTGAAGAATGTATGCGTTGGACGTACCGCACACGGATGCGTGCGATGGCCCTAGATTATGAAGCTAACACGACGAAATGGTGTAGGAGTCGTGAAGATTTGAAGAAGATGGAATTCTAGACTTGCTCGGACGGACGATGGTTAAGTGCGAAGCGTCAAGCGTCCGGCTGAGATGGTTCGGAACGGGAATCGTCGAAGCCGCGCGGATAATGCAAGCCCGCGGCGACAACGCCGATCAAGATATGCTTCGCGATAAACGCGAAAGCGATGCCGGGAAAAACTCCCAACGTGAAGAACCAGACCGAGAGGGACAATGTGATCAACGTGACAGCGACTTGCCAAAGACGAAATCGAACCCGACGGATCGGGTCGTCCGCGCCAGGAAGGGGAAGGTCGGAGGAAGGAGGGAACGAGTCGGCCATGTTTGGAAATCAGAATAAGGGCGTCACTATTGCTCCATACTTCCATTGTACGTCGGCGCGAGCGCGGATTTCAATGGGCGGATCGGTTTCCCATCGCGTCTATTTCGGTGAGCGCCGCCAGGCGACGCGTTGTCCCGCGGCGCTGGTGGCGATCACGTAAGCAGGCCGCACGATGACCTGTCCGGGACCAAAGGAAAGAGGCCCCGTGACGGCGGGGAAGTCCTTGACGTCGCGCAGTTGTTTGGCGAGGGATGTTTCGTTGGCCAGACCTTTCTGGATCGTGGACGAGAGCAGGCAAACGGCATCGTAAGCCAGCGCGGCATGCACATCGGGCTCCTTCTGGAAAGCTTCGCGAAATTTGACGGCGAACGCTTGCGCGGCGGGTTGCGTGGAATCGAGCGCGAAGGCCGACGCCTGGAATACCGTCCAACCGGTTGGGCCGATCGGCAACGCACCGTCTTCGCCGCCGAACATTACCATCGGCGCCGTGGAAAGTCGCGTCAGAAGAGATCGAAAATCCGCTGGGGTTCCCACGAACATCAAGCAGGAGGGTTGCGCTTCGGCGACGGCGGCCGACACTTCGTCCCAGTTCGCGCCCTTGCCGAAGGAGATAACTTTTGGCGACGTATTCCCCTTCACACCGCGCTCGCGCCAGCCCTCGTTCCAAGCGTCGACGAATCCGCGGCTGCGCTGCTCCGCTTCCTCAAAAGTTTCATCCTTGACAACCACGGCGGACGCGGCGAACCGCTCCGTCATGAGCGTGCCGAGGGAGCCCGGAGAGAGCGAGAGGAAGGATCCGAACGCCAGGCGTTCGACGGCGAAGCGCGCCAGCGTGGAACACTGAAACGACGGCGACAGGCCAAGGCAAAACACCTGGTCGCTCGCGCCGCTGGGTCGATATCCCAATGGCGTCAGCACGCTGACGCCGCTGCGATCCAGCCGTAAGACTTCCGCCGCCGTATCGCCGCCGTAAATCGCGCCCGTCCGGCTGATCGCGACGAGGCGGGCCGCCTGGGATTCATAGGCGTCGATTTCGCCGCGCGTGTCGGTATGCCTCATCCGTATGGACCGCTCGCCGAATTGCGCGATCGACTTATCCATGAGCGCGAGCCGCAACCCTCGCGCCGCTTGCTCGTCGGCGGCGCGAACCGGCCCGCTCAGCGCCGCGACATGTCCCAGGTTAATTTGCCCCACGTTCGCGGAACGATTGCAGCCCGCGGCCAACAACAAGACGGCGAGAAGTCCGATCCAGCGGCTCATGTGCATCTCCAGGGGAAAACTGGCTCGCGCATCGTATTATAGTGGCAAAGAGCTTTCACGAGGCTAAAGACGCCGATGGCACGGTATTTCAAGTTTCATTCCCTGGACGACATCCGCGCCGAGGCCGCGGGGCTTGCCCTCGATCTACGATTTCGCGAGGACTTCGCGCCGTTGTTTCAGCCCGCGTCGCTTGGGCCGTTGCGGGTCGGCAACCGTTTCTGCGTGCAGCCCATGGAAGGGTGCGACGGCACGCGCGACGGCGTGCCGGATGATCTCGTCTTCCGGCGCTACCAGCGCTTCGGCGCCGGGGGCGCCAAGCTGATCTGGGGCGAGGCCGCGGCCGTGCTCGAAGAAGGCCGGGCCAATCCGCGTCAGCTATTCCTTACGGAACAGGCCGCCCCCGCCTTCGACAAAATGCTGCGCACTTGCCGCGACGCCCACCGCGAATCGTGCGGGACGGACGACGATTTGGTCGTGGGCCTGCAACTCACGCATTCCGGGAGGTATAGCTATCAGCGCCCCCTGATCGCAGTTCATGACCCGATTCTCGATTCACGCACCGTCGTCGACCGCACAAGCGGGCGCACGGTCGACAGCGCATACCCGCTCCTCTCCGACGATTATCTCAAACGTCTCGTCGACCACTATGTCGCCGCCGCGAAGCTTGCCCATCGCATTGGGTATCAGTTCGTCGACGTGAAACAATGCCATCGCTATCTGCTCAACGAGATGCTGGCGGCCAAGGAACGGCCCGGTCCTTACGGCGGCAGCCTCGAGAACCGCACGCGCCTGGCCCGCGACATCATCACCGCGATCCGCACGGAGGTTCCAGACCTCATCGTCGTCACGCGCATGAACGTGTTCGACTGCATCCCCTATCGCAAACAAGAAACCACCAATCTCGGCGAACCCTGCCCTTGGACGGCGCCGCTCACTTGCGCCTGGGGCGTCGATCCGCATGATCCGCAGCGCCCGGACCTGAGCGAGCCGCTCGCCTGGATCGGCCAAATGCAAAAGCTCGGCGTCGCTTGCGTCAACGTTTCCATGGGCAGCCCCTACGCCACCCCGCATGTGATTCGTCCCTTTGAGTATCCCCCGCCGGACGGATACGAAACGCCCGAGCATCCGCTGATCGGCGTCGATCGGCATTTCCGTTTGGCGGCGCAGGTGCAACAGGCCTATCCGGACCTGCCTGTTGTGGGCAGCGGCTACAGTTATTTACAGGAATTCATGATCCTGGCCGGGGCGGCCAACGTTGAAGCGGGGCGAGTCTCGTTCGTCGGCGTCGGACGAGCCACGCTGGCGCAGCCTGACTTCGTTCGCCAGTTGCAAGAACATGGCAAGCTGGATCGCAAACGCATCTGTCGCACTTTCAGCTATTGCACCGCGCTCATGCGGGCGAAGCACAATGAACTGGGACAGTTCGCGACGGGCTGCCCGCCATTCGACAAAGAGATTTACGGTCCGCTCTGGGACGACGCGAAGAAAAAGTAAGCCCGCCCGCGGCTTAGCGAATCCAACACCCTAACAGCCAGGACAATGACTCATGCTCACATTCGACGGCGAACGCGAACTCCCCGTTCCTCCCGATCAACTTTGGCCCAAGTTGCGCGATGCGGCTTTTTTGGTCCAGTGCATCCCCGACGGCAAAGTCTTGGGTACGCCGACGCGCGAGCATGCCGAGTGCTCGGTGCGCCCCGGTCTTTCCTTCATGATGGGTTCGCTGGATTCCACGATCGACATCCTCGAAGGCGTCGAACCCTCGTCCGTTAAAATCCAGCTAGGTTCCAAGGGCATCGGCGCGAGCAGCGACGTGACTGTCACTCTCCAAATCGAACCAAAAGACGGCGTCTCATGGATCAAGTACCAAGCCGAAGTGACGCGCTTGGGCGGCCTGCTTAAAGCAATCCCCGCCGGCCTGATTCGCGGGGCGGCGCAGAAGATCATCGAGCAGGTCTGGGAAAACGTCGGGAAACGCCTGAAATCCGAATAACCCGCCGCTTGCGGCTTAGCGTGACCGAAAAAAATCCTCGTTCACGCTAAGCCGCAAGCGGGCGATCATTTCCGCGGCAACCAGCCGCGCGCGATCAGCACCTCGGCGATTTGCACCGCGTTGGTCGCCGCCCCCTTGCGCAGGTTGTCCGCGACGACCCAGATATTCAGGCCGTTCGCGATCGTCGGATCCTTGCGCACCCGGCCGACGAACGTCTCATCGCGGCCTTCAAGTTGATGGGGCATGGGGATCTCACCCTTGGCGTAGTCGTCCATCAGGATGATGCCGGGCCCGTTGCGCAGGGCCTCGCGCGCCTGTTCAACGGTGATGGGATTGTGAAACTCAATGTTGATCGACTCGGAATGACCGATACGGACGGGGACGCGGGCCGTCGTGGGCGAAATTTGAATCGAATCGTCGCCCATGATCTTCTTGGTTTCCTTGATCATCTTGATCTCTTCTTCGCTGTAGCCGTCTTCGCCCAGTTTCCAGTCGTGAGGCAACACGTTTCCGGCGAGTTGCGCGACGTGGGCCGTCACGGGGGGAATCGGCTCGCCGCGACCCACGGCCGAGAATTGCGCTTCGAGTTCGTAAAGTCCCTTGGCGCCCTTGCCGGACGACGCTTGGTAGGTCGAGACGACGACGCGCTTGATGCGTGCCAGATCGTGCAACGGCTTGAGCGCGACGACCATCTGGATCGTCGAGCAATTGGGGTTGGCCACGATCCCCTTTGGAATCGACTTCAAGGAGTCCGCGTTCACCTCGGGCACGACCAGGGGTACGTCCGGATCCATGCGCCAGGCGCTGGAGTTGTCGATGACGATCGCGCCGGCCTTGGCGGCCATCGGGCTGACCTCACGGCTCACCGAACCGGGCGTGCTGGAAAGCACGATGTCGACACCGACGAACGCTTCGGGGCGGATCGATTCGATGGTGTATTTCTTGCCCTTGAACTCGACCGTTTTGCCCGCGCTGCGCTCGGAAGCCAAGAATTTGATGCTTTTGAGGGGAAGGTCTCGCTCCTCCAACACTCGCCGCATGATTTCGCCGACCGCACCGGTCGCCCCAACTACCGCAACGCTGACAGACACGGGATTGTCCTTTCGTGAAGGTGTGTTCTGGTGAATCTCCTATTTTCCGTCGCGGAACCGCTTCCGGCAAGAGGACTCCGCGGCGTGGACCAGGCGCCGGGTTGTTAGCACGACGCGCAAGCGAGTGAAGTTCACTTGCGTGCGCCTCGTGCCAACGCGAAGATTGAGACCGGGCTTGCTCTTTGATGCCCCATTTCCAAGGATGAATAGATTCCCTTCATTTCTCTCGATGGAATACCGCCATGTGGCGTTCGCGTATTTTTTGGCATCTTCTGCTCACCTATATCGTGCTGGTGATCCTGACCGTCGGATTGCTGGGCTTCGTTGTCGGTCGGCAGGTGGAATACAACCAACTCGCGGACGTTGAAGAACAACTGCGCGCCAAGGCGGCGCTGTTGCGCGAACTATTGCGCGGCAGGGAGAGCACGGACCCGCTTTATGCGAGGCTGGCGAAACATTCCGCCAATCTGCAAATGCGCGTCACCGTGATCGGCACGATGGGGTGCGTGCTTCTGGAAACGGACCACGACTCCGAAACAATGGACAATCACAAGGAACGACCTGAGATCACGCAAGCGCGCTATGCCGACTACGGAAAAAGTATCCGCTACAGCGACACGATCGAGCAAGACATGATGTATGTCGCCCTCGCCGTCGAAGACGCCCATTCGGACGTGGCGTTTATTCGTGTCTCGTTGCCGCTCACGCATATTCGGGCGCATGTCGCCGGCTTGCAACGATTGGTGTGGATCGCGGCCGGCCTTACCGCGCTTCTTGCCCTGGGAGTCGCATTTTTCTTGGGGCGAAGGATCGTTAGCCCGCTGGAGCAACTCAGCCGCGGCGCCGAGGAGATCGCGGCCGGCGCCTATGGTCACAAAGTCGTAATGGAGAGCAACGACGAGATCGGTCAGCTGGCGGCGGCGTTCAATCACATGAGCGAACGTTTGGCCTCGCAATTCACGCAGTTGGACGAGGACCGCCAACAGCTGCGCACCGTGCTTTCAAGCATGGTCGAGGGCGTCGTCGCGGTCGATAACGATCAGCGCGTCCTCTTCGCCAACGAACGGGCGGGGCACCTGCTGGATTTTCCGATGCGGGATTCGGTGGGGCGCCATCTTTGGGAACTGACGCGGCTTCGTCCCGTGCAGGATTTGGTCCGTTCCGCGCTTGCTTCCGCGAAACCCGTGGAAAAGGAGCTTTCTTGGACCGGCCCCTCGTCCCGCACTCTCTTGGTGCATGCGGCCCGGCTTCCGGGCGATCCTTCGCGGGGCGTGTTGCTCGTCCTGCACGACAATACACAACTGCGGCGTCTGGAGCGGGTTCGACGTGAATTCGTCGCCAATGTCTCGCATGAACTCAAGACGCCGCTTGCCATCATCCAGGCCTGCGTGGAGACGTTGATCGACGGCGCGGTGGGCGATGCCAATGTGCGCGGTCAGTTTCTCGACCGCATTGCCGAACAGTCGCATCGCTTGCACGCGCTGATTCTGGATCTCTTGCACCTGGCCCGCATCGAATCGGAAACCGAGGTTTTTTCGCTGGGGAATTTGGATTTGGGAGATGCCGTTGTGCAATGCGGAGATCGGCACCGCACCCGGGCGCAAGGTCGGCGCCAAACTTTGGAAATCGTCGCGCCGGAACCGCACGACTTGCCCACACTGGCATGGGCGGACGAGGAGGCGGTCCGGCAGATCCTCGACAATCTCGTGGACAACGCGCTCAAATACACGCCGGACGAAGGCGCGGTGCAAGTGAGTTGGGGCCGCCTCGACAACGAGGTTTTCCTGCGCGTGCGCGACACGGGCATCGGCATCACCGAGAGCGACTTGCCGCGAATTTTCGAGAGGTTTTATCGCGTCGACAAAGCGAGGTCGCGGGAGTTGGGCGGTACGGGATTGGGGTTGTCGATCGTCAAACATCTCGCACAGGCGATGCAGGGCGCCGTCGAGGCGACAAGCAGGATCAGTGAAGGGACCTGCTTCACGGTGCGCCTGCCCCAGGCGGATTCCGCGACGCGACCGGCCGAGAAGCCGACGTCATTGGAGTAATCTCAGCACAGGTCTTCATCAGCGAGAATGGGGCGCCGGAATTTATCATCAAATCCACCCTGTTCCTTTGCCATATTTTCATAAAACACAAATGCCAGCCTGCCGTGTACCCTTCCCCCGATTGACGCCCAGGAGAGTCCTGTGTTTGGGTTTAGCCTCATTCCGCGGGAATTGAAGTTCTTCGATATGTTCGACGCGATGGCGGCCACCATTATCCGCGCCGCCGTGAAATTCCACGATTTGGTGACGATATTCGACAACGTCCCGCAACGATGCGAGGACATCAAGATGGAGGAAGAAGCCGGCGACGAACTGGTTTTCAAGATCATCAAATCCCTGGATCGCAGCTTCATCACTCCCTTCGACCGAGAAGACATCCATCAGCTGGCGACGCGCATGGATGATCTCTTGGACAATATCGAGGAAACGGCGCACCGTTTTCGGGAATTCCGCATCGACAAGCCCGATCAGGCCGCCACGAACTTGGCGCGCATCGTGCGCCAGTCGTGTGAGCATGTGGAAATGGCGGTACGCGGCATTCGGCATCTGAACCGACCGGAAGAAATCCAGAAGCATTTGAAGGAGATCAGCCGCCTGGAAAACGAAGCGGACCAGATCTATCGCGACGCCGACGGCGCCATTTTCGCCGAGCCACCCGACATCCTCACCCTCATCAAGTGGCGTGAGTTGTATCACTGGCTGGAAACCACGGTCGATTCCTGCAAGGAGATTTCCCAGGTCATCTCCGAGATCGTGATCAAGGGGACGTAAGGCATGTTCGACTTTTTCCGGTCGGCGGCCGATCATCTGGGAGCGAGCCATTTCTGGCAACTGTCGTTTCTCGTTTGGGTTCTGATCCTTCTCGCCCTGACCTTCGATTTTCTGAACGGCTTGCACGATGCGGCCAACTCGATCGCGACGGTCGTTTCGACGCGCGTCTTGACGCCGCTTCAAGCCGTCGCGTGGGCGGCGTTTTTCAACTTCGCGGCATTCATCATTTTCCCACTGCACGTTGCCGGCACTATCGCCAAGGACGTGGTGGATCAGAGGCTCGTGGCGGATCCAAACTCCTCGAATTACCTTATCGCGGGCACGCTGCTGGCCGCTTGCGGCTGGAACGTTTTTACTTGGTGGCTGGGCCTGCCCACGAGTTCCTCCCATGCGTTGATCGGCGGCATGGTGGGCGCCGCCTTCGCACTCACGGGCACCATGGATAGCGTGCAGAGCGGAGGTCTATGGTTGATCGTCGCTTTTATCTTTCTAGCCCCGCTTTTTGGGGCGTTCTTGGGCACGGTCATCGGCGTGACTGTCATGTGGGTGTTTCGCCGCGTGCCGCCCAATAGCGTGGACAAGTTTTTTCGTCGCGGCCAGCTGCTTTCGGCCGCCATGTTCAGCCTGGGTCACGGCGGCAACGACGCCCAGAAAACCATGGGAATCATTTTAGTGCTGTTGATCGGCGCCAGCGCCGGCGGCGCCAACTTTCCCACGCCGACCGAAGTCCCCACGGAAGTCGTTCTCGCATGTCATCTCGCCATGGGCGTCGGCACCATGTTCGGCGGTTGGCGGATCGTGAAGACGATGGGCCAACGCATCATTCGCCTCCGACCCGTCGACGGCTTCTGCGCCGAAACCGGCGCCGCACTCACTCTCGCGTTCACGACGATCATTCGCGGCATCCCCATCAGCACTACCCACACGATTACCGGTGCGATCGTCGGCGTCGGTTCCCTGAAGCGCAAGCGCGCCGTGCGCTGGGCCATCGCCGGGCAGGTCGTTTGGGCCTGGATCCTTACCATTCCCGGTGCCGCCCTCATGGCGATGTTTTCCGTTTGGCTTTTGAAGCTCATCAGCCTGTAAGCCGCAAAGTCCGCCGCCGACCGAAACTGCCCGGCAACTTTTCGCCAATTCTTCATACGATCTACACATTAGGATTGTAAGATCATCCGCGACAGAAGTTGCGTGCATGGTTCATTCGAGGTGTCTTTGTGTCCACCCTTTCCTATCAGGCGATTTTCTCCGAACGTGGCCTGAGCGGCCGGGATCTGAGCGGCGCGGCGTCTGGTGTCAGCGACAAGTTTCAGATAGGCAACCTGCAATTTTATTATGGGGTCAAGCAGGCGCTCTTCGATGTGAATCTCGCCATCCGCGAGAAGTCCGTCCTCGCCCTCATTGGACCTTCCGGGTGCGGCAAGTCCACGTTTCTGCGCGTTCTCAATCGGATGAACGACTTGATTGAAGGGACTCGCCACACGGGAGAGGTATTGCTCGATCAGCGCGACATCTTTCGCAAGGACGTCGATTTGGTGGATTTGCGTCGCCGCGTGGGCATGGTGTTCCAGAAATCCAATCCCTTTCCCAAGTCTGTTTACGAAAACATCGTGTTCGGTCCGCGCGTTGCCGGCATTCGGGACAAGGGCTTTCTGGATGAAACGGTGGAACGTTGTCTCCAACAATCCGCGTTATGGGAGGAAGTGAAGGACCGCCTGCACGCCTCCGCGTTGGACCTTTCCGGCGGTCAGCAACAACGTCTTTGCATCGCCCGCGCCTTGGCAACGTATCCCGACGTACTGCTGATGGACGAACCTTGTTCCGCGCTCGACCCCGCCTCGACGGCTCGCATCGAGGACTTGATTTTCGAACTGAAGAAGAACTATACCATCGTCATCGTCACCCACAACATGCAACAAGCGGCGCGTGTTTCCGATCATACCGGCTTCTTTTTCCAGGGCAAGTTGATCGAAGTCGGTTTGACCGATCAGATCTTTACCCGCCCCACCGTGCGACAAACGGAAGATTACATCACGGGTCGATTCGGTTAAGCTGTCGCGAATTCGCGAACCTTTTATTGCGCCATTGTGCTCACGGACCAGGAATGTCCAAACATTTTCAACGCGATCTGAATTTCTTGCAACGCGACTTGCTCGCGCTGGCGGCCTCCGTCGAGGAAGCGATACACAAGGCGATCAAGTCCCTTGTCGAACGCGAAACGCCGCTCGCCAAGCAAGTGATCGACGGGGACAAGGCGATCGACGCGGAGGAAAACCACGTCGAGGAGGAATGTCTGAAGCTATTGGCGCTGCACCAACCGGTCGCTGTCGACCTGAGAAGGGTCGCGGGCGTTTTGAAGATCAACGCGGAGTTGGAGCGCATGGGCGATCTTGCCGAGGACATCGCGGAGCGGGCCATTCACTTGGCGAGTTTGCCTCCGATTCCCATGCCCGCCAAACTTCAGCGCATGACCGACTTGACGACCTCGATGGTAAGGCAAAGCCTAGATGCGTTCGTTCATCTTGACGCGCGTTTGGCACGCACCGTTTGTCGTTTGGACGACGAGGTCGATCGTTACAACGCCGAGATCATTGAAGAGATCATCGGCATGATGAAAAAAAGTCCCGACAAGATCGAACAGGGGCTGTCCTTCTTCTCCGCGACGCGTCATCTGGAACGCATCGCCGACCACGCCACGAACATTTCCGAGGACGTGGTTTACATGGTGGAAGGCGAGATTATTCGCCATCGGCCCGCCGCCGTCGCCGTGGACCACTAGCAACTGGAGAACGCCGTGATACAGTTCGCCGAACAGCAGCGCCCGCAAGTGTTTGAAGAAAACCGGATCAGTTCCCACTCACAAGGACTGCGCACCGCCATGGCCCGCCCCCGCATCTTAATTATCGAAGATGAACGCGCCCTGACCGACGTGCTCACCTACAATCTGCAGCGCGAAGGCTATGAAGTCATCGTCGCCCACGACGGGCAGGAAGGTCTGCGCAAGGCGCAGATGCAGATGCCCGATCTGATCCTCTTGGATTTGATGCTGCCCAAGGTCGACGGGCTGGAAGTATGTCGGGAATTGCGTTCCGGAGAGCGGACCCGCAATGTCCCCATCTTGATGCTCACCGCCAAGGCCGAGGAGACCGATCAGGTCGTCGGCTTCACGATGGGCGCCGATGATTACGTGACCAAGCCGTTCAGCGTGAAAGTGCTGTTACAGCGTCTCAAGGCATTGCAGCGCCGCGTGGAGCAGACGACCGAAGCGGGCGATATCGTGGAACATCTGGGCGTCCGCATCGACCGCGTTCGCCACAAGGCGAGCGTGCGCGACGAGGATCTGGAATTGACGCCGACGGAGTTCCGCCTTTTGGAATGCCTGCTGCGCCAGCCGGGCCGCGCATTCACGCGGCCGCAACTGATGGATGTCGCAATCGGGGAGAGCGCGATTGTGTTGGAGCGCACGATC
>Ga0163144_10024923_pt1 | contig 11714 bp, 8 predicted proteins | sample OliLak19BULKMAT1_FD_123175 | JGI IMG/M metagenome (GOLD analysis project Ga0163144, IMG submission 123175) | Freshwater microbial mat bacterial communities from Lake Vanda, McMurdo Dry Valleys, Antarctica - Oligotrophic Lake LV.19.BULKMAT1 | ecosystem: Environmental > Aquatic > Freshwater > Lake... | reverse complement strand
TCTCGCGAGTTCGTTTGTTTGCATGGGGCGATTGCTCGCGGTGTCGGAGCATTTTTTGGAGCTTGCGGACGCGGACGTGCATGACTTGCGCGATTCCCGCACCAGCCGGGAGAATTATGTCATCTCCGCGGTTGCGACGGGGGTGAAACGAAATCGCAAACGGGTGTTCGTGGCGCGGCGCGAGATGGTGGCGATTGCCAGGCTGTGCGATGTGGTGGGAGAATAACCCCGAGTCCGCAGCGCTAGCAAGGGCGAGGGGCGCCGCGTTATGTCCCAAGCTGTTCCGCCCCGGCAAACTCGTCGGCTGATTGCGGTCCTGAGTCGCTTTCCACCTCTCCCTCACCCGCTTTCGCAATGGCCCAAATCGTCATCTTCCATTCGCGCAAGGCGTCTGGAGAGGCGTTGCCCCAGGTGACGACTCGGATGCCGTCGGGTTCGCGGCGGAGGGTGAGCATGCATGCGGGCAGGCCGACGCGGAGTTCCTGCCAAGTATCATCCGGTATCTCGTCGGGAAAGGCGAGTTGGCCGTCGATCATGCGGATTTGGACGGACAATTGGCGCTGGGCGAGGAGTGTGGTCCAGGATGCCCAGGCGGGGGTGGGGTTCGATTTAAGGAGGACTTTGCGGTCGAGGCCCATGCGATGTCGTTTCCTTGCAATCGAGAGCTTGCGCTTTCGGTCTGGTAGTGGGGTTATTTGCGCCAGGCGTCTTGGAAGAAGCGGATCCAGTTGCCGTGCATGATGCCTTCGATGTCCTGCGGGGCGTAGCCGCGGGATTTGAGCATGTCGGGAATGCGTTGCAGATCGGCGATGGTGTCGAGGTCGCAGGGGGATTGTTCGCGGCCGAAGCCGCCGTCGAGATCGGTGCCGAGGGCGCCATGGCGAGCGTTGCCGGCGAGTTGGCAAACGCGGTCGACGTGGTCGAGCACGCGCTCCATCGTTACGAGTTCCGGTTTCGATTCGCCGCGAATCCAGCCGGGGTGCAGCATCCAGTTGTCGAAGGCAACGCCGATGACGGCCTTGCGTTCGATGAGGCGTTTGGTTTGCGCGTCGGTTAGTTGGCGTTGATTGTCGACCAGCGTGCGGTTGTTGTGATGGCTGGCGAGGACGGGGCCGGCGAAAAGATCCAGCGCTTCATCGAAGCATTGATCGGAAAGATGGGTGATGTCGAGGATCATGCCGACTTTTTCCATCTCCTTGAGCAGACGCGGGCCGTCGGGGAAGAAGCCGCCTTCGGTGCCGGTGCCGTGGGCGTAGGGGCTGACGCCGTAGTGGGCGGGGCCGATGATGCGCAGGCCGGCTTCCCACCATTCGGGGATTTGCTCGGGAGCGAGGACAGGGTCGGCGCCTTCCATGCTGAGGATGAAGCCGAGGGGAAGCGTTTGCGAGTTCTCGTCCGCTTGCCAGGCGCGAATGTGGGCGTCGAGGGCGAGTCCGTCCTTGATCCACTTGAGCACGCCCTGGCGTTCGAGCGCGCGGTAGTAGGCCATCTGCGCGTAACCGGAGGCGTAAGCAGCGTCCATGGTGGCGTAGCGCTGAAACGCGGGCATCAACCCCGGACGATGCAAGCGCGCCAGCAGAGTGGCGATGAACAGGAAGACCTTGCCCTTGCGAAGCTCAGGAAAGGCGACGGTGTTGTGGCAGCGCGCCTTGCCGGTCATGCCGGCTTCGCGTTCGATGGCCCGGATTTTTTCGACGGGCAACTTGAGATCGCGATTCCAGTCGATGGCGTTCCAGGCGAGATCGAGATGGGCGTCGACAATGAGCATCGTGATATTCCGTAGGACAAGCGGCCAGCTTGTCGGGATATTGCTCGTGGGGCAGACCAGCGGCTTGCCCCACGATGGTTTTCAAGAATTCGTTGCCGCGGTTACGGATTGCCCGCCTTCAGGCCCCGTTTGCTCTCTTTTTTCGCGATGCTTGGATCCGTGATCGCCGGCAGTGAGTCGGTGCGGAACGGCGAGGCGGGCAGGCCGGCCGCGTTGAAGAGATTCACGATCGGGTGATTGGCCCAGCCGAAGCGGACTTCCTTGGGCGCGGCGACCTTGTCGCTCCAAACGACGACGGTTTCGCCCACGATTTTCGCCTGAGCGGGATGAAATTCATTGTCCGCGCCGGCGATGGTGAAGCCCTTCAACTCCTTGTCCTTGCCGCCGACGGTTAGGCCCTTGTCCACATGTTTGAAGGAGAGAACGACCTTGTTGCCGTCGATTTTCTTTCCTTCGTAATCGGGACCGGAAAAGGTGATCTTCTCTCCGTAGGCCAGGGCGCGGGCGGCGAGGGCGAGGCGGGCGCCGACGGGTTCCTTGTGTTGCGGGTGGATGTCCTTGGGATCGCCGAAATCGGTGATGACGGCTTGGGCGGTGTTCTTGACCGTTTGGGCGGTGTAGAGTTGCGCTTCGCGCAGTTCAGGCCAGGTCGCAGTCTTGGGCACATCCCAGGGCGCGAGTTGCACGAACAGGAAGGGGAAGTCGCCCTGCTTCCACTGGTCGCGCCAACTCTTGATCATGGCGGGGAACAACTTGCGATATTGCCAGGCCTTGTTGGCGTTGGATTCGCCTTGATACCAGATGACGCCCTTGATCGCGAACGGAAGCAGAGGAGCGATCATGCCGTTATAAAGGTCGGAGCCCTTGAGTCCTTTAAGGCCGTCTTGTTGGAATATCTCGGTCGGCGTCCAGCGTTCCGCGGCCGTACCGCCCCAGGCGGACTGAATCAGGCCGACGGGGACGATGCGGGCTTCTTGCAGGTCACGGCCAAAGTAGTAGCCGACCGCGGAGAAGTTCGGCACGGTCGAAGGGTTGCATTCCGTCCATTGCGAGGCGGCGACGAAATCATCGATGGGTTTGGGTTGCGGCGTCTTGGGCGCTTTGAAGAGACGGATCTTCGGATAGTTGGCTTTTTGGATGGCTTCCTTGGATTTGTAGGTCGCGGAAAGTGGCCATTCCATGTTCGATTGACCGCTGCAAACCCAGACTTCGCCGACGAGGACGTCTTTGAGTGTGATGGTATAGCCGCCGGTGACTTCCATTTCGAAGGGACCGCCGGGTTTCAAATCCTTGAGGTTTACGATCCAGGAGCCGGTCTTGGCGGCGATGCCCGAGACGTTTTGTCCTTGGAATTTGACCGTGATCTTTTCGCCGGGCGCGGCGGTGCCCCAAACGGGAACCTTGGTTCCCTGTTGCAGGACCATGCCGTCTGAGAATAGACCGTGCAGGCGGACCGAGGCATCGGTCCGGGTCGCGGAAAGGCCGACGAAACAAAAAACTGCGGAGAGAACAAACTTTCGCACCGAGGTTCTCCTTGTTGCGAACTCAGTTGATGATGGTGAGACCATCGCCAAGTGTCGCATAACGCGGGCGCGATGCAAGGAGAAAACGGAAGCTAACGGGGGCCGATGGTGAGTTCGTTGCGCACGTCGCGGACGCCGGGGGTCAGGCGGATCATGCCCTCGACGAGTTTGCGGTCGCGCACTGTTTTGACGTTGCCGCGCAAGGTGACAGTTCCGGATTCGACGGAGAGATCGACGGGGCCGAAGCGGCTGAGATTGGTGGAACTGGCGAGCATGGTTTGAAGTTTTTCGTTCAGCACAGGGGTGGAATGCTGGATGCGCGGAATCGATTCGTCCAACGTGGTGATATAGACGGGAGCGCGTGGCACGCCGAACGTCGTGAATCCCGCGCTGCTCGATGTTCCGCCCGCCGTGCCGCCCAGAGCGCCCGCGCCGCCCATTAGGCCGCCGCCGCGAACGCCCGCCGCGCCGGCTCCGCCCGTTGTGCTCAAGGGGTAGAGGGGTTGTCCATAAGTGCCGGCCGATGTCGTCCCACCCGCCTTCGCGCCGGGCGCTGCCGACGGAGCCGTATTGGCGATGGTATACAATCCCAAGGAAAGCGTAGGGACGTAAGTCGTGCGGAAGGGATTCATCGTAGTGGGCGCGAGCACGGCGCCGGCGCCTCCCAGTCTGCCTGCGCCCCCGCCAGCGCCTCCTCCGGCCGCCCCGCCGGCGCCGCCGCCAGCGAATGCCGTTCCACCGGAGAAGCTGGTGGCCTGACCGCCGGCGAAACTAGCGGAAACCGTCGACCCGCCGCCGACGCCTTGACTGAAGCCGGTTCCGCCTCCCCCTCCGCCCGCGCCGCCCCCAGCACCCGCCCCGCCAAGCCCGCCCGTCTGCGCGTGGACAGGCAACGGCGCGACAATGTACGCGCCTATTGCCAGGGCCATTCCAATCAACCAGCGTTTGGATGCAGGTGCTTTCATTTTGGGTTCCAATGCATTGGGGCGGACAGGAAAAATGTCCACGGAGCGCTTGACCCCTATCATCGGCAACAAGACCCCATCTTCGCTACCCCAATCCGCAATTTTTAATCCTTTACTAATCCTTCGCTGTTAGCACGACGCGCGAGCGAGTGATTGAGTGACACTCGCTCGCGCGTCGTGCTAACAGGAGACCCATTGACAAGGGAGCCGCGACAGCCGACGATTGACGAAACTGCCAAACCTTCCCATAGACCAAATCCAGCCATGCCCGAACTGCAACTTGCCACATTTCGTTGTGACTTCACCCCGCCTTTGGGCCACCCGTTGTGCGGCGGCTGGATCGAAGCCGTTCGCGGCGTCGACGATCCGCTGCACGCATTGGGCGTGGTGCTGTTGGGGATGGGCCAGCCGGTCGTCCTGTGCGCCGTCGATTGGTGCGGACTGCGCAACGAAGCGAACGAGGGGTTTCGCCGTGCGTTGGCCCGCGCGGTCCGCACCACGCCGGAGCGCGTCGCGGTGCAGTGCGTCCATCAGCACAATGCGCCCTTCGCGGATGTCGGCGCGGAACGATTGATACAAGCGAACCCGATGCCGGGGAGTTCGCTGGACCTGAAATTCTATCAGCAGTGCGCGGATCGCCTGGCCGCCGTCGCCCAGGAAGCGCTCAAGCGGGCGCAGCCGTGGACGCATGTCGGCACGGGGCAGGGCCGCGTTCATGAAGTGGCGTCCAATCGCCGCATCGTCGGCGCGGACGGCCGGGTGCGGGCCTCGCGCACCAGCGCGACGCGCGATCCCAAAATTCGCGCCGAGCCGGAGGGTTTGATCGATCCTTGGCTCAAAACCGTGAGCTTTTGGAACGGCGCGACGCCGCTTGCCGCCCTCAACTATTATGCCACGCATCCGATGAGCTACTATGGCGATGGCCGCGTCAGCGCCGATTTTTGCGGCTTGGCACGCCGCAAACAGGAGAGCGAGACCGGCGTCTTCCAGATGTACTTCACCGGTTGCGCGGGCAACTTGACGGCGGGCAAGTACAACGACGGCAATCACGCCAACCGGCCGATCTTGCGCGACAAGATTTATGACGCGATGGTCGCCGCCTGGCGCGTGACGACACGCCATCCCCTCACGGACTTCACATGGCGCTCGGATGCGGTAAGTTTGCCGCCGCGCGGTGAAAAGAACTTCGGCGAAGCGGAGAGTCGGCGCATCCTCGCCGATCCCAAGCAAACGCGAGCGCGGCGCAATAACGCCGCCTTCCAACTCGCCTGGCTGGCGCGCGGCAAGCGGCCCATCGACGTCACTTGTCTCGACCTCGGCTCAGCCCAGATCGTGCATCTGCCCGGCGAACCTTTCATCGAATATCAGCTGTACGCCCAGGGCCGGCGCAAGGGCGGATTCGTCTGTGTCGCGGGCTACGGCGACGGCGGCCCCGGCTACATCCCCGATGCCGCCGCGTATTTGCAGGGCGGGTACGAAACGACAGTCGCGCTGATCGGCCCGCGCAGCGAAGCGATCTTGCATCAGGCGATGACGCGCGTGCTGCGCGCGTGACGCACGGCGAGCCGGGAGCGTGAGCGACCGGAGTGGAGCGTCAGCGACTGGAGTGGCGTCTGAGCGACCGGAGTGGCGCGAAACCCACTCCAGTCGCTCACGCTCCTGGCTCGCCATAAGATGATGGTGACATGCTGCAAGTCGAACGGTCTCACGGAATATCTCCCATGCTTTCCACCGCCCTTGTCGGCGCCGGGTTTATCGGCCCTGTCCACCTTGAAGCGCTGCGCCGGCTGGGTCGGCGGGTGACGGGCGTGCTAGGTTCGTCGCCGGAGAAGAGTGTGATTGCCGCCGCCAAATTTGGCCTGCCGCGCGGGTATGCGAACTTTCAAGAAATCCTCGACGATCCGACGGTGGGCGTCGTCCATCTCACCTCGCCCAATCGCGCCCATGCCGAACAATGCCGACTCGCTCTGCGGGCGGGCAAACATGTCTTGTGCGAGAAGCCGCTCGCGATGACCTCATCCGAGTCCATGGAACTGCTCGCACTTCAAGGCACTACGCCGCGACTCGCGGCGGTGTGCTACAACGTCCGCTTTTATCCGCTGTGCCAGGAAGTGCGCGCTCGAATCGCATCGGGCGAGCTTGGCGAAATTCACCATGTCACCGGCAGCTATGTGCAGGATTGGCTGCTCCACGACACCGATTTCAATTGGCGGGTTCTCGCGGAGGAAGGGGGCCAGCTTCGCGCCGTCGCCGACATCGGTACGCACTGGCTTGACCTCGTTCAGCATCTGACCGGCTCCGACGTCACCGATGTTTGCGCGGACCTAAAGACCGTCCTGCCCATTCGCCAACGGCCCAAGGGGTCCGTGGAAACGTTTTCCGCGAAATTGCCGGGCGTGAAGCCGCCGACCGAGCCGGTCGCCATTCACACCGAAGATTATGGCTCGATCCTTCTGCATTTCTCGACCGGCGCGCGCGGCGCGTTCACGGTTTCGCAAGTGAACGCCGGCCGAAAAAACTGCCTGCGCTTCGAGATCGCCGGCTCCAAAGGTTCTCTCGCCTGGGACAGCGAACGGCCCAACGAACTGTGGATCGGCCATCGCGATCGGCCCAATGAACTGCTGCTCCGCGATCCCGCGTTGATGAAGTCCGCTGCGAGGTGCGTCGCCGATTATCCGGGCGGACATAACGAAGGGTTTCCAGACACCTTCAAGCAGCTCTTTCGCGGGGTTTATCAGGCCATCGACGAGAGACTGTCCGAATTGCCGCCCGGCATTCCGAGTTTCGCGGACGGCCATCGCGAATTGTTGCTATGCGAGGCGATCGCGCAAAGCCACCTGGAGCGGCGCTGGGTCACCGTGCCGCTCGCGGCTTAGCGTTCACGTCGCCGATTCCTATGCGTTTCAGCATCCGCTACCAGATTCTGTTGCCGCTGTTCCTGCTCATCCTGGGCGTGGTGGGCATCGGCGCGTGGTCGGCGTGGTCGTCAGCCGCCCGTGCCAAGGCGCAGATCCAAGAGCAGATGGACGCCGTGGCCGACACGGTGCGCAACGTCACGTTCCCACGCAACAGGCAATCGTTGCGGCTGATGAAGAGTCTCTCGGGCGTGGATTTCCTTCTCTGTGATCCGAAGTTGGACCCATTGCGCGACGACCGTGGCCGGCCTCTGGGAACTCTCGATGCGTTGCCGGAAGATTTGCCGGCGCATTCGGAAGAGCAAGGCTTGGGCATGCCGGTGAGAGTCGGCGACGACGTCTTTTTTTGCCGAGCCGTTCACCTAGGCCCCGATCTTTCCTCCGGTTTGGTGCTCTTCCAGTTTTATCCCGAGGAGCGTTATCGCGATGCCGTCTGGCAGGCCATTCGTCCCGGCCTGGTGCTGGGGTTCGTGGGCGGACTCGCATCGGTCGTTCTCACGATTGCCGTCAGTCAACGCTTGACGCGGCGCATCCAGCAACTGGAACGGCGCACGCGCCTCATCGCGGCGGGCGACTTTAGCCCCATGCCCGTTCCCAACCGCAACGACGAACTACGCGACCTCGCCGGCTCCGTCAACGAGATGGCCCAACAGCTTTCTCGTTATCAGGAAACCATGCAAGTCACCGAGCGTCTGCGGCTACTTGGCCAGGTCAGCGGTGGATTGGCGCATCAACTGCGCAACGGCGTCGCCGGGGCAAGGCTGGCGGTGCAACTGCACGCGCGCGATTGCGCCGATGCGGCCGATGCCGAGACGCTGCAGGTCGCGTTACGTCAATTGTCGCTGGTCGAATTGCACCTCAAGCGATTTCTCGATCTGGGGAAGGCGTCGGAGTTACGGAAAGCCCCGTGCGATGTCGTTGCGATTCTCAACGACATCCTGACGCTCTTGGCCCCACAAGCCCGGCATGCACATACGAACCTGGGCTGGAAAAACGGCGACATCCCCATCGGGACAGGCGCATATGTCGGCGCCGCGGAACATCTCAACCACATGTTCCTCAACATCTTGACCAACGCATTGGAAGCGGTCGGCGGCGGCGGGACGGTGCAAGTGTCGCTGGAGGCGACGCCGTCTCATCTGATCGCCGAGATCGCCGACACCGGCCCAGGCCCCGACCCCGCATTGGCCGACCGCCTGTTCGAGCCGTTCGCGACCGGCAAACCCGAAGGCGTCGGCTTGGGGCTGGCGGTTGCGCAACAGGTCGCCCTAGCCCATGGCGGCAACATCGCCTGGCGACGCGAAGAGGGGCGGACGGTGTTCCGAGTGGAGTTGGTGGTGTAGTGCGCAGTGCGCCCTACTTGAAACCACCGAGCCTGAACGCCAAGCGCAAGGGCAGGCGCGTGCCTTTGCTCGGCGGTCGCCCCCGCTTGCAGAATGTCTACATGCGCGGAACGACCACCGTCCCCGCCAGGCGATCGCCCAGGCGTTGGCGGCGGCGGGACGTGAGGACGGCGATACCGGCGGGGAGGGTGCCCAGGAGGATGGGGTTGGTTTCCAGGATGCGGAGTAGGCTGCGCACGGTCATTTGCCAGACCCTGCACCTTTGGCCAAGAACGGTGCGCACGCACAGCCCGCAGCACCATTTGCCGAAGGTGTTGCCAAACAGGGTTTCCGACAAAAAGTAATATCCGAAATAGACGGCGCCCGCCGCGCCCCAGGCGGCGACGTTTCCCAATGGCGCCGTCTTGGCGGCCGCGATCAACGCCAAAATGACGGCGATGAAGTTGTCGATGACATGCGCGAAAAACCGGTCCTGAATCCGGCAGATGCCAAGGTTCGGAACGTCTGGCAACGACGCGGAAGTCGCTCGGGAAGACATGGGACGCTCCGGGGAAGAAGCAAGATTCGAACTCTCGCTCCACTCGAATGAAGGGTCTCCGACTCAGGAAGTTTACGAAATCGGCAAAGACACATCTTGCCGACTTGTGCCAGCGACGTTCCAACCATTCTTGCAAACCTCCCGCGCAAGGGGTAGAATCCGCCGAAAGTTCTCCCGCGGTTTCTATCCTCCATTGAACTTTGGCAACACGGGAACGCCCGATGGAATTCCTTCCTTTCTCCAGCCCCGAAGATTGTGGCGACGAACAGACCATCGTCGGACCGAAGCCACAGCAAGACTGCGAGGATTTGCCTCAGCAAGTCGGTCGCTACCGCATCGAAAAAGTGCTGGGCAAGGGCGGCTTCGGCCTCGTCTACCTCGCTCACGACGACCAGTTGCAGCGTCTCGTTGCCATCAAGGTTCCGCACGCCAAACTCGTCGCGCAGATCACGGACGCCGAAGCGTATCTGACCGAGGCCCGCACGGTCGCCAATCTCGATCATCCGAACATTGTTCCCGTGCATGACGTCGGCAGCACGCCGGACTGCCCCTGCTTCGTCGTCTCGAAGTACATCGACGGCTCGGACCTCGCCAAAAGGCTCAAGCAATCCCGATTGTCGCTCCACGAAGCCGTCGCATTGGCGGCGACCGTGGCCGAGGCGTTGCACCACGCCCACAAGCAAGGGCTGGTGCATCGGGACATCAAGCCGGGCAACATCTTGCTCGACAAGTCCGGCAAGCCGTTCGTCGGGGATTTCGGGCTGGCTTTGCGGGAACAGGACGTGGGCAAGGGGCCACGCTTTGCCGGAACGCCCGTCTACATGAGTCCCGAGCAAGCAAGAGGCGAAGGGCATCGAGTTGATGGCCGCAGTGATATTTTCAGCCTGGGCGTGGTCTTCTACGAGCTGCTCACCGGACGAAGACCGTTCAAGGGGGATTCGCAAAACGAACTGCTTGAACAGATCGCCAGTGTCGATGCTCGTCCGCCCCGGCAAATCGACGACGCCATACCCAAGGAAGTTGAGCGAATTTGCCTCAAGTCCATTTCCAAGCGTGCGTCGGAGCGGTACACGACGGCGAAGGACATGGCCGACGATTTGCAACATTTTCTGGCGGGTGCTTCGCTTGAGGAAAAGTCCACGCTGAAGGGCCGGGTAATGAACGAAGCGGACATTGCCACGCCGGTTCCCACGCCGACCACTCCTCCCGCCAGTGATAGTCAGCCCGTCAAGATCGTGCCGAAAGGGTTGCGGTCCTTCGATGCCGGGGATGCCGACTTCTTTCTCGAACTCCTTCCAGGCCCACGGGACCGGGAAGGCTTGCCCGACAGCATTCGGTTCTGGAAGGCTCGGATTGAAGAAACGGATGCCGACAGAACTTTTTCCGTGGGCCTGATCTACGGGCCATCGGGATGTGGCAAGTCGTCGTTGGTGAAGGCCGGATTGTTGCCGAGGTTGGCGAAGTCGGTGCCGGCGGTGTACATCGAGGCGACCGCGGACGAAACCGAAACCCGCTTGCTCAAAGGCTTGCGGCGGCAGGTGGCAGACTTGCCGGGCAATCTCAGTCTGATCGAAACCCTGGCAGCATTGCGGCGAGGCCGATTCTTGGAGCCGGGCCAAAAGGTGTTGCTGGTGCTGGACCAGTTCGAGCAATGGCTGCACGCCAAGCGAAACGAAGAGGACACGGAACTGGTGCAAGCCCTGCGGCACTGCGATGGTGGGCGGTTGCAGTGCGTGGTCATGGTGCGGGATGACTTTTGGCTCGCCGTGAGCCGGTTCATGGCGGCGTTGGAGATTCGGATTCTTGAGGGAGAAAATTCCCGGCTTGTCGATCTCTTCGATCCTCGACATGCCAAGAAGGTGCTAACCGCTTTCGGAAAGGCGTTTGGTGCGTTGGCCGAAGGGCGTATCGGTAAAGAACAGGATGCCTTCCTCGATCAAGCCGTCGCTGGCCTGGCTCAGGATGGCAAGATCATCTCGGTTCGTCTGGCCCTGTTCGCCGAGATGCTCAAGGGCAAACCGTGGACACACACTACCTTGAAGGACGTGGGCGGAACCGAAGGGGTCGGCGTCACGTTCCTTGAAGAAACATTCACCGCTTCCACCGCGCCGCCGCAACATCGGCTGCACCAGAAGGCGGCACAGGCGGTCCTGAAGACCCTGTTACCCGAAGCAGGGACCGACATCAAGGGCCACATGCGGTCGCAACAGGAATTGCTGGAAGCGTCAGACTACGCCAGTCGGCCGAAGGACTTTGACGAACTGCTTCACATCCTCGATAGCGAAATTCGGCTCATCACGCCGACCGACCCGGAAGGCAAAGGAGATCAAGGCGAGCCGGGTGGCGTCAGCCCCCGGAGTTCCGGCGCGAAATACTACCAACTGACCCATGATTATCTGGTGCATTCTCTGCGCGACTGGCTCACGCGCAAGCAGAAGGAGACACGCCGGGGCCGGGCCGAACTATTGCTGGCGGATCGGGCCGCCGTCTGGAACGCGCGCCCGGAGAACCGCCAACTGCCGTCGCTCTTGCAATGGGCGCAGATTCGCCGGCTGACGGTTAAGAAGAACTGGACGCCGCCGCAGCGGAAGATGATGGGCAAAGCGGGGCGGTATCATGCGGTGCGAGGCGTGGTGGTTGCCGTGCTGCTTGTGACCGGCTC
>Ga0163144_10024921_pt1 | contig 11714 bp, 6 predicted proteins | sample OliLak19BULKMAT1_FD_123175 | JGI IMG/M metagenome (GOLD analysis project Ga0163144, IMG submission 123175) | Freshwater microbial mat bacterial communities from Lake Vanda, McMurdo Dry Valleys, Antarctica - Oligotrophic Lake LV.19.BULKMAT1 | ecosystem: Environmental > Aquatic > Freshwater > Lake... | reverse complement strand
TTCTTTCATCAAAAATAAAGGACAAATCATTCATTTTCAATCGTCTGCTCTGACGGAGTCTGACACTCATCAGAGTCGTCAGACCCAAGGGGCAAAAAGTTCAATTGAACTTTTTGGGTTAAACTTATTCTTTAGCTTTTTTCAGGCCGAACGGCACCACTACCTTAAAGCTCATGTTCCGGCCCATGTTATACACGCCTCTTCTTCCTGTCACATAATTCTCGGCACCATATTTCAAGCGGCTCAGGTGGTTTTGATACGCCACATTGGTAAGATTATTAATACTGATGTAAACTGAAAAAAGAACTTTGTCCTTCCTGACAAATTCAGTTCCCAGTCCCAGATTTATCAGTGTATAGCCGGGCGTTCTTGTTTCCGTTCCAAAAGCAGAATAAAATTTATTTTGAGCAAAGTAATTGTCCGCTCCAATTTTTACATACGAATTATTCATCCTCTTACTGATTTTTTTAATATCCGCTCTCAGATCAGATGAAAATTTAGGTCCGGGAGTTAATGGCAAATATTTTGTTGAATCGGTCGCATTTTTTTGAACAGCCCGAACGTAGGCAAACGAATTTTCAAAATGTAGCCAGTCGAGCGGATGCGGGTGAATGTCCACCAATATTTCTCCTCCCATTAGCACAGCATTACCTTGGGTAAATTTAAAAGTAGATATCGGCTCAGATGGATCAACAACCGAATCTCCCCCAAAAACGCTGTTGAGTTTTGCGCTATAAATAAAATTGCTGATGTTATTATAAAACAGATCAGCCTCCGCAGAAACGTGATGCGTGTTGATTCCCAGCGCATAATCCAGCTGCAAACTGTTTTCAGGTTTAAGAAAATGGTTTCCAATCTCATACCTTCCCGTTCCTTCATGCTCTCCGTTTGCTCCAAGTTCAGCAATATTAGGCGCACGGAAACCTCTGGATACATTCGCTTTTGTAAATACATGTTCCGAGAATTGGTACGCAAATCCAATGCTTCCACTTACACTTGAAAATGAACTTCTGAATTCTTTGAACTTATGCTCGTGAAAAGGGTTTTCTTCATTGGTTGGCGCTCCTAATGTATCAAGTAATAACTCATCCGAATTAATTGTACGGTTATCGAAACGAATACCTCCACTCACATCTAATTTCTCATACGACTTTTTCATCGTAAAAAATCCTCCAATATCGAACAGACTATATTGCGGAACTATAAATTCTTCGCCTTTATTTTGCGAAGACTGCTGCATGCCATTTACACCCGTTGACATAGACAACCTGTTCCTTTCCGGAAAAAGATAACGCACATCGTAATTTACAGTGTTAAGCAAAAAGTATAATCCGTATTGGTCAGGCGCCAGAATATCGCCAAACTCCTGTCTTCGATTTTGCTGGAATCCAAAAGTTGTCTTCAAATACCCATTGCCGACAATAAAATTACTATTAAGCACCGCTTTGTAATGCTGTATATCCTGACGAGGTATGCCGGTTTTGTATGATCTCATTTCATTTTCCGGAACGATTGTATCCATCACAATAGAATCATTCATCGCAAACTCCCTGATAAATTTCCCGGTTGCACTATCCCGTTCACCTTCTACAATTCCAGGGACAAGATGATACCCGCTGAAATGAAGATGGGAGTATCCCCAGGATTTATTCAACCCGACAATACCACCAAAAGTGTTCTCATTAAAGCCGGAACCATACACATGCCCATCGTATTTGTTTTGATAAGCATGCGCCTGTTTTCCGCTGTAACGCAAATTCCAGATAAGCCCTTTTTGATTTCCTTCCATGTTTGCAGAATACCCGATCAGCCCGTTGTTGGTTTGGTAATTCCCTAAAACACTACCGCGTATCGTTCCTTCGGGTGCAGTGGGAGCAGATATCATATTGATTACTCCCGCCATAGCATCGGAACCGTATGATAAACTCGCTGGGCCTTTTAAAATTTCCACTTTCTCAACAGCAAATTCGTCAATCTCAATTCCATGCTCATCGCCCCACTGCTGTCCTTCCTGGCGGATCCCATCATTTACCACCACCACCCTGTTATATCCCAACCCACGAATGACAGGTTTCGAAATTCCTGTTCCGGTTGTTATTTGGGAAACCCCTGGTTGGGTTGCAATTGCATCTATGATATTAATAGATGAATTTTGAAGCAGTTGGGTTTTCGGCACTATGCTTATGGGTGTTGGTGTTCTGTTCTTCTCGCCCGCCTGCGAAGTGCCTGTCACTACCACTTCATTGATCTCTTTTACTGCCGGCATCAATGCAAAATCCCTGGTAGTTATCTGTGAGAGGTCAATGGTTTCAATGATGCTATTATATCCTAAGAAACTCACTTGCACAAGCATTTTGCGCTGAGGCAAGTTATCTATCTTGTAAGTACCATCCTTTCCCGATGTGGTTCCTATCTTAAGATCGGGAAAGTAAATGACAGCACCCAGAATTCCTTCCATGTTCTCTTTATCCGTTATTTTTCCGGATAACATCGTTTTACCAGTTTCATTAAATGCAAAGACTTTTGAAATTGACAATTGCAAAACAATTGCAAAAAATACAATATGGATTATTGTTTTCATAATACTATATTTTAAATAATAATAAAATTGCCAACTGAATTGATTTCAGTCGGCCCATCCTGGGCAATTAGCAAATGATGGGTTATGTATTACGACAGAGCAGGAGGTCCCCGGAGAAGGAATAGACACTTGAGAGACTCAAATGGAGTGGATTGAATTTCCGAAAAAAGAAAAGGTAAGGATATTTGTACAAAACCAATTTCAACCAGTTGTACCGGTGTAGCGGCTTTGCTTATGGTATAATCACAAAGGGAACAGGTGTGTGAAGTTTCATGAAAATGAGCGCTGGATTTATCGGCACAATGAATATCCGATGAATGCTCAAGATCATGTACTCCCTTTTGAACATAGGGGAATACAAATAAAAAGAGGAAAAATATGCTTAAATATCTTTTGATCGATGAACGCATTTGAATTACGAATGTAAGAAATAAAACAGAAATAACTTCTGTTGAATTCATCGTAAGGCATAAAACAAAATGCAGCAATTGTTTTGGCTGAAGCCAAATGCATAACGCACTCAATAGCCACGACCTTAAGGTCGTGGCAACAGAAATAGCAATAGAAATCGGGCTTCAGCCCTGAGTGTCACCCTCTTAAAGATCAAATTTGTAACCTGTTTTTTCCATAAAACTCTGTCTTTCTATTGCTTTTTCCTTCTATTTTCGCCTTTCTTCAAAAATCATTTATAAATGAAAAAGCCATTCCTCCTTTTTTTGCTCTTTATTGCTTTCAAGACATCTTTTGCTCAGTCTGTGGGTGGTTCTGTGGGTGGAAGCACCACAGTTTGCTCAGGCACTAACAGTGGAATTGTAACCCTTAGCGGGCACATCGGCAATGTTGTGCGATGGCAATCCTCCACCACTGGCGGAGCATCGTGGTCTAACATTAACAATACAACGGTTAATTTAGTTTATGCGAATCTCAGCACTACCATCTGGTACAGAGCAGAAGTTTTGCTCCCTCCTTCTCCTCCCAATATTTCTGCATTTTCCACGCCTGCTATTATTTCCGTAGATGCACCTTCATCGGGAGTAATAAATACGAACGCTTCCGTATGTTCCGGATCTAACAGTGGAGTATTGTCTCTCACAGGCACGTTTACAAATATTTCCGGCTGGGGGTCATCTACCGATGGAGGTGCAACCTGGGCTCCGATTGTGAATACTACAACAGTGCAGGCTTATTCTAACTTAACTGCCACTACAATTTATAGAGCTGATATAACGAATGGCTCATGCCCCTCCGCAACTGCAACAGCAGCAACCATAACTGTCAATCCACTTTCAGTGGGAGGTTCCATTGCAGGATCTACAACCGTTTGCTCTAGTTCCAATAGCGGCACCTTAACACTGAACGGGAATACAGGAAGTGTACTGCGATGGCAATCCTCCGATGATGGAGGTACCAGTTGGTCAAACATAACTAGTAGTACAGGAGTATCTCTATACAATTATTCCAACATCACCGAGACGACAGAATACAGAGCTGTGGTGCAAAGCGGAAACTGCGCTATAACAAATTCATCTTCTGCTACAATTACTGTTGATCCGGCTTCTGTCGGAGGTAATGTATCCCCTGCGGCCACTGTTTGCAGCGGCACTAACAATGGGAGTTTAACTTTAAGCGGATACACCGGAAATATTCTGCGGTGGGAAAATTCAGTTGATGGCGGTTCTACATGGATACCCATCCTAAATACAAGCACCAACCAGACATACAATAATCTTACCGCAAGCACTTTGTACAGGGCCGTGATTAAAAGTGGCGGATGTGCATCTTCAAATTCTGCTACTACACTAATTACAGTTTCATCCTCTTCTGTAGGGGGTACCATTTCCGGAACTGATACAGTTTGCGCAAGTTCCAACAGCGGAACTTTATTGCTCACGGGGAATACAGGAAATGTTATCCGTTGGCAATACTCCGATGACGATGGCGCCAGCTGGACAAACATCAGCAATACAACAACCATTCATAATTATTCGAATGTTGAGGAAACAACTCAATACAGGGCGGTAGTACAAAGCGGTAACTGTGTAATAATAAATTCATCTACTGCAACCATTACTGTTGATCCCTCATCAGTTGGCGGAAGCATTACATCTTCTGCCACCGTGTGTAGTGGAATAAACAACGGCACCCTGGAATTAACCGGCCAGACCGGAAACGTACTGAATTGGGAAAGATCCGTTGACAATGGATCGAGCTGGACAAGTATTTCCAACACCAGCGACACCCTGAGCTACTTTAATATAACAACCAAAACTATTTACAGGGCAAATGTACAAAGCGGAAGTTGTGGAGCCCAAAAATCAACAACAGCAACAATTAATATAAGTTTGCTTTCCATTGGAGGGATTATGTCAGGAACTGATACGGTTTGCCGCGGATCAAACAGCGGAACACTTTCATTAACCGGATATAACGGAAATATTGTAAAATGGCAATCATCCACTAATGGCGGATCAAGCTGGACAACTATTTCAAATACTTCCGCTTTTTATAATTACTCAAATCTTACAACTACAACAAATTATAGGGCCGTAATACAAAGCGCTTCATGCCCAACAACAAATTCATCCGAAACTATTATTACTGTTTTTTCTGCTTCTGATGGAGGAATAGTTTCTGCGGATGCTACTGTTTGCAGCGGGATCAATAACGGAACCTTGCAGGCAACAGGCTATACGGGCACTATTTTGAATTGGGAAAAATCAACCGATAATGGATTAAACTGGAATTCTATTTCCAACATACGTGATACCCTGAGCTATTTTAATCTTACAACAAAAACGCTCTACAGAATATCCGTGCAAAGCGGCACCTGCGCAATACAAAAATCAACAGTTGCTGCAATTAATATTTACTCGCTCTCTGTTGGAGGCAGTATTTTAGGAAATGATACTGTATGCAGCGGAACTAATAGTGGAACGTTAACGCTAAGCGGACACACAGGAAATGTTCTAAGATGGCAATCATCGGATGACGGAGGAGTTTCCTGGTCGAATATTACCAATACTACAGGCTCCGGATTATATAACTACGCTAACATTTCTTCTACTGCCTATTACAGAGCGGTTATACAAAATGGATCTTGCCCAGTTGTTAATTCTTCACACGCAACAATTACAGTTCTACCCGTTTCCGTTGGAGGAGCACTTACTCCCGAAACATATTCAGCATGTAGCGGAATTAATAATGGAACGATTTTATTAAATGGACACTCCGGAAATATCATCCGGTGGGAATCATCCGCAGATGGAGGAATCACGTGGCCTCCAATTGCCAACACATCCGCAATTCACCCTTTCAGTAATCTCACCGGCACCGCTTTATACCGGGCACTGATTCAGAAAGGACAATGCCCTGCTGCTTATTCGGATATATCAACCATTTCGGTATTACCTCCGAGTGTTGGCGGTATAATTTCCGCAAGCGATACCGTATGCTCCGGGACAAATAACGGAACCCTTTCTTTGAGTGGAACTACTGGAGATGTCTTGCATTGGGAGTATTCAAAAAACGGAGGATCAAGCTGGACCAATATCTCAAATAGCTCTGCCATTCAGAATTATACAAACTTAAATGCTACCACCATCTACCGAGCCGTATTGAAAAGCGGTTCATGTGCAACAGCTAATTCTTCCATGGCAACCATTACGGTAAATCCGGTTACTGTGGGCGGAAATGTATCAGGCAGCACTATTATTTGTGATAGCTTAACAGGAGGAGCATTAACACTTAGCGGACATACAGGAAGTGTTCTTCACTGGAAATCATCCATGGATAACGGCAGCACCTGGACAACGATTGCCAACACAACAAACACACAAGTATATTCCGGTATCACGACTACAACCATATATAAAGCAATTGTACAAAGCGGAGTATGTCCATCTCAAACTTCTAAATCCGCAACTATTTCTCTTGCAGCACCCATTGTTGCTTCTTATACCTATACGGTAACCGGAACAACAGTTATTTTCACTAATACCTCTGCCGGCAATGGCGGAACACACTTCTGGAACTTTGGCGATAACACAAGCAGCACCGTAACCAATCCGGCTCACACCTATACTGCAACTGGTTCTTATTCTGTACGGCTGGCAGTGAGTGATTCCTGCGGAAGCGATACAGCAATCCAAACGGTCTTCGTTTCTGGCCTTGGAATTAGTGAATTCACATACAATAATCCGGATGTAATAATTTATCCTAATCCATTTAACAATTATGCAACCATCCAATTGGCATTTGACCAACCTCAGTCATCTGTTTTCAAACTATTTGATTTCTTAGGGCAAGAAGTGCGAACCATTCCTGTCGAACATGGAAACAAAACCTTAACTCTTCAACGCGAAAACCTTCCTGCCGGAATCTACTTCTACCACATACAATCTTCCAGGGAAATAATCGCAACAGGAAAGATCGTTGTACAGTAGTTCCGTACAAGCAGCGGGTGAATGACAAATTTGCACTTAAAACTCCTTCTCCTTTGGAGGATGAGGTAAAAGAAAAATGCAGATTTGTCATACGCCCCGGGCCGGGCAACCGTGGAGGAAAAGACATTGTTTTAAAAGAAACAGTGATCAAAAAATAATTTCCATTTCAAATCCATTAAGTTAATACCTCGCTAAATGAAAAAAATCATTACAAGCTGTCTTTAAACTATCGCTATTTCATTCTACGCATTTGCCACTGTAACAACGCATCCTATTTGCATGGGAGATTCTGCGGTAATCACTCTAACGAATCATATTGCAGGCAGCAGCATTCAATGGCAAAGCTCAAGCAACTCCACTACCTGGACCAACATCTCCGGAGAAACATCTGCTGTCCTGGACCTGTTCCCGAGTTCAAATAAATATTACCGGGCAACAGTAAAAGAAGCAGGAGCATCATGCCCTACTTACTTTTCCGATACTACTTACATTACCATGGTTACTTTGCCTGCTGCACCCTCTGCCGGCAACAACACACCTATCTGCTCGGGAAGCACCCTGAGCCTATCCGCAAGCACAATTACCGGAGCTACTTATGCCTGGACAGGCCCGAACAGCTTCACATCTACCTCTCAAAACCCTACCATCTCTGCTGCTACATCAGCAGTTGCCGGAAATTATTCTGTCACTGCCACTGTTGCAGGATGTAAAGGTTCTGTTGGAATAACCAATGTGCTAGCAAATGGTTTTTATACCTAGACACCTGCATTAACTGTTAGTACCATCAATACACAAACTGTGGGCATATCAACATTCAGTTCCTCCTCCAAGCTAAAAGCAACCTGGACAGCTCCATCCGGTTTTCCTGTTGATCATTATGTGCTAACGGCTACTGAGAATATTTTTAATACTACCGAAACTATATCCGTGCCCTTTACCCAAACAACCTATACAATAACCGGATTAAAATCAGCAACCTCTTACTCCGTTACAGTAAAAGCCTGTCAGAATGCAACATGTACTATTAGTTTGAATTGTTCCAATACTGCTACCGCAACTACTTCCGAAGAATATTGGCAGGTATATGGAACCCCAGCATCCGGTTCTTATGATGGAGCATACAGGCTGTATGCCAATGCCAATGTATTAAGCTATGCTTTTCCCTACGGAAGCTGGGCACCCACAGCATATCAAGGAAAGATCCGGCATTATGGAACACCCAAACCACAGCTCAATTCATCCGGGAAGCATTCCTGCGCTTTCATATTCAGTTTCTGTAAGCGGCTCTATGCCCTACGTTGCCAATTTTGACTTGGACTCCCTGAACGGGCTCAGCTACTCTCAATGGGTAACAGGCAACAATATGTTTCCTTATATGGGCCAATCGGTAGCTGTACCATATAACGGGAAGATCCGCATGTTCTTTAACGCTGTCCTGGATGATAATAGAAGAAGAATATTTTACATTGACAGCAAAGATGGTTACATAGGAAAAGATTTCGATTCCTCCCTGGATTCATTCTGCATTAGCACAGCCGATTGGAATGTCGGAGGTAATTGCAGTTACACAATGGCAGTAGGAACAGTATTTGACGCAGGCTTTACGCAAAACACCAATGCAGAGCATATCATGCAGTTTAAAATTGGCTATCCTATGCTCGATACTGAATGGATCTGGGATGGTGATTCTGCATTCTTAATTTCTACCATAGGATTACCACTCGGAGCCAGTAACCCATGCGCTCCCCATGCCAACAAGTGCGGTTATGCATCCTGGAATGGCACAAGCTGGACGTACGAATACAGCGGAGTATGCCCAAAACTTTTTGAAGGCATGCGCGCCCCATCTTTTGTTCACATGGGTGGAGACAAATACAAGCTGTATTATAACCATAATCAAACGCTCCAAAGTACCCCCAGCGATGTCCTGAAACCCATGAAGGTGATGTATGCATATGGAAAAAGATACCCCACGTTTGTTGATTGGGAAGGCATGAGCTTGCAGCGGGATATTAACTATTTATGGCCTAATGGCACCCTCCTCACACCAACCGAAGAAAGTATCCTGGATGATTATACCTTTTTCGCTCCTGTAGCCAATGATCCTGATTTCCAAATTCAATATGCTAACATGGTTGGCTCAACGGGCCCTGCCTTTGTAGGAACAACCCGTTTACTCAATCCTTAAAAATTTAGTTCTGATGAGAAACCCCAGGCAATTTTGCCCGGGGTTTTTTGTTTGGTGATTGGCTGCTGGCTGTTTATCCCCCTCCAGGAGGGGGCGTAGGGGGAGGACTTGTTCGACTTTTATTTGGAACCATCCGCGGATAGACCACCGGGACATCTGGACCTGTCCAGATCTTCAAATAGCATCTAGCACTGTCCAAATCTTCACAAGAGCGTCTGGACGCGCCCCTTCTCAAAGCATCAGGGTCGGGCTGTACGCTGCAATCTGCGGCTGCGCGTCATTGCGAGGGAGGAACGACCGAAGCAATCTGCCTTTACGCGCACCGCAGGATTTCCGCTTCCATCCCTCGCGCAAGCAGCCAACTACTGGACGATAGCTTTCCTGACAATTTTCTCATCGCCAGAATGTACTGCAAATAGAACTAAAAATCAAAGGATCACTGAAAGACGAAGTACTTATCTCTGCAGAACAAAATTTGCCATGTACGCAAGGCAAACTATTCCACAAATATGAACAAAAAACAGGTAAATGATTCCTGCCTTATACTGAATTTTGTCGGGCTTCAGGGAAAGACTGAAGAAAATGGTAATTGTATAAACAAGCGAATACCATAAACGACTTCGCCAATGAAAATCGGAGACAATTGGAATAGTTGGAATATTATAAACTTTTTGATTAAGGTAATTGAGATTTAGTTTTTTACACAAAAACGTAATGAGTGAGAGTGTAAATACAACCAGAAAGCGCCACGTCCAACAAAATACTTTCTCTTTATTATAGCCGTAATTCCACCAAAACTTTTCAATCCACCTTCCCTGATAGTCATGGCATTCAATATCCAGTTCTTCATAACTCTGTGTTTGCCCTCGGTCTTTAAATTTTTTTAAGGACTTGCTCATAAAGGGCGTAGCATTCATCCGGACAAAGAGTGTCCTTTGTTGTAGGATCAATTAATAGCAATTTAAAATGCTGGTAGTCAAAATGAAATTTAGAAATTTCAGATCTGTAAAGAAATATATTAACCTTCCTTTCATCAGTTCTTGAATCAAAATTTGCAATCGACAGATCAATTGTAATTGGAATATTTCTATTGTCAGAAAAATCAAGTGTATCCGGCAAATGTGCATTCTTAAAACTGATGTTTGTTTTATTAGTCATTCCAATACTTCTAAAACCAGCATACAATGAAAAATTGACATCGTCAAAAAAAACCGTGCCTGAAAAGGCTGCACTGTTAAAGGATACATGTGTCATTCTTGCCTCATTGAATTTAGCGGTGCTTTCAAAGGTATCACTATTAAAAAACACGTTTTTCAATTCTGCATTTGAAAAATCGGTCTCCTTTTTAAAGACTACGGACTCAAAAGTTGCCTTATAGGAAACCTGAATATTCCGAAAATCGGCTTCACCCCAAAAAGCACTCTTGTCAAAGGCAGCTCCGTCCTTGTGAGTAAATGTTGTGCTTTGAAAATCCACAGTACCATCAAAATGCACATTGTAAAATCCAACAAACCCACCAAATTCTACACCATCAAATTTTGCACTATCGGAAAATTGTGCCCCTCTAAAATTAATATTTACACTATCAAAGAAAAACGCACCATAGAAATTAGCATCTTTCTCAAAAGCAACATGAGGAAATAAGACATCTACCGAGCCATACTGGTGGGAATTAAAATTTGTATTTGAAAAATCTACATCCTTCTTGAAATTATAATTGGCAAGATAGACTTTAGTATTAAATGTGTGATTAGCATAGATAGAATCAGGATTAAGACAAATACTATCTCTAATTGCTTTAGGAAGTCTTTCTTGCACGTTGGATTGTGCAAAAAGAATAACTGAAAAGAAAAGAAGGATAATGAAGAAAAATTTATTTCTCAAATTTGGTAATTTAAAACAAAAAGTAAAAACAAAAGCCCCAACAAATTAATGAAGGGGCTTTTGAAAAATTGGCAACAACCTACTCTCCCGACTGTTACGTCAGTACCATTGGCCCTGTGGGGCTTAACTTCTCTGTTCGGAATGGGAAGAGGTGAACACCCACGGTATAGTCGCCATAAGACTTTAAATATCGTGACATAAAAAGAAAAGAAAATACGAAAGCACAAGAATCTTTTATACTGAAAGTGCACGGACGAATTAGTATTACTCAGCTGAATGTATTACTACACTTACACCTGTAACCTATCAACGTGGTAATCTTCCACGATCCTTAAGGGAAATATCATCTTGGGGCGAGCTTCGCGCTTATATGCTTTCAGCGCTTATCTCAACCAGACATAGCTACCCAGCGGTGCAGTTGGCACTACAACTGGTACACTAGAGGTCTGTCCGACTCGGTCCTCTCGTACTAGAGTCAGACCCCCTCAAATTTCCTACGCCCGCAACAGATAGGGACCGAACTGTCTCACGACGTTCTGAACCCAGCTCGCGTGCCACTTTAATAGGCGAACAGCCTAACCCTTGGGACCTTCTCCAGCCCCAGGATGTGACGAGCCGA
>Ga0163144_10024920_pt1 | contig 11714 bp, 8 predicted proteins | sample OliLak19BULKMAT1_FD_123175 | JGI IMG/M metagenome (GOLD analysis project Ga0163144, IMG submission 123175) | Freshwater microbial mat bacterial communities from Lake Vanda, McMurdo Dry Valleys, Antarctica - Oligotrophic Lake LV.19.BULKMAT1 | ecosystem: Environmental > Aquatic > Freshwater > Lake... | reverse complement strand
TGGTAATGATCTTGCTCTGGTGCTTGAGCCCCGACAGGGTGGAAACCGGCGACGTAGATCTCAATTGCACTGCCCAATTTTGACAATGATAGGGCCACAGGTCGAGACAATCCATTGTGAGAAGGTGTGGTTAGAAAACAATTCGCGGCGGGTGCTGACCCGGTATTGGGCATGAGACGGCGCGGTTTGCGGCTTGAAGTTGACCCGTCCCTTTGCGTTTTTCGGAAAATTTAAGCCGTAAAGGGGAGAGAGTTTGAAATCGTAGCGAGAGAAGTAAATCTGGTTAAGCGCTTTTTTATGAGTGGGTTAGCCGTAGATATGCGGCGCTGGACGGGAGAAAGCGCTATGGATGGTTGGCGGTTGTTTCGCGAAGAACTGCCCAAAATGCCAATGAAATGCGTAGGGACGGGTCAGGCTGGTGTCTTTGCCGATAACGCCTACACGCCCCCGCAGGAAGCAATCGCTGAGGTGCGCTTCATTACCAACAGCTTCTCGGCTGAATATGGTCGCTCCGCAGGTGGCGTGGTTGTGGCTGCAGGCCGTTCGGGCAGCAACGCCTTCCACGGCAGTGCTTATGATTATCTCCGAAACGACAAACTGAACGCCAACAGTTGGGCCAACAACCGCACCAATCTCGCGCGTGGCAGACAGCGCCGTAATGACTATGGCTTCACCCTTTCAGGGCCCCTGGTGCTTCCACGCATCTATAACGGCCGCAATAAAACGTTCTTCTTCTTCAATTGGGAACAGACCAACGATCACGGGGTCAGCACTCCTACTGCCAGCGTGCCTACAGCAAGACAGTTGGGCGGCGATTTCTCTCAGACCTTGACCACCGCATGAGCCCTCATCCGCATCTATGATCCGCTCACTACCGTTGCCGACCCGGCGCGCGCGAGCGGCTTTGGCCGCCAGCCATTCCCGGATAACCGGGTGCCGCTTTCCCGCTTTGATCCCATCATGCAGAAGGTGCTTGTGTACTACCCGAAGCCAACTCTCGGTATCTCCCCCACCGTACAGTCCAACTGGTCGCAAAACTTCGCCAACATCGTCAAGACCGACCGCTGGTTCGGTCGCGCAGACCAAAACTTAGGCGAGCGCATCAAGCTATTCTTCCGCTTCGGTTATCAGGTAACTCCCCGTACGAGCCCCTTCACCAATATCGCCTTCCCGGGAGAAGGAACCAACGGTGGCGGCAACCAGAACAGCCTGGCTCACACTCTTGCCATCAGTGACACTCACACATTTAAGCCCAACCTGATCGGTGAATTCCGCACAGGCTACACACGCTCGGTCTCCAAGCTCACTCCACTCAGTCGCGGTTTCGATATCACCACTCTCGGCCTCCCGAAGTACCTCAAGGATGCCTCGGGCGACTCCCTCTTCCCGCGCTTTAACATCACTGACTTCACAGCCATCGGTCCCGACCGCGCGTCGCTCAATGTCAGTGCTGAAACCACCCCCGAATTCCAGGCGCACTTTACCTGGATCAAGGGTTCTCACGCAGTCAAAACTGGCTTCGATTACCTGATCTGCAGCTTTAATACTTTCCGCCCGGATTACCCTTCGGGCCTCTTCGGCTACGGCAGAGGATTCACTCAGGGGCCAGACCCGGCTACTCCTGCCGCAACCGCTGGCTACGGGCTCGCCAGCGCATTACTAGGCGTGCCGGATAGCGGCTCTTTCACAGTGGGGCCTTCACTCGCTCTCCTGCAGCCAAGCTACAACTGGTATCTGCAGGATGACTATAAAATCCTCCGCAATCTCACTATCAATCTGGGTCTTCGCTTCGAATACCAAACTCCCTTTAAAGAGCGCTACAACCAACTCGCCTACTTCGATCCAAATGGCATCGAACCAGTCACCGGCCGCACCGGAGTACTAACTAACACCAGCGCCAGCAAACGTTATCCAAGCAATCCAAACTACAACTGGGCACCTCGAGTTGGCCTCGCATGGACATTCCTGCCTCAGACTGTCTTTCGTGCCGGCTATGGAATCTTCTATGCTCCCGGCAGCGGCGGCGTTGGTCAAAGCCCTGGCGATCTTGGCAGCGGCTCCTCAGTCAGCACCGGAGTCTTCTTCGGCCAGCCCCCTGCCGCACCCAACACACCCATTGCCGGCGCTTCGCTCGCCAATCCTTTCGTGAACGGTCTTCGGCCTTATCCGAATTCTCTGGTGGGCGCGGGCATCAGCGCCATCTGGCCAGATTGGCAAACACCTACCAATCAAATGTGGAACGCCAATCTGCAACGCAGCTTCGGCTCGAATTTCCTCGTAGAAGCCGCCTACATCGGCAGCCGTGGCATGCGCATCTGGAATAACTACAACCGCAACGCCACCGACCCAGCCTCTCTCTCACTTGGCTCGCAACTCAACAGCCTTGTCCCCAACCCATTCTTCGGAAAGATCACGATTGGTCCGATGAGCACAGCTTCTGTGCGGCGTGGAATTCTGCTTGTGCCCTATCAACAGTACGCAGGCAGCATCAATCAGATTCGGGCTTCCGTCGGCGATTCTTCCTATCACGGCTTCACGCTGCGGGCAGAGCGCTCTTTCTCAAAGGGGCTGATGTTCCAGGTATCCTTCACGTGCGCAAAACTGATCGACAACGTCAATGAACGCTTCGTCGGTGGTGCCAACTTCATCAACCCTTATGACCTTGGCCTCTCCCGCTCCATCTCTGCCGCCGATGTCAGCAAGCGCCTGGTCACGAACTGGGTTTGGGAACTTCCCTTCGGCCGTGGTAAGCAATTCCTCTCAAACGGTATCGGCGGCATGATCCTCGGCAACTGGCAGTTAAGCGGTATCCTCGCCGCCCAGACGGGTACCCCTATCGCAATCGGTGCCGCCTGCACCATGCCAGGTGTCTCGGGCCTGGGTTGTTATGCCAATCGCTCTGCCAGCGGAGTCCTCCAGGAGGGCCGCAGCCTGGACCGCTGGTTTGACACCACCGCCTTTACTAATCCCGCAGCCTACTCCTTTGGTTCTGGCTCGCGTACCGAGCCAAGCCTTCGCAACCCCGGCACCTTCAGCTTCGACTCTGTCCTCAGCCGCTGGCAGCCAATCAAAGAACGCATGCGTCTTCAGTTCCGCGCCGAGTTCTACAACATGCTCAACCATCCCAACCCCGCCGGCCCCAGCGCTGCCATTACGTCCTCAACCTTCGGAGTCATCACTGCGAAGAATGGCAATCGAACCATGGTTATGGGGCTGCGGCTGGAATTCTAAAGAAGCGACTAATGACTAGCTACCTGGCCGCTCTCGCTCTCTTCCTTAGCGTCGATCCATCGAGCCTCGATAACAAAGTACTCGTCGGTTACCAGGGTTGGTTCACCTGCCCCGGCGACGGCACCGGTCGCTGAACCCACTGGTCTAAAGGCGTACCCACCCCTGAAACTCTTACCGTTGAGATGTACCCCAACACGACCGAATTCGACGAAGACGAACTCTGCGAAATCCCCGGGATGACGGTGGGCGACAAGCCCGCCTATCTCTTCTCTTCACGAAACCCCAAGACGGTAAGCCGCCATTTCCGCTGGATGAGGGAATACGGTCTCGACGGTGTACTGGTGCAACGCTTTGTCGGCGAGATCCGCAGCAAGCGAGCCGGTGGCGATCTTGTCTTAAAGAACATCATGGCGGCAGCTCTCGAATCCGGTCGCACTTTTGCCATTGAATACGACATCTCTGGCGGCAATCCTGAAACCTTCGCCCAGACACTCCTCGAAGACTGGGCCTATCTGGTAGACGAACTCAAGCTCACCTCACATCCCAATTACCAGCACCACAAAGGCAAGCCCCTGGTCTCTGTCTGGGGTGTGGGCCTCGATGACGGCCCAGGCCATCCGCCTGCCACAGCGCAGGAAGCAAAAGACCTGATTGCCGCCTTCAAAATGCAGCATAAAGTTACCTACATGGGCGGCACTCCAGCCCGCTGGGGCACCCTCTCAGGCGATTCAAAGAAAACCCCCGATTGGGCTGAAGTCTACGCCATGATGGACGTGATTCAGCCCTGGAACATCGGTCGCTACGGAACAATCCAGGGAGTAGATAACTGGAAGGAACAAGTTCTCATTCCAGACCTGAAGTTAACCGCTGCCAACGGTCAGCTCTACATGCCTGTAATCTTTCCGGGCTTTTCCTGGCAAAACCTGAAGAGGAACAACCGCCCAAACCAGATCCCCCGTCTCAGCGGCGACTTCCTCTGGCGTCAGGCCTACAACGCGAGGATGGCCGGTGCCACGATGTTGAAGATCGCCATGTTCGACGAAGTAGACGAGTCCACCGCCATCATGAAGGTAGTGGGACGCCGCGACGAGGCCCCCGCCCAGGGCTTCTGGCTCACCCTCGATGCCGATGGCACAACTATTCCCAGCGACAGGTACCTGCTCCTGTCCGGCGAAATCACCCGTATCTTCCACGGCGACCGCGAGCCTACCGCAGAGATTCCGGGCGAACTCAAACCGGTTCCCTAGCGGTCGATCTGGCGTTGCGCCCCCTCTGAGTAACGTGCTCCACAGACCGCAATCTTCGATGCTGCTTCATAGATCTCAGCCAGATCCGAGATCGTGAGTTCAATCGCGGCACTCTCTAAATTCTCTTCCAACCGGTGCAGCTTCGTTGTCCCGGGAATCGGAACAATCCAGGGCTTCTGCGCAAGCAGCCAGGCAATTGCGATCTGAGCAGGCGTTGCACCCTTGCTGGCTGCGATCCTGCTCAGCAGATCCACAACTGCCCGGTTCGCCTGGCGTGACTCGGGCGCAAAGCGCGGAACCGTGTTGCGCATATCCGAACTGTCGAAACTGGTATTCTCGTCGATCGTACCCGTAAGGTATCCCCTGCCCAATGGACTAAACGGAACAAAGCCTATTCCAAGCTCTTCAAGCGTCGCAAGAATCTCTTCCTCAGGCTCACGCCACCAAAGCGAATACTCACTCTGCAGCGCCGTCACTGGCTGTACAGCATTAGCCCGCCGGATCGTGCGCACCCCCGCCTCAGAAAGCCCAAAGTACTTCACCTTGCCCGCCTGAATCAGATCCTTCACTGTTCCGGCCACATCTTCAATGGGCACATCGGGGTCCACGCGGTGCTGGTAAAGCAGATCGATCGTATCCACCCGCAACCGCTTCAGAGAAGCCTCAACGACATCCTGAATGTGCGAAGGCCGGCTATCGAGCCCAGCCTGCTTCCCCGTCTCTGGATCCAGCTTGAACCCAAACTTGGTAGCGATCGAGACTTGCCCTCGGAAGGGCGCAAGAGCCTCACCCACCAGCTCTTCATTAATGAACGGACCGTACACTTCAGCCGTGTCAAAGAAAGTGACACCGCTCTCCACTGCCGCCCGCATCAATGCGATCATTTCCTGCTTGTCATGAGCAGGGCCATAGCCAAAGCTCATCCCCATGCACCCTAGCCCAATCGCTGAAACTTCAAGTCCACTCTTGCCCAATTGACGTGTCTGCATATTTCTTCTCCTCAAGGGCCTCTTCTGACCCAAAACCATATCAACAGCTTCAAGCCGAATCCCCCATCTCTTTCGACTTCAGTCCTGACAACAGAAAAGGGGGCTTTCTACTTGGTAGACGGCCCCCTTTTCATCGCTTAGTTCAGCGCTTACCTCAGATCATAGCGACCGAGGTTCATCACCTTGTTCCAGGCTGCCACAAAGTCTTTCACGAACTTGTCCCTCGAGTCGTCACAAGCATAGACTTCGGCAACTGCCCGAAGCTGCGAGTTCGAACCGAAGACCAGATCCACCATGGTGCCAGTCCACTTCAACTCGCCCGTCGTCCGGTCGCGTCCCTCAAGCACACCTTCAGCAGTGCTCGACTTCTGCCACTTCGTGCTCATATCAAGCAGGTTGACGAAGAAATCATTCGTCAATGTCTCAGGCTGCTTTGTGAAAACTCCAAGCTTGGTCTGCCCGAAGTTTGCGCCTAGTGCCCGCATACCGCCAACAAGCACGGTCATTTCGGGAGCACTCAGCTTCATCAGGCTTGCCCTGTCTACCAGCAGTTCAGCCGCCGATGCCTCAAGTCCTGCACAAAGATAGTTACGGAAGCCATCAGCTACCGGCTCAAGCACGGCAAACGAATGCACATCGGTCTGTTCCTGCGTTGCGTCCGTGCGCCCAGGCGAAAACGGAACCGTTACCGCATGGCCGCCCTTAGCCGCCGCTGCCTCAACTGCAGCGCAGCCGCCTAGCACGATCAGGTCAGCCAGCGAAACCGTTTTGCCACTGGCGTTGAAATCCTTCTGGATGCCTTCCAGCTTCCCCAGCACTTTCGCCAGTTCAGCCGGTTGATTCGACTTCCAATCCTTCTGTGGCGCAAGGCGAATACGAGCCCCGTTGGCTCCACCTCGCTTGTCGGTGCCACGGAACGTAGACGCCGATGCCCATGCCGTCGTCACCAACTCGGAAATTGTGAGTCCAGAAGCAAGAAGCTTCGACTTCAGCGCAGCAATATCCTGCTCTCCGATCAGTTCATGATCCACTACCGGAACAGGATCCTGCCAGATCTGTGGTTCGGCAGGAACCAGTGCGCCTAGATAGCGTGCAATGGGCCCCATATCGCGATGCGTCAGCTTGAACCAGGCCTTGGCAAAAGCATCGGCAAATTCTTGCGGGTTCTCCATGAAGCGCTTCGAAATTTCACCATAAGCCGGGTCCATCTTGAGCGAAAGGTCAGTGGTAAACATGATCGGTGCATGCTTCTTGGCCGCATCAAAAGCGTCGGGCACTGTACCCGCCGCACTGGCCTCTTTGGGCGTCCACTGATATCCACCGGAGGGGCTCTTGGTCAGTTCCCATTCATAGCCATAAAGGTTCTCGAAGTAGTTGTTGTCCCACTTCACCGGGTTGGTCGTCCAGGCGCCTTCAAGGCCGCTGGTAATCGCATGAGGGCCAACACCGCTCTCGTAACTGTTCTTCCAGCCGAAGCCCTGCTCTTCAATTCCGGCACCTTCCGGCTCACGTCCAACATACTTGTCTGCGTCAGCCGCGCCATGCGCTTTACCAAAAGTATGTCCACCGGCGATCAGAGCAACGGTCTCCGCGTCATCCATGGCCATGCGGCTAAAAGTCTCGCGGATGTCTCTGGCCGCAGCTAGCGGATCCGGATTCCCGTTAGGCCCTTGTGGGTTTACGTAGATTAAGCCCATCTGCACAGCGCCCAGCGGGTTGTCGAGTTGACGGTCGCCGCGGTAGCGTTCGTCCCCCAGCCACTTGCTTTCCGGGCCCCAGTCGATGTCTTCTTCCGGCTCCCAGATATCCACACGCCCGCCGCCGAAACCGAAGGTCTGAAAGCCCATCGAATCGAGAGACACATTGCCTGCCAGAATCATTAGATCGGCCCACGAAATCTTCCGGCCGTATTTCTGCTTGATCGGCCAGAGCAATCGGCGCGCCTTGTCTAGGCTCACGTTATCCGGCCAACTGTTGAGCGGAGCAAATCGTTGTGCACCTGTGCCACCGCCGCCCCGGCCATCCGCGATCCGGTACGTGCCGGCGCTATGCCAGGCCATACGCACGAAAAACGGGCCGTAATGGCCGTAATCTGCCGGCCACCAATCCTGCGAGGCAGTCATCAGGGAATGAAGATCCTTCACAACAGCATGAAGGTCGAGACTTTTGAATTCCTTAGCGTAGTCGAAAGTCCCGTTCATGGGGTCCGACAACGAAGAGTGTTGGTGCAAGATTTTGAGGTTCAGTTGCTCGGGCCACCAGATGGCGTTGGTTGAGGCTCCAGCCTTTGCCTGCTTGCGTGCGCCACCCGAAAACGGGCATTGTGATTCTGTTGACAAGTTTTCCTCCGGAGTATTGGGGACTTCAGCCCCCAGCTTTCCATCATCCTTCGATTTAGATCAAAATGCATCGACAAACGACGCCCTTGGATAATTCTCTCAACTCTTTTCATGCAGCAAAGCCGAACCGGCTGCCCGGAACTTCTGGCTACAAAAGTTTCGTGAACGCGTCTCCGATTGCCTTGGGGTGCAGTGTTTGCCGGTTTTGATCGTGAAGCGCCTGCATTGTAATTTTCAGTACCGCTCACTCGTGACAGGGATGGGCCAAGGCCAAACCCATGTAGCTTTGTGCGCTCCACACCCTTGTGTCACGGGGCGAAGGTTTTGTGCAAGGCGATTCTAGTGCCTCTCGCTTTCGGAATCAGACGCCCTTGCTGCCGAGAAGCTGCAACTCTTCCACAAAGGCCCTTTCGACCGGATGCTGATTGCTCAGGCGCTCATGGGCGGCCTTGCGATTATCACTAGCGATCGAGCCTTTCAGCTCTATCCAGTGCGAGTCGTCTGGTAAAGCTCAATGCCGGGAAAGCCAAGCCGGTCAAGCGCACGCCGCCAGAGACCGCGCTCGCAACCACTTCTTTTATCGCATAATGAGAAATCGAAATGAGCACCGACATTGGAATCCGGCAAACAGGTGGCATCGTCATCTTTTCTCCACGTGGCCGCCTGGTCTTTGGTACAGGCGATGTGTTGCGGCAAAACCTTCTCAGCCACTTCGACCAAGGTCATCACCGCCTCCTTGTCGATCTTTCCCAGGTGGATTTCCTCGATAGTATGAGCATCGGCGATCTCGTTGGTGTCTATGCTTCCGTCACGCGCCGCAGCGGTGCGATGGCCCTACTCAATCCCACCAAGCAGGTTCGTGAATCTCTTCGCATCACCCACATGGACCAGCTCTTCCCCATCTACACCTCTGAAGCCGCCGCAGCGGCAGGGCTTAACTCCTCAAGCTCTAGTGAGCGCCGCACCCTCGACGACTTTCTCGACTCTTAGTGCGTGCCGCTGCAACAACATACAATCTCTGCACAATGTGTCCTGCCTGGTGAGGGCTCATAAGCCTAATCATGCTTCCCGAGAGCATCTCTCGAACCACCTAATGAGATAGGCGAGACAACCGAAAACTGAACAAACATAACTAACTTCCTATCGTGGACGGATCTCGATCTTTGCATTCTTAAGGCCTTGCTCTTGAGCCTCCGGCTTCGAAACAGCCCATATGGCCCCGTCGCCAGTCTCACCCAGCCAACGAACCTTATCGCCACCGAGGCCGTCTCTCCGGGTCCATGTCTGAATTGGCCCCACCCAAGTGCCCCTTTCTGGTCGCCCCCGTATGCTCCAGATTAGTCCGACTTTTGCAGTTAAGCCGATTCGAGCCAGCTAAGGCTCTTAGAATCAGTCAAAGGATGCCGTAGGTTTTCACCACAAGAGTGAATCAACCTGCGACGGGGAGCGAAGGCTGTTTGATCTGGGCCGAGGTGATCCGTGGACTGTTGAGTCGGCAGGGCCAAGCGCAGTTTATCCAGCAGGATCTTCGCGTCCGTGTCCGGCTGCGTATAGCGAGGCAGAATCAATCGCCGGCCATCTACGGTCGGCAGATGAACGTCGATCATCTGAATGGACGTCAGCTTTTCCAGTACCGCCGTCGGGGTTAAGCCCGGTGCATGGATCAGCAATCGGTGCTTCAACGTCACCTGGAACGAATAGGCCAAAAACGCCACCAAAATGTGCGCATCCACGCGATGCGCCAGTTGGTGATAAACCGGTCGAATCCCCAGTTCACTTTTGAGCGAGCGGAACACCGCCTCGATCTGTGTCCTTTGCACATAGCGGGCCCAAAGCACCGCCGGGTCGCCGCCGGTCAGATTCGACCACAGCAAATAGTGTCCATCGCGCCACTCGGCCTGCTTGCGCTTGTCCCGGTCCACCTGAAACGAAAAGGAATCCCGCGTCACCGTCTTGCCAGAGCTCAGCCGTCGATTCTCTACGACGCTGAAGTAGCGATGACCTTTGCCATCTTTTTTCCGCTTCGGTTGACGCAGAAACATCGAAACAGCAGAATGGCAGAATGTGTAAGCCTTTGCCAGGCGTAGGCCTGCACCACAGCCCTTTTTGAAATGCCCTCGCTACAATCATTCAATCATAGGACTGAATCGCCGTTTTTAACCGAAAATAGCCAAAAACTCCCGAGAACGGCAAAAGTCGGGTTAACGTTGCCATATGCCCCGTTCGATTCAAGACGCCGCCGCAGAACTAGGAATCCCCACTGAACGGCTGATCCCCTATGGTCTCCACTTCGCAAAAGTCCAGATCTCGTGTGGCCAGCCGAAGGGCAAGCTGATCCTCGTCACTGCCATCACGCCCACCGCACAAGGAGAAGGCAAAACCGTCACCACCATTGGGCTCGCACAATCGATCCGCCATCTCGGGCTCAAGGCCGTGGCAACGATTAGGCAGCCTTCCATGGGCCCTGTCTTCGGGCTCAAAGGCGGCGCGACAGGCGGAGGTCTCGCCCGTGTGGAACCGAGCGACCTGATCAATCTTCACTTCACCGGCGATTTTCACGCGATCACGTCGGCGCACAATCTGTTGTCCGCGATGGTGGATGCGCATGTGTTTCACGGCAACGAGTTGGCTATCGATCCAAACCAGATCGTCTGGCCACGCACGCTCGATGTGAACGATCGCGCGCTGCGTCGCATCACGGTGTGCGAAGGAAAATCCAGCGGCGAACCGCACCCTGCACAATTTGTTATCACCGCCGCATCGGAAGTAATGGCCATCTTTGCGCTCACTACTTCTTATGAGGATCTGCGTCGCAGGCTTTCAAACATCATCGTGGCGTTTAATCGCCAGGGCGAGCCCGTTCGTGCCCACGACATACAGGCCGTCGGCGCGATGATGGTGCTGCTGCGCGACGCCCTGCTGCCGAACCTCGCTCAGACTGCGGATGGCACGCCGGCCTTTGTCCACGCGGGTCCGTTTGCCAACATTGCACATGGAACCGCCTCGGTCTTGTCCCAGCGCATGGCGCTCGAACACGCAGACTTCGTCGTCAACGAAGCGGGCTTTGGATCGGACCTCGGCGCGGAGAAGTTCTTCGACATCGTGATGCCCTCGTCTGGATTGAAGCCTGCCGCGGCTGTAGTGGTGGCAACCGTGCGCGCGCTTGCGGCACAAGGCCTCGGCGACCTGCAGGCGGGCTTGGCAAACCTTGGTCGTCATCTGGATATCGTTCATGGATTCGGGGTTCCGGCCGTTGTGGCGATCAATCGTTTTCCAGCGGATTCCGACGCCGATCTCGCCACCGTGCGGGACTACTGCACCGCGCGCGGTGCGGCCAGCGGACTATCTGAGGTTTTTGCCCGCGGTGCCGTTGGCGGCCTCGATCTGGCAACAAAAGTCGTAGCCGCAGCCAACGCCGGAACTGCGAATCCGCAGTCGATTTACTCAGCCGAAGCGCCACTCGACCAAAAACTGGAATCGGTCGCCCGCCGCGTCTACGGTGCCGACGGCGTGCAGTTAAGCGATGCAGCGAAAGAAAAGTGCGCTCGCTTCACGGCTCTTGGTTTTGGCCGATTTCCCGTCTGCATCGCCAAGACGCCCATGTCGTTCACCGACGATCCCAAGCGGTTGGGGGCACCGACAGGGTGGACTCTGCCCATCACCGATCTCGTGGTCTCCGCAGGCGCGGAGTTCGTCGTTGCCATTGCGGGAACAACAATGCGCATGCCTGGCTTCGGAAAGGTCTCGCAGGCGATGAAGATGGATCTGGGGCCTGGGGGTGAGTTGATTGGAGTGTCTGGGGCGTAGAATTCCGAAAGCCCCGCGTTCAGCTGTCGTCAGATACGCACTCGAGGTACAAGAATGAGACGAGCTCCGGCATCTCGCTAGTTAAGAACTTCCGCTAGTCA
>Ga0163144_10024919_pt1 | contig 11714 bp, 6 predicted proteins | sample OliLak19BULKMAT1_FD_123175 | JGI IMG/M metagenome (GOLD analysis project Ga0163144, IMG submission 123175) | Freshwater microbial mat bacterial communities from Lake Vanda, McMurdo Dry Valleys, Antarctica - Oligotrophic Lake LV.19.BULKMAT1 | ecosystem: Environmental > Aquatic > Freshwater > Lake... | reverse complement strand
GGACGTAACAAAAACCAAGCCCAAACCTGCATTGCCAAAGCTTTGATCCGGAGCTTCGGCACGCGTTCGTATCCGCACGTTGGGCGCGCCAAGTAAGCTGGCGTCCAATTCAAAGCCCTGGTCATTAAGCTCCCGGGTCAGCGCGACGTCGAACTGCGGCAGCAGTACGCCACGACTCAGCGAGATCGCTCTGCTGAGCTGTATTCCGAGGGAAAATTGGGTGGAATCGCCACTCTGGCTGGCAAATCGAGCGCTGTTGTCGCCGGCGCCGGTCTCAGTGAACGCGTCAACGTTGGAGCGTGACGTGCGCAGGCTGGCATTCGGGGTGAAATTCCACGCGCCGCGATTGAGCTGATAGCCCGTGGCCAGGGCCACGCTGTATTGCGATACGCTGGTCTTGCCTCTTGCCGTTGCATCCACGAGGTTGCGAATCACGATCCTGCGCGTGGATTCCATTTGGGTTCTGCCAAGGCTCAGGCGCGCGTCGACATAGAGCCGTTCGAGCGGGTAGAACGAGGTATAGGTGCTGAGCGTAAGTGCCTTGGTCTCAAGCCGGCCAGCGTCGGCCAGATCACTATCAAAGGCGTTGTAGCCCAGCGCTGCACCAAGCACCCAATTGGCACTCTTGCGATAGTCCACGCCCGCCGTGACGCCCACCACGTCAAAGTCGCGCTTGGTGCCGGCTGCTCCGCCCGCTGCCTGCGTGCTTGCCGCTTGCCTGCCTGAGGTATAACTGCCGTTGACAAAGCCGCCCCAGCGCGAAATCAGCTCGCCGGTTCCGCCAATGCTTGGCGTATCGTCTTCTGGCGCGTCCAACAGTGAGCGCAGCAAGCCAAGATTAACGCCGCTGCCGCCGAAAACCAGCGACAAGCCATTGGCGGAAAAGCCCTCGGCACCCGAGCGCAACTCAGACATGCGGGCGTCGATGTTGTCGAATTGAACCGCCGTCACCTGATCAATGCTGGCACCCTGGCTGAGAATCTCTTCGGGCAGCAGCGCACGCACCACCTCGCTGGCCGCAGCGGCGCTGCCTCCGCCACTGGCGCTGGCAAGCGCCGCGCACTGCGCTTGCAGAGCAGCCGAGCCAGTTGCGCACACCTGCGCGATGGCCGCAGCCGTGGCCTGCACGATGGGGTCCGTTTGCGCCGCAACGATGGTGTTGATCGTGGACTCAGTGGCTCGCTCAATGCCAAGACGCAGCTCCACCCGATTGTTCAAAGGGTTCGGGTCGCTGGCTTCCGAAGCGGCATTGAGCGAGATGCCAGCTTCGCCCGCGGCAATTGCGCTTAGCACCAGCGTGACGCTGACGGCACCACCCGGGGCCAGCCCACCGAGCGTACAGCTGATGCTTGGCTCGGAAATGAGGCAGCTGGCGCCCTCGGCGCGCACAAAGTTCAGGTTGCTTCGACTAAAGCTCAAACTTGCGCCGCTTACGCTTTGAGCACCGAGATTGCGGACGACTGCGTCGACCGTAAACTCCTTACCCAGTTCAGCTTTTGCCGGCGCTTGGGCCGAGAGCGCAATGTCGCAGCAATTTAGCGCGGGGCCACGGCGTATTTCGGCACTGGCCGCGTTGTTTTGCGGGAATGGATCGGAGGTGTCAGAAGCGGCGGTCAGGGCCAAAATGAGACTAGCCACCCGCGCGCTGTCAACGGCAATGCGCAGGCGCACCACTTGGTTGACGTTCGGGGCCAGCGTGCCCAGATTGCACAGCACGACGTTGCCGCAGTTAACGCTGCCCACTTGAAATTCCTGCACTGCTGCACCGGCGGGCAATGCGCCGAGCGTGATCAGCACATTGACGGCGGGATTTGGGCCTAGATTGAGCAACGTACCGGTAACGGAAATTTCCTGCTGACCGCTGGCCAGAAAGCTTGGCGAATCGGGCACCAGCGTCAGCCGCAGATCAGCACTATTTGCGCCACCTGAGCCACCGCCACCGGTAACCGTGGTTGTCACCGTGTCGCTGTTGTTGCTGGCATTGCGGTCATCGAGCGCGCTTGCGCTGGCGCTGTTGGTGAGTTGCGTGGCGGTATTCGTACTCAACAATCGGGTTTCAATTGCGATCGGCGCCGCGCTTGCGCCGCGCGCCAGCGGACCCGCCAAGCTGCATTCGATAGCAGGCCGTGAAGTGCAGGTCCAGCCCGCGCCGGACACGCTCAGAAGCTCCAATCCAGCCGGCAGCACATCCGTCGCGCGCACGCCGGTCGCAGGCGATTCGCCAAGGTTACTCACCGTCAACGTGTAGTTCACGGCGGCACCCGCGCTGACCGAGCTTGGACCGCTTTTCTGCATCGTGACGTCGACATTGGCGGCGACCAGGGTTGTTGCTGACGCTGAAGTCGCAACCGGACCACTGCTGGCGTTGGCGACGTTCACTACCGTGCCCGCGAGTGTGGCTCGGGCGCGAATCCGTATGGTCTCGGCGCTACCGGGGAGCAGGCTGGCGATGCGGCAAACTACGGGATTGAGGCTGCTGCAGCCGGGTCCTTGTGCCGATATTAAGCTGAGCCCGGGCGGCAAGCTATCGCTCACAAGCACGTCCAATGCTGGCGCACTGCCCGCATTGCTGATCACTAGGCTGTACTCCAGGATGTCACCCACCAAAGCATTGGCCGGCCCGGTCTTCTGCAAAGCAAGCGTTGGCAAGCCGAACTCCAGCGTGGCGCTGGCAACGTTGTTCAGCGGATTGCTGTCGCCGCTCGCGCTGAGGTTTGCCGTATTGGTCAGATTGCCGGAGAGATTTATCGCCGAAATCGTTTCAAGCAGTAGATCTGGGGTGTCACTTTGAGGCGCAAGCGTGCCGGTGTAGCCGCAGACAATGGTGGCAACGCCGCTGCAATTCCAGTTGTTTCCCAACGCTGAAACCAAGCTCAAGCCCGGCGGCAGGATGTCGACGACTTGAAATCCGGTCGACGACTGGCCGCCCAGGATGGACAGATTGCGCACGCCAAGCCTAAAGCGCACAACCGATCCCGCCAACGCAGGGCTAGCGCTAGCCAGGGTTTTGCTGAGCGCCAAATCCAATGGCGGAGGCACGATGGTTTGCGCTATCGAAAGCGCGCCGCCGGTGAGAAAACTGCCGCTGGCGGTGACCGTTGCCACCACCGGCGTCAAGCTTGAAACTAGGCCAGCCGTGGCGGGAACCACCAAGCTGCGATTGCCTTGCCCAAGCGCCGGAATGCTCGACGTGCAGGTTTGTAGGCTGCCAGTTCCAGAGCACTGGAAACCTGCCCCGGTCGCCTGCCCCAGCTGAATTTGTGCGGGCACGGACAGCCTGATGCTGATTCCATCCCAGCTGACGTTAGGGCCTGACAGCGCTAGATCGAGCAAGTAATTGAAGCTGCCGCTGGCATTGACCGGGCTGGGATTGGCGCTGCCGGTCGACACTAGACTACGTGCCACGGAAACCACCGCAGTCAGCGAGCCGCCGCTGGCAAACGCAGACGGGAGCGCGCTGGCGCTGTAGGCAATGACGAAACCCTGCTGCGGCGGTGACGTGAGCGTAGCCGGCATGCGCAATTGGAAGCTGCGCACGCTTGATTGCATGGGATTTAAGAAGGCCAGGGTATTGCAGACTTGGGCACCCGTCGCGCTGGCACAGCCAATGGCGGCTGGGTTGACCAGTTCAAGGCCCGCCGCCAGGCTCAAGGTCAGGCGAATATTGAGCAGGTTCTCGCTCGGGGATGGATTTTCGATCGTCAGGGTGTAGTCGCGGATCGCGGACGGACCAGATGCACCCGCAGGCCCCGCAATGCTTACGTTAAAGGTTTGCGCATGAGCGCCTGCGCCAAGCAGCAAGCAAGCCAGCACCAGCAGCCACGCGGGCACCCACTTACTCAAGAAAAACTGGCCGTCGATCCCCCGATTCATCGGCTTTTACCTTTGCAGCAAACAACGAAGGACAGTCTATACGGTTTCGGTCTGCGCGCCGGAATCATGGCTAAGATATGACCCCGTTCATCGACCCATCGCGCCAAGCCGGAGTCAAACCATGCTTTGCCCAAAGTGCCTATCGCCGTTTGAAAAAGTGGCTACCTCGGACGGCGTGATTGATCGCTGCACCAACTGCCGTGGCCTCTGGTTCGATTTGCTTGAACATGAAGAAGTAAAGCAGCACGCTGCCGCGATTGATATCGGCAACGCCGACACGGGCATGGAGTACAACCAAATCGACGACATCACGTGCCCGGTCTGCCCGAAAAGCAAGATGCTCAAGATGGTGGAGCCGTCACAACCCCACATCTGGTTCGAGAGCTGCCCGACCTGCTACGGACGCTTTTATGACGCGGGCGAGTACCTTGATCTGACCGAGTTCACTATAAGCGACGTGCTGAAGCGCTTGTTCACCGCCGCCCGAGACTGACGCAGGCCGATCCGGCGCTGGCTTGCGACCCGTCCGCGTGGTGCGCGGCACAGCGCCATCCCGGAGCGTAAAACGCACCGCCAAGATCGCTACTACGGCCTGTCGTCTCGAGCGCAGGGAGCGATCTCCAGCCATCCGGCGGGGTGAGATTTCTCCCTGCGGTCGAAACGACACCGTCAGTCGAAACGACACCGTCAGTCGAAACGACACCGTTCGTCGAAACGACACAGCCGGTCGAAACGACACCGTTAGTCGAATCGACACAGCCGGTCGAAACGACACCCCCACCAACCGTCATTCTGCGCGGAGCCGCTAGGCGCAGTCGCAGAATCCACGTCTCGGCCAAGCACAACGAGGCATGCGCTAACCACCCTGGCACGGGGCCACCCGGAGCCCCCCAGGATCGAGAAACGAGCCTGCGGTCGAAATGACGGCAGTGCCGGTCATGGCTCGACTTAGGCGTAGCGCCTACCAGCCGCTGCGCTTTTAAAACGCGTTGATGCCGGTAATCTCGCGTCCGACAACCAGCTGGTGAACGGTTTGTGTGCCTTCGTACGTGATCACGCTTTCCAGATTGTTGGCGTGACGGATCGGGCAATAGTCCACCGTGATGCCAGAGCCACCGAGCAGATCACGCGCGTCGCGCGCGATATCCAGCGCGATACGGCAGTTGTTCCACTTCGCCAGGCTGACCTGAGTGGGCTGCATCTTGCCAGCGTCCTTCAGGCGCCCCAGCTGCAGTGACATCAGCTGAGCTTTGGTAATTTCCAAAGCCATATCAGCCAGCCGCAGCTGCACCGCCTGGGTTGCGGCCACCGGGCGGCCAAACAGCACGCGCGTTTTGGTGTATTCGACCACTTCACGGAAGCAGGCAATGGCGGCGCCAATCGGGCCCCACGTGATGCCGTAGCGCGCTTGCGTCAAGCAACCGAGCGGCCCTTTAAGGCCACGCACGTTAGGCAGGCGATTGCCATCGGGCACGCGCACGTTGTCAAAATACAGCTCCGAGGTCACCGAAGCGCGCAGACTCATCTTGCGGTGAATGTCCTTGGTGACAAAGCCCGGCATGCCGCGCTCGACGATAAAACCCTGGATGCCGTCATCGGTCATCGCCCAGACGATCGCGATATTGGCAATCCCGCCGTTGGTAATCCACATTTTCGAGCCGTTGATCACCCAGTCGCCGCCGTCACGCTTGGCGTGCGTCTTCATATTGGCTGGATCAGAACCGCCGTGCGGCTCGGTCAGGCCAAAGCAGCCGATGATTTCGCCGCGCGCCATGCCGGGCAGGTAACGCTGCTTCTGCTCTTCGGAACCGTAGGCATAAATCGGATACATGCACAGACTAGATTGCACCGAGACGAAGCTGCGAATCCCCGAATCACCGCGCTCCAGTTCCTGGCAGATCAAGCCGTAGCTGACCGAGTTCAAGCCAGCGCAGCCGTAACCTTCTAAGCTGGAACCGAGTAGTCCCATGTTGGCAATTTCAGGCACCAGCTCCTTGGGAAAGCGGCCTTGATCGAAGCACTCGGCAATGATTGGAAGCACGCGGTCATCGGTAAAGCGGGCAACCGTGTCTTGTACCAAGCGCTCGTCTTCCGTGAGCAGCGAACGCACATCATAAAGGTCACTGATGTCCAGCGCAGCGCGCTGCGACTTGTTGCCATCGGCCATGGGAGTAACTTCCGAAGCTTAAAGAGGCGGCTATGTTAACGATTGGCGCGTAACGTTGGATGAAGGTCAGCTTGAAAAGATGGCTTGCCAAGCCGATCCGCACAGGCGATAAAGCGGCTCCAACGCTTCTGGAAGCTCGCGTGTCAAATCCTCGCACCATAAGCATTGCCGGCGCCGGCCTGGCCGGCGCGCTGCTGGCAGTGTTACTCAGTCAGCGCGGCCACCGCGTGCGCCTATACGAACGGCGCTCCGACATGCGGCGGCAAGAAATTGCCGCGGGGCGCTCGATCAATCTGGCGCTGGCGGCGCGCGGCATCCGGGCGCTACACGCGGCGGGCATGCATGCAGCCGTCGCCGAGGACGCCATTGCCATGCCCGGACGCATGGTGCATGCGCGCGACGGCAGCAGTGAGTTCTTCCCGTACGACGTGGACGGCAAGCGCGCGATTTATTCGGTCCACCGCGCGCGCTTGAACCAGCGCTTGTTGGATGCGGCGCAGGCGGCAGGAGCCGAAATTTTGTTCGAGCACCGCGTGCTGGATGTGGCGCTGAGCGAGCGCCAGCTCACGGTTGAACGCGGCGATGGCACGCGCGAACAGCACGCATACAGCCTGCTCATCGGCGCGGACGGCGCGGGCTCGGCGGTGCGCAACGTTCTCGACCACGCCCACGGCTGCGCCTCAAGCTTTGCGCCTCTGGCCCACAGCTACAAGGAACTGAGCATGCCGGCAGGCGCCGATGGCGGGTTCGTGATGGCGCAGCACGCGCTCCACATCTGGCCGCGCCTAAGCCACATGATGATTGCACTACCCAATCCGGACCGCAGCTTTACCTGCACGCTGTTCTTGCCCAATGAGGGTGCCACCAGCTTTGCCACGCTGGACTCCGAAGATGCAGTAGCCAGCTTGTTCGGACGCGATTTCGACGACGCGATCGACACCCTGCCCGGCTACACGCGCGAGTTCATGAACAATCCGACCGGCTGGCTGGGCACTTTGGACTGCCCTCACTGGCGCTGGCAGGATCAGGTCATTCTGCTCGGCGATGCCGCCCACGCCATCGTGCCGTTCCACGGACAAGGCATGAACTGCGCTTTCGAAGACTGCATCGAACTGTGCGACAAACTGGATCAGGAGCTTGATCTGGAGGCGGCGCTGGCTGGTTTTGAGTCGGCGCGACGCCCGAACGCGAAGGCGATCGCAGAAATGGCGATCGAGAACTATCGAGAAATGCGCGACGAAGTGGCTGATCCAGGCTTCAAGCAGCGAAAGCAATGGGAGAAAGCCCTCGCACACGCCTTCCCAGGCCATTTTCTGCCGCGCTACAGCCTGGTCAGCTTCACCCAGATGCCATATGCCGAAGCGCAGCAGCGCGGGGTGGTACAGCGACAATTGATCGACGCATTGATCAGCGAGTCGTATCCGGTCGATTTTGTCCAACCGCTGCGCAGTCGCGTTGAGGGCAGCCTGCAAGTCCTGCCTGCTGGTTTGTTGTAGCCGGTGTGTGGGTCGCCAGCCTGTAAACGCGGTTCGGGCTTATCTAAGAGCGCGATTTGCCGTGTTCGAGTAGGCTGGAAAGGTTTGTGGGCTGCGACGGGCGGACGCGATAAATCGCGCCTCTACGGCACTGGGCTGCTACGGATCCTGACTTGAACCGCACCCTGACTCGACCGAACTACGAACCCTGGCTGCGACGGGCGTACGCGAAGAATTGCGCCCCTACGCTGGGCTTCGGAGGCGATGCATCGCGCGGGCGGCTTAGCGTGCGGTTACCACTTGACCGTCGATGACCTGGATGATTTTGTCGCAGCGCGCGGCCATTTCCGGGCTGTGGGTGACGAAGAGCACGCTGGTGCGCTGCTCGCTGTTGACCCGTCGCAGGAGGTCAAAGACGGCATCTGCGCTGACGGTGTCCAGGTTGCCGGTGGGTTCGTCGGCCAGTAATAGCACCGGTGACATGGCCAGCGCGCGCGCCACGGCGACGCGCTGCTGCTGGCCGCCGGAAAGTTGCCCGGCGGGTTGATCGCGCCAGTCTGCTAGCCCTACGTCGGTGATCAGCTGGGCGGCGCGTTCGGCCATCGCGGCGTTTGGGAAGCCGGCATCTCCCAACATGGGCAGCATCACGTTCTCAAGGGCGGTAAAGGCGCTGAGCAGGTGGTGGTGCTGGAACACGAAGCCGATGCTGTGCCCGCGCAGGCGGGTGAGTTCGGCGTCGCCAAGAGTTCCGGTATCCACGCCCGATAGCGTGAGCGTGCCGCTGGTGGGGCGGTCGAGCAGGCCAATGATGTTCAACAGCGTGCTTTTTCCCGATCCCGACGGCCCGACCACGGCGCAGAACTCACCGCGCTGCAGCACCAGATCAATGCCGTGCAGCACCTCGGTTTGGTTTGGCTGGCCGATGTTGTAGGACTTGCGCACCGCTTGCAGCGCGAGCAGTGGCCCGTCGTCGACTGGTTTGCTGGCTTCAGGCATTAATCGCCACCACCGGATCCAGCCGGGCCGCGCGCAGCGCTGGCGCGAATGCGGCCAGCAAGCCGGTGAGCGTGGCCAGAGCCAGTGCGCTGAAAAATAGCGAGGGCTGCAGCGTTACCGCGATCAGGGGCGTGCCGTCGGCATTGCGCACCAGTGACTGCCACAGCAGCATGGCGCCAGCGCCGAGGGCTGAGCCTGCGATCGAGCCCGCTAGCGCCAGCAGCCCGCCCTGAAGCAGGAACAAACGCAGCACTTGGCCACGGGTCACGCCCATCGCGCGCAGGATGCCGATTGCGCTGCTGCGCTGCACCACCGACACCACCAGCACGCTGGCGATGCCCATGGCCACCGACAGCGCCACAAAGCCGCGGATCACGGCGCTGGAACTTTTTTGCGCCGCCACCGCGGAGAAGAACTGCGCGTTGGTCTTGATCCAGCTATCGGCCTGCACGCCGGTGGACGCCACAATGCGCTGGGCAACAATTTCGGCCGCGTAAGGGTCAATCAGCGTCAGGTCCAGCACGGTGACGCTGCCGGGCAGCGCCAGCAGGCTTTGTGCGGTGCGCAGCGTCATATACGTGGTGCGCGCGTTGGCGGCCTTGTTGCCGAGATCAAATATGCCGCTGATGCTCAAGGTGAGCTCGCTGCCGCTGCTTGCGCTGACCCGCAGTTTGTCACCCACCCGCAGCCCGAAGTCCGCGGCCAGCTCGGTGCCGATCAAGATGTCGGTGCCGGTCAGCCGCGTTGTACCAGCGACCAGCATGTCGCCGATCAACACAATGCGGAAGTACAGCGCCGGGTCGATGCCGATGACCGAGATCGCGCGGCGCGCGTCACCACGCACCGCTAGGGCCGATCCGGTGGCGCCGGGCGACACTAATAGCACCTCGGGCAGCGCCTTCATCTGCACGGCCAGGGCCTGCCACTGGTCGATCCCGCGCAGGCGCTGCAAAGGCACCTGCAGCACGACTCCCTCGACGGCCGCGCCGCCGCCGCGCAGCGGACGCGCCACATCCTTGGGCGCCAGCAGCTGGATGTGCGATTGCGTGTTGAGCGCCTGTCGCATCAGTTTGGCCTCCAGCCCCGCCATTAGCGTGGACATGAAAATGATTACCGCGACCCCAATCGCCACGCCCGCGATGATGAACGCGGTCTGCGTGCGGCCTTCGCGCAGAAAGCGCAGCGCCACAATCCACTCGAAGGGCTGCCAGCGCGCCAATGTGGGCGGCGGGGAGCTTAAGCGACCGCCCGCGCTGGGCGCGATCGGTGCAACGGGTTTTGCGGGTGCTGCGCCGGGCGCGCTCATGGCATTTCGGTGCCATTCGCCGCAACGTGCGTGGCGCCAACTGGTGGCGCCACGGCCCTGACGCGCGCGCCGTCGGACACCGTCTTCGCCGATTCGGGCAGCACGCGGTCGCCGGCTTGCAGGCCCTGCAAAACTTCGGCCAGGCCATTACTGCGCAGGCCCAGCTGGACCACCTGACGACGCAGGTGTCGGCCGTCGAGCTTCAGCACCCAGGGCTGGGCAGCATCCGCATCGTGCAGCGCGCTCACCGGCACCAGCACGGCCTGCTGACGGCGAGCGATTTCAATGTCGACCGAAACGGTCATGTCCTGCTTCAAATACTCCGGCGGCGCGCTCACCCGCAGCTTCACTTCCACGGCGCCGCGGGTGGCATCGATCCCCGGATTGATGTAGGCCAGCTCGGCCGTAAAACGCGCGTCGGGATAGGCGTCAGCCGACGCCAGCGCCGCTTGTCCAAGGCTCAGCAGGCGCAGATTGCGTTCGTCGATTTGCACCACCAGCTGAGTGCTGCCAGCCGGCGACAGCACCATCAGCACCTTGCCCGGTTGTACCGCGGCACCGGGCTCTACGCTGCGCGTGATCAGCGTGCCGGCCACTGGCGCGCTGATGCGGGCATAGCGCAGACGAGCCTGCGCCGCTGCCGCCGCCGCTTCGGCTAGCGCCAGCGTGGCCAGCGCCACCGCGCCGTCGCTGCCCGAAGGACGCGCGCTTGCAAGCTGCTGGCGGGCGATGTTGACCTTGCTCTGCGCCACGCGCTCAGTGCGCTGCGTCTCGTCCAGCGCGGCTTGGCCGATGAAGCCTTTTGCCATCAGCTGCTTGTTGCGCGCCAACGCGCGCCCAGCCGCTTCGGCGTTGGCTTGGGCCTCGCGCAGCGACTGCTCGGCTCCCGGCGCCTGCACCTCATCAAGCTGGCGCAGGTGCGCGCGCGCCAGCTGCACCGCTTGCTCGGCTTGCGCTGCCACGGCCTGCAGTTCGGAAGCCTCCAGTTCGATCAGGGTATCGCCCCGCGCCACGGTTTGGCCTTCCAGCACGGGAATACGCAGCACCGTGCCGGCGATCTGCACACCCAATTCGATCCGATTCGGCGTTTCAACGCGCCCGCTTGCCACCACCGTTTGCACGAAATCGCGCTGCGCCACGGACTCCATCAAAATCTGCGGCCCCAGCAGCCAGCGCGGCCCGAACAGCGCCGCCAGCGCCAGTACCAGCAGGACTGCAAGAGCCTTGCCCCAGTGGTGAGCTGCAAAAGTTTGCAGCCGAGAGCCACGCGTGGGCGGAACTGTGGCGGGACTGGTCATGTGCTGAGGCTAGCGCGACGCCAGATGCTGGTCTGTGCGCAACCGAACGCTGCATCTTCGTGCCCGCTAGCATCGGTAGCGCCTGTCGTGATGGCCGATCCCCATGGCCTTTCGGTTGAATCGCAGGCAAATTCTGCAATTGGCTTTGGCTGCTCGGCTTGACTGCTAGGGAGAGATCTGAAAATGGTTTGGCCCTGTCGTCTGGATCGAAGAGAGAGATCTCAAACCGGCTAGAACGCAATTTCTCCCTGCGGTCGAAATGACCGCGAAGGTCGAAATTACCGCGCAGTTCAGATGACAGCGCAGTTCAAATGACAGCGAGCTTGAAACGACCGCGAATTCGAATCGACAGTGAATTCGGAACGACCACGGTATGCGCAACGACAGCGAAGTCGAAACGACAGGTAGTGGCGATGCGCGATGACACAGGTGATCGGCCATGACGCAGGCGGCCGGGATGACAAAGCTACTTCTCGTCTCCGGCAAGCCGACCGCGTTGCACGCTAAGCGTGGCCCGCTACTTATTCGTACGCATTGTCAACGCGCTGCTTGCCCAGCCCGAGCAGCACTGGCCTTCGAACTGTCCTGAACGCACGTGG